>Ga0299906_10004827_pt1 | contig 11018 bp, 9 predicted proteins | sample RVTome_14_FD_200259 | JGI IMG/M metagenome (GOLD analysis project Ga0299906, IMG submission 200259) | Soil microbial communities from uranium-contaminated site in the Upper Colorado River Basin, Wyoming, United States - RVT145D125 (version 2) ... | reverse complement strand
CATGGCGTGGGCCCGCCTCGACCCCGAGGCGCGCGGGCGACTCGCCTGGCTGGTCCTGATCGGGACCCTGGCCCACGGAGCCCTCCCGTTCTTTCCGAACCACCAGCCGCCGGACCTGGGGACCCACGTCGTGCGCACCTTCGACTTCCGCGACGTTCCCCTCACCTACTCCGCCCTGCTGGAGTACGGGTCGCACCTCCCCACCGCGTCCCAGAAGGAGGCGCCGGCCACGGAGCTGTTCGGCGGCCGCGCTCTCGTCCCGTACTCTCCGCTGCCCTACTTCGTCTTCTACCTGCTCCATCTCCTGGGCCTCGACCCGCGCTGGGCCATGAGCGCGCTGACGGCCGCTCTCGCGATGTCGCTGGCGCCCCTGGTCTGGGCGACTGCCCGCCACGTCTGGGGCGTCCCGGCCGCATGGACGGCCGCGCTGCTGTACGCCCTGGACCTGCCGCTCTGGCATCACCTGGGACGCGCCCACACGCCGGCGGTGTTCGGGAACGGCCTGGGAGTCGCGGCTCTGCTGCTCCTCGCGCTGGCGGGCCACCGCACCGAGACGCGGGGCCGCTGCCTCGGCTTCGCCGGGGCTCTGGGACTGGGCGCCCTCGGCTACACCAGCGTCGCCCTGCTCCTCGGGCTGTTCGGTCTGGTGCTGCTGGCGCTCTTCGCCATCGACGCCAGGGAGCTGTCTGCCCGCTCCCGGCTCCTGTGCGGGTGCGCCCTGGCGGGAGGCGGCCTGCTGGCGGGGGTGCTGTACTACTTCCACTACGTCCCCGGGCTCGTCGGCGGGGGTGGGGGCCTGGAGTCCGCCGCCCCCGAGGTCTTCGATCCGCAGCGCTTCCTGTTCCTGACGAACGAGTCGCGACAGAGCGTCCGGATCTGGAGGCTCGGATCGTGGTGGTTGTTCGCCGCGGGGCTCGCCGCAGCGCCTTTCGCCCTGGCGCGGGCCCGTGGGACCGCGAGACCGTTCCTGACGGCCTGGCTCGCCGCCTGGGCGCTCGTCGTGGTCCTCAAGGCCCCGGTGTTCTTCCCGAAGCTGCTCAGGTGGACGAAGGAGGAGCAGTTCGTCTCGCCCCTGCTGGACCTCCTCGTCGGAGCGGCGGTCGGTCTCCTGCCGCGGGCCTGGATGAGGTGGGCGGCCGGGATCCTGGCCGTGGCCTGGGCTCTCCGCCTCCAGCTACGCGATTACCTGCTTCACGCCGACAGCCTGGCGCTTTGACGGGGACGGACCCACGGCCGGGGGTGACGGGTCAGCGCCGGCCGTCGTACCAGGGGGAGACGGCGCGCCGGTCCCGGAGGGCGGCCGGGCCTCTGAGGAGCACCCCTCCGAACAGCCGCCGCAGCTCGGCGGGAGTGTAGAGGTGGGCCTTGCGCGGCGAGGTGAGCACGCTCTCCCGTAGGATGACGAACTCCCGGCCGCGCGTCCGGCCCCAACGCCGCAGCCGGCGCGAGAGCGCGATCTCCTCCCCGGCGAACAGCTCGGCGGGGAAGCCCGCCGCGTCCCGGAACCCGTCCGCGCGGCAGAAGAAGAAGCCCCCCGCCGCCCAGCGCGCGAGGCGGGAGAGGCGGTTCCACGTCGCGAGGGCGAGGCGCAGCGAGCGCTGCGGGAACTCGCCGTCGGTGTCCATGCGGCAGCCGCCGCCCGCGGCTCCCCGCTCGAGGGCGCTCCAGGCGGCGGCGACGACCGCGGGAGTGACCGTGGTGTCGGCGTCGAGGAACAGGATGTGGCCGCCCCGGGCCTCCGCGGCGCCGGAGTTCCGGGTCCTGGAGATCTGGCGATGGTCGCAGCTCACGACGCGACAGCCGGCGCCGCGGGCGATCGCCGCGGTTCCGTCGGTGGAGGCGTCGTCCGCCACGATGGTCTCGACGGGGATGGCGAGGCCGGAGAGGACGGGCAGGAGCGCCTCCAGGGTTCTGGGGAGGTACTTCTCCTCGTTGTAGGCCGGGATGACCACGGAGAGCGACGGCGTCGTCATCTCGGGTCGGACGGGTGACGGTCCCAGGGGCCCTCGGCTCCGGTCGTTCCGAAACGGCGCTTCCGTGGGAGCCGGGTGCTCACTCCGCCGCGACCCGCCGCAGGCCCCGGCTCACCTCATGTGGGCGATCACCGCGTCCCCGAACTCGCTGCACTTGACCTCCGTGGCGCCCTCGGTCAGCCGGGCGAAGTCGTAGGTCACGGTCTTGGCGCCGATCGCCCCGTCCATTCCCTGAATGATCCGGTCGGCGGCCCCGGTCCATCCCAGGTAGCGGAGCATCATCTCACCGGAGAGGATGACCGAGCCCGGGTTCACCTTGTCCAGGTTCGAGTACTTCGGTGCGGTGCCGTGGGTAGCCTCGAAGATCGCGTGCCCCGTCTGGTAGTTGATGTTGCCCCCGGGAGCGATCCCGATCCCGCCGACCTGCGCCGCCAGGGCGTCGGAGACGTAGTCGCCGTTGAGGTTGAGGGTGGCGATCACGTCGAACTCCGCCGGCCGGGTCAGGATCTGCTGAAGGGTGATGTCGGCGATGGCATCCTTGACCAGGATCCTGCCCGAGTCCAGGGCCTGCTTCTGCTCGGCGGTCGCCGCCTCCTCGCCCCTGGCGGCCTTGCTGCGCTCCCACTGCTGCCACGTGTAGGTCCGGTCTCCGTACTCCCGCTCGGCGAGCTCGTAGCCCCAGTTCCGGAACGCCCCCTCGGTGTACTTCATGATGTTGCCCTTGTGGACCAGGGTGACGCTGCGCCGCCGGTTCGCGACGGCGTACTCGATCGCCGCCCGCACCAGCCGCTCCGTCCCCTCCTGGGAGACGGCCTTCAGGCCGATCCCGGAGCTGGCGGGGAAGCGTACCTTCTGGTGCCGCTCGGGGAACGTCACCCGCAGGAACTCGAGGACCTTCTTCACATCGTCGCTCCCGGCGGCGAACTCGATCCCCGCGTAGATGTCCTCGGTGTTCTCCCGGAAGATCGCCATGTCGACCTTCTCGGGGTTCCGGACCGGGGAGGGGACGCCCTTGAACCAGCGCACCGGGCGCAGGCAGACGTACAGGTCCAGGATCTGCCGCAGCGCCACGTTCAGCGATCGGATCCCGCCCCCTACGGGCGTGGTGAGGGGGCCCTTGATGCCCACCAGGTGATCCCTGAAGGCCTCGACGGTGGCCTCGGGCAGCCACTCGCCGGTCTCGTCGAAGGCCTTCTGCCCCGCGAGAACCTCCACCCAGCGAATGCGCCGCTCGCTCCCGTACGCGGCCTCGACGGCGGCCTCCAGGACCCGAACCGCAGCGCGCCAGATGTCCGGGCCCGTTCCGTCCCCCTCGATGAAGGGGATCAGGGGGTGGCTCGGGACCTGGAGCTGCCCCCCCACCATGCGGACCTTCTCGGCCCGCTGCGTCTCGGTCATGTGCTCCTCCTGAAGTCGAGCGGTCGCGCCAGCGGGGACTACTTCCCGCGCGCGGTCAGGCTGGCCCTGAGGAAGTCCCGGTTCATCCGCGCGATGAACTCGAGGGGGATCTCCTTCGGGCACGCGGCCTCGCATTCGCCGTGGTTCGTGCAGCCCCCGAAGCCCGCCTCGTCCATGGCAGCGACCATGCTGCGGACGCGCTCGTAGCGCTCCGGCTGTCCCTGGGTCAGCAGGCCGAGGTGGGAGACCTTCGCCGAGACGAACAGCATCGCCGACGCGTTCGGGCAGGCGGCGACACAGGCCCCGCAGCCGATACAGGCAGCGGCGTCCATGGCCCGGTCGGCGTCCTCCTTGCGGATCGGAATGGCGTTTCCGTCGGGAGCGCTTCCGGTGGGGACCGAGACGAAGCCGCCGGCCTGGATGACCCGGTCGAAGGCCGTCCGGTCCACGACCAGGTCCCGGAGCACCGGGAATGCCTGGGCGCGCCACGGCTCCACGGTGATCTCGTCTCCGTCCCGGAAGCTCCGCATGTGGAGCTGGCAAGCCGTGGTCGCCCCCCGGGGACCATGGGGCCGGCCATTGATCACGACCCCGCACGTGCCACAGATGCCTTCCCGGCAGTCGTGGTCGAAGGCGATGGGCTCCTCGCCCCGGCCGACGAGCTGCTCGTTGGTGACGTCGAGCATCTCCAGGAACGACATGTCCGCGTGGATGCCTTCCGGAGTGTAGGTGACGAAGCGCCCCGCGTCGGTCGCGTCCTTCTGCCGCCAGACGTGGAGGGTGACCTTCACTTGTAGCTCCTCTGGGTGGGCTTGCAGTACTCGAACCGGAGCGGCTCGACGTGCCGCGACTGAGGCCGATCGTCTCCCTCGTAGCCCCAGACGGCGACGTGGCTGAAGGCGTCGTCCTCCCGCTTCGCCTCCCCGTCGGGGTGCTGGCTCTCCTCGCGGAAGTGGCCGCCGCAGGACTCGCGCCGCTCGAGGGCGTCGCGGCACATCAGCTCGCCGAGCTCGAGAAAGTCGGCGACTCGGCCCGCCTTCTCGAGGGACTGGTTCAGCTCCTCGTTTCCGCCCAGGACGCGCACGTCGCGCCAGAACTCCTCCCTGAGGGCGGGGATCTTTCCGAGGGCCGCCTGCAGGCCTGCCTCGCTGCGTGCCATTCCGCAGTGCTCCCACATGATCTTCCCGAGCTCGCGGTGGAAGGAGTCCACGGTGCGGCTTCCACCCACGCCGAGCAGACGGCCCGTCCGCGCCTCGACCGCGTCCTCGGCCTCCCGGCAGGCGGAGTGGTCGGCCGAGACGGCGGGCAGGTCGGCAGTGGCGAGGTAGTGGCCGATGGTGTACGGGAGTACGAAGTAGCCGTCCGCGAGACCCTGCATCAGGGCGCTCGCCCCCAGCCGGTTCGCCCCGTGGTCCGAGAAGTTCGCCTCGCCGATCACGTGCAGGCCGGGGATGGTGCTCATCAGGTTGTAGTCGACCCAGAGCCCGCCCATGGTGTAATGCGTCGCCGGGTAGATGCGCATCGGCACCTGGTACGGGTTCTCGTCGGTGATGCTCTCGTACATGTCGAACAGGTTGCCGTACTTCTCCTCGATGGCGCGGCGCCCGAGCCGCTCGATGGCGGCGGCGAAGTCGAGGTACACGCCGAGGCCGCCGGAGCCGACCCCGTGGCCCTCGTCGCATGCGAGCTTCGCCGCCCGGGAGGCCACGTCCCTGGGTACGAGGTTTCCGAAGGCCGGATAGCGCCTCTCGAGGTAGTAGTCCCGCTCCGCCTCGGGTATCTGGCCCGGTGGCCGCTTGTCGCCTTTCTGCTTCGGGACCCAGATCCGGCCGTCGTTGCGGAGCGACTCGCTCATCAGCGTCAGCTTCGACTGGTGCTCCCCGGTGACCGGGATGCAGGTGGGATGGATCTGTGTGAAGCAGGGGTTGGCGAAGCCGGCCCCGCGCTTGTGGGCGCGCCAGATGGCGGTGGCATTGGCGCCCTTCGCGTAGGTGGCCAGATAGAAGACGTTGCCGTACCCGCCGCTGGCGAGGACGACGGCGTGGGCGATGTGGGACTCGATCTTCCCCGTGACCATGTCCCGGGTCACGATCCCCCGCGCCTTCCCGTCGATCACGATCAGGTCCAGCATCTCGTGGCGGGAGAAGGCCTTCACCTTGCCGAGTCCGACCTGCCGGGAGAGGGCCTGGTAGGCCCCCAGGAGGAGCTGCTGTCCCGTCTGGCCGCGGGCGTAAAAGGTCCTCGAGACCTGGGCGCCGCCGAAGGAGCGGTTCGCGAGGGTTCCGCCGTACTCACGGGCGAAGGGGACGCCCTGGGCCACGCACTGGTCGATGATGTTCACGCTGAGCTGGGCGAGGCGATAGACGTTGGACTCCCGGGAGCGGTAGTCGCCGCCCTTGACCGTGTCGTAGAAGAGACGGTACGCGCTGTCCCCGTCGTTCTGGTAGTTCTTCGCGGCGTTGATGCCGCCCTGGGCGGCGATCGAATGCGCGCGTCGCGGGCTGTCCTGGTAGCAGAAGGCCTTCACCGAGTAGCCGAGCTCCGCCATGCTGGCTGCCGCCGACGCTCCGGCCAGGCCGGTCCCCACGACGATGACCTCGTACTTTCGCTTGTTGGCGGGGTTCACGAGCTTCATCTCGAAGCGGTGGCGGTCCCAGCGGGTCTCGATGGGGCCGTCGGGTGTCTTGCTGAGCAGTTCCATCGGACCCGCCCTCACTCGACGAAGCCGGTCAGGACGGAGACCGGGAAGGAAATCTCGACGATCACGATCAGCGAGGCGACCGCCGTGGCCACGGAGCGCCTCAGGTCGTCGAAGCGCGGGTGCGAGAGCCCCACGGTCTGGAGCATGCTCCAGGCGCCGTGGCGGATGTGGAGGCCCAGAGCGAGCATCGCTACGATGTAGAAGCCCGAGGCCAGGGGCGACTGGAAGCCGACCACGAAATTCCGGTAGACGTCCCCCGGGACGAACTCGGGATGGGCGTTCCCGGTGGTGAAGTGCAGCAGGTGGTAGATCACGAACACCGCGAGCAGCGGGCCGCTCCACCACATGGTCCGGGAGGCGTAGGTCGACGCCGCGCTCGCCTCCTCGCGGTAGCCGACGGGGCGGGCCGCACGGTTCGCGACGGTGAGGGTCGTCGAAGCCCAGACGTGCACCGCCACGGCCGCGAGCAGCCCCAGCCGCATGCCCCAGAGCAGGGCCGGGAACTTCCGGAGCATCTCCCCGTAGGCGTTCATCGCCTCCGGACCCTGGTAGATCAGCAGGTTGCCGCTCAGGTGCGCGATCACGAAGCCGAACAGCAGCAGGCCGCTAGCGGCCATCAGCAGCTTGCGGCCGATGGTGGAGCGGACGAAGTCGAAGACCCAGCTCATGCTTGAAACCTCGAGTCGAGGAGCCGAGTGCCGGAGAGATCGGCGGGCCTGGTCGGATCCCGGCCGACGAAGCTCGTCAGCGCGGCCATTTTCGCGAGCGGCATTGTAGCGCGGTCGGGGATCACGCTCCAGGTACCTTCGGCTCAGGCGGCGCGGTGCGCGCGTCTCGGCACGATGCTGCCGGGCCGGTCCGGGCGGCGGCTCAGCCTCCCAGGGCGGCGGCCGCGGGCCGCGGCTGGTGGATCCGAGCCGGCAGAGGACGCAGCAGCAGCCTCAGCAGGACGCTCTGGAAAGTCGGCTCCTGGTAGATGCCGTGGTGGTCCGCAGCCCCGAAGAAGGCGTGGCTCAGCTCGGGGATGCCGTTGTCGGCCGGGTGGGCGGTCTCGGGCGTGGCCCGGTGGGCGCACAGCACGCTCGCCCGGGTGACGCGGCCGTCCCCCGCCTCGTACAGGGTCCGGGCCTCGTCCTCGTGGGCCGGCTCGAGGCGGGGGGAGTGGCCCGGGGTCTCGGGGGCGACGGCCCGGCCGAGCGTGGCCAGGCAGTCGCCGCCCAGGGCCACGACCCGGATCGGGCACGGGCTGTCCGGGTCCCGTCCCAGGGCTGCGTGAAAAGCCCGGGCCCGCGCCAGGGCGGCTCCCAGGAACTCCCGGGCGCGATCCGGATCCTGCGGCGGGGGGTGCAGCTCGTCCCCCGGGTGGAAGGGCCCCCAGGCGAAGCGCTCCCAGGTGGCGACGTCGTGGAGATCGACGGCCAGATCTGCGCCCGTCTGGTCCACCAGGGCCGGCGCTCCCGCGGGAGGGATCAGCTCGTGCATCGAGACCATCGGCGCGATCACCTGGGGGGCCAGCGTGGTCGTGGAGAACCCGACGCGGCTCCCGTTCAGCAGGGCGTCCAGGGCGAGGACGGTACCGGCGTTGGGGCTCGCGACGATCACGGCGTTGGCAATCCGGCGTGTGCCGGCCCAGCTGACCGGCACGTCGCGAGCCGGCTCGGCCGTGCCGTAGCGCAGGTAGTAGCGCAAGAGGAGCCCGCCCATGCTGTGCCCGATCACGTTGAAGCGCGTGTCGGGATCCCCCCGCTCGTCGGCGAGCCGCGCCAGCGCCTCGTCGAGCCGCCGGGCGGAGTCGACCAGGTCCCGGCGCCAGTCGTAGGTGAATACGTGGTAGCTGGCGCGTCCCGTGGGGGCGGGCGGGTCGCGCTGGAACCCCGCCGTGTTCATGACCCGCAGCAGGTCCGCGTACTCCGTGAAGCCGAACAGACGGGGCAGCAGCGTGTCCGTGCCCAGCAGGCCCCCGGGGCGCAGGTCGTCGCGGCTCTCGGGGAGCGGGAGTCGCAGCGGGAGGCTCAGGTCGTAGTAGCCCAGGGCGTTCCCGGCATTGAGCCAGACCCTCGAGCCGTCCGCCCGGCGGAGCTCCGAGCCGAGCAGGCCCGGCACGACGACCGTCGGCGGGAGGGCCGGGTTGTCCCTCCGGGAGCGGATCAGCCGCGGATCGAGCCGGGGCCGCTCGCGGAGGAGGGCGCTCGCCAGGACGGCTCCGGCGCCACCCGCGACGAGCCCCGCGAGGAACGGGATCCAGGGCGAGCGGCTCTCGTGCTCTGCGACCACCGGTCCATTCTACCGGCCCGCTGGTGTTGACGGCCCCGCGGCGGGGCCACTATCATCACCGTCCGCGCCGGGCCCCGCGCGCGCTCTCGCCTGGAGGCCGTCCCAGTGAAGATCCACGAATACCAGGGTAAGGCAGTGCTCGCCTCTTACGGAGTGGCCGTGCCGAAGGGGCACGTCGCCTACACCCCGGGCGAGGCCGTGGAGGCCGCGAAGCGGCTCGGTTTCCCGGTGGTCGTGAAGGCGCAGATCCACGCCGGCGGCCGTGGCAAGGGCGGCGGCGTGAAGCTCGCGCGTTCCGTCGAGGAGTGCGAGGCCATCTCCAAGGCGATGCTGGGGATGACCCTCGAGACCCACCAGACGGGACCCCAGGGGCGGATCGTGCGACGCCTGCTCGTCGAGCAGGGGATGGACCTCGAGGGTGCCAAGGAGATGTACCTGGCGATCGTCGTCGACCGGGCCGTCGGAAAGCCCGTGTTCATGGCCTCCGCCCAGGGAGGGATGGAAATCGAGGAGGTCGCGGCCCGGGACCCGTCGGCGATCCTCCGGGAGGCCATCGACCCCGCCACCGGGTTCATGCCGTTCCAGGCGCGGAAGCTGGCTTTCGGCCTGGGGTTGCCCGCGGAGGTCGTGCCCGGGGCGGTCGGCCTCATGCAGGCCCTCTACACCGCCTTCTGCGGGGCGGACGCCTCCCTGGTCGAGGTCAACCCGTTCCTGCTGACCCGGGACGGGCAGGTCTGGGCCCTCGACGCGAAGCTGAACTTCGACGACAACGCGCTCTACCGGCAGCCCCAGGCGAAGGAGCTGAGGGACTTCGACGAGGAGGAGCCCCTCGAGGTGGAGGCCTCCAAGCACAGCCTCAACTACATCAAGCTCGAGGGCGGCAACGTCGGCTGCATGGTCAACGGGGCGGGGCTGGCCATGGCCACGATGGACATCATCAAGCTGGCGGGAGGGAGCCCGGCCAACTTCCTCGACGTCGGCGGGGGAGCGAATGCCGACCAGATCCGGAACGCGTTCCGCATCCTCCTCGCGGACGCCGAGGTGAAGGCGGTCCTGATCAACATCTTCGGGGGCATCCTCCGCTGCGACGTCCTCGCGGAAGGGGTGATCGCCGCGGTGCGGGACCTGAACGTCAAGGTCCCCGTGGTCGTCCGGATGAAGGGCAACAACGAGGAGAAGGGGAGAGAGATGCTCCGGGGCTCCGGTCTCAACTTCATCCCGGCCGACGGCATGCAGGAGGCCGCCCAGCAGGTGGTGCGGGCGGCAGGGGGCGCGTCGTGAGCGTCCTGGTCGGCCGGGAGACGCGGCTGCTCGTCCAGGGCATGGGCAAGCACGGCACCTTTCACGCGATCGGCTGCCGCGACTACGGCACGCAGGTGGTGGGCGGCGTGACGCCGGGAAAGGGTGGACAGACCATCGAGGGCTTTCCCATCTTCAACGGCGTCGACGAAGCCGTCCGGAAGACCGGGGCGAACGTGTCTGTGGTCTTCGTCCCACCACCCGGGGCCGCGGACGCGGTGATGGAGGCGGCGGACGCCGGGATCGAGGTGGTGGTCTGCATCACCGAGGGGATTCCGACCCTGGACATGGTCAAGGTGGCCGCCTATCTGGAGGGGAAGCCGGTCCGGATGATCGGCCCGAACTGCCCGGGCATCATCTCGCCGGGCGAGAAGTGCAAGGTCGGTATCATGCCGGGGCACATCCACGCCGCCGGTCCCGTGGGCGTGGTCAGCCGCAGCGGGACGCTCACGTACGAGGCCGTCGCCCAGCTCACCGCCCTGGGCATCGGGCAGTCCACCTGCATCGGGATCGGGGGAGACCCGATCATCGGGACGACTCACACGAAGGCGGTGGAGCTGTTCGACTCGGATCCCGCCACCGAGGCGATCGTGATGATCGGCGAGATCGGCGGGACCGCCGAGGAGGAAGCGGCGGCCTACGTGGCGAAGCACGTGAAGAAGCCCGTGGTGGGCTTCATCGCGGGTCAGACGGCGCCCCCGGGCCGGCGCATGGGCCACGCGGGTGCCATCATCGCGGGGGGCAAGGGCACGGCCGACGAGAAGATGAAGGCCCTCGAGGCCGCGGGCATCAGGGTCGTCAAGTCCCCGGCCGACATCGGCGCCGCCGTGGCCGAGGTACTGAAGCGTTAGGAGAGTGGACGACTTGAAGCAGCGCACCTTCTCGATCATCAAGCCCGACGCCGTGAAGTCCGGACGTGCCGGTGAGATCCTCGCCCGCCTGGAGACGGCGGGCTTCGGGCTCGTCGCCCTGCGACTTCGCCATCTCACCCGGAGCGAGGCCGAGGGCTTCTACCACGTGCACCGGCAGCGCCCGTTCTTCGGCGAGCTGTGCGACTTCATGAGCTCGGGGCCCTGCATCACCATGGTGCTCGAGGCGGAGGACGCGATCGCCGGGCTCCGGACGCTCATGGGCGCCACCGATCCCGCGAAGGCGGACGCCGGCACGATCCGCAAGGACTTCGCGTCCTCGATCGAGGCGAACGCGATCCACGGCTCCGACGCCCCCGAGACCGCGGATTACGAGATCGGCTACTTCTTTCCGGGGATAGAGCTCGGGTAGCGGTGTCGGCGGCTCCGGATCCGGGGCGACTGCTGATCGCCGCCGGGCTGCTCGTGAGCGTCGTGGTGAGCCTCGCCCTGTCGCTTCTGCGC
>Ga0299906_10004825_pt1 | contig 11019 bp, 5 predicted proteins | sample RVTome_14_FD_200259 | JGI IMG/M metagenome (GOLD analysis project Ga0299906, IMG submission 200259) | Soil microbial communities from uranium-contaminated site in the Upper Colorado River Basin, Wyoming, United States - RVT145D125 (version 2) ... | reverse complement strand
TTTACGTTGTTCTTCTCGCACGCACTGAGGATCGCATCGCAAGCGTCGACGGAGTGGGCCATCGGTTTTTCGATGAGCAGGTGCTTACCCGCCTCGGCAGCGGCCAGCGCGTGCTCGGCGTGCACGTGATGCGGCGTGGTCACGAACACCGCGTGGATGTCGTCGCGCTTCACGAGCGACGCCACCGACGCTTCGAGCGTGATCGCATAGTCGGTCGCCAACGCCTCGGCCCGCGACCCGCCGGTCACCGCCACCAGCCGCGCACCCCGACAATACTTCGAGATCGTCTCCGCATACGTACGGCCCATGAACCCCGAGCCGATGATGCCGATACCCAGTTCACTCATGATGCCTCCTCAGTCGCTTGTGTTGTCTTGCAACGCCACGCGGCGATCACACCCACCACCAGCAATACCAAACCGATCGCCACGTTGGTCACCAGCGCGATCCGTGCCTCGAGAAAAGGTGAAATCGACAACAGCATAACGCCCACCAGAGCGACGGAAACCCCCACCACCCGAAACGGTGACGCGACGCCGTCCCGGGCGGTTGACGTGTCCGCATCATCCGGCAACGCGCCGATCGGGGTTTCGATCCTGTGGAAAAAGTCGGCGATCCGTACGGCATCGCCGCCGGTGGCCGGGAACAGAAAGCTGACGCCGATCATGGCGACAAGCGTGCTCGACACCGTCGTCAGCAGTACAAGGTTCTCGCTCTTGAGCAGCACACCGCCGATCACGATCTCGGCCGGTCCGAACTGCATCATGCCGAGTCCCAGCCCAAAGCCGACGACAAAGCCGGCCAACGCACCGTGTTTGGTCATGCGACGCCACCACAATCCGAGTAACATCGGAATGCCGACCGGAGCCGTCGCCACGCTGAACAGCTTGATCATGGTGCGGAAGAACGCGTCGCCTTTGGTGCCCGTCAGCGCGATCGCACCGACCAAGGCAATCGCACCCACGATCACCGTCATGAAACGCCCGACCGACACGAGTTCCCTCTCCGATGCGCTCGGGCGAAAGAGCCTGCGGTACACATCGTTGGTCAGTACGCTCGCGCAAACATTGTAATCGCTGCTGAGCATCGACATCGTGGCCGAGAACATCGAGGCGATGACCAGCCCGAGCAGACCCCCCGGCAACAAGTAGACGCACAACGCGGGATAGACCGTCTTCGTGTCGTCGATCTCCGGTAGAAACTGTCGCGCGGCCAACGCGGGCAGGAACAGAAGCGGTGGCCCTAGAAAATTCAGGAACGCGACGAGATAACCCACCTTGCGGGCGTCCTTTTCGGTGGGCACGCAATAGTAGCGTTGGATCAGCGGCCATTGCACGCTGCTGAACGCCAGCGCGAAGAGCAGTACGTTACACAGCACGTAACCCCAACCGTATTGGGGACTGCTCAGACGAAAGAATCCGTCCGGCGCGTTGTCGATGAACGACGATACGCCCCCCACCGCGGAAACCGACAAGGGAACGAGCAGCACCGCGGCCACGATCATCACGATGAACTGAATGAAATCCGTGACCGTAACCGCCCACAGTCCGCCCATGAACGTATAGACCAGGATGATCAGACCGGAAAAGAGGATGCCGGTCCACGTGTCTTCGCCCAGTTGCAGAACCACGGAAATGAACGTGCCGATCGCGATCAGCTTGAGCACGTCGTCGATGAGTTTGACCGGAATCCCCTCCCACGCGAACAATTGCCGGGTTACCGGGCCGAACCGCGTCTCGAGGAACTCGACCGGGCTGACCAGTCGCGCGCGTCGCCAACGTCCCGAGAAAAACACTGCACTGACAAGTGAGGCGGGAACGGTTACCCAATACAGCGTAACCGCGACAAACCCGTGCTCGTAGGCGAGGCTGGAGTAAGCCAGAAACGTGAATCCACTGAAGCTGCTCATGTAGAACGACACGCCGCTGAGCCACCAGGGGATGCGGTTGCCGCCCGTGAAATAGTCCTTCAGGCCCTGCATGTGGCGGAAGAAGTAGGCGCCGATGCCGAGCATGAGCACGAAGTAGCCGACGAGCACGACGTAGTCGGGCCGTTGGAGTTGGGCGAGAACCGGGTTTGACGTCATCATCGGGTTCCATGCGCCGGCGTCGGCCGACCGCGGCGCGTCGCACCGCGTGTGGGAGGTGATAGGTCGTGGCACCGCCGGTGTCAACGGGCTCGCGACGTGACAACGCCCGACGACTTCGACTAGGGTGGCGAAGATTCGCGACATCGAGGGAGAAACTGCGATGCACGCAACACGAACCGCCCGGCTACTCGCGGCTCTGTCCTGGTGGCCCGTCGCAAGCTATGCCGACTCGACAACTCTTTCGCTTCCATTCGCCGATTCCGGCAGTTGGTCTTTCGCGGGCACCGGTCCGCACGAGGGCTGGGCGGATCGGCGCGACCTCTTCGTCTTACACCATCCGTGGGCGGAAAGCCGCGCCGACACGCACGGCACGGTGTCGCGTGAAGTGGAAGTGCCCGCGTCCTGGTCCCGGCCGATCCGACTGCACTTCTACATGGCCGACGATTACGATGGTCAATACCGCCGCCTCGAGGAGGGCGAATGGCTCGGACAGTGCAACTTCATCGGCCACCGTTTCAAGCAGGTGCTCGTCAATGACGCGGTGATCTGGGAACAAGACGTCGCGGACGCCGAGGGGACGGGCGTACCCACCCGGTTCAGCCTCACCCTGCCCGAGCGCATCGGACCCGGCGACCGCTTCCGACTCGCGTTTCGACTGGTCGACAAGATCGCCGGCGCCGAGCGCCGGCCGGACGATTTCCGCCACGTCGGCAGCACCGACGGCATCAAGGCGAACGACCCGTGGAAGTTCATGACCCACCTCTACGTCGCCGACGTGACGCTGACCGACGGCAAGACCGAAACGGTGCCCCCAGGTCAACGACCCAGCGCCGACAAGGTGAAAGCGCATCACGCCGGCAGTCATTCACCGCGATCGCTGAGCCCACCGGTCCGCTATCCGGTTCCGCTCACGGTCGAGGGCGCCGGCGTCGTCTGCTGCGGACTACCGTTTTCACCCGGCAAACTGACCGACCCACAACAAATCACGCTGCGTGACGCGACCGGCCGGGCGCTGACCCTGCAGACCGACGTAATGAACCGTTGGCCGGACGGCAGCGCGCGCTGGGTCCGCGTCGACACGATCGTCCCCGCAACATCCGCAAACCAGCCGTTGCAATTGAACGTCGACGGGAAAGTGTCACCCACGCCGGCGCAACCGGTCACCATCGAGCGGAATGAGAACCATCGTATCGAGATCACAACCGGTGATCTGCGTGCCGTCGCGGGCACGATCGGTGAGCCGCTGTCCTGTCGGCTGGAAAACGGTCGAACCGTTCTGAAAGATTTATCCAGCCGACTCGAAATCGACGGCAACGATGTTGTCGCACGGGTTAGTGCGATCAACGTCCTGACCCCCGGTCCGGTTCGCGGCGAGGTCGAACTGACCGGGAACCTCGAAGCCGGCTCCACAAGCCTCGGCCGATTCGTCCTGCGCCTGGCCGTGTTCGCCGGACAACCTTACGTTCGTATCACGTGGCGGATCTTCAACGACCAGCCGAAGACGCTCGACATCTCCCGCTTTGAGCTGGTCGCGAACCTCGATCTCGAACCCGAGGCAACCGCGTTGTGGCATTCCGAGAGTATGACCGCCGGCGCGCCGGTGTTACTCCGGCAGTTGAAAGAGGAAAGCTTCGAGGTCCTCGACGGTGCCGACAAGGTGCTGGATGAAGGTCCCGCGGCCGCGGGCTGGCTCGCCGTCCGCGACAAACAACGATCGCTGGCCGTCGTCGTTCGTCACTTCCGTGAACAGTTTCCCAAAGCCCTGGAATTCAAGGACGATCGGCTCCGGATCAGCTTGTTCGAGACCTCCGACCACCAGACGCTTTATCGTCCCACCGAGGGTGAGGCCAAGCGTCACGAACTGTGGATTGGACTCTGGAACGATCGGCTGCCCGACGAGGAAGTGCGCGACTTTGCACGATACTCCCTGCGACCTGCGCGCCTGTTCAATGCGGAATATGTCTGTGCTACTGGTGGACACGGATACGCAGCCGTTCACGACGCCGACCGCTTCGGCGAACTCGACGCCTACATGAAGAAGACCTTCCCCAACGTCGCGGCGAAACGGTTCTACGAATACGGCATCCGCCACTGGGGCGATCAGCGCTACAACAAGGACGAGGACTACTGGCACAACGGCTACTACGACCGTCAGCAGGGTTTTGCGGCCGAGTACATCATGACCGGCGACCCGCGCTGGTTCGACCGGCTCGAAGCGACGGTACGACACATCATCGACATCGACGTCTGCCACGCTTCGAAGGAGCATCCCGACTGGGTGGGCTCGATCCACGCCTACAACGGAACCAACCACACCACCGCCGGTCCCTGGAACGCCATGCAGCGCACCAAGGGGACGCTCGCGTACTGGCGACTGACCGGCGACATCGACGCGCGGGACGCCGCCCTGGGTGTCGCCGACTCGGCCGTCCGCGCCCAACGCGCCGTCGGGGCGGGAAGCGTGCGCGATCATGCGGGAGTGCTCTACTGCTTGACCGCCGCTTATGACGAGACCCGTGAGTCGAAATACCTCGAAGCCGCGAAGCGCGTCGCCCATGACGCCATGAAACGCATCGACGCGCGACGGGGTTGCTATTCGGAAATCCACGGGAACGTCAGCTATCGCGGCAACGTCCCGTGGATGTGCGCCCAGCTCGCCGAGCCGATGTACGACTATTACGTCCAGAGCGGCGATCTCGACGCCGCCAACACGGTGGTCGGATTGGCCGAATCCATCCTGACCGACAACCGCACCCGCGACGTGCCGGGCGATGTCTACGGCTACTCGCACAACCCCCACTTCAACAAGACCAGCAACTATCACATTCTGATCGCGCCCTCCGTGCTCTATGCGTACGAGTTGACCGGCGACCGTTTCTTCCTCGAACAAGCGCGGGCCATGTACCGTCAGACAATCCGCGAGAACACGGTGAACACGATCACCAATTGCTACTGGAACACGCCGACGCTGCTCTATTACCTCCAAGCCCACGGGCTGTCCGAAGGAAAGCACCCATGAACCGACGCGCCTTCATGGCCGCGACGTCCGGCGCCGGGCTCGCCTCGCTGCTGCCCGCCGACTCGGCCCGGGCCGCGGACGACAACGACCGTCTGCCGAAGTTCCAGTCTCATCCCCTGCCGGAACTCGGGTCGCACTGGCCGACGTTCGAGAAACTCTCGGCTCGCTGCCGGCCGGCGCTCAGTTACCTCAGCGATGCGTTTGACGACCCGGCCGACTGGTGTGACCGGGCGCGGACCGCCCTCCTGAACCACCTGCACTACGCCCCGCCGACGTGCGACCCCAACCCCGAGTCCGTCGAGACCGTCGACCTCGGCGACTACACGCGCGAACGCGTCATGATCAACACCACGCCGGACATTCGCATCCCGGTCTATGTGCTCATACCCAAGGGCCTGAAGCAACCCGCGCCGGCGATGGTCGCTTTGCACGATCACGGCGGATTCTACTTCTGGGGCAAGGAAAAGGTCGTGCACGTCACGCCGGAACATCCCGAGCTCGCCGCGTTCAAGAGGCGGCACTACGGCGGACGCAGCATCGCTGACGAACTGGCCAAACGCGGTTACGTCGTGATCGCCCCCGACATGCTGCACTGGGGTGAGCGCGCCCTCTACCTCGACAAGGACCCGAGCCGAATAAGCCGGCGCACCCTGAACGACATCACCCACGACGACATTCTGGCCTTCAACGCGCGCTCCTGGGCTCACGAGGAACTCGTCTCCCGCACCGCGTTGACCTGCGGCGTCACCTGGTCCGGCATCATTACCCGCGACGACGTTCGGACCGCCGACTACCTCCTGACCCGCCCGGAGGTCGACCCCATGCGCGTCGGCTGCGTGGGCCTGAGCTTGGGTTCGGTGCGCAGCATCTTCCTCGGCGCGTTACACCCGGCCGTGCGCGCCTCGGTCGCGGTCTGCTGGATGGCGGAATATCAACCCATGGCCAAAAGTCACGTGCGCAACGGTATCGGCTTCACCAAGCTCGTACCCGGCCTATACGCCGACCTCGACTGGCCCGACCTGGGCGGTCTGCACTGGCCCGGTGCGCTGATGACCATCAACGGCCTGCAGGATCAACTCTATCCGCTCCAAGCGGCGCGCAATGCGGTCGACAAGATCCGAACAATCTTCGACAAGATGAGGGTGCCCGAAAAGTACGAGGGCGTGTTCTTCGACGGGCCGCACGAATTCAACGTCGCCGTGCAGGATCGCGCGTTCGATTGGCTCGATCGGCAACTCGTTAGAGGAGTTTAGCCCAAGACCCCGAAGTGGTTACTGAATCTAGTGTAATGTCTCAATAATAGCGTGGTTTCCAGGAATGCGAACATCAATTGCCGGCGCGGGGCATAGAACCCGCTCGCTTGCGCTCGCGGCTCGGATAAAATACCATCTGCGTGAGACACTACACAAGCCGGGGGTGAAGCGAAGCGGAACCCCTGGTAACCGACGTGCCTGACGATCCCCGCCCTGTAGAGGCGGACGAATGAGCCACGCACCCGATGTTGCGGGTCGCTCATTTGCCCCTTCGGGACAACGAACCATTTCAACCCGCCAACCAGGGGCTCCGCTCCGCTACGCCCCTGGCTATCAATCGTCAACCCCGCCGGGGCCGCGTGCGTTCTGCCGCGGTTCATGCTGAGTCGGATTCGATGCGATCTTATTCAAATCGAACCTGCATCACGACGTCGTTGTCGGCGGTGGCTTCGACGCCGGTGAACGTCTTGACACGATCCGGCGGTTCGCCGATCCGAATCGTGTAGCTGCCGTCGCGAAACACCTTCGGACGGAACCGGGTCCCGTTGATGCGCAGCGTGTACACCGTCTCGCCGTACGCTTCGTCGACGATCCGCACGACCGGGTCGTTCATGCCCGTCACTTCGACGGTGGGCAACCACGCCATCGCATGCCGTCCGTAGTTATCCAACTGATCGACGGTGATCGGCCATCCGGCATATTGCTCGGCGTCGGGCGCGGTGACATCCACACCCCGCGGCCAACATTCGATCGTCATCTTGCGCGTCTCGACGTTGAAGCGAATCAGCCCATACCCGGCGGCTCGTCCGCCCCACTCGCCGCCGTATTTGTTCTTGCGCGTCGGGTCCGGGTTGGCATAGGCGTGCATCGTGATCTTGTTGCCGAACCCGTCATGATACGCGCCGAGGTGCGGCAGCGGACCGTCCTGCGCGTGGACCGGCGCTTCCTTGGGTTCCCACCAGCGGTTGTAGAAGTTGACGATCGACGGTACGCACACCGAATATCCGGCATCCCCCCACGCGTTGATCCCGTGGTGAATCACCGTGGCCAGGTGCTGATCGCCCCCGATCATCAATGCGAAGCTCTTGCGAATCTCGGCCAACGCACGGTTCCGCCCACGTTGCGGCCAGCCGTTGCTGTCCAGGTCGGCGACCAATCGATAGTCGTATTTGCCGTGCCGGTGCGCGGCATTGGCGAACACGGTCTGCGACAGCACGGACTTCATCGCCACACCCCGCCAGTCCTCGCCCCATTCGCGCAGAAATCTCAACTGTCGCCGCCCCAGCAACCGCGCGTCGGGTAAGTCGACGGCGTCCCGATCGAAATTCGGGTCGGTGATGTGGTCCGAACGCGGCCCGTCGTTGGGCACGAAACCCCGCGGGCCGGTCTTGAACTTGCGATCCTCGATGATCGCGAACCCCACGCGTCCGATTTTCAGCGACGTGTAGTACACCTCGATGTCGCGCCGGATCGGCGTCGGGTCGTACGGGTCGGGCAGGTGCCACGCCTGCGCGTTCTGCACGGCATTGACATACTGCGGCGACCAGTGATACCCACCGGCGTCGCCCGCGGAGTTGTCGGCGACGGCGCCGTTCTCGCCCCACAGGTTACCCTGCCCGATGTCGTGATCATCCGGAATGCACACCGTCGGCCGGTCCTTGATGATCTCACCGAACTGCCGGCCGAACAGCAGCCATGCCTGGTCGTGCAGCTTGTGGTCGTATGATTGATCGCCGGAAAAGAACAGCAGGTCCGGGTCCTGGGCCTGGATGTTGCGAATGATGTCGGGCTTGAGCCGTCGGTCCCGGCTTGAATTGCCCGTGAAGGCGGCGACGACAATGGACTCCTTGTCGACCGGATCTTTGCGTACGGTGCCGGCGTACGTCGCCACTCCGCCGGCCGCGACCACGCGGTAATGGTGGTCGCGGGTAGCATCCCAGTTCTCGATCCGAAAATGCGCGGTCCAACGCTTGACGTTCTCTTGCGGATGACCGTACGGTGTTTCACTGACCCGCGTTGAAGCGAGGTCGCGCCATGACCCGTCGCGCTCGATTTGCAGCTTTACCGCCCGGTCCACCCCGTCGGCCAACGGATAGAGCTGCGCGGTCATCTTCAGCACGCCGTCGTCGACGGTGTACAGCGCGAAGCAGATCGCCTCGGCGGCGGGTACGTCGCGAATCGGCCAGGTTTCCGCCGCACGCGACGACGTGACGAGGCATAGAAACGCAAGAACGGCATGTTTGGCGTGTGTCATTCGCTATCTCGTCCCTCGGTTTATCCCACTTGGGCGTTCGCCCGGTGAAGCAGGGCGCGCATATACGCAATACAGTACGCAGTCCCCTGTCGCTGGTGTCCGTGATCGCCGGCCAACCGGGGAATGTGGTCGGGGATGACCGTGCCATCGAAGCCCACTTCCCGCAGCGCTTTCATCACCGCGTACATATCGAGGTAACCGTCGTCCGGCAAGGTTTCATGAAACCGCGGCAAGGGACCACTCACGTTGCGGAAGTGAACGGCCAGTATCTTGCCGCGACCGCCGAATTCGTGAATCATGTCGACGACGCTCATTCCGGTCCGGTCGCCGCCCTCCGCCCAGGTTCCGACACAGAACAACAGTCCCCAATGACGACTCCCGCCGGCGATGCGCTCGGCCCGGCGATATCCGTCGACGTGGCAGAACAGTTTGGCGACGCCGTTCATCATCGGCAGCGGCGGATCGTCCGGATGCAGCGCCAGCCGAACGTTTGCCTCCTCGGCCACCGGCAACACCGCGTTCATGAAGTAAGCATAGTTGTCCCACATCACCTCGGCCGGGTATTCCCGACCGAAACGCAGCGTCTCGTGTCGAGTGCGAAACGTCTCGAGATCAAATTCCCGAGCCGAGTATCCGCGATGCTCGACCCGCCCCGTGCTGTAGGTGTTGCCGGGATGAAACGCGTAGCCGGCCACCCCGATGCCGAGCCCGCCCAGGGTGCGCAGAAAAGACCGGTATTCTTCGATCTCCTCATCACGACCGGGCAAGCCGAGCCCGATCTTCGTCGACCCCTGCACCGGATGAACCGCCGAGAAGATCCGCAAGCCGAACCGCGCGTACCGCGCCTGAACCTGGCGCAGCGTGTCGACGTTCGCCTGCTCGCGCGTGAGATCGACCCGAACCCAGCGAAGACCGATCTGCTTGAAGAACAATAAATCGTCGTCGGACAACGTGGCGGGAACTCGCCGGGCAAGCTTGATGTCGCTCGCATCCTGGACGTTACGTCCGGCCCGCAGACGCGCATCCCTCGACGTCGCGCACCCGAGCGCCGAGAGCGTGCCCGCCGCCAGCGGCAACTCGAGCAGCGCTCGCCGGGTCAAAACTGTAGCGCGACGTTGGACTCCCGACGCAGACGACTGGATTGGTCTCAAAGTTTTTCTCCCCCGGCGGTACCATGCATAATGTGCCGAGCGGTTCATGCCGCATGATAGTTGAAACGACCGTACGCGTCACAGGAGGAAACCTCACGCCATGTCGCTCGAAATCTGCATGCTCATATTCACGTCGACTTGCGCAGCCCCGCGCGGTGTCGCCGATACCCCGTTCGTCCAGGAGTACCACGTGCCGCACGTCCTCGCCGGTGGTGCGACCGCCAACGATGTTCGCGCCGTGACCGTGGATCGACAGGGGAACGTCTGGGTCGCCACCCGCGCCGACGTTTTTCAATTACGCAAGGACAAGAACGGCTGGACCGCGATGATGCCCGCGGCCGACGCGGGGCCGGCCTACGACGTGATCGTCGACAACGCAGGCACGGTATGGGCCGGAGCGTGGAACGGACTGTACCGCGCCGGTCCGAACGGGCTGACCGGGATTGACGGGATCGATGCGCCGATCTCCGTGCTGTGTCTCACACGTGACGGTGTCGTCGCCGCCGGACCGGACGGGCAGTGGCGCGTCAACGGTACGCAAGTCACGCCGCAACCGATGGCCTGCGCGCGAAGCATCCGCGACCTGTATGCCGATGGCCACGGCGCGCTGTGGATCGCCACCGGGCGTGGGCTGTATTACCACACCGAATCCGGCGGCATCCACTTTCACGCGCGCGAATCCCTGCTCAGCGCCGACGTACGCGCCATCGCCGACGCGGGCGACGACACGCTGTGGATCGGCGGGCTCGGCGGCGTCAACGTGTACCGCAAAGGCGGCAACGTCGGCGCCTACACCCCGGCCGAGGGTTTGCCCAGTGTGGACGTCCGCGCGATTGCGCGCAGTCCGGACGGCGTGATGTGGGTCGGCACGGCGCTCGGCGTGGTGCGCTATGACGGGTCAAGTTGGTCGCTCCGCCACAGCCGGCGTTGGCTGGTCGACGACGAGGTGCGTGACGTGGCTTTCGACGCCGACGGAACCGCCTGGGTCGCCACCGCCGGCGGGGTCAGTGCGATTCGTCGCCGGAACATGACCCTGGCCGACAAAGCCGAGCACTACGAGAGCATCCTGCTGAAACGACACGTACGCGAGCCTGGATTCGTCGAGAAGTGCATACTCAATACGCCCGGCGACGTCAGGACCCACGCACCGAGGGACGACGACAACGACGGGCAGTACACCGCGATGTACCTGGTCGGCGAGTCCTTCCGTTATGCGGCCACCCGCGATCCCAAAGCCAGGGTAAACGCCCGAC
>Ga0299906_10004824_pt1 | contig 11019 bp, 10 predicted proteins | sample RVTome_14_FD_200259 | JGI IMG/M metagenome (GOLD analysis project Ga0299906, IMG submission 200259) | Soil microbial communities from uranium-contaminated site in the Upper Colorado River Basin, Wyoming, United States - RVT145D125 (version 2) ... | reverse complement strand
CGGTCGGGCGCAGCGCCGCGATGCGGTCCGGCATGGAGAGATCGTCGCCGTGCTGGAAGACCAGCCACTGGCCGCGGCAGAGCTCGGCAGCGGCGCGCACATGCGCCGCCGGCCCGCCCAGGTTCTGCGCGAAGCGGTGCTGGCGCAGGCTGTGCGGCCCGCCGTAGTCGGCGAGGCTGCGCGCGATCACGGCCGGCGTGTCGTCGGTCGAGCCGTTGTCGGAGACCAGGATCTCGATCGGCGGACCCTGCTGCGCCAAGGCGCTGGCGATGGCCTCGGCCAGGAAGGGCGCCTGGTTGTAGGTCATCAGCAAAAGCGTCAGCGAGGGCGCGCTCATCGCCCGGCCTCGGCGGCCAGCGCGGCCGCATGGCGCCGGCAGAACGCGAGGGTCTCGCGGATCGCAGGATCGAGCGCCTCGTCGAAGCGGAAGCCCGTAGACAGCAGCTGGCTGCAATCCAGCGCGAAGGGTTCTGCTCGCCGGCCGCCCGGCGGGCCCAGCTGCAACGGCAGACCGCCGGCAAGCTCGGCGATGCGCTCCGCCAGCCGGCGCACCGGCTGCGCCATCCCGCCGAGGTGGCAGAGCGGCAGGGGCCGCGGCAGGTCCAGCAGGTGGCGGATCGCCGCCAGCGCCGCCGAAAGCGGCAGGAAGCTGCGCCAGGCCGCGCCGTCCGAGCGCAGCACGAGGCGCCCGTGCACCGCCGCCTGGCGGCAGAGATCGTTGCCGAGCAGGGTCCAGCGGTCGATCGCGGTCGAGGCCGGCGCGCCCACTACATTGGCCAAACGCAGCACCGCCGCAGCCGCGCCGCTCGCCAGCACCGCGCTCTCCGCCGCCAGGTGCGCCACGCCGTAGGGGTGCACGGGCTGCGGCGGCACCGCTTCGGTGACGCGGCCGGCAAGTGCGCCATAGACATGGATGGTCGAGACCTGCAGGAAGCGGCGCAGACCGGCGGCCTTGGCACCTGCAGCCAGCGCCGCGGCGCCTTCAGCCGTTATCGCGAGCGCGCGCTTTGGATCGGCCGCGGCCTGCAGCTCGTTCGCCGCCGCCAGGTTGACCAGGCTGTCGAATCCCTCGAGCCGCAGCAGGGCGGCGCCAGCCGGCAGCTCGAGCGGCAGGAAGTCCGCGACCAGACCTTCCGGCCAGGCGCGCAGCGAGCGCGACGCGACGCTGACCTGCCAGCCCTCGGCGGCCAGCGCCAGCGCCAGGCGGCCGCCGAGGTAGCCCGTGCCGCCGGCGATCAGCACCCTGCGGCCGCCCGCGGTCATCGGGCCGACCAGCGCGGCATCTGCGGATCGTCGAGCGCCCGGCGCTCCAGTTCGGCCGGATCGTGCGGCTCGGTTGCACAGTTGGCGATCAGGCCATCCTCGGCGCCGAGCGCGCCGAAGCACATCCAGAGGCCCGGCGGCACGACCAGCAGAGCGTAGTCGTCGCGCGACAGCCGCTCCTCGACAACGGCGCAGCGGCTGCCGCTCTCGCCGCGGCCGTCGACAAAGAGGAAGCGCACCGCACCGGCGACCACCGCGAGGTTGCAGGTGACCCGCCGGTGCAGGTTCCAGCCCTTCACCTGCCCCGCGCGCACCAGGGAGAAGTAGATCTCGCCGAACCGCTCGAAGGGCGGCCGGTCGGCGCGCAGCATCGGCAAGACCGCGCCGCGGTGATCGCCGAGGATGGCGAGCGGGATGCGACGCAGCCCCTCGATCACGCCACCTCCGCCAGCCGCATGAATTCGGCGATCTGCCGGCGCGACAGCGCGCCGGCCGGCTCGCCCCCGGCGAAGCCGCGGTACCACGCCGCCGTGACGCTGGCCGCGGCTTCGAAATCATAGAGCGGCCGCCAGCCCAGTCGCTCGCGCGCCTTGGCCACCGAGAGCTGCAGCAGGGTCGCCTCGTGCGGCGCCGCAGCGTCACCGGCGGCGCGCTCGATGGTGCCGCCACCCCAGGCGCGGCAGAGCGCGTCGGTCAGGCGCTCGACGCTCCACGCGAGGCTCTCGCCCGGCCCGAAGTTCCAGGCCTCGCCGAAGCGCCCGGGCGCCTCGGCCAACGCCAGCGCCAGGCGCAGGTAGCCGTGCAGGGGGTCCAGCACATGCTGCCAGGGGCGCGTCGCCGCCGGGTTGCGCAGCACGACCGGCTGGCCCGCGGCCAGCGCCCGCATCGCGTCGGGCACGATGCGATCGCTCGACCAGTCGCCGCCGCCGATCACGTTGCCGGCGCGCGTGCTGGCGATGCCGGGCCGGCCTTCGCCGGAGAAGAAGCTGGCGCGATAGGCGGCGATCGCGTGCTCGGCCGCCGCCTTGGAGGCGCTGTAGGGATCGGCGCCACCCAGCTCGTCGGTCTCGCGGTAGCCCCAGACCCACTCGACGTTGCGGTAGCACTTGTCCGAGGTGATCAGCACGGCGGCGCGCAGCTCGGGGAGCGCGCGCAGCGCCTCCAGGACATGCACCGTGCCCAACAAGTTGGTGGCGAAGGTGACGACCGGCTCGCGGTAGGAACGGCGCACCAGCGACTGCGCGGCCAGGTGGAAGACGTAGGCCGGGCGCGCCGCGGCGATTGCGGCGGCCACCGCCGCGCCGTCGCGCAGGTCGACGTAGCGCTGCTCGATGACACGGTCCAGCGCGAGCGCCGCAAAGTGGCTGCGCTCGCCCTCCGGCGGCAGCGCCAGGCCGGTCACGCGCGCGCCCAGCTCGCTCAGCCAGAGCGCCAGCCAGGAACCCTTGAAGCCGGTGCTGCCGGTCACCAGCACGGGCTCGCCGGCGAAGCGCGCGAGCGGCCAGCTGGTGATCACAGGGGCGGTCACCAGAGGCGCCACGGCGCACGCTCGTCCTGCCACAGGCGATTGAGGAAGCCGTAGTCGCGCGCCGTATCCATCGGCTGCCAGAAACCTTCGTGGCGATAGACGGCGAGCTGGCGGTCCTGCACCAGGCGGTTCATCGGCTCCTGCTCCAGCATGACCCTGTCGTCCGCCGGCAGGTAGTCGAAGAGGCGCGGCTCGCAGACGAAGAAGCCGCCGGAGATCAGGCCCTCGGTCACCTGCGGTTTCTCGTTGAAGCCGCTGACCAGGCCGGCGCCGTCGACCTGCAGCTCGCCGAAGCGGCCCGGCGGATGCACGCCGGTCACCGTCATCGCCTTGCCTTCAGCGCGGTGATGGCTGAGCAGCGCGCCGAGATCGATGTCGCTGACGCCATCGCCATAGGTGAGGAAGAAGCTCTCGCCGGCGAGGAAGGGACGCACGCGGCGCACGCGCCCGCCGGTCATGGTGTCGAGCCCGGTGTCGACCAGCGTGACGCGCCAGTCGTCCTCGCCGCTCTGGTTGTGAAACACCAGGCCCGGGTCGGCGCTCAGCGAGATGGTCACGTCGCAGGTGCGCGCCCGGTAGTTGAGGAAGAAGTCCTTGATCGCCTCGCCCTTGTAGCCGAGGCAGAGCACGAACTCGCGGTGCCCGTGATGGGCGTAGTGCTTCATGATGTGCCAGAGGATGGGGAAGCGCCCGATCGGCACCAGCGGCTTCGGCAGCTCGCTGCTGACATCGCGGATGCGCGTGCCGTAGCCGCCGCAGAGAATCACCACCTTCATCGCTGGGAACCGCTCCCCCCAAGGACCGCCGCCAGTCTATCGCAAGGCCGCGCTCAACGCCGCAAGTCCCGTTCGAACCACCAGATCCAGCCGAGGTAGACCAGCGCCGGCAGCAGGGCGAAGGCGAGCAGCCCGCCAGTGACCGCGCCGTCCAGTCCCTCGGCCGGAATCAGCCAGAGAAAGAGGCCGGCACTGATCGCGGCCAGCGCCAGGGCGACCGCGGAGCCCACCAGGAAATAGCCGCGCGCGAAGATCTGCGGTACCAGCAGCAACTCCAGCGAACGGCCGAAGAGAATCGGCAGCAGCGCGCGGAAGAGGTCGACGGAAGGCCGGAAGGCCTCGCCGGCCAGGAGCGGGATGATCCAGGGCGCCAGCAGCCAGGCGACCGCGCCGCCGGCCAGCGTCGTCACCAGGGTCAGCGCCACCGCGCCACGCTGCCGCCGCCAGGACTCGCGCGGCGCGACCCCGGCCATGCGGGCGCGGAACACGGTGGCCACCGCACTAGGCAAGGCGAGGCCGACGCTGATCAACCGCAGCGCGAGCTGGTACCAGCCGACCGCCGTCGCCCCGACGACGCTGTTCAGGGTGACCACGTCGATCGAGCCGTAGATGTAATGGCCGACCGCGCTGGCGTGCACCTTGGCGCCGTCGCGCGCCAGGCCCAGCAGCGAGTCCCGATCGCCGGTCGGACCGGCCGCCGCGCGCAACAGCACGAGAAGCCCGATGCCGGCGGCGGCGAGCGAGGCCAGGCCCTGCGCCAGCAGCGCGCCGGGCACCGACCAGTCGAGCAGCCAGACGAAGACGACAAGGCCGGCGAGCGCGGCCAGGTTGCTGATCACGATCGCCCGGTTGCGCAGCGCGAGCTTGCCCAGCGCCAGCAAGAGCGCCTGCTGATAGCGCGCCCACAGCATCAGCGGCACGAGCGCGAGCCCGCTGGCCAGCAGGTAGCCGGGCAGGTCGCCGAAGACCGGCTCACGCGCGACGGCGAAGAGCAGCAGCGCCGCCGCCAGGGTCAGCGCCAGCAGCAGGAGATAGAGCCGGCCAATGGCGCGGAACAGGCGGCGGAACCAGTCCTCGCCGCGGGCGTGCGCGGCACGGTTCGCCACCACGGCATCGAGGCTGAGGCTGCCGAAGGCGGCGAAGAGCCCGGCCCAGACCACGGTGACGCCGAGCAGCCCGCGACCCTCCGGACCGAGCAGACGGGCGGAAAGGATCAGCGTCAGCAGGCCGACCGCCAGCTCGAAGGCCTGCACCGCGCCGGTGCGAAGCACGTCGCGCAGCATCAGGCGCCGCGCCTTTCGGCGAGCAGCGCGCGGAAGGCCGCCGCCATGATGTCGGCCTGGCATTCCAGGCTCAGCACCGCGGCGGCGCGCGCGGCAGCTTCCGCCCCGAGTCGCCGGCGTTCGTCCGGCGAGCGCAGCAGGTGCACGAGCGTGTCGCCGAGCGCAGCCACATCGCCAGAGGGAAGCAGGATGCCGGCCTCGCCCAGAATCTCCGGCAGCGCGCCGCGACGGCTCGCCACGACGCAGGCGCCGACCGCCATGGCCTCGGCCGCGACGCGCCCGTACTGCTCCTCCCAGAGCGAGGGCACGACGACGATGTCGGCCGCGCGCATGTAGCTGGCCATTTCCTCGTGCCGTGCCGCGAAGCGCACGATGCGGTCGCCGAGCCCCGCCGCCGCGAGCGGCGCGAGCAGGGCGCGGGTGTAGGGCGTCTCCTCCTTGCGCCGGTCGATCAGGAACTGCCAGGCGCTCGCCTCGAGGCCGCAGAGCGCGGCCACCAGCACATGCGGACCCTTCTTCTCGATCTGGCGGCCGAAGTAGGCGACGGTCGGCTGGCGCAGCCCGAGCGCGCGACGGCAGCGCGCGCGGTCGGCCGCATCGGGGTGGAACAGCGCCGGCTCGAAGCCCAGCGGCATGATCGTCGTGCGGCCGGCGAAGCCCAGACGGTCCCAGGTGGCGGCGGCCCGGCGCGACAGGCAGAAGACGCGGTCGACGCGGGCGCGGGTCAGCCGCGCCGAAAGCCGCGTGCGCAGGTGCCGTGCCGCCTGCCTGAGATCGCCCCGGGCGAGGCTGCCGCCGAGCGGGAAGAATTCGCTCTCCAGCGACTGCGCGCTGAGCGCGCCGCCGTGCCGGTGTGCCCAGCCGCCCAGGCGCCAGGCCAGCGGCGTGTCCGGCTCGTTGTTGAGATGCACGATCCGCGGCCGCCGCTCGGCCAGCAGGCGGTCGAGCCCGTCGATCGCGAGGTAGCGCAGGTTGCCGCCGCGGAAGGGCAGGCGGTGCAGTGGCGGATCGTCCGCGGCGGGCGGCTCGGCCGCCGGTGCGCCGGGGATCAGCACGCGCGCCGGGATCGCCAGCTCGACGGCCAGCCCGCGGCGGGCGAGGGCGGCATAGATGCGCCGGTTCACCGCCAGTGCGGCGGCATGGTCGATGGCCAGGAGATCGGGGCGGCTCATCTGGCTGCGGCGGGCCGCTTTGCCGCCGCGGGAAGCTGCCGCTCCATCGCCTGCCAGAAGCGCTCGGCGACGGCGGCAAAGGCGTAGTCGCGGCCGATGCGCCGCGCCGCCTCCTCGCCCAGGCGGCGACGCAGCGCCGGATCCCCGGCGAGGCGGCGGATCGCCGCCGCGAGGCCGGCGGGCTCGTGCCCGACCAAGAGCCCGGTCTCGCCGTCGATGACGAAGTCCTGCGGTCCGCCGCAGCGCGTCGAGACGACCGGCCGGCCGGCGGCCATGGCCTCCAGCGCGACGATGGAAAGCCCCTCCTGCTCGGAGGCCACGACGAAAAGGTCGAGCTCCCGGTAGAAGCGCGCCAGCCCCGCCTCGTCCAGCCGGCCGAGAAAGGCGACGCGATCTTCCAGGCCGCGAGCGCGCACCGCCTGCAGCAGGGCCGGGGTCGGCGCCTGGCCGGCGAGGCGGCAGGAGAAGGCGAGGCCCTGTTCGCGCAGCAGCGCCAGCGCGTCCAGCAGCAGCGGCAGGTTCTTGCGCGGATCGCCGAGCCGGCCGGCAAAGCCCAGCACCGGCGCGCCTGCGGATGTCGCGGGCGGCGACGCCCCGATCGCCGCAGTGGGCTCCAGCGGCCAGGGCACCACGGCCTCGATCCGCGCCTGCGGCGCGATCGCCAGCAGCGCCCGGCGCGTGTAGCCGCTGTTGGCGATCACCGGTACGTCGCGCAGCAGGCGCCGCTCCTCGCGCCGGCAGAGCGGCGCATCGAGCAGGCTGTCGAGCAGCCGGCGCGGCCAGGCGAAACTGCGCCGGCGCAGCGCGCGATCGGCATCGAAGGGGCTGGAGACCCAGGCCAGGCACGGCAAGCCGAGGTCGGCCGCCGGCCCGGCCTGCAGGATCGAGCCGCAGACCGCGAGCACGAAGTCGTAGCCCGCGAGCGCCTGCCGCCAGGTCGCGCCCGCGCGGTAGCGCCGCGCCTCCAGCTCAGGCAGGCGCACGCCCACGCGATGCAGGACCGAGCCGTCGGCCTGGCGCTCGCTCAACAGCTTCGGACGACGGAACGGCAACGCCCAGAGCGGCACGGAAAGACCGGGCGTGCGCCGGTAGGGCTCATACCAGGCGAGGTCGGCGCGCCAGCCGCGCGCCGCCAGGAAACGGCGCGCCCGCTCGACCAGGGCGGCGACGCCGCCCTCGCCCGCGAGCGTGACGATCAGGATGCGCGGATCCCCCCGCCCAAGACTCGCCTGCGCCTGCACGGGCCCGTCTCTAGCATGACGCCCGACGCCGCGCGTATCGCTATATTGGCGGCGATGCGTCTCCTCAACGTGGTCGCCACGCTCTCCGCAGCCTCCGGCGGCCCGGCCACGGCGCTCCTGGGCCAAAGCCGCGCTTTGGCGGCGCTGGGGCACAACGTTGCCGTGCTGTCGGTGAACGCCCACCGCAAGGGCGACCCGGTCGTCGGCCGCGGCCGCGAGACGCGGCACGAAGCCGGGGTGCGCTACGAGTACTTCCCGACGGCCCCGCCGGTCCGCTGGCTGCGCTCGCCGGCGCTGGCCGCGGCGCTGCCGGCCGAGATCGCGGCGGCCGATCTGGTGGTGATCCACGGCCTCTACCTGCATCCCCTGCTCGCCGCCGGCCGCGTCTGCCGTGGGCTGGGCAAGGCCTACGTGCTGCGCCCGCTGGGCACGCTCGATCCGGTGATCCAGGGCCGGCGGCGCTGGCGCAAGCGCCTGGCGAACCTGCTGGGCGGCAGCGCTCTGCTCGAGGGCGCCGCCGCGCTCCATTTCACCAGCGCGGCCGAGGCGGAGATCGCCCGGCCCTGGCTCAAAGGCCAGGCGAGCTTCGTCGTGCCGCACGGCGTCAGCCTGCCAGAGCCGCCCGATGCGGCCGCGTTGGCCGCCTTCCGTGCGCGCTGGCTCGCCGACGCCGGCCCAGTGCTCTTGTTCCTGTCGCGCCTGGCGCCGAAGAAGGGTCTCGATCAGCTGGTCGCCGCGCTGCCGGCCCTCTGCGCCCGCTGGCCCAGGCTGAAGCTGCTGGTGGCGGGCTATGACGAGGGCCCCGGTGCGGCGCTGACGCGCCAGGCCGAAGGGCTCGGCGTCGCCGAGGCGCTGGTCTTCACCGGCCATCTCGACGGTGCAGAGCGCAGCGCCGCCTTCGCCGCCGCGGACCTCTTCGTGCTGCCTTCGCAGAGCGAGAACTTCGGCCTGGCCGCGCTGGAGGCGGCCGGCGCGGGTGTGCCGACCCTGCTCAGCCCCGGCGTCGCCGTGGCCGATGAGCTGGCGCAGGCAGGTGCAGCGGCTCTGGCCGATCCGGAGCCCGTGGCGCTCGGCCAAGCCATCGCCGCGCTGCTCGAGAACACAGGCGCACGCCGTGCGCTCGCCGAACGGGGCCGCGCCGTGGTGCCGGAACGCTACGGCTGGCCGGCGGCGGCGCGCCGCCTGGCCGAGGCCTACGCGCGGGTGCTCGCCGCATGAGCTTCGTCTTCGTCACCGGCAGCCTGGGGCCGGGCCGCGACGGCATCGGCGACTACTGCCGGGTGCTGTCGCAGACGCTTGCGGCAGCCGGCGCAAAGCCGGCGCTGCTCGCGCTGGCCGATCGCGAGGAGACGGCGGAACACGACAACTTTCCCTGCCTGCGCCTGCCCGCCGCGCGTCCCTGGCAGGAACGCGTCGAAGCGGCGCGCCGCTTCCTCGCCGCGCAGGGTGCAGAGCGCGTCTTCCTGCAGCTCTCGCCCTATCTCTACCATCCGCGCGGCCTGCTGCAGTCCGCGGCCGGCCCGCTCGCCGCCCTGCTGGGCGAGCGGCGGCCGCTGGTGATGGTGCACGAGACCTGGGTGGGCGAGCTGCCCTTGCACGGCTGGAAAGACCGTGTGATCGGTCCCTGGCAGCGACGCGGCTTCCTGGCGCTGCTGCGCGCGCTGCAGCCCGCGCAGCTCTTCACCAGCCTGCCGCTCTATCGGGCGCAGCTCGCCCGGCACGGCGTCGCCGCCGCGCTCCTGCCGCTGCCGGGCAACGTGCCGGTACAACCGGAGGCGGCCCAGCTCACACTGCAGGAGCCCGTTGCCGGCATCTTCGGCGGCCTCTGGCCCGGCTTCGAGCCGCATGCCGCGCTCGACGGCCTGGCGGCGGCGGGCGGCGCAACGCTGCTGCTGATCGGCCGCCATGGCGCCTCGAGCGAGCGCCTTGCCGCCTGGCGCCGGCGGCACCGCGGCCTCGCCATCGTCGAGACCGGGCCGCTCGAGCCGGCCGCCGTCTCCCGTCATCTGAACCGCCTCAGCTTCGCCATCGGCGTCTCGCCCTGGGAACTGGCCGGCAAGAGCGGCAGCATCGCCGCGCTGCTGGAGCACGGCGTGCCGGTCTTGACGACCTGGGGCGACCCGCGCCAAGCCAGCGGCGTGCCCGACGACCGCGCCCCTCTCCTGCAGCCACCCGGCAGCGCGCTCGCGCCGCTCCTGGCGCGGCAACCCGGCAGCGGGCCCTTCCGGCCGATGGCGCCGGTCGTCGCCGCGCGGCTGATGGCGCGACCATGAGCACCGTCCTGGTGATCGGCGGCGCCGGCTATGTCGGCAGCCACGCCTGCAAGGCCCTGGCGGCGGCGGGCTTCCGTCCGGTGGTCTACGACGATCTCTCCACCGGGCACCGCTGGGCAGCGAAATGGGGGCCGCTGGAAGCAGGCGACCTGCGCGACGCGACGCACCTGACAGCCGTGCTGCAGCGCTGGCGGCCGGCCGCCGTCATGCACTTCGCCGCGCAGGCGCTGGTCGGCCGCTCGGTGGCCGAGCCGGCGCTCACCTGGTCGATCAACCGCGACGGCACGGCGGCGCTGATCGCCGCGCTGGCGACGCAGGGCAATCTGCCGGTGGTCTTCTCCTCGACCTGCTCGCTCTACGGCGAGAGCGTCGCGGCACTGCTCGACGAGTCGCTGCCGCCGGCGCCGACCAATCCCTATGCCGCGAGCAAGCGCGCCGCCGAGGAACTGCTGGAGGCAGCACCGCTACGATCGGTGCGCCTGCGCTACTTCAATGCCGCCGGCGCCGATCCGGAGGGCGAGCTGGGCGAGGTGCACGAGCCGGAGACCCACCTCATCCCCAACGTGCTGAAGGCGGTGCTGGACGGACCGCCGCTCTTCGTGCACGGCACTGACTATCCAACGCCGGACGGCACTTGCCTGCGCGACTACGTGCATGTGAGCGACCTCGCCGCGGCGCATCTGGCGGCGCTGCGTCACCTGCTGGCGGGCGGCGCTTCTGCGACAATCAATCTCGGCAGCGGCGAGGCCGCCTCGGTGCTGCAGGTGATCGCCACGGCCGAGCGCGTCACCGGCCGGCCGGTGCCCTGGCGGACCGGTCCGCGACGCCCCGGCGATCCCGCGCGGCTGGTCGCCGACTGCAGCCGTGCCGCGGCGCTGCTCGGCTGGCGCCCGCAGCGCTCGCAGCTGGAGACGATTATCGCCGATGCCTGGCAGTGGCACCGCCGGCGTTGAGGCGCTAGAGCGCTGTCCGGTTCAACCCGCAGCTCGCCATCTTCTATCGGCGCCTGCGAAAAGCCGGCAAGAAGCCCAAGGAGGCCATCATCGCTGTCGCCAGAAAGCTTCTCACCATCCTCAACGCTATCCTCAGGGACCGTCAGCCATGGCAAAGCGCTTGACCCCTAACACAGTCGCTGAGCAGGCCGCGGCGCGGCCGTGTCGAAGGATGGGCCAAGAAGCGCGACCCATGCAGAACGGATTCCGCCCTAGCCAGCAAAGCCGCCGCGTGCCAGCACGAAGGGGCCGAGGGCCAAGAGATCCATCTTCGTGCGCAGGAAGCAGTCGAGCGCCTCTTCCGGGCGGCAGACGATCGGCTCGTTCTCGTTGAACGAGGTGTTCAGCAGCATCGGCACGCCAGTGCGCTTGGCGAAGGCGGCGATCAGCCGGTGGTAGAGCGGGTTGGTTTCGCGCGTCACGCTCTGCAGGCGGCCGGAGCCGTCGACATGGGTCACCGCCGGGATCAGCGCCCGCTTCTCGGGGCGGAT
>Ga0299906_10004823_pt1 | contig 11019 bp, 9 predicted proteins | sample RVTome_14_FD_200259 | JGI IMG/M metagenome (GOLD analysis project Ga0299906, IMG submission 200259) | Soil microbial communities from uranium-contaminated site in the Upper Colorado River Basin, Wyoming, United States - RVT145D125 (version 2) ... | reverse complement strand
CTCGACCCGCTTGACGATCTCGTTGTCCGCGACGTCGAATCCCGAAGCAACCCGAAGAGTACGAATATTGGGTGAGCGCGGTACCTGCACGGACTGGTTGGCGACCAGCGTAAGTTCCAGGCCGGTCCGCTGCGCAGCACGGAAAAGGATGTCCCGGACAACAACCGGACAGGCGTCGGCGTCCACCCAGATTTTCATATCATGTCACTTTGGCGTAAGCCGCGGGACCGAATAAGGGAGTAAGCACCATGCATCACGCCAGCGTCTACTCGCCACGCGAAGAGCGATTCAATATTGTCCTGCATGCATTCGGCCTGATCGGTTCGGTCATCGTGCTGCTGCCCTTGATCCGGCGCGCCGTGGATTTGGGCGGCTTCCTGCCGGTGTTCAGTTTTACGGTGTTCGGCTTCAGCCTGATCGTCCTGTTCGCCGCCTCCACTGTATATCACAGCGCAAAGGATCCATTGCTCAGAAGCCGGCTGCGCATCGTCGATCACGCCTCCATTTACCTGCTGATCGCCGGGACCTACACGCCGTTCACGCTGGTCACTCTCGACGGATCGACCGGCTGGGTTCTTTTCTGCATGGCCTGGGGACTGGCGTTGACCGGTATCGTGCTCAAACTGTTTTTCACCGGCCGATTCCGCAGGACATCGACACTGATGTATCTCCTGATGGGCTGGATCATCGTTTTCGCCATCAAACCCCTGATCGCCAACCTCCCGCCGGCCGGATTGTTGTGGCTGGTCCTTGGCGGTGCGGCTTACACGCTGGGCGCCGTTCTTTACAGCATTCGAAAAATTCCATTCAATCACGCCATATTCCATGTGTTCGTGCTGCTCGGCGCAGGCTGTCACTTCATGGCGATTTACTTTCACGTCTGATCGGCAGTGACACCTCAACTGTTCCGGCCGAACCTTGAAAAGGGCATGTCAATGACACACTTTAATGCGGCGCTGGCTGTCACTCTGCTGTTGCTTGCGGCTTGCGACCGGAGGCCCGCCGATGAGGCTACCGGGCAGACACCGGAGCCGGCTGCGTCCGACCTCAACGCGCTGGTGGAGGAATACTTCGATCGCGTGCTGGAGCTGAATCCGCTGTATGCGACTTCGATCGGTGATTACCGTTTCAATGACCGCATGGCGAATACACTAAGCCCGGAGTATCTGCAGAATTCGGAAGCACTGGATCGCGAGTACCTCGAACGTGTGCTGGCGATCGAGCCGGAACAGCTCACCGGCCAGGATCGCCTGACCTACGACACGTTCCGCTGGAGCCGGGAAATGGACGTGGCCGGGTATCGATTTTCGGGATACCTGCAACCGATCAATCAGTTCTACTCGATAACCAATACCTTCGTGCAGCTCGGCAGCGGCGCGAATGTGCATCCATTCAAGACGGTGAAAGACTACGACGACTTCCTCTCCCGTGTGGGTGACTTCTCGATCATCGTGGATCAAGCCATCGAAAACATGCGCAAAGGTGCGGAGCAGGGCATCGTGCAGCCGACCGTCCTGATGGAAAAAGTGCTGCCGCAGCTCGAGTCGCAAATCACGGACGACGTGGAGGCGAGTTCGTTCTACACGCCGGTGAAAAACATGCCGGAGGATTTCAGCACCGAAGACCGCGAGCGCCTGACGGCGGCCTGGCGCGAGTCGATCGAGAAAAGAATCGTGCCCGTCTACAGGCGCCTGCACAATTTCATCGGCGACGATTACCTGGGCGCCACGCGGAAGTCCGTCGGTATTTCCGAACTGCCGGACGGCGAGGCGTGGTACGCGTACCTGGTGCGGCTGCGCACGACCACCGACCTCACGCCGGCGGAGATTCACCAGATCGGCCTGGACGAGGTGGCGCGTATACACGGGGAGATGCAGGGTGTCATGGACGAGGTCGGCTTCGAAGGCGGCCTGCAGGACTTCTTCGAATACCTGAACACGGATGAGCGCTTCTATTTCGATACGCCCGAGGAATTGATCCAGGGTTATCGCGACATGACCGACCGGGTCACCGAACTTACGAAAAAACTATTCGACGTGGCGCCGAAGACCGGCTTCGAAGTGCGGGCGGTCGAACCGTTCCGCGAGAAATCCGCCTCCGGTGGCTCCTACCAGCGTGGCACTCCGGACGGGTCGAGGCCCGGTGTTTTTTATGCCAACACTTACGACATCAAGGCGCGGCCAAAATGGGCGATGGAATCGCTGTTCCTGCACGAAGCGATACCGGGGCACTATTTCCAGATCGAGATCCAGCAGGAGCTGGAAGGCGTGCCGCGATTCCGCCGCTTCGGCGGTTACACCGCATTCACCGAGGGCTGGGGTCTGTACGCCGAATCCCTCGGCAAGGAACTCGGCATGTACACCGATCCGTACCAGTATTTCGGCGCGCTGAACGCCGAACTCTGGCGCGCTATACGGCTGGTGGTCGATACCGGCCTGCACTCGAAAGGCTGGAGCCGCCAGGACGTGCTCGACTACATGTACGCAAATTCAGCCGTCAAGGCAGCGCGTGCGGTGAGCGAAGCGGAACGTTATATGGCGATACCGGGGCAAGCGCTTGCGTACAAGATCGGCCAGCTGAAAATACGCGAACTGCGCACGCGTGCCGAGGAAATACTCGGCGATCGTTTCGATGTCGTGGCTTTTCACCGGCTGGTGTTGTCGCAAGGCGCCATGCCGCTGACATTGCTGGAGCAGCGCGTCGATCGCTGGATCGCGGAGCAGGCTTAACGGGCGACCAGCACCAATTCCGAGAGCACCAGTGGAGCGAGCAATGTTCGCGACCTCGCACATGGCTTCTCGCCGGCACCGCAGCGGCATGCTGTTCTCACTTAAACCAAATGCGCTCGAACGGCATGCCGCCGCGCTACCGGCTGGCAATGCGCCGGTGTGCCCTTCGAGCGAATTAAGATTTCTGAGTGAGAAGGATTCGCGGCACGTTTCCACCGTTGCGGTGCCAGCATTGTGAGGTCGCGAGCGCTGCTCGCTCCTACGGTCCTGAATAAACGACCTTGCCGCCCACCACGGTCTTCAGGATTTTCGTATCGCGGATCGTCTCCGGCGGGATCGACGTAAGATCGCGATCGAGCAGTACGAAGTCCGCGAGCATGCCCGGTTTCAACGTGCCCTTGACATCTTCCTCGAACGACGCGTAAGCACCTTCGTATGTGTAAGCGCGCAGCGCCTGTTCGACGTATATTTTCTGTTCCGGGACCCAGCCGTCCGGGTTCGCCTCGTCCAGCGTGCGGCGGGTCACGGCGGCGTAAATCCCTTCGATCGGCGTTGCCGGCGCGACGAACCAGTCACTGCCGAATGCCACATGCGCGCCGGACTCGATCAGCGAGCGAAACGCGTAGGTGGTTTTGGCTCTCTCCCTGCCGATGACCTTGTCCGCCCAGCGCCCGTCATCTATCGCGTGATAGGGCTGCATGCTGGCGATCACGTCCTGCGCGGCAAAGCGCGGCAGGTCATCGGGATGAATGTGCTGCGCGTGTTCGATGCGAAAACGCCGGTCACGCTCGCCGTTCGCTTCTGCGACGTCGAGAAAAATATCCAGCAGGTCGCGAATGGCGCGATCGCCGATGGCGTGCACCATGACCTGCAGCCCTGTGCTATCTGCGCCGCTGACCCACTGCCGCACCTTGGCCAAATCCTGGATCAGCAGCCCGCGTTCGTCGGGTGCATCGGTGAACGGTTCGAGGAACGCGGCCGTGTGCGAGCCGAGTGATCCGTCCATCATGGCTTTGAGACCTCCGATTCGCAGCCAGTCGTCGCCCCGGCCGTTGGCGGCGACCTCGTCGCGCAGTTTCTCCCAGTCCGGAAGCTGCACCACCGAATACACGCGCGTGATCATGCTGCCGTTCTCGTGGGCGCGGCGATAAGTGGCGAGGCTGTCCCAGCCGGCCATGTCGTGTACCGTGGTCACGCCGTTCGCGGCGACGTAGCGCATGGCGGCGGCCGCCTGGCGGTCGAGCTGCACTTCGCCCGCAGCAGGCACTGCGTTCTCGACCAGCGTCATGGCGTTGTCTTTCAGGATGCCGGTCGGACGGCCATCGGGATCGCGCACGATTTCCCCGCCGGCGACATCCGGCGTGTCGGCGTCGATACCGGCGAGTTCCAATGCATTGGAATTGGCGAGGCCCATGTGGCCATCGAGTCGATTGATCCACACCGGGTTCCCAGGTGTCACGGCATCGATCCAGTCGCGTCGCGGCAATTCGCCGCCCCAATTCTCGTGATCCCAGGTGCCGACCAGCATCCATTCGCCGGCTTCGAGACCGGTCGCGAACTCGCCGATCCGTTTCGTGAATTCCTCGGGCGTTGCCGCATCGCGCAGTTGCACGGAGGCAAGGCCCGTTCCGCCGGTGATGAAATGCACGTGCGTGTCGATGAATCCCGGCACCAGCATGCTGCCGCTAACTGAAATGACTTCCGTCGTGTCGCCGACCAGGGCGGAGATCTCTTCGTTGCTGCCGACGGCGACGATGCGTTCGCTGTCAGTGGCCACCGCTTCAGCCCATGGCTGGTCCGGATTTCCTGTCCAAACGCGCGCACCGGTCACGGCCAGCGATGCCGTAATCTCCGGCGATTGCGGCTGGCAACCAGCGAGACAGGTCACAATCGAAAGCAGTACGACTGGAAATCCGGAAAACCGGCCAGGGTTAAACAGCGTCATCGTCAAGCTCCGGTGAGGAAGGCAACGTCTCATTGTAGTCGCAGAACGTGCTGCTTGGTGCCGGTGTTCACTTGTTTGCATTATTCGCACTCCCGTTGTCGACCTTTGACGGTCAGTTGCTCCTGTGCTATTCCATGTCCGGACTGCACATACCTGAACGGCGGCACCAATAATGCAATCAAGTGAACACCGGCACCGAACCGGCAGCGCTGTTTTCTACCGGGCGCCGTCGCAGCGGTACCCGATGGCGGTGTCGGCCAGGGGCATGACGATTACGGATGCCACCGGCAAGGAATACCTGGATATGAGCGGTGGCGCGGCGGTCTCCTGCCTCGGCCACGGTCATCCGGGCGTCGTTGCGGCCATCCAGCGCCAGCTCGAAACATTGGCGTATGCCCATACTGCGTTTTTCACCAACGAACCGCAGGAAGAACTCGCGAGACTGATCGCCGCGCGATTTGCCGAGCCCGGCGCGCGCGTCTACTTCGCGTCCGGCGGTTCGGAAGCGAACGAAACCGCGCTGAAAGTCGCCTGGCAGTACTGGGCGGCGCGCGGGCGTCCGAACAAGAAAATCATCATCGGCCGTGACCACAGCTATCACGGCAATACTTTCGGCGTGCTGTCGGCGAGCGGCAACGATGCGCGCCGTCGCGCATCCGCGGCGCCGCTGGTCAACTGGCCGCGGATTCCACCGTGTTACGCCTACCGTGAGCGGCGCAACGACGAGCCCATCGAAGTCTATTCCGCGCGAGCGGCGGCATACCTGGACGATGCAATCCGCCGAGCCGGTGCCGACAAGGTCGCCGCGTTCATTTGCGAGCCCATAGTGGGTTCGTCACTTGGTGTGGTCGCCGCGGCTCCTGGCTATCTCTCTCGAGTGCGGGAAATCTGCGACCGGCACGAGGTGCTCTTCATTGCCGATGAAATCATGTGTGGCAGCGGGCGCACCGGAACGTTCTTTGCACACCGGCACGATAACGTGGTGCCGGACATCGTGACCCTGGCCAAAGGCATCGGCGGTGGTTACCAGCCGCTCGCCGCCGTGGTCTTGCGCAACAACATCGCCGACGAGCTCGCCCGCGCGGGATTTGCCCACGGCCACACCTACATCGGACATGCCTCGGCCTGCGCCGCGGGCGTTGCCGTGCAGCACGTTCTGGATCGTGACCAATTGCTGGAGCGTACACAGAGTATGGGCGCAGTGTTCCTCTCTCTTTTACAGGACGCATTCGGCGAACATCCGCTGGTCGGCGACATTCGCGGCCGCGGCCTGTTTTTCGGCATCGAGCTGGTGCGCGATCGCAAAACCAGGGCGGGCTTCGAGGGCGGCAAACAACTGCCGGATCAATTGCGCCTGGCCGCAATGGACGCGGGTCTCATCTGTTACCCGGGTTCAATCGAAGTGCAGGGCCGTACCGTGCCGCATTTCATGATGGCGCCGCCCATGATCGTCGAAGTGCAGCATATGCGCGAATGCATAGCGAAGCTTCAGGCCGTTTTCGAGAAGGTGCTGCCGCGCCAATAGGCCTGGGTCACTGCAGGTTCAGAATCCATTGTTCGCGCCGCAGGCGCTGCATTTGCCCGACGATCCAGCGCTGACGTTCGCGCACGTAATCGCTCGGCCGGTCGGCCTGCAGCGTATGCGGGTTCGGCAACACGGCGGCGAGCAGCGCCGCCTGGCTGTCGGCAATGCGCGAGGGGTCCCTGCCGAAGTACAACCGGCTCGCTGCCGGCACGCCGTAAACCCCGGGTCCGAGTTCCACGATGTTCAGATAGATTTCGAGTATGCGTTTCTTCGACAGGCAGACCTCCAGCAACAGTGCAAACCACGCTTCCAGCCCTTTGCGCAGGTAACTGCGGCCGGACCACAGGAACAGATTTTTCGCCAGTTGCTGCGTGATGGTCGATGCGCCGCGCAATCGCTCGCCGCGCTCGCTGTCACGCACCGCTTTCTGCATGGACTGGAAATCGAATCCGAAATGCTCGGCGTACCGCTGGTCTTCGGCCGCGACCACCGCGAGCACCGGCGCGATGCCGATGTCCTGCCAGTCCGCCCATTCGTACAACGGCGGTTGACGGCCGCTGTCATCGAGCAACATGAACGCACTGGTCACCGGGTCGATCCAGCGCAACGGAATAACAAGGGCGACACTGAGCGCAATGCAGGCGATAGCAATGCGCATCGCAAAACGAATGCCGCGACGAAATCCGCCCGTCTTCCTTTTTCTGCCTGCCATGGGGATGGGACTCTGCACCAGATCGCCAATTCAGGCAAAATCGTTGCACGTCGCCGCCCGGATGGTATCCGCCACGGCGTTCTTTCCGTACGGACGATGGCGTTACTGGTTCGATGCGCAACTTCGCTATTTCGACATTGGCAGCGGTATCAACCAGTACCAGCTACGCCCGGGTATCGGCTACACGATCAGCGACAACATGGTGGCCCACGCCGGTTACCTGCACCTGTAGAACCTGGTGGACGATGCGCAGGACCTGGTCAATCACATCGCGGTCGTCAAACTGAAAATGAAATTCTGACGCGACACGGCTGCCGCCTTTCGCTGCCGCAGGATTTCGGGCAGTCTTTGCGCTCATGAAACTCGACCGGTTCCTCAGGCTGGCCATCGGGCTGCTCGTACTGCTCGTCTTTGTCGTTGTCGTTGCCGCACTGCTGTTTGTCACCGAGTCGGCGCTGAACGTCTGGGATCGATTGCTCGAGGGGCCGCGGTTGCTGCTCTACGGCTATGTTGCCGTCATGCTGGCGCTGGTCGTTGCCGCCGCCTGGCTTATCGTCAAACTGGCGGTACGGCGCAATCCGGAACCGCTGGCAAAAGGCGCGGCAGCGCTGACTCGCGCCGATATTGAACAACGCCTCAAGGACGCGGAAAAAGCCGGTGTCGACGTCAGCACGGCGCAGGCCGAACTGAAGGAACTCGCTTCGCGACAGCAAACCGGCGCCATACACCTGTGTTTTTTCGGCGAAATCAGCACCGGGAAAAGTTCGCTCATCAAAGCGCTGGTGCCGGAAGCCGATATCCTGGTCAGTCCGCTCGGCGGCTCGACCATCGACATTCGTCATTATCGCTGGCACAGCCCGGCCGGCACGCAGATCCTCCTGACCGACGTGCCTGGCACCGGCGGATTGCAGGAAGGGCTCGACGACATGGCGCGCGAGGAAGCGCTTCGTTCGCAGCTCGTGATATTCGTCTGCGAAGGCGACCTGACTCGCCCGGAGCAACATGCGATACGCTCGCTGCTGGAACTCGGCAAACCGCTGGTGCTGGTGATGAACAAGGCGGACCGGTACAACCGCGAGGAACAGGCCGTGCTGATGGAGCGCCTGCTCGAGCACCTCGGCCGGCTCGGCGACGAAAGCGCCCGCGGACGTGTGGTGGCGGTGTCCGCCGGTGGCCAGAACGAAGTGGTCGAGCAAAGCGCGGACGGCAGCGAAAAACGCATACGCCGCGAGCGGCCGGCCGATATCGGCGTGCTCGTGGTCGCGATCAACCGCATGCTGGAGAAAGATGCGCAGGCGCTCGATGTACGCCGTGACCGCGCCGTGTTCCGCCTCGCCGAGGACAAACTCGCCGAAGCCGAAGCGCACTATCGCCAGCAACGTTCCGAACAGATCATACGAAGCTCCACCCGCAAAGCGGTGATCGGCGCACTGGCGGCGGTGAGCCCCGGCACCGATGTGCTGATCCAGGGCTACATCGGGACCAGCATGACCCGGCAGCTCTGCAGCCTGTACGGAGCGGCGCCCCGGGATCTCGATGTCGAGATGTTTCTGAACTTAAGCCAAAGCCGGGTCGGAAGGATGCTGCCGCTAAGCCTCGCGGTCGCCGGCAACGGTCTCAAGGCCTTTCCCGGCATCGGTACGGTCGCCGGCGGCCTCGTGCATGCGGTAGCCTATGGCTTGATCTTCGATGCGCTCGGCAGGAGCCTGGTGCACACGCTGGCCAGACACGGCGAACTCCTGCCCGACGTAGCCGCAAAGGAATTCGAGGAAGGCATCGGTGAACATATTCAAGCGGGTGTTCGGCAAGTGGCAAAAATTGCCCTGGAGCAGCGAGAAGAAAAAAGAGACTGACGCCGATGCTGATGGCGGCGCCGCCCATCTCGCGCTCGCCCGCGAAAGTCTCAAGGAACTGATCGAGGATTCGCGCCTGCCTGCCGGCATCCGCGAAACACTTGCACACGACTACGCCGCAGTACAGGCCATGCTCGAGAAGCTCGAGCACGGGTACCTGCACATCGCGGCATTCGGCCGGGTCAGTACCGGCAAGTCGTCGTTGTTGAATGCCCTCATCGGCGAGGAAAGATTTGCGGTGAGCCCCTTGCACGGTGAGACGCGGCATTCCGCCATCGAGCCCTGGTCGGAAATCGAGGCCGGCGGCGTCTACCTCATCGATACACCGGGGCTGGATGAAGCCGGCGGCGAAGCGCGCGAGGAAATGGCGAAGGAAGTCGCACAGCGCTCCGACCTCGTGATTTTTGTGATCGATGGCGATATCACCGACAGCGAAAGGCGTGCGCTGAAAACCCTGGTCGGGCAGGGCCGGCCGGTGGTGGTGGCATTGAACAAGCGCGATCTCTACAGCGAACCGGAAATTGCCGAACTCATCGTTTCCGTTCGCCGCAAAACGGAGCGTCTCGTCAAACCGGAAGACGTTATCGCCGTTGCCGCACAGCCGCGCCCGCAAACCGTCGTCGTACGCGGCAGCGACGGCACGGAAACCCAAACGTCGCGCGAACGCGAACCGGACATCGCGCAACTTCGCCTGCGGCTGTGGGAAATATTCGAGTCCGAAGGGAAGACGCTCGCGGCATTGAACGCGAGCCTGTTTGCCGCGGACTTGAGCGACCAGGTCGGGCGGCGAATACTGAATGCACGCCGCGAACTCGGCGACAAACTGGTGCGCAGCTACTGTATTGCCAAAGGAGTTGCGGTCGCCTTCAACCCGGTCCCGGTGGCGGACCTGTTTGCCGCCGCGTTCATCGACATCGGCATGATCATGCACCTGTCGCGCGTGTACGGATTGCCCTTGAGTCGCAACGAAGCCGGGTCACTGGTGCGGGTCATTGCCGCGGAAGCGGCTGCGCTGATGGGCACCGTGTGGGCGCTGCATTTTGTATCGAGTGCCCTGAAAGTCGGCACGCTCGGACTCTCGACCATACTCACGGCCGGGGCGCAAGGCGCCATTGCCTGGTACAGCACCTACCTGGTCGGGCGTGTGGCGGGAGAATACCTCGCAGAAGGAAAGTCCTGGGGCGAGGGTGGGCCGAAACAGGTGGTAAAGGAAATTCTCGACAGCCTGGACAAGGAAACGGTGCTGAACGAGGCGCGCCGCGAGATCCGCCAGCGCCTCGGTCTGAGTACGGCGCATGACTGAAAAATCACCCACGCAACTACGGAACGAACGCATCTGGCGGACTATCGGCGATATTCCGCACGGCAAAGTCGCGAGTTACGGACAGGTCGCTGCGATTGCCGGCATTCCCCACGGCGCGCGCCAGACGGCTTATGCACTTCGGCAGCTTCCCCGCGGGCACACATTGCCCTGGCACCGCGTGATCACTTCCTCGGGACGCATCGCGTTCGCTATAGGCACGCGGCCGTACAAGGAGCAGGTCAAACGGCTTAAGATGGAAGGCGTCACAGTGCAGAAAGGGCGGGTCGATATGCGCGTATACCGGTGGCAGCCGGATCTCGATGAATTGCTGTGGAAGCCAAGCGCTGCGTGGGACGAATGTTGAGCCTGAAGAAAAAACTGCGCAGCCAGTTGCTTAACCTGTACCTCGACTATCCTTATGTCGAGCTGCAGCGACGGGTCTTCGAACTCAGGCGCAAGCTGACCGGTAAACCGCATATCGTGTCGGTATTCCTGCAGCTTGACGATCCATATTCCTACCTGCTCAGTCACTACCTGCCGCAATTTGCAGCGCACTACGCCGTCGTTGTGAAGATTTACCTCGCGCAGACGCTCGGCAACGAATACACGCCGCAGCCCGGCATGCTGGCCGAGTACGCCATGCGCGACTGCGAGCGCCTGGCGCGCGAACTCGGCATCGCGTTTCTGGACAAGGGCACGGCGCCGGTCGTCGAACACCGCCGCGCGCTGCTCGATGCGCTGGCGAGCGAGCACGATGCCGGCAATTTTTCTGAGACTGTGCGAGCGGCACTCGCCGCGTACTGGCGCGGCGACACCGAAGGGGTGAAGCGATTCATCGGTCACGACAGGGACGTGGCATCCGCGCTGATCGCGAAGAACCAGGCCTGGCTCGAGTCACTGGGCCACTACAACTGCGCGACCCTGCATTACGGGGGCGAATGGTACTGGGGTG
>Ga0299906_10004822_pt1 | contig 11021 bp, 8 predicted proteins | sample RVTome_14_FD_200259 | JGI IMG/M metagenome (GOLD analysis project Ga0299906, IMG submission 200259) | Soil microbial communities from uranium-contaminated site in the Upper Colorado River Basin, Wyoming, United States - RVT145D125 (version 2) ... | reverse complement strand
ACTCGGTGACTGGTCCGCTCAGTTCGCGATCACCCGCGGCACCGCGGGCGGACCCGAAGTCGACAGCGGCAAGCAATACAGTTTGCTCGTGAGTCGTGTATGGCCCAACTGGCGTATCGGCGGAAGCATCAACCTCAACGATGCGGCCGTCGGGGACCGGCAAATGCAAAATCTGTTTGCCGGCTTGCGCACCGGTCGCGTTTCCTGGCTGGGTGAGATCGACTACATCATCGATGACGGAACGCCGACCGGCCGCCGCAAACTGTGGTTGAGCTTGCTTGAAGCCAATGTGCAGATCCACCGTGCGCATAACCTGAAAATAACTTTCGAGTATCTGGATCCGGACGTCGATGTCGATAGCGATCAGCAGAACCGCTCCAGCATTGTATGGGAGCATTCCCCGATGCAGTTCCTGCAAACCCGCGTCGGTTATCGGAGTTATCACGGCATACCGCAGAACCCGGCACAAAATCGCCAACAGGTTTTCTTCGAGCTGCACGCACTGTTCTAGTGACCGCCGACTTTTGCTATCCTTGGCGCGCAGATCAGTTGCTACGCCTGATTGGAGGCAATCTCATGAGCACGAACAAGCTGATTGGTATCGCACTGTTGGTGGCTGGCGTGATCGCATTGTATTTCGGCTTCAACGCGACTAGTGCACCAACAGAAGAAATATCCGAGGCGTTGACCGGACAGTATTCGGATCAAACCATGTTCTACCTGATTGGTGGCGGCGTAGCCGCGGTCGCAGGCCTGGTGATGCTCTTTCGGAAGTAGAGTCAACCAGCGCCGGGGAATAGAACGTCCTGCAGGACGGCGGCGGAGACATGCACCCATCGTGAGGCGGAGAATGAGTCTCGCAGAACTAATTCGGGAAATTCCGAAAGCGGAGCTTCATTTGCACATCGAAGGTACGCTGGAACCCGAACTGATGATGGACCTCGCGCACAGGAATGGTGTCAGCCTGCCCTATGCGAATATCGACGAGATTCGCAGTGCCTACGAATTCGACAACCTGCAGTCCTTTCTCGATATATACTATGCCGGCGCGCAAGTGCTGACGACCGAGCAGGACTTTCATGACCTGACTTATGCCTATCTCCAACGTGCGGCAGCGGACAACGTCCGGCACGTGGAGATATTCTTCGATCCGCAGACCCACACTGCCCGCAATGTGAGTTTTGCTACCGTGATCGACGGCATACACGGTGCCCTGGAAGAGGGCGAATCGGATCTCGGCATTTCGTTTCGCCTTATTATGTGCTTCCTCCGGCACCTGAGCGCTGACGATGCCATGGATACGCTCGATACCGCGCTGCCGTTTGCAAACCGCATTACCGCCGTCGGGCTCGACTCATCCGAAATGGGACATCCGCCATCGAAGTTCACGGCAGTATTCGACCGGGCTCGTGCCGAGGGCTTTCTCACCGTAGCTCACGCCGGTGAGGAAGGCCCACCGGCCTACATACGCGAAGCGCTGGATCTTTTGAAAGTCAGGCGCATCGATCACGGCGTGCGCTGCCTGGAAGATCCTCACCTGGTCCGGCGCCTGGCGAAAGAGCAGGTCCCGCTCACGGTCTGTCCGTTGTCGAATGTCAAGCTCCGTGTTTTCGACCGGCTCGAACAGCACAACCTGAAGCGACTGCTGGACGCCGGCCTCTGTGTTACTGTGAATTCGGATGACCCGGCCTATTTCGGCGGCTACATCGGCGAGAATTTTCTGCGCATCCAGCAAGCGCTGGATCTCGATGCCGGCGATATCCGTGCGCTGGCGAGAAACGCATTCACTGCCAGTTTCCTGGATGAGGCGGACAAAGTCCGGCACATTGCGGCAGTCGATACAATAATGAGTCAGAGGAGTTGAAGATGATGTTGCCCGGATTACCTTTCGTTTTCGGCCTTGCTTTTCTGCTCGCAGGCGTCCCTGCATTCGCACAACACGACCACACCGAAGGAGCCAGCCCTCCCGAACGCCTCGGCACAGTGCATTTTCCGACCTCCTGCAGCGCGGACGTGCAAAGTGATTTCGACCGGTCCGTGGCTCTGCTGCATTCGTTCTGGTTCTCGGCCGCGATAAACTCGTTCCAGGAGGTGGCCTCGCAGGATCCCGGCTGTGCCATGGCTCACTGGGGAATCGCGATGAGCTGGTGGGGAAATCCTTTCGGCGGGTTTCGCTCGCCGAAAGCGATCGAGGACGGGAAAGCGGCTGTTGCGAAAGCAATTGCGGCGAATGCCGGAACGGAGCGGGAGCGGGATTACGTCGCTGCCGTGGCACTCCTCTTCAAAGCCAGCGACACGGTCGACCAGAGGACGCGGACGGTTGCGTACGAGAAAGCCATGGAGCAGCTTGCGGCGAAATACCCCGACGATTCGGAAGCGCGCATTTTCTACGCGCTGTCGCTCGACCAGACCAATCTGCCGACCGACAAGACCTACGCAAACCTGCTGAAAGCAGCAGCAATCCTGGAGAAAGAGTTCATCGCCCAGCCGGATCATCCCGGAATCGCGCATTACATCATTCACAGTTATGACGTGCCGTCACTCGCACCGAAAGCGCTCGACGCTGCGACGCGCTACGCGGAGATCGCGCCGGATGCTCCGCATGCATTGCACATGCCTTCGCACACGTTTACCCGTGTCGGGCTGTGGCAGGAGTCGATCGAAACCAACATCGCGTCGGCCGCGGCGGCCCGCAAGGACAACGCGCCTTCGGAAGAGCTGCACGCACTCGATTACCAGACCTACGCTTATCTGCAAACCGCGCAGGATGCAGCGGCGAAGAAAGTGCTGGAACAGATTGCTGCAATCGGCGCGCGAATCCAGGCCAATGCGGCCGGTGCTGCCGCTCCGGCTCCCGCCGGCTGGTACGCGCTTGCTGCCATCCCTGCCCGTTACGCGCTGGAGCGAAATGCCTGGGCCGAGGCCGCGAGCCTCGCTCCGCAGGAGTCGGATTTTGCCTGGATTGATGCTGTTACCAGTTTCGCCCGGGCACTCGGCGCCGCGCGTAACGGCGACGCCGTTGCTGCCGCAAAGGACGTCGACAAACTGAACGTCCTCGCTGCAAACCTGAAAAATTCCGGCGACATGTACTGGGCCGGGCAGGTCGAAATCCAGGCGAAAGGGGCCGCCGCGTGGGCCGCGTTTGCCGAGGGCAGGAAGGACGAGGCCCTGATAACAATGCGCGAAGCAGTTGAGATGGAAGACAAGACAGAAAAAAGCGCAATCTCCCCCGGACCGATCAAGCCGGCGCGCGAACTGCTCGGCGAGATGTTGCTCGAAATGGGGCGGCCGGCCGAAGCGCTGGCGGAATTCGAGGCGACGATGCACAAGGAACCGAATCGCTTTCGCGGCGTCTACGGTGCCGCCGTCGCAGCGGCACGATCCGCAGATCACGAAAAAGCGAAGTCCTATTACGCGCAGCTCCTGAAGATTTGCGAGCAAGGCGATGCCGGACGACCCGAACTGCGGGCGGCGCATAACGCCACGCGGAGTTGAGCGAGTTGTCGATTGCCAAAACTCGGATGGATAGCATGTTTCTCTCCTGAATCATGCCTTCGCCTTGCGCCACGCAGCCGGCGGCATACCGTAGACACGCCGGAATGCTCGATTGAATGACGACTCGGACTCGTAACCCACCTCGAATGCAATGCGTGCAACGGAGTCGGTCGAGTTCCGAAGCTTCTGCGTCGCTGCCAGCAATCTCTGTTTCACCAGGTAACGCATCGGCGATTCGCCCATGATCCGGGTGAAACGCTCCGTGAAAGCCGATCGTGACATCGCGACATCGCGCGCGACTTCGTCCGCGGTCCAGCGGCGGCGCAATTGCGAGTGAATCAATCCCAGCGCCTGCGCGATCCGCGGATCACGCACTCCGGCCGACCAGCCGCTTTCTCCGGCCGGCAACTCCGAGAGATATCGGCGAATGGCCTCGGCGAACAGTAGCTCGGCCAGCCTCGCAAGCAACTCCGTTGAACGTACCGGGCCCGCCGCCATCTCTTTCGCGGCAAAACGAAAAGAGCTTTCGATCCAGGCAGCCGAAGCCGCAGACGACCTGTGTCATCTCGCCGCCACCACCGTGCCTGATATGCGCCAGGCCGCCACCTTTGCCCGGTTGAATCAGGTCGTCGGCATTCACCGGCACGAGACCCGGATTGCTGCCAAGCCGATGTGCATCGTTGCGGGGCAGCAAGATCACCTCGCCCGGCCCGGCCGGGACGGGCTCCTGGCCTTCGAACTCGACGAACAGCCGGCCGGCACTGACGTAATGGAAAGCGACGACGCTTGCCGGTAGCGGTACGTACTGAGCGCAATCGTCGGGCCCGACTTTGGCGGATATGCACCAGGGTGCGGTGAACTCCGCGTCGAGAAAAATGCCACCGGTGACGTGCATTGCTCGCAGTATGTCAGCGAATGGCTCCACAACGGGCGCTCTGTATCAGGGGAGCGTTTCGGACAAGAAATCCGGCGTCCCGGTCATATCCCAATTAGCACGTTGCGGATAGCTTAACACCGAACTCCCGGGAGGAATCGGACATGCTCAAAGACATACACAACAATACGGTTTCCGGCGCCAGTGCAGAGGCCGTCGCACTTTTTGATGAAGCTATTGCGGCATTCAATATTTACCGTGGCAATCCGCTGGCGTTGCTCGATCAGGGCATCGAAGCGGCGCCGGATTTTGCGATGGCGTACATTGCAAAAGCTCATATGTTCGCAAGCGCATCGGAACCCGGTGCCCTGCAACAGGCAGCGGAACTGATCGGTTCTGCATGGCAACTGAAACTCAACGACCGTGAACGATCGCACGTCAGCGCACTGGCTCACCTGTTCGAGGGCGAATGGACGCAGGCGGCGCTCGCTCTGGACAGGCATTCCATTCGCTGGCCGCATGACCTGCTGGTGCTGCAGTGCGGACATCTGATCGATTTTTTTCGCGGCAATGCCCGCAACCTGCGCGATCGCATCGCGCGCGCTTTGCCGGCCTGGTCAACGGACATGCCGGGTTATCCGATTCTGCTCGGCATGCATGCCTTCGGCCTCGAGGAGTGCGGCGACTATGCGCAAGCGGAAGAACAGGGTCGCCGCGCCGTGGAACTGCAACCTCTCGATTGCTGGGCACACCACGCCGTGACTCACGTAATGGAGATGCGGGGCCGGGCCGAAGACGGCATCGGCTGGATGATCGCGCGGGAGCCTTACTGGTCCGGAGACGACAATGGATTCAAAGTGCACAACTGGTGGCATCGCGCCCTGTTTCACCTGAACCTGGACCAGAAGGACGAAGCACTCGCACTGTATGACGGGCCGGTACGCGAGGACCGGAGCACGCTGGCGCTGGACATGGTCGACGCTTCGTCGCTCTTGTGGCGCCTGCACCTTGCTGATATCGATGTCGGTTGCCGCTGGCAGGAGCTCGCGGCGACCTGGGACCGGCATGCCGACGGGACGACCTATCCCTTCAACGACTGGCATGCTGCGATGGCATACCTTGGTGCGGGGCGCGATCAGGACCTCGATCAGTTGATCAGCGCTCTGCGCAACACGGCGGCAAGCGATTCAGAGACCGGTCGATGGGCGCTGCAGGTCGGCCTGCCGCTGATCGAGGGACTTGTGGCGTTCTGGCGTGGCGACTTTACAACGGCGACAGAGCGTCTTTATCCGGCACGATTCATTGCCAATGCCTTCGGCGGCAGTCACGCCCAGCGGGACATCATCGACCTGACGTTGACCGAAGCGGCGCTGCGCGGCGGACTTGACGACCTCGCCCGGGCGTTGGTCAACGAACGCCGGATACTGAAACCGTATGGCCGCATCAATGCCGGAATGCAGTCACGCATTGCGGGACGGGCGAAAGTAGCGAGACGGGCAGCGTAACGGGTACGGTGCCGGTGTACCCGTCGCGTTCGAAACGCCCGGAAAGCAGCGAAAACTGGAAATGCGGGGGAGAAAGCACTTACTCTTGAGTCAGCCAAACGCGGCAACGGATTCATATCCTTACTGTGGTGGCACATTGTTGTTGATTGTTGACTCCGGGGAGATGCCAAATGGCCGTTACTCAAATTCGTACTTTGGAATGCATCGTTGCCGCGCTGGCCTGCATCCTCACGTTTTCGGTGTCCGGGGCAGCGACGCAGAAGCCCGTGCTGCACGGCAAGCATTGGGTTGCGATAACCGGCAAGCCGCTCGCAGCAACGGCAGGCGCAAGGATTTTCCACCGGGGCGGAAATGCGGTGGACGCCACCTGCGCCATGCTCGCAGCAACATCGACCATGTGGGACACGCTCGGCTGGGGCGGCGAGACTCAGGCACTGATCTATAACCCGCACACCCGGGAAGTGATCGGCATCAACGCTTTGGGTGTCGCGCCTACAGGCGCCACGCCGGATTTTTTCCGTGAACGGGGCATGGCCTATCCACCGGAGACAGGTCCCCTGTCCGCGGTCACGCCCGGCACACCCGGCGGGCTCATGGTGATGCTGGCGGAGTACGGCACCATGAGTCTCGCAGACATACTGGCACCCTCGATCGAAATGGCGGAGGGGTATCCGATCGAAGCCGGTGCGGTGCGCAGGATCGAACTGAACCGGGCCGAACTCCTGAAATGGCCCTACTCCAGATCCGTATTCCTGATGCACGGCGATGACGAACCGACCGGACCGTCGGTCGGCGAAGTCTTCCGCCAGAAGGACCTGAACGCGACGCTCGAAAAGCTCGTCGCGGCGGAGCGCGCGGCGCTCGCCAGGGGGCTGGACCGAAAAGCGGCCATTTACGCTGCGTACGATCGTTTCTATCGCGGCGATATTGCCGAGGAGCTGGTGCGATCGACGCAGGAACAGGGCGGCCTGATCACGATGGAGGACCTCGACCAATGGCAGGTGCACATCGAGAAACCGGTCATGACGACCTATCGCGGCATCGAGGTATACAAACTGACCACCTGGGTGCAGGGGCCGGTCATGTTGCAGGCGCTGAACATCCTGGAGAATTTCGACCTGGCAGGCATGGGCTACAACACAGCCCGTTACATCCATACGCTCTACCAGGCGATGAATCTCGCGTTTGCGGATCGCGATTTTTATTACGGCGATCCATACTTTCCGCCGGAAGAGCCCGTCGAGGGATTGTTATCCAAGCAGTATGCAAAAAAACGTGCGGCGGAAATCGATCCGGAGACAAACGACGCAACAGCCGGGCCGGGCGATCCGTACGAATTTCAGCAAGGCAGCAATCCGTATTTGCATTTGCTCGGCAATCTGAGTTCGAACAACGCGAGCGATACGGAACCGAACGACGACGGATTCTTCCAGGGAACGACATCGATACAGGCCGCGGATGAGGAAGGCTGGATCGTCTCGGTAACGCCGAGTGGTGCGTGGATTCCCGCTGTCATTGCCGGCAAGACCGGTGTCGGCTTGAGCCAGCGCATGCAGAGTTTCGTGCTCGATGCGGTTGAAAACCCGTACAACGTACTCGAGCCCGGCAAACGGCCGCGCGTGACGCTCACGCCCGGCATGGCGTTGAAAGACGGAAAGCCATACCTTTCCTTCGCCGTGCAGGGAGGTGATTCACAGGACCAGATGCTGCTGCAATTCTTCCTGAATGTGGTCGAGTTCGGCATGAACGTGCAGGAAGCGGCCGAGGCCGACAATTTCCTGAGCTTCCAGTTGCACGATTCTTTCGGTGACCATAAAAAGGAACCCGGTCGTCTTGCCGTCAACGATTCGCTATCGGAATGGACGCAGGATCAGTTGGGCAGGATGGGCTACAAGGTCGAGGTGGGTATCTGGGGCAGTCGCGAGCGCACTTCCGGGCCGATCAACGCAATTTACTTCGACTGGGAGCATGGCACCTTCCAGGGCGGTTCCAGCAATCACGGCGACGATTACGGGATTGCGTGGTAACCCGGTTCATGTGCATTACCGCGCCAGTACTTTTGTATGGCGGAACGCGGACATCGTTTTGTCATCCGCCGGAACGGCAGTCTGTCATCCGAACAACGGGCGCATCCTGCGTATGCCCTCGACGATCTGGTCTTCGGCATAATGTGCAAAACTGAGCCGCAGGAAATTCGTTAGCCCTCCGCAACTCGAAAATACGGCACCGGCCTGAAAGCCGGTTTCGAGCTTAGTCGCTTGCTCGCGTAGCGCCATGGTGTCCGTAGCTTCCCCGAACTTGAGCCAGAAGAAATAGCCGCCACCGGGCTTTATCCACCGCGCCAGCGGGCCGAATTCGCTCCTCAACGTGGCATCCATGGCTTCGACCCGGGCGCGGTAAACCTTTCGCAGGTGGGCTACATGCTCGCCCAGTAGCCCGAGATCCATGGCCTTACGCACGAGGTGGGACGAGAGGTGATTGATGCTTCCGCCACTGTTGACAAAACCGTTCGCCAGTAGTTTGTTGCGCAGAGCGTCCGATGTCTGGATCCAGCCGAGGCGCATGGCCGGTGCCAGGATCTTGGAGAACGATCCCAGCGAGACCACTACACCGCTGTCGGCCATGGTGCCGAGAGCGGCCGGCGGCGACAGGTAGTAGTACAGCAGCTGGTAAACCTCGTCGGCAACGATCAGGAAATCGTGCGCTTTGGCGAGTTCCACCAGATTCCGGCGCCGCTTAAGCGGCAGACATTGGCCACCCGGGTTCTGGTAACTGGGAATCGTGTACAGGAATGCCGGATGGTGAAGTTTCAGCGCTTTTTCCAGTTGCGGGATGCTGATGCCCTCGTCGTCCATCGGTATGCCGACGATGTTCAGGCCGTGATCGCGAAAAATCTGGAAGGCGAGGAAGTAACTGGGCTCCTCGACGAAAACCGTGTCGCCCGGTTTGGCAAATGTGTACGACACGAGGTCGAGTGCCTGCGAATTGCCGCCGGTCACAAACAGCGAGTCGGAGCTGACAGACGAGCCGTACTCGACCGTCAGAAAGTTCGCGAGCGATGACAGGAACCGTTCATCGCCCTGCAAAACGCCGTAATTCAGTTCAAACGGTTCCGCATCCGAAAAAAAGGCCGCGCCTGCCTTCCCCATGAGCGCCACTGGCAGCAGGTTCGCGGACGGCTGCCCGATGCCCATGTTGATAGTGCCCGGCGGTGGTGCGCCGTCGAAGGTTACGACTCCGCTCACGTTATCCTCATTCCGTTTCAGGTATTGCCGACATACTTTCGGACAGATTCGTCATTGCCGTCGAGAAAGTACCGGATATTCTGCGCCGACAGGCTTCGGTTTTGGCGTATGGAAGCGTCGGAATAAAAAGCCACGTGCGGTGTCACTATGACGTTCGGCCTTCCGGTCAGTGCGGACTGCTCAAGATCCGGCGGTTCCTTCTGCAAAACGTCGAGGCCGGCCGCCGAAACCAGGCCCTCGTCGAGCGCCCACACCAGGTCGGCCTCGACGATCAGACCCCCACGGGCCACGTTGATCAGCATCGGCGCCTTGTGCATTTTGCGGAACGCCGATTTGTCGATCAGATTGCGAGTGTCCGCACTCAGGCTGCAGTGCAGCGTGACGATATCCGATTGCGCAAGGACCTCGTCCAGCGAAAACGATGCCTCTTCGACAAACGGGTCATGCACCACTACCGACATTCCGAAGGCTACTGCACGTTTCGCCACTGCGCGGCCGATGCGACCGAAGCCGATCACGCCCAGCGTAAGGTCACTGAAACGCGGCAGGCCGTTGAATGAATCGAATTGCCAGCGATGTTGCTCCTGAATCTGAGCGTGATAGTCCATGAGTCGCCGGCCGAGCGCCAGCATCAGCATCAGCGCGTGGTCGGCGACCTCGTCGGTGCAGTACTCGTCGATCGCACAGACCCTGATGCCCTGATCACGCGCTGCCGCGATGTCGATGTTGTCGTAACCGGTTGCGGCCACCGAGATCAGTTTCAACCGGGGCAGTTGTTCCATGACGGCACGGAGAAACGGTACGTAGTCCGTCAGCACGACTTCGGCGTTGCGACAGGCTTGTACGGTTGCACTGTCAACGCCACTGTAAACGGCGCGTACTATATCTACACCGTCGCCAAGTATCGGCTGCTCGATTGTCAGCGCTCGGCCGGCATGCTCCGGCCCCTCGATTACCACGACCGTTGTCATTGGCGCTCGCGATCCGCAATACTGATCGCGGTGAACAACAGGAACGACACGAACAGGCCTGGCCACAGCGGGTCGAGTTTGAACAAAGCGGCATCGGAAATCCGTGACATGGCATACCAGCCGGTGACGGTCGCCAATGCACAGCTCGTGCTCCAAAACGCAGCGGGTTTGCTGACCCGCTTGAAGTACACCATTGCGACGGTCGGCAGAAACAACGCGGCAGAGTTGATTGTGAATGCGACGAGCAGGATATTGATGACGTCCTGCATCACCCATGCCATTAGCGCAGCGATGAGCCCGATCATCGCAGACGCGGCCATGCTCATGTGCAGCAGTCGCTTCGGTTCGACCTGCGGATTGATGTAACGCTGATAAATGTCACGCGTCGCGTTTGCCGATGCGGTCAGAATGCAGATATCTGCCGTCGACATCAGTGCTGCGAGCATGCCGGCGAGCAGCAAGCCCTTCAGCCCGACCGGGAAGTAGTCCATGACCAGGCGTGTGAGCGCCTGACCGGAATCGCCGAGATCCGGCAGCAGTAATTTCGCGGACAGCCCCAACCACACCGTGCCCGCGAGGAGCGGCAACAGCAACGCTGCGGCAATGAGCGCACCGCGTCTCGCGGTTTGTTCGCTTTTTGCCGCGAAAGAGCGTGTGTAACTGTCCATCGCGGTAAAAAAACTGAGCGAGATCGACACCAGTAATGCGAGGATCGTCGGCCAGCCCCAGGCACCGATGTCGAAGTGGCCGGCCGGCAAAGTGCCTGTTACCGCCGACCAGGTGCCGCCCTGCAGCATGGCTACAGGAATCCCGACAACGGCAATGCCGAAAAACAGGATGCCCACTTGCACCCAGTCGGTATAGGTAATGGCAAGAAAACCACCCGACGCCGTGTACAAGACGATGGTCGCGGCCGACAACAGCAGTGCCG
>Ga0299906_10004820_pt1 | contig 11022 bp, 8 predicted proteins | sample RVTome_14_FD_200259 | JGI IMG/M metagenome (GOLD analysis project Ga0299906, IMG submission 200259) | Soil microbial communities from uranium-contaminated site in the Upper Colorado River Basin, Wyoming, United States - RVT145D125 (version 2) ... | reverse complement strand
GTGGCCGCCCATCGTCCGCACGAGCGCCGACAGGGGCACGGGCATCGAGGCCCTGGCGCAGGCCGTGGCGGACCACCGGGCCTGGAGCGAGGCCCATGGAGAATGGCATGCCCGGCGGCGCCGACGCATCCGGGAGCAGGTGCGGGCCCTCCTTGCCAAGGCCGTGCTCGACTTCGCCTTCGGGCGCGACGGGGGCCTCCGGCCGCCCTACCAGGAAGGACTCGAGGAGGTCCGGCAGGGTCGCATCACGCCGCAGGACCTCGCGGCGCGGATCGTGCAGGACTACAAGGCGGCTTGAGCCCCGGTCCGCCCGCGATGCCCCGTCCGGTCCCCGTTCCGGGGCTGCCCTCGACGGGCCGCGCGCGCTGGCGGGGGACCGGGCAGCTCAACTGTGCTCGGGGTCGGTGCCGGTGGCCGGCGGGTACGGCACGCCGTCCTGGATCTCGCGGATCCGCTCGTCCGTGTAGTCCCCGAACAGCACGAGCATGCGCTCGCCGTCCTGCGGCTGGCGGTCGTTGAACGAGGACGCCGAGATCGCCCGCCACCTGCCGTCCGCGGGCTTGTGGTAGAAGGTCAGGGTCGCGTTGCCCTCGGCCACGTGGGTGCCGCCCCAGGGCGTGTCCTCGTGGAGGCCGTCCAGCGTCAGGCGGTCCTTCGAGACGCTGGTGTCCACGAGGCGGAAGAAGTCGTCGAACTCCGCGCACCGTTTGACCGGGGGCTCCCAGTGGATCTCGTACTGCGTGCTGCTGCCGCGGTGCATGTGCATCGCCGTGGGCAGGTTGCCGTTCTCGAGCGAGTAGCCCGTGTAGGAGGTCACGATCTCGTCGTCGACCCAGACCTGGAAGGTGCTGTGCCAGTGGCCCGGGCAGTCCTCACCGGGATCGATCAGGATCATGGCCGTGGCAAGCGCCCCGACGCCGAGGATGACGATGGCGGGCACCACCAGCTTCCGGAGGTTCACCGGCTGGGTGACCCGTCTTGTGGGCTTGTGCTGCTGGCGGCGGCGTTCCCGGGCATCCTGTCCCGGCGCCGGCCGGTCCTCGTCGCTCATGAGCGGCGGCGGAGGAAACCCCCCCATGAGAAGCCTTTCTGTCCGGGGCCCGGCAGGCGGTCGCCGCGCAGCCCGGCGCCCCCCAGGCCTGGGCATCAGTCGTGCAGCCAGACGGCCTGGTCGGGCGACTCGATCCGCACGAAGCCGAAGCGCTCGAACTGGACGACCTCGCCGACGTGCTCAAGCGCCGCGGGCTCGACGAGCCCTTCGACGCGGCGAAGGTCCGGGACCGCGCCCTCCTCGGCGTCCTCGGGGAGGACGCCCGGCACGACGACGGAAAACGGCGCCGCATGATCCCGCGGGAGCCACTGCACGATGGGCATCGAACGGTCGAGCTCCGTGCCCGACAGGAACGCCGAGCCGCCTGCGAGGACGATGTTCCCCAGGTCCTTCAGGCGCACCTGCGGGTGCCGCGCGTCCTCGGCGGCGAGGTGGACCGTGGACGCCGCGGGCAGCGTCCGGCGTCCCCGTTCCGGGTGGTTGGGGTGCACCAGGGGCTCGGCGACGAGGCCCTCCGCCCCACTGAGGCTCACGGCGCGCGGATCCGGCACGAAGAAGAAGCGCGGGGCACGGTCGTCGATGCGCTTCGCGTCCTCGGCCTCCAGGTTCTCCATGCTGACGGCGATGTCCTTCTCCGTGAGGCCGAGGCCCACCCAGAACGAGCGGATCGCCTCCGGGTCGAAGCCCCGCCGCCGCAGCGCGCGGAGCGTGGGGAGGCGGGGGTCGTCCCATCCCTCGAAGCGGCCCTCCTCGATGCCGCGGCGCATCATGCTCGTGCTGAACCTGCCGGACTCATGCACGCTGACCCGGCCCCAGTAGAGGGTCCGCGGGTACGTCCAGCCCATGTGCTCGTACAGGAACGCCTGCTTCTTCGTCGAGTCCATGAGGTCCTTGCCGCGCACGACGTGCGTGACGCCCTGGGCGTGGTCCTCCACGGCGCTCTCGAAATCCAGGAGGGGCCAGCACCGGTGGTCCTCGATCTCGCCGGCCCGCGCGCGCGGATGCACGGCCGTGCGGGCGACGACGCGGAAAGCGGTCCAGTCGCGCAGGGCCGGATCCTTGTGGGCGATGTCCGTCTTCACGCGGAGCACCACGGTCCCCGCCTCGGCCTCACCGGCCACCATGCGCCCGAACGCGGCGAGGTGCGTCTCCGGCTCCCGCTCCCGATGCTCGCACGGCGTGGCCGCGTTCTTGAGGTTCCGCCAGGTCTCCGGGGCGCAGTCGCACACGTAGGCCCCGCCCCTGCGGATCAGCTCCCGCGCTGCGTCTTGGTAGGCCCCGATGCGGTCGCTCGCCTTCACCTCGCGCGTCGGCCCCATGCCCGCGAGCCACTCGAAGTCCTCGCGGACCATGTCGTAGCCGTTCCAGCCCTTCGCCACGTCCCACAACGGCGGCTTCACCTGCGGGTCCGTGTCGTCGAACCGCAGCACCAGGTCCGCGTCGTGCATGCGCGCGTACTCGGCCAGGATCGAGACCCCGCGCCCGTGGCCGAGGCTGAGCGGCCCGTTGGGGTTGGGGGCGAAGCGGAGGACCACCTTCCCGGCCTCGGCGCCCGGCAGCGGGGGGAGGCCGGTCCGGCGTGCCTTCGTCCTCACCTCCAGGAGATCCGGCGCCTCCGCCTCCAGGGCCGCGCGCTGTGCCTGCGGCGGCATCGCGTTCACGGCCTCTCCGGCCGCAAGCAGGGCCGCCATGACCGCCTTCGGGTCCGACCGCAGCTCCGGATCCATCCCCAGGACCCGCCCCATGAGGGCCTTCGGTCGGCACGTCCCGCCGTGCTGGACGGCGTTCTGCAGGCAGAGCCGGCGGGCGACGGTCTCCAGGTCGGCCACGGCCGGGCGAGCCAGGGATGCCGCATAAGGACGACGTCTGCTCCGCACGACGTCTTCCGGCCCCCCGCCGGAGGGGGCCCTCGGGCGCCAAGGGCGTTTCGGGCCTTTCCCGCCTCCTTCCCCCTTCATGAACCCGGCTGGGACATCCTTGGTTGTGCCTCCGAGACGGCGTACAGCGCGTATGCCGGCGGCGGCCAGCGGACGCGGGACGGGTGTGGGCGACGCAGGCCAGCGCCGACCCGCCCGGCCATCCGCCCGGCCTGGCGACGAAGAGGGCCGTCCGGGCGGCGGCCGGGCCCCGACCGGCACCGCGTCCGGGGACGCCCTGGAACGCCTCTGCGCACATCTCCGCGAGGTCGACGGCGCCGTAGGCCGGGGCGCCTTGCCGTGCGTGGTGCTGGACCGGGACGGCCGGATCCGCCATGCATCCGCCCCCCTCGGCCGGACCGGATCGACGCCCCCGGCCGGTACACCGTTGCTTGGACTGGTGCCCCCTGGGCACCGGGAGACCGCTGCACGGGACCTGGACAAGGCGCTCGCCGGCAAGCCGGTGCGCCTCTTGTGCCCCGTCGCGGCGGGGGACGGCCCGTGGACGTGGTACCTCGGCGACGCGGCACCCGTCGTCGACCGGGGCCGCATCCTGGGCACCGTCCTCCATCTGCACGAGGCGACGGCCCTGCATCACGAGAACCAACGCCTCCGCCGCAGCGAGCGGCTCATGGTCGATACCCAGGGCACGGCGCACCTGGGCACTTGGGAGTGGGACATCACGGAGCCGCACGCGTGGTGGTCGGAGGAGCTGTACCGCATCTACGGCCTGGACCCCGCGACCCACACCCCCTCCTACGAGGACTACCTGACGCGCCTGCATCCCGGCGACATCGAGCGGGTGAAGGCCGCGACGGAGCGCGTCTTCCACGAACACGTGCCCTATTCCCACGACGAGCGGATCCGCCACGCGGACGGCACGTGGCGCCACCTCCACACGTGGACCCACCCCGTCCTTGACGACCACGGCAGGCTGGTCCGGCTCGTGGGCGTTTGCCAAGACATCACGGAGCGCAAGCAGGCCGCCCTGGCGCTCGTGGAGAGCGAGGCCCGCTTCCGCGCCCTCTTCGAGGAGGCGCCCATCGGCATCGCCACCCTTGAGCGCGACGGCCGCGTCCTCACCGCCAATCCCGCGATGGCGGCCCTCGTGGGCCGGCCGGGTTCCGATCTTCCTGGCATGTGCCTCGAGACCCTCATCGCCGAAGACGACCGGGCGCGGTGCGCGGGCGTCGTCGCCGACGTCGTGGACGGCGCCCTCCACGGGCCCCGCATGACGGTGGGCCTCCGGGCCGGCGGATGGGCACGGCTGAAGCTGAGCCGCATCCTGACCGAGGAGGGCCCGCTCGCCATGGCGCTCCTCGAGGACGTCACCGCGGAGCGCCACGGCGAGGAGGCCGATCGCCTGGCCCTGGGGCGCCTGCTTCGCATCAAGGAGCTGGAGCTCGTCAGTGAGCGCCGCGGCCGGCTCCTCAGCATGGCGTCGCACGAGTTGAAGAACCCCATGACGCCCATCCTGCTGCAGTTGCACATCCTCAAGAAGGGACGTCACGGGCCGCTCAACGAGAAGCAGACGAAGACGCTCGAGGGGCTCTACGCGCAGGTGCGCCGCATGAGCCGGCTGGTGCAGGACGTCCTCGATACGTCCCGCATCGAGCACGACCGGCTCGGGCTCCAGCCCCAGGAGACCGACCTCCGCAAGATCGTGCAGCAGGTCATGCAGGACCACGCCGGTGCCGCCGCCGAGTGGGGCATCCAGGTGCAGACCGACGCGCCGGAGCCCGTCCCGGTCCATGCCGACCCGGAACGGATCGGTCAGGTGCTTGCGAACCTCGTCGGCAACGCCCTCAAGTTCACGCCCCGCAAGGGCCGCATCCGCGTCGAGGTCCGCGCGGACGCCGAGGGCGACGCGCACGTCGCCGTGTCGGACACGGGGCCGGGCCTGACGCCCGAGGACTCGGAGCAGGTGTTCCAGGAGTTCAGCCTGGTCCGCACCAAGGGCGCGCGCGAGCGCGGCCACGGCCTCGGCCTCTACATCGCGAAGAGCCTCGTGGAGGCCCACGGCGGACGCATCTGGGTCGACTCCCGGCCGGGCGAGGGCGCCACGTTCCGCTTCACCCTGCCGCGCGGCGGCCCCGTGGCCCGTTGACGGTTCCGAACCCCTCAAGTCCGCGGCCCCCCTGCCTGTCCCCATGGATGCGGTCCTCCTGGCCGGCGGCTACGGCACCCGCCTGCGCCCCCTGACCTACACGCGCCCGAAGCCGCTCCTGCCGGTCGCGGGCAGGCCGATGGTGGAGTGGGTCCTGGACCGGCTGCCCGAGGAGGTGGACCGCGTCATCGCCGCCGTGAACTGGAAGGCCCAGGACCTCGAGGCCTACTTCGCCGGGCGCGAGGGCCGCATCGACTTCGATGTCGTCCGGGAGGAGGAGCCGCTCGGCACCGCCGGCGCCGTCCTGAACTGCGCGGACGCGCTCTCCTCGGCCCGCTTCTTCGTCCTCAACGCCGACATCGTCTCCGACATGGACCTCGGCGCCATGGTCGCCCAGCATCGGGAGACGGGGGGCTCGGGAACGATCGCCCTCCACGAGGTGGAGCCGGAGGAGGTCCGCAACTACGGCGTCGTCGCCCAGGACGCGGACGACGCGCGCCGCATCCGCCGCTTCGTGGAGAAGCCCCAAGACCCCGCGGACGCCCCGAGCCGCCTGATCAACGCCGGCGCGTACCTCCTGGAGAAGGGCGTCCTGGACCTGATCCCCCGGGGCCGGCTCGTCTCGATGGAGAAGGAGGTCTTCCCCCAGCTCCTGGAGCCGGGGCTCCACGGCTGGACCCACGAGGGCCTGTGGGTCGACGTCGGCGACCCGACGCGCCTGCGGGAGGCAAGCCGCGGCCTCGACAAGGCCTACGTGCACGGCCCCGGCGCCCGGATCGGCGAGGGGGTCTCCCTCGTGGACACCGTGGCCGGCCGGGACCTCCGCGTCGGCGACGGCGCCCGCCTGGAGCGATGCGTCGTCGGCGACGGCGTGACCGTGGAGGCCGACTCGTTCCTGGTGGACTGCGTCGTGGGGGACGGAGAACAAGTAGGCGGCGCCCTCAGCGGGGAGCGCGTCTGGAGCCGCCCCGTGCCCGAGGGCTACCCCCGGAAGCAGGTCGGCAACGCGCTCGCCCGCTGAGCGCAAGTGCCAAGGATCGGACCACGGTCGTCAAGAGCACCCCACGCATGGACGGTGCTGTCCGCGGCGCCCTTGCCGGACGCCGGCCCCCAAGCCCTCTTGCCGGCCTTCGCCGCGGACTCCCCACTCCAGGGCCGCAAAACGACCTGCCTCGGCCCCTTTCCCCCGCTGCCACGCCGGGGCGTCCCCGCCTCGGTGGTCCCCGCCGCCGTCCCGCTTGGCCGGACGGCATGGATCCCCTCTAGGAATGCGCTGTCGAAGGACCACAAACGGTTTTGTGACCCCGCACCGAGGGACCGCCGTGGCTTCCGCGAGCCTGGTCGTGCCGGTCGCCGTGATGGTCGTCGCCGGCGGCCTCCTCGCCGTCGACGACGAGGCCGTCGATGAAGCGCTGGACGCCGTCACCGAGCGGTTCCGGTCGAGCGTCGACGACGCCTTGCTGGACGTCACGCTCCTGCCCCTGGACGTCGTCGACGCGCACGGCCGCACCCAGGGGCGGGCCCTCCACACCGTCTCCCTGACGTTCCGGCACGACGGCGGCCCGCCGGTCGCCCTCGAGACCCTGGTCGCCCTAGGCCCGGAGGGCACGCCTCTAGAGCCGCAAGTCCGACGCGTGCTGCGCGACGACGACGGCTCCGTCGGCAACGGCACGCTGGACGCCGCCGACCTCGTCGAGGTGGCCCTCGGCCTTCCCGGCCCCTGGGACGGCCGGGATCCGTACCGCGTCCGCATCGTGGCCGACGGCGCGCAGCCCGCGGCATGGGAGCTGCGGGCCCCGCGCAACCTCGCCCCCGACGTGGTGCCCCTGGAGGCCTCGCGCCGCGACGGGTGACGCGGGTCCCGGGCGCGACGGGCGGGCGACGTGGGTTCAGATGACCGTGCCGTGGGCGCGCTTCGGGAGCGGCAGGTGCTTGTCCGCGTACGCTTCGAGCCGCGCGACGAGCTCGTCCCGGAGGCGGCTCGGGGGCACGACGTGGTCGACGATGAGGTCGCCCGCCGTCACGTGGATGTCGATGTCCTTGCGGTACTCCTTCCGCTTGGCCTCCACGAACCGCTCCCGCTCCTCCGGGTCCTCGATGGCGTCGATGTGGCGCCGGTACACGGCGTTGATGGCCGCCTCGGCGCCCATCACGGCGATCTCCGCGCCGGGCAGGGCCAGCGTCGCGTCCGGCTCGAAGGCCGGTCCGCACATGGCATAGATGCCCGCGCCGTAGGCCTTCCGCACGACGATGCAGAACTTCGGCACGGTCGCCGTGCTCGTGGCGTAGATGAACTGCTTGCCGCGCTTGAGGATCGACTGCTTCTCCACCCCGGTGCCCACCATGAAGCCCGGCGTGTCGCAGAGGTACACCAGCGGCACATTGTAGGCGTCGCAGGTGAGGATGAACTCCGCGGCCTTCTCGGCGGAGCGGGGGAAGATCGCGCCCGCGCGGTGCAGCGAGTTGTTCGCGACGATCCCGACGGGCCGCCCGCCGATGCGCGCGAAGCCGGTGACCAGCTCCTCGGCGTGGTCCTTCTTGATCTCCAGCCAGGACTCGGCGTCCACGACGCGGTCGATGAGGCCGTGGATGTCGAAGGCCTTGTTCGGGTCCTCGGGGACGATCCCGTCGCTCTCCGCCGGGTCCGCGGCCGGCGGCCGGCTCTCGTAGAGGGGGGGCAGCTCGTCGTAGTGGTCGGGGAGGTAGGAGAGCAGCCGCCACACGGTGAGGGCGGCCTCCTCCTCGGTGTCGACGACGACGTGGCACTGCCCCGACTCCCGCATGTGCATGTCCGCGCCGCCGAGCTCCTGCATGCCGACCTTCTCCCCCGTCACCATCTCGACCATGCGCGGGCTCGCGATGCAGAGCGCGCTCATGCCCCGGACCATGACCGAGAAATCGCAGAACACCGGCGTGTACGCGGCCCCGGCGACGCACGGGCCGTAGAGGACGCTGATCTGCGGGACCTTGCCGCTGAGGACGGAGTGGTTGTAGAAGTACTTCCCGATCCCTCGGTTGTTCGCGAAGAAGCCCGCCTGGTCGGTGATGCGGGCGCCGGAGGAGTCGATGAGGTACAGGATCGGCTTCTTGGCGCGCATGGCGCGCTCCTGGACACGCAGGAACTTCTCGACGCCGCGCTCCGCCATGGAGCCCGCCTTGACCGTGTAGTCGTTCGCGACCACGAACACGGTCCGGCCGTCAAGGCGCGCCGCGCCGGTCACCATGCCGTCCGCGGCCAGGCCCTCGTCGGCCCGCAGGTTGTTGGCGAAGAGCCCGTCCTCGAACGCGAGGCCCTCCGGGAAGTAGAGCCGCAGCCGGTCGCGCACGAAGCGCTTCCCCTCGTCCGCGAGGCGCTCCCGGTACTTCTCGGGGCCGCCCTGCTCCAGCCGCTCGATGTCGGCGAGGATGCGCTTCTCGCGGCTGGGTACGTGCTCCCGGTCCTCCACGGTCTTCGCGGCCACGGTGCGCCCATCGCCCCGCGGCATTTCAAGGCCCCGGAGCCGACCCGGGGCGGAGCGCAGCCGTCCTGGGCCCGGAAGCCTCCGCCTGCATCACGTCCTCCCCGGTGACGTCGCGTCGGCCTCGGCCATCGACCGCACGACACGCATCCACGCATCCGTCCGCGTCACGGAGGTCGATGATGCAGCATGTGGGTCACCGCCCTCGGCCATGAACACGGTTCCGTCCGCGTCACCGACATCGGGAAAGAGACGTGGTGGCAGGGCGGCGCGGCAGCGCCGCCCCCGGAGCGGAGCGAGGGGATGCAGGATACGCCAGGGCCTTGCCCTTCGCGCAGCACTCCACGAGGCCCGCCGCGTTGTCCCCGCTGTCGGGCTCGGCGGCGGATGACGCGGGTCCTTCGTGGGCTGTGACCGACACGAAGCATGAACGGGCGGGCTCCCTCGGGGGCAGTGACCGACGCGTCGTCCTGCTTCTTCGGGGGCCCGTGCCCTACGACGCCGTGCCCGACGTCTGGCGACGCTCCGTTTCCGGCAGCGCCTCGAGGGACAGTGCGCGTACTGTGGCCGCATCCGCCCAGGCGAAGGCGGGCAGGGCCACGAAGGCGAGGATGCCGAGGAAGAAGCCCGCGTTGCCGTACCGCGTCGTCTCGAAGAATTCCGTGGCGCCCTGCTGCTCCGCGATGGTGCCCGTCACGTCCTCGTCGCCCCACAGGAACCCCGGGTCCTGGCCGAGGAGCGGCACGAAGAGGCCGCCGATGAGGACCGCGGCGGTGCCCGTCAGGAAGGCAAGGATCGAGAGCCGGACCGGCGCGTTGGAATCCGTCCCGACCCGTCCCGCCCTCGCCGCCCAGCGGACCAGGACGGAGGCCACCAGGAACCCGACCGTGGCGACGCCGAGGACCCCCAGCAGGGCGACGACGCCCTCACGGCTCGCGTCGAAGCTGATCTGCCCGTCCCCCGGCGTCACGAAGGGGCCGTAGTGATAGTACTGGCCCTGCATGCCGGGCGGGAAGTTCGTCTCCTCCTCGACGGGATCGAAGTCCATCCCCCGCGTCCACCACGGCGCCGTGAAGGCGCCGATGACGAGAGAGGTCCCGAGCACCACGGCGACGATCCGTGCCGTGGTCCAGCCGTCTTGGTTCTCCGACGCATCCACCGATGTCATCGGAAGGACCACCCCCGCTTTCCTTCTTAGGCCTTATCGGCGCCCGCGCCGGCCAGCGCGGGCGGGCCGCCGCAAAGGGTTTCAACGTGTCTCCTTGTCGGCCTCGTGATGCGTCTTCCCCTGATGCTCCTCCTTCTCGCAGGCGCCGCTCTCGCCGGCTGCCTGTCCGACCCCGACGACGGGGGCGCGCCGCCGACGACGGGACCGCCTCCGCCGGAGCCGGCCACGTACCCGCTTCCCGACCCCGTCACGGAGATGGAGTTCCTCAAGACGGCCGACACGGAGCCCGTGGACGGCCTGTGGGTCGAGGACGGCGTCGCCTACCTCTCCGGGCCGCCCGGGCTCCGGATCTACGACGTGAGCGACCCGGGAAACGCCTCTTTGCTCGCCGGGCCCGTCGCCGAGACGGGCAGCCGCGACGTGGACCTCCTGCACCACCCGGACGGCCGCCTGTTCGCGGTCCTCGCCCGAGCGGGCGCCGGAATCGGTCTCGTGGACGTCACGGACCCGACCCGGCCCGAGGTCGTCGCCAACGTGGCGACTTCGTCCCACAACATCGCGGTCGTGCCGAACAGCGCCATCGTCTACAACTCCCGCTCCATCAGCGCCCACGTGCCGCAGCCGGGCGCCACGGGCGAGGTCGACATCGTGGACTTCGCCGACCCGTCCTCTCCTGCGACGACGGTCTTCCGGTTCCCCGCGGTCGCGATGACGGTGGGCGGTGTCCCCCGCCTCGTGACGGCGACCACGTGCCATGACATCACCTTCGACCCGGACCGGCAGCGCGCGGCCTGCGCGGGCGTGTCGGACACGATGGTGTGGGACGTCAGCGACCCGCTTGCCCCGCAGATCCTGCAGGTCGTCGACTGGCCTGGAAACCAGGTCCACCACGGTGCCTGGATCGTGCAGAACGGTACCCTCCTGATCATCGGCGACGAGTTCGCCGGCGCGGCGGCTGGACCCGTCTGCTCCAGCGTCGACGATCCCTACGCCGCCCTCTGGTTCTTCGACATCAGCGACCTCATGACGCCGCTGCCGCTCGGCTACTACCAGGTCGAGTACGACTCCGCCCAGGCCCAGAACACGGCGCTGTGCACGACGCACTTCGGCACGCCGGTCGAGGACCGCCCCCTGTTCGTCATCGGCTGGTACACGGCGGGCACGGTGCTCGTCGACTACAGCGACCCCACCTCGCCCACGCAGGTGGCCCACTACCGCGCCGACGGCACGAACACGTGGGAGGCCCGCTACTGGAACGGCCACGTCTTCACGGGCGACACGGGCCGCGGTCTCGAGATCCTCCGCCTGAGGTGAACCCATGC
>Ga0299906_10004819_pt1 | contig 11025 bp, 12 predicted proteins | sample RVTome_14_FD_200259 | JGI IMG/M metagenome (GOLD analysis project Ga0299906, IMG submission 200259) | Soil microbial communities from uranium-contaminated site in the Upper Colorado River Basin, Wyoming, United States - RVT145D125 (version 2) ... | reverse complement strand
GATCTTCGCCCGGGCGCAAGGGGTCGACATGAAGATCGTCGCCAGCGTCTGCATGGAGGCCGCCGGCAAGCAGTGGTTCAGCACCACGTACATGGTGAAGGACGACGGGCCCGTCCGGACGACCAAGGACCTGAAGGGCGGCACGGTCGGCGTGGTCGGGATCAAGACGGCGACCGACCTGTGGGCCCGCGCCGGGCTGCTCAACGCCGGTCTCGCTCCGGACAAGGATACGAAGGTGGTGCCGATGGCGTTCCCGGTGATGGGCGATGCGGTGCGCACCGGGAAGATCGGCGCCGGGACGTTCGTCGAGCCGTTCTACTCGGCGGAGGTGGCCAAGGGGGGCTTGCGCAAGCTCTTCACCGCGGTCGAGGCAGTCGGCTACGACCATGAGCTGCTCGACGTCTGGTTCGGCGAGAAGTTTCTCAAGGCGCAGCCGGACGCGGTGCGCGCATTCCTGGCGGACTACGTCGCCGTCACCAAGTACTACCTGGCCAATACCGCCAAGGCGAAGGCGGATCTCCACAAGGCCGGCTTCGTGCGCACGCCGCTCGAGATCTATCTCAGGAACGCCGACTGGAAGCGCGATCCCAACGCACGGGTCGACGTGGCCAGCCTCAACAAGCTGGCGGTCTTCATGCAGGACAAGCTCCAGTGGCTGGAGAAGCCGGCGAAGGTCGAGGAGATGGTCGACCTGAGCTATCTCCCGCGGTGACCTGCCGCGGCGCTAGCGCCTGGCGTTGAGGGACTCGCTGCGGATCAGGTCCCAGATGTAGTTCCGGTACTCGTGGCACCGGGCTGACTTCTTGATCGTCAGGTCCCGCGGCCGCGGGAGCTCGATCCGGACCTCTTCCCTGATCCGCCCCGGACGCGCGGTCAGCACGACCACGCGGTCTCCCAGGTAGACCGCCTCCTCGATGTCGTGGGTGACGAAGACGATCGTCTTACCGGTCCGGTCCCACAAGCGGGTGACCTCCTCCTGCATCACCTCGCGGGTCTGGGCGTCGAGCGCGCCGAAGGGCTCGTCCATCAGGAGCACCTTGGGGTCGAAGGCGAGCACCCGGGCGAGCTGCACCCGCTGCTTCATCCCGTCCGCGAGCCCCATCATCTCCAGGTACTTCTGGACGACCACCTCGATCTCGCCTCGCGGAACGCCCTGGACTTCGAGGCCCCACGCGACGTTGCCGGCGACGGTCTTCCACGGGAAGAGCGCGAACTCCTGGAACATCATGCCGCGATCGGGACCCGGCCCGCTGACCTCCTGGCCGTACACCCGGATGCTGCCGCCCTCCGCCTTGATGAAGCCGCCGACGATGTGGAGGAAGGTGCTCTTGCCGCACCCGCTGGGCCCGATGACGGTGATGAACTCCCCTTCGCGGACGGCGAATCGGTCGACGTCGAGGACCTCCAGCCGCTGGCCGTTCTTCGTGTAGACCTTCCTGACGCCGGAGGCCTCCAGCGCGATCGCGCTCACTTCTGCTCCGGCGCGACGGGCCAGCCGTGGCCGGAGAGATCGAACTTCACTCCCGCGAGCTCGTACTTCTTCTCGAAGAAGATCCGGCCTTCGAGCTTCGACAGGTCGACCGGGGGCGGCGCCTGCGGCGTGGCGCCGACCTCCTTGACCTGGGCCTCGGCGCCCTCCAGGTCATCGACGAGGACGCCGAAGTGGTCGAGCCCGTAGCCCCCGGGGTAAGGGTTCGGCGTCTCCTTCGTCCGTTTCCAGCAGACGACCGCGAGATTGATGTAGCCGTCGGTGAGATAGACCTCGCGCGCGAGGTCGCTGTCCCCGCGGCCGATCTCCTCGAGGCCGAGCGCCTCCTTGAGCAGCTCGGCGGTCACGAAGGGATCCTCCGCCGTGATCGCGATGTGCCGGATCTTTCCCATGTCCTTCCCCTCTCCGTCAGCCCGGGTAGGCCAGCAGCCGCTCGAGATCCGCCAGCGCCTTCGCGGCGTTGCGACCCGCCCGGTGAATGCGACGATTCCTGAGCCAGCAGGCGATCGGGTTCGACTGCTGTCCCTCGTCGCCGACCTCGCGCGAGATCCTCATCACCGACTCCACGCGCGGCCTGCGGCGCCTCACATAGTTCTCCAGAGCCTGCTCCACGCCCTGCGCTTCGCGGCCCGCCGCCTGCAGCTCGTCGGCGAGGACGGCCGCGTCTTCCATGGCCATGCCGGCGCCCTGACCGATGTTGGGCGTCATCGCGTGGACGGCGTCGCCGAGCAGGGCCGCCCGGCCCTGCACCCACCGCTCGAGCCTCACCTCCTCGATCTCCGTCGCGATGATCCCGTCCGCCGACTTGAGCTGGGCGAAAACCCGCCTGACCCGTTCGTCGGTGAACTGCTCGAACAGCGCGCGGAAATCATCGGCGCTGCCGATGGCCTGCGGCCGGTCGCGCGGCGAGTTGAACGTGGTCCAGACGTAGAGCCGGGCCTCCGCGACGGGAACGAGCCCGATCCGCTGGCCCTGCCCCATGAGCTCGGTGAAATGCCGGGTCCCGGCGACATTATCCACGACCATCCGGTGCGAACGGTAACCCATGTAGCGCGGCCGGATCTCGCCGAAAAACCGACGCCGCACTTGAGAGTGAATCCCGTCGGCCCCGACCAGGACGTCCGCCTCGAAGGTCTCCCCCCGCTCGGTCTCCACTCGGACGCGATCGGGGAGAAGCTCGATCTTGTTCAACGTCACGCCAAAGCGAACCGCTTCCCGGGGCACGCCGCCGTAGAGCACGTCGAGCAGATGCGCGCGGTGCACGAGCCCACCCACCGCGAGCTTTCCGGCGTCGTAGAGGGGACGATAGTCGCGGATCGCCAGCACTCTCCCCCGGTGGTCACAGGTCTCGCGGGTGAGATACGGCCAGGCGTTCTCGCGCAGCGCGCCGGCGAGCCCGTTGCGCTCCAAGACGCCCATCGCGTTGGGATTCATGATGATCCCGGCCCCGACCGGGTTCAGGTGCGGAGCCTTCTCCAGGACCGTCACCGGCAGCTCGCGAATCGCAAGCTCGCGGGCGAGGGACAGTCCGCCGATTCCGCCGCCGACGACCAGGGTCGAGATCATCGCCATGGAAACATCTTTACCATAAGCGCGGATCTTTCTATCCTCTCAGCCGTCATGGGAGCATTTGACCGCGAACGGCTGGCGATGCTGGTGCAACCCGACCGGGTGCACCGTTCGGTGTATGCGGACCCGGGCATCTTCGAGCTGGAAATGGAGCGCATCTTCGGCCGCGCGTGGCTGGTCATCGGTCACGAGAGCCAGGTGCGCGTGGCCGGCGACTTCTTCACCACCCGACTTGGCCGTGAGCCGGTGATCGTGGTGCGCCAGGACGATGGCTCGGTCACGGTGCTCGTCAATCGCTGCGCCCACCGCGGCGCGACGGTCTGCGCCGAGGGTCGCGGCAACACGCAGCGCTTCGTCTGTCCGTACCACGGCTGGACCTACGACACCGCGGGGCAGCTGCGTGCAGTTCCCATCCCGTCGGGTTACCGGAAGGAGGACCTGCCGCCCGGGTTGAAGCGAGTCCCTCGGGTCGCGACCTATCGGGGGTTCATCTTCGCGTCGGCGGCGCCCTCGGGGCCGGGCCTCGAGGAGTTCCTCGGCCCGATCCGGGCGTCCTTCGACGATTTCGTCGACCGGGCACCCGGCGGCGAGCTCGAGGTCGCGGGGGGCGTCTTCAAGCACGCCTACCGGGGCAACTGGAAGCTGATGCTCGAGAATCACCTCGACGGCGTGCACCCGGCGCACGTGCACGCCTCGTCGGTCGCAGTGGCGCGCGGCGCGCCCGAACCCGGCGCGCCAGGCGAGGAGCACTACTTCGACATCGCGGTGCGCCAGATGCGGCAGAACGGCGCGCCCGAATCGTTGTGGGAGTCGATCGGCGTGTGGGCCACGCCGCGTGGCCACGGCTGGCTCGGCGACTATCACACCGACACGCGGCTCGTCGCCGGGCTGGGCAATCCGGCGTTCGACGAGTACCGGCGCCGCCTCGCGGCACGCGTGGGCGAAACCGAGGCCGGGCGCATCCTCGGCGTCACGCGCTGGAACACCATCGTCTACCCGAGCTGCTCGTTCATGAGCCAGTTCCGGCAGCTCCGCGTCATTCACCCGGTCGCGGTCGACCGCTCGGTCGTCTACACCTATTCGTTCCGGATGAAAGACGCACCGCCGCAGATGTTCCGCGACACGGTCGCGTTCGCGAACGTCGTGAACGGCACCGGCTCGTGGGTGCTGACCGACGATCTGGAGGTCTACGAGCGCGTGCAGCACGGCTTCGCGTCGGGTGCGGTCGAATGGGCCTACCTCGGGCGCGGCCACGGCGCCGACGTCGACGAGCCCGACGGCACGCGACGCGGGGGCACCGGCACGAGCGAGGTGTTCATCCGCGCGCAGTTCCGGGCCTGGCTCGACTACATGACGAGCGAAGCCTGAAGTGGACGTCGCGCGGTTCCTCTATCACGAGGCGCGGCTCCTCGACACCGGGCAGCTGGAAGCGTGGCTCGATCTTTTTACCGAAGACGCCATCTACTGGGTGCCGCTCGAGCGTGACCAGAAGGAGGCGGCCGAGACGAGCTCGATCGTCCACGACGACCGGACGCTGCTCGAGCTGCGCGTGAAACAGGCGCGTCACCCGCGCGCCCACGCGCGCCTGCCGCTCGCCCGCACGGTCCATCACGTCGGCAACGTGATGTTGCTCGGCGAGGAGAACGACATGCTCAGGGTGGGCTCGACGCTGCAGCTGGTCGAGTGGCGCAACGAACGCCAGCGGCTCTGGGGCGCGCTGGTCGAGCACCGCCTGCGGCGCGCGGGAGACGCGTTCAGGATCGCGCACAAACGCGTGGATCTCGTCAACTCCGAGGGCGAGCTGGACGGCATCGCGATCCTGTTTTGACGAGAATCTTCCGCAACTACGATCAGGCCGAGCTCGACGCCCAGTACGAGCAGCGCGCCTGGGTGCCGCACGCCGACGCGATCATCGCGCGCTACGCCGCAGCGAGCGAGGCGGTGAAGCGGCGCCTGGGCAGTCCGCTCACGTTCGCCTACGGCCCGACGCCGCCCGAAACGCTGGATGTCTACCGCCCGGCCGGGATGGAGCGCGCGCCGCTCGTGGCGTTCGTTCACGGCGGCGCCTGGAAGCGCCAGTCGAAGCGCGAGCAGATGTTTCCCGCCGAGACTTTCCTAGGGGCCGGCGCAGCGTACGCTTCCCTCGACTTCGCGCTGCTGCCGAGCGTCACGCTCCCCGAGATGGTCGGGCAGGTGTGCCGGGCGCTGCAGTGGCTGCGGGCCCACCTCGCGCCGTCGAAGCTCGTAGTGTGCGCGCATTCTTCCGGCGCGCACCTCGGCGCCTGCGCGCTGACGAGACTCGACGTCGTCGACGAAGCGCTCCTGGTTTCCGGCGTCTACGATCTGCTGCCGGTGCGGCTGAGCGCGCGCAACGATTATGTACGGCTCGACGAGCGGCTCGAGGACGAGTTCAGCCCGGTCCGGCACGTCGAGCGCATCGCCTGCCCGGTCAAGGTCGCGTGGGCGGAGAAGGAGAGCGCGGAGTTCGCGCGGCAGTCGCGCGAGTTCGCCGACCGGCTCGGGGCGCCGACGATCGTCGGCGCCGGGCTCAACCACTTCGAGATCGTCGAGACCCTGGCCGACCCGGACTCCCCGCTCGGCAGCGCGGCGGTGGCGATGGTCGCGTAGTGTTCTCGACGGAGGTCGAGCGTCTTGACCTCCGTCAAACGACGGGCGGTGGATTGTCCTATCGTCCCCGTGAGATCCGCCGTCCCGCCGAGGAGCAACGATGAAACGCCTCCGCTCGATCGCCGCGCTGGCCGGCGTCGCCGCAATCGGCCTGCCCTTGTTCGCTTCCGGCCAGCAGCCGGCCGACGTCGGCAAGCCGATGGACGTGGGCAAGCGCGAATACGATGCCAATTGCGCGGGCTGCCACGGCCCGACCGGCAAAGGCGACGGCCCGAATGCGCGCACGGGCGGAGTCCGTCCCGCCGACCTGACCACGCTCGCCCAGCTGAACGGCGGCTGGTTCCCGTTCGCGCGGGTCTACGAGTTCATCGACGGGAGGCGGCTCGTCAAGGCGCACGGCAGCCGCGAGATGCCGGTCTGGGGCCTCGGCTACCGGGCCGAAGCCGCCGAGTACTACGCGCAGGCGCCCGTGAATGCCGAAGCGCACGTGCGGGCCCGGATCCTCGCGCTGACCGAGTACGTCTATCGCCTCGGGGCGAAATGACCCGAAGGGACCTCGTTCGGCCGTTCGCAGGGGCATCCTGCTCGCCCGTCAGATGCCCAGCCGCTCGCGCTTGGTCTGCAGATAACGCCGGTTGTGGGCGTTCGGTGGCACGACCAGCGGCACGCGCTCTACGACTTCGATCCCGCCCTCGCGCAGCGTCTCGATCTTGTCGGGATTGTTGGTGAGCAGCCGGATCCGCGCGACGCCCAGGCTGCGCAGGATCGCCGCCCCCGCCCGGAAGTCGCGCTCGTCGGAGCGGAACCCGAGATGGCGGTCGGCGGCGAACGTATCGAGCCCGTTGTTGTCCTGCAGTCCGTAGGCGCGCAGCTTGTTGGCGAGCCCTATGCCCCGCCCTTCGTGGGCGAGATAGAGGAGCACGCCGCCTTGCGCCGCCAGCCGGTCGACCGCGCCGCGGAGCTGGTCGCCGCAATCGCAGCGCAGGCTCCCGAGCAGATCGCCGGTCAGGCACGCGGAATGCAGCCGCACGAGAACCGGCGCGCTCCGGTCGGGCCGTCCGATCACCACCGCCACGTGCTCGAGGTCGCCCGGATTCTCGCGAAACAGGACCAGCTCGCAGTCCTCGTGGCCGGCAAGCGGAACCCGGGCATCGCTCATGCGCATCAGGCTGCCCTCGAAGGCCGGCACGAGCGCCGCGACGTCGGTCGCCGCGACCGCGAGCAGCTCGTCGGCGTCGTCGCCGCGGTCCGATCGCGTGAAGACGACCGCCGGCAGCAGCCGCGCGCGACGCGCGAGCTCGAGCGCCGCGGCCACCGCCGCGGTTCCCGTGCTCGCCGACGCAAGGTCGAGGCCCTCCGGCACGCCGGGCGACTCGGCAAGACCCACGAAGCGGGTGAGCGCCTCGAGCGTGACCCCGTCGCCGAGCGGAATCGCGACGCCGCGTTCGACGGCGCCGATGCCGAGCGCCCGCGCCCGCTCCTCCGTGACGGCGATCGCGAGGCGCGCGCCTGTCGTGGCTAGACGACACAGCAGCTCCGGGGCCAGCGTTTCGACCGCCGCCGCGACGACGCTGCCTTCGGCGTCCGTGATCCGCACCGCCCGCCCGCGGCGAAATTCGGTGAGGCACCGATCGACGCGCACCGAGGCGCGGCGCAAGTCGGACGAAGGAGCGTTGCGGCTCACGAGCGGGGGAATGTGGAGGCGATCATGGTGTTAGCATACCGGAGCCCTGCGATGCCTTCCTGACATCCCGCGTTCCTGACATCCGGCTGACGTTCCCCCCCTGTCGAAGCGCACGCGCGCCATCCCATGCTTCTGCCTGCCCGCGCCCCAGCGCCGTCGCTGAATCACGCAGTTCGCTCCGCAACCGACGCGTGGGCGCTGCTGCTCGCCCTCGTTCGTCTGCGCCGGCAGCGCGGCTTGCCCGACCGGGACGGCGGTTTCCGGCTGCTGGAGGACGGCACGCTTGCGGAAACGCCCGATTCCGATCCGCGCATTGCGGCACGCTGGCGGCCGCAAACGGGCTGGTCGGTCCCCGGGGACGTCGGCGAACCGGCGCGCGCGATGCTCGATCTCTACCTGCCGGTCTGCACCGCGCGGCCGGAGCGGCCGTTCGTCGTCGCGCATCTCGGCCAGAGCATCGACGGCTGCATCGCCACCGATTCCGGCGATTCCCGTTTCGTCACCGGCGCGGCCAACCACCGCCACCTCCATCGCCTGCGCGCGCTCTGCGATGCGGTGGTCGTCGGCGTGGAGACCATTGCGACCGACGACCCGCTGCTCACGACGCGCCTGGTGCCGGGCGACAATCCGGTCCGCGTCGTGCTTGATCCATCCTTCCGCATTCGGCCCGCGGCGGGCGTCCTGACCGACCGGCGCGCCCCGACGATTCTCGCCGTGGACGCCGCGCACCTGCCGGAACCCGCGGGCCGCGCGGGTGCGGCCGAGGTCGTCGGTGCGCCCCGTCACGGCGGCAATCTCGACCTCCGTGCGCTGCTCTCGGTCCTGAACGCGCGCGGACTGCATGCGCTGTTCATCGAGGGCGGCGGCATCACGGTGTCCCAGTTTCTCGAGGCGGGGCTGATCGATGCGCTGCAGATCACGATCGCGCCGGTGATCATCGGTGCGGGTCGCGCCGGGCTGCGGCGCCCGGCCGCGCCTTCGATGCGCGACTGCCTGCGTCCGGCCGGACAGGTCTTCCGGATGGGCGAAGACGTTCTCTGGTCGTTCGACCTCCGGCCAGCCTCGGCCAGGCCTCCGGCGACGGACGCGCCCGACCTGCAGCGCATCGGCTGAACGCCTGGCGACGGCCTCTAGTCCGGTCGGCCCGCGATGTCCACATGGCCGACGCGTAGCACCGACACGCCCCGCGCGATTGCCGCCGCGCGCCGCGCCGCCCAGCCGGCGAATGCGCCATCCCGGTCCGGTTCGACTTCCGCCGCCGCAGCGCGCCAGCTTGCGAGCACCGCACGTTGCATCGCCCCCGCCTCGGGGCCGATCCGCCAGTCGCTCCTCGCCTCCACGACGCGGTATCCCGCCGCGCGGTACAGCGCCGCGGCGCGCGCGGCAGCGGCCGCACCGAGCGCCGGGCCAAATCCCTTGTCGAGCCGCTGATGGCGATTCACCGCGGCGCGCGCGCGCGCGTCGTCGGGATCCTCCGGGGACCAGGTCGCCTCGCCATCGTAGGTCAGCGCGAAGAGAACCGCCGCGCCGGCCGCTCGACAATCGCGCGCAAGGCGCGCGAGCCAGCGTTCCGAGACGAGGTCGAGCAGCGCCGCGGCGGTCACCAGGTGCACGCCCTCTTGCACCACGCGATCGAGCTCGCCCGTGAGGTCGAGCTCGCGCACTTGCACTTCCGCCTCGAACCGGTCGCCCGTCACCGTCACCTCCGGTCCGGGCACCCGAATTCGGTAGCCGCGCTGCTCCGCCCATCCGACGAGACGCGACGGGACGGCTTCGAGCAGGCGCGCGTCGTGGTCGACGACCGTCCAGCGCTGGCGGCCGTCGATGCGCGGCGCCAGGTAACGCACGTTCGCGCCGGTTCCGGTGGCGAGATCGACGATCTCGACGACCTCGGCGCGAGGCCAGTGCGCGGCAAGCTCGCCCACGAGTCCGGCGCTGCGTGCGTCGACGTCGAACGGCTCGCGCATCGCGAGCCAGTCCGCACCGAATCCGCTCATGCTGCGGCTACGCGTTCGAGGGCCGCGGCGAAGCGGCCGCAAGCCGACGCCCAGGAGGGCAGCCGCTCGCGCGCGGCCCGGGCGCCGGCGGCGAGCTGCCCCCGCAGCGACCGGTCGTCCAGCAGCGCCGCGAGCGCATCCGCAAGCGCCTCGACATCGCCCGGTGGAACCAGGCGCCCGGCGTCCTCCGGCACGGTGTCGGGGATTGCCCCGGCGCGCGTGCTCACGATCGGGAGCCCGTGCGCCAGCGCCTCGGCGAGCGCCATCCCGTAGCCTTCGTGGAACGACGGCAGAACGAAGACGTCGGCCCGCTCGTAGTACGCGCCGATTGCATCCTCGCCCTCCTCGCCGGTCAGCGTGACGCGCCCGCCCAGGCCGAGCGCGTCGATCCGGCGCCGCAGATCGGCCACGGTCGCGGGGCTCCGATCGAGGCTCCCGACGCACACGAGATGCCATGCGCGATCGGCGACGCGCGCGAGCGCCTCGATCAGCACGCCATGTCCCTTGCGCGGCGTGATTGCGCCGACGCACAGCAGGCCGAGCCCCCGCCCGGCCGAACCCCGCGCAAGCGGAGCCGGATCGGTGCCGGGCTCGACGACGTCGATCCGCTCGGCCGGCACGCCGAGCCCGCCGACCGCGCGCGCCGTTGCGGGGCTAGTCACGATCACGCGGCGGGCCACGGCGAGCGCGCGACGCTCGCTCTGCCGCAGTCGCTCCGCCGTTCCGGGCGCGAGACCGGTTTCGTCGGCGAGCGGATGGTGCACCAGCGCCACCAGCCTGAGCCGCCCGGCGTGGGCCGCGGCGATCTCCGGCATCGCGCCGTAGGCGAGACCGTCGATCACCGTGACCCGGCCGTCGGGAATCGCGGCAAGCGCTTCGGCCGCGTCGCGCAGCGCGCCGTCCGACGGCGCCGGAAAGCCGGGATCGAGCGAATGGCACGTGACCTGCCACCCGCCGGCACGCAGGCCTTCGATCAGCCGCCGGTCATAGCGATAGCCGCCCGTCAGGGTGGCGAGATCGCCGGGAACGACGAAGGCAAGCGCGCGCACGCCAGCGACCGGCTACAGCGACGCCTCGTAGGCCGCCCACGCGACGTGCGATTCGCGGAGCGTGACGCGCATCGATGCCAGCCCGCCCGCACTCGCAGTCGCCCCAAGCTCGCCGGAGCGGATGCGCCCGGCCATGCGGTCGAAGATCATCCGGGCGAGGAACTCGGTCGTCGTGTTCTTTCCGGCGAACGCGGGCTCCTCGTCGAGATTCCGGTAGTCGAGGTCGGCGAGGACCTTGCGCAGCGCGGCCGACGCCCGCCCGATGTCGACGACCACCCCGTCCGGATCGAGCTCCGACCGCCGCAGCTCGACGTCGACGACGTACGTCGCGCCGTGCATGCGCTGCGCCGGCCCGAAGACCTCGCCCCGGAAGCTGTGCGCGACCATGAAGTGATCCCGGACGCAGACGCTGAACATCGATGGCCTTCCCGCTAACGATAGGTGATGCGGTGACAGAGGGCCCGACCCGGTCCGCGCGCAAGCTGCGCCATGACCTCCGGCAACGCCTCGAATGGACTCTCGCCGCTGATCAGGCCGTCGAGACATGGATCGACGAGCAGCGCGAGCGCGAGCGCCATGCGCCGGCGGTGCGTCCAGCGCGACCGCTGG
>Ga0299906_10004817_pt1 | contig 11027 bp, 11 predicted proteins | sample RVTome_14_FD_200259 | JGI IMG/M metagenome (GOLD analysis project Ga0299906, IMG submission 200259) | Soil microbial communities from uranium-contaminated site in the Upper Colorado River Basin, Wyoming, United States - RVT145D125 (version 2) ... | reverse complement strand
GAGCCTGGTCGCGCGGGGATGAGATCGCGGGAGGCCAGGGAGGAAATCCCGCCTCGATCTCGTCCTACATGGGCCTGAGCCGTAGATGACACGAAGCCAAAGCCTCAACGGGGTCGAGCGGGGTCTCGACGCGCTCGACGCCCCTCGGGTGAGCGAGATTCTCGGCCCGAGCGGGCCCTTCGCCGCGACTCTTCCGGGCTTCGAGCATCGCGAGGCCCAGCAGGAGATGGCCGCCGCCGTGGCCGACGTGCTGCGCGAGGGAGGAGAGCTCCTGGTCGAAGCGGGAACCGGGACGGGAAAGACCCTGGCCTACCTCATCCCCGCCATCCTCTCCGGACAGAGAGTCGTCATATCGACGGGGACGAAGAACCTCCAGGAACAGCTCTTCTACAAGGACATCCCGCTGGTGCGGAAGGCTCTCAACCTGCCGTTTACCGCCTGTCTCATGAAGGGCCGCGGAAACTACCTCTGCCTCGCCCGCTTCGCCCAGTTCCAGGCGCAGCCCGCGTTTCGTTTCTTCGAGGAGGCCTCTCACTTCGAGACCCTCGACCGGTGGAGCCGGATGACGAAGACCGGGGATCGCTCCGAGATCCCCGGAGTGCCCGAAAAGCTTGATTTCTGGAAGGGCATCTCCGCGCGCAGCGAGAACTGCACGGGGAAGGAATGCCCCGACTTCGACCGCTGCTACGTGACCAAGCTCCGGCAGCGAGCGGCGGAGAGCGAGCTCATCATCGTGAACCACCACCTTCTCTTCGCCGACCTGGTCGTGCGGCAGGGGGCGTACGGCGAGGTCATTCCCGACTACGACTACCTCGTGCTGGACGAGGCCCACCAGCTCGAAGACGTCGCCACGGCGAACTTCGGGATCACCGTAAGTAGCGCGGTGGTGGAAGAGCTCGCCCAGGACGCGGAGAAGGCCTGGAACGGCCGGAGCCCGAAATCGAGGGCGAGGCAGGCACTCTCGGAGCTCAAGCGGCTCCGGGGCGCGAGCCAGGAGCTCTTCCAGACGTACCGGCCGAAAGAAGGCAAGGAGGATCGATACCGCCTCCGTCCGAAGAGCATCACTCCCGAGCAAGAGCGCGCCATCGACGTCTTCCGCCGGCAGCTCTCGCGGATCCGGGAGGGGCTCGAGGGGATTCCCGAGCCGGACGAGAGCTCCGTCGCTCTCTCGCGGCGGGCCGGGGAGATCGATATCGATCTCGAAGTCATCGTGCAAGCCGCCGATCCCGAAGCCGTCTCGTGGTGCGAGAGGCGCGAACGGTCGGTGGCCCTCCGCTCCTCGCCCATTCGCGTCGCTCCCATGGTGCGGAGCATGCTGCTCGACCGGAAGCGGGCCGTGGTCCTGACTTCGGCGACGCTCGCGGTCGACGAGTCCTTCGACTATGTCGCTTCACGAGTCGGGGTCGAGACCGGTCGGGGTCGCCTGCTGCCTTCGCCCTTCGATTACCGCTCCCAGGCCCTGTTCTACGTCCCCCGTCATCTTCCCCCGCCGAAAGACCCGGGGTTCATTGGAAGCGCCGCGGAGGAGATCCGGCGTCTCCTCCACGCGAGCCGCGGCCGGGCGTTCCTTCTGTTTACGAGCTTCGCCAACCTGCACGCGGTGCGGAAGGTGCTCGAGCCGGATCTGCCGTTTCCGTTGTTCGTGCAGGGAGAGGCCTCGCGGGGAGAGATCCTCGATTCGTTCCGGGAGACTCCGGGCGCGGTCCTCCTCGCGACTTCGAGCTTCTGGGAAGGGGTGGACGTGATGGGCGAGCAGCTCTCGCTGGTGGTGATCGATAAGCTCCCCTTCGCCGTCCCCTCGGACCCGCTGGTATCGGCCCGCATGGATTGGGTCAACGGCACCGGCGGGAACGCGTTCGCGGAGTACCAAGTGCCGATGGCCATTCTCACCCTGAAGCAGGGTCTTGGACGGCTCATCCGATCGAAGTCCGATCGGGGTGTCGTAGCCGTTCTCGACAGCCGGCTCTCCACGATGGCCTACGGAAAACGCTTCGTGAAAAGCCTCCCTCCCTATCGCCTCACCCACGATCGCGACGAGGTCGAGAGATTCTTCGCGGGTGATGCCGGACCGACGATATGACGCTACGCTACGAGATCTCCGCAGAGACCACGTTCGCCGCTTCCCACCAGCTTCGGGGATACAAAGCCGATCTGGAGCCGCTTCACGGTCACAACTTCCGGGTGGAAGCGTTCGTTTCCGCCGAGGGGCTTCCCGGTTCCGGCCTGGTGCTGGACTTCCTCGAGCTCGAGGCGAAGCTGAAGGAGGTCGTCGCGCCCTACGACCACCGCCATATCAACGAGCTCCCTCCCTTCGACCGCGAGAACCCGACGACGGAGAACCTTGCACGCTTCTTCCACGGCGAGCTTCGAAAGAGGCTTCCCCGGGAGGTCACGCTGCGGCGGGTCCGGGTTTGGGAGGCGCCGACCTACAGCGCCTCTTACGGCGAGATGTGAGTATTTACACGGCGAAGTTCGTGCGCGTATAATAGCTGAACTCTCACGCTTTTAGCCGGACACTCGGAAGAACGACCGTCGTCTTTGAAATGGAGATCCCCACTCGTCTCGCCGCCATCCGCGATCGGATGGAAAGCGCCTGCCGCCGCGCGGGGAGGCCCCTCGAGGACGTCACGCTCGTCGCCGTCACCAAGACCCGCGCCCTCGAGGAGGTGGTCTCCGCGGTCGAAGCGGGCGTCACCGACCTCGGAGAGAACCGGGTGCAGGAGGCGGAAGACAAGATTCCGCCGCTCGCCGGGCTCGAGGGGCGCGATGGGGCCCCTCCCCGGTGGCACCTGGTGGGGCACCTGCAGAAGAACAAGGTGAAGAAGGCGGTCACCCTCTTCGACCGTATCCACTCTCTCGACAGCCTCGAGCTGGGCCACAAGATCGATCGCGCCGCCGGGGAGATCGGAAAAGTGCAGCCGGTGCTGGTTCAGGTGGATCTTGCGTCGGAACCGACCAAGTTCGGCCTTCCGGAGACGGACCTCCTTCCCACGCTCGAGAACCTGACCGGGCTTCGGCGCCTCCGGGTCGACGGGCTGATGGTGCTGCCGCCGTTCGAGCCGGATCCCGAAGCGGTTCGACCGTATTTTCGCCGTCTCCGAGAGCTCGGCGCCGAGGCCTTCGGCCGCGGTCTTGCGGGGCGGGAGCTCTCCATGGGAATGAGCCACGATTTCGAGGTCGCCATCGAAGAGGGAGCGACCTTCATTCGGGTCGGGACGGCTCTGTTCGGACCCCGGCTGGCGGCTGAATCCTCGGAGGCGGCGGAATCGCCCAGCTTCGGACCATAAGGAGTAACCGATGAAACTGACCCCACTGGACATCCAGCGACACGAGTTTCAGCAACGAACGTTCCGCGGTCTCGACGGCGCGGAAGTGCGGATGTTCCTCAACGCCGTCTCGGAGGAGATGGAGCACCTGCGCTCGGACAACGAGAAGATGTCGGAGGAAGTGCGGCGCCTGACGGCGCTTCTCTCAGAGCATCACCAGCGCGAGGAGATACTCAAGAACACGCTGGTCGCGGCCCAGCGAACCTCGGAAGAGCTGAAGGAGAACGCCAAGAAGCAGTCCCAGATGCTTCTCAAGGAGGCCGAGCTCGCCGCCGATCGTCTCGTCGAGGCGGCGCAGTCACGAGCTCACGAGATCGAGAAGGACATCCTCGAGCTGAAAATGCAAAAGCGGCAGGTGCTGAACTCGATCCTCGCGGCCATAGCGAACCTGCGCAACCTGATTCAGTTGATGAGCGAGACCGAGGCCGAGCGGGAAAAGCTCTCGTTCCTCAAACGCCGCGCGGATGGCGGCGGCTCCAAGAGTCCGTCGTAATTCCAAGAGGAAACGCAAAGACGCAAAGGCGCAAAGACGCAAAGAAGAGATCGGGATTCCTTTGCGTCTTTGCGTCTTAGCGTTCCTTTCCCCTCTTCCAGCCGTCTGGCCAGGAGTCTGCTCCACGGGGTTTGGCGACATTTTCATCGCTCCGAGTGCCGCATCGCTGTATGAGCGATTGCGTTCATCTCTTAGAAGATCTGGCTCTGCTCGTCGACGGTCACCGTCCACTTGTAGGGTTTGCCGGGAAGCCAATCCGCCGACAGCACGTAGATGACCTGTACGCGGGTGTAGGTGGCTTGCTTCGTCACCTTGATCATCTCGCGAGTGATGGGTAGCTGGAGCTCCGCCGCCTTGTGCGCCACCTCGTTCTGGATGGCGGCCGCGTCTTTCGTCGCCGAGAACTTCGACGCCTCGATGACGACGTCCTGGAACTGAAACTGGCGGAGGAGGAGTGGGCCGAACTGTTTCGCCTCGTAGGCCGCGAACAGCACCAGCAAGATCCCGACGATCAGCCCCATGCTGATTGCGCCTCGCTCACCTTTCATCGTTCTCATCGACGTTCCTCCTGGACTCGGAAAAAGCCGGGCATCACCCATGGGATCGCGTCGTCAGCGTACGAGATGAAAAAATCGATCCCAGCGTGTCTTGGACCCGAAATTGGGAATGATCGACAGGAACTCCTTGAACCACTCCCATCCTTCCTTGAGATAGGCATCGCGTCCCGATTCGTACGACCAGTAGATCATCAGCGCGCGCCCCTTCAGCAGGTCTCGGGGCAAAGTGCCCCAGAACCGGCTGTCGTGGCTGTTGTCGCGATTGTCGCCCATGACGAAGTAATGCCCCTCGGGGACCACGATCTCGTGCATGTCGTCGCCCCTGGGGTCGGAGTAGACGTTCTCGTCGGTGCCCGGGACCTCGAGGAAGTGCGCGTAGGGCTCGTCCAGGGGCTCGCCGTTGATGTAGACCTTCTTGTTCTCGATGCGGATGCGCTCGCCCGGGAGCGCCACTACCCGCTTGATGAAATCGCGCTCGGGGTCGTCGGGGAACTTGAAGACCACGACGTCCTGGCGCTCCACCTCGCGCACCGGGGCGAGATTGCGCTCCATCGGATTCGCGGTGGGCGCGTAAAGCATCTTGTTTACGATGAGGTGGTCGCCGACCAGGAGGTTCTCCTCCATCGATCCCGTCGGAATCTTGAACGCCTGGAAGACGAAGGTGCGCACGAAGAGGGCGAGAATCACGGCGACGCAGATCGACTCGAAGTACTCCCGGACCGTCGACTTGTCCGACTTTTCTGGCAGGTCTTGCGAGTCCGCGGCTTTCTTCTCTTTGGAGCTCAACTTGACGTCGTCCTTCGAGGCAAAAAGCCCCCTAAGTCATTGAATTTAGCAAAGAAATGCGAGATGGTCAATTTTTCGGGCGCCCTTGGAGAAGCTCGATCCACTCCTCGACGGCAGAGGTGAACCCAATCATGACCGCTCTCGAAACCAGGGCGTGACCGACGTCGACCCGGGCGAGACCCGGGATATCCAACAAAAGCCGCGCTTTGCGCAGGGTCAGGCCGTGGCTCGCGCTGACGTGGAGATCCAGCTTGGACCCGAGACGCGCGCAGTCCGAGAACCGTTGAAGCTCCCGGTCGATGGCCTCGCGGTCGCGCGCGAGACCCACCTGGTCGCTCGCGGCAGCGAAGGCCTCGGTCGCGATGGTGATCCCCGCGGCCCCGACCTGATGGGCCGCCTTGACCTGGTCGATCGAGGGATCGATGAAGATTCCCGGAAGGATGGAGCTCTCGCGCATCTCCCGCATCCGTTCCTTGAGCTGAGCGGTATTGAGCAGCACGTCCAATCCGCCGCCGCCGGCCGACTCGAGCCTCTCGGGGATGAAGGTCACCCGATCCGGCTTCGCGGTGAGGGCGAATCGAATCATCTCCTGGCTCGCCGTAATCACCAGGTTTAGCTCCACCCCCACGGACTCCCGCAAGAGACGCACGTCCCGCTCCTGGATGTGGCGCCGGTCGCTTCGAAGCTGAACGTTGATCGCGGAAGCTCCCGCCTGCTCCGCCAGGAACGCGGCGAACACCGGGTCCGGTCCCCTCGTCTTGCGGGACTCGCGGAGGAGCGCCACCGCGTCGAGGGTGACTCCGAGCTCGATCACTGTGTCTCTCCGATTGCGGCCCTGGCGGCATCCTCGACGCTCTTCGCCAGGGACTCGATCTCGGCGCGTTCGGGCCCCTCCATCATGATGCGCAGCAAGGGCTCGGTGCCTGAGTAACGTACCAGCACCCGCCCTCGGCTTCCGAGCCGCCGCTCGGCTTCGTCGATCGCCCTCGCGAGCCCGGGCACGTCCCTCACCTCGGGCCGCTCTCTCACCCGTACGTTCACCAGCATCTGCGGAAACGGATCGAGCCGCCCGAGCGCGTCGAGGCTCCGGCCTTCGAGCGCCAGCACCCGCAATACCTGGAGGAGCGTCAGCAAGCCGTCGCCCGTCGAGCCGAATTCGGCGAAGATGATGTGTCCCGACTGCTCACCGCCGAGGATGATATTACGTTCCGCCATCTCGTGGGCAACGAACTTGTCTCCGACCGGGACCCGGTACAGCTTCATCCCTTCCTCGGCCAGGGCCCGCTCGAGGGCCATGTTGCTCATGACCGTGGCCACGACGGCGTCCGTGCGCCCCTCCCTCCGCAAGCGCCGGGCGCAGAGAAGCAGAAGCGCATCACCGTCGATCAACCGACCGCTTCCGTCGACCATCAACAGCCGATCGCCGTCGCCATCGAGGGCGGCCCCGAAGTCGCATCCTCTTTCGACCACCGCGGAGCTCAGGGCGTTCAGGTGCGTCGAGCCGCACAGGTGGTTGATGTTCTCCCCGTTCGGTTCGGCGAAGAGCGGATGGACCACGAGTCCGAGCTCCCGCAGCAGCCGCGGGCCCACGCGGTATCCGGCGCCGTTCGCGCAGTCGAGCGCGATCTCCCTCTGGGGGAGCCTCGCCCGGGCTTCGTGCGGGATGGCCGACAGGAGATGGTCGAGGTAGAGATCCTCGAACCGCGGGTCGGGATCGGAGATGGCGGAGGTCTCCTCCGGCACCTCTTCGGTCCGGGCGACGTCGCGGGCGATCCTCGCCTCGAGCTCAGCGCTCGATTTCGATCCCGCCGCGGTGAACACTTTGATGCCGTTGTCGCGAAATGGATTGTGGGAAGCAGAAAGGACCACTCCCGCGTCGAAGCCTTCGCTCCGGGTGAGAAAGGCGACGGCCGGTGTCGTGATGACTCCCGCCGACTCGGCGGTGGCGCCTCCTTTCGCGAGCCCGCTCATGAGCCACCGCTCGAGATCGGGTCCGCTCCGGCGAGTATCGCGGCCGAGGAGCACTCTCGGGGAGGGAGTGTCGAGATTCCGCGCGAGCGCGAGGCCGATCCGGATTACGGTGGCGCGATCGAGCGGAGGTTCGTAGGCAACGCCGCGAATTCCGTCGGTTCCAAACAAGGAGCTCATTGTATCTGAACCCGGATCCGCCGTGGCTCGATCGAGAGGACCTGGATCGCGCTGGCCTCTCGAGAAGAGATGACGATCGTCGGAGCCACGGAGTGCCGTCCGGGCTCGAGATCCGAAAGTGGGACCTGGGCGAGAATGTCCTCGGCCCGGAGCTCTTCCACGAGGCTCTTCGGACCCTCGAGCCGGACCTTGACCGCGCCCGGGGTGAACTTCGCGGCTTTGACTTCCGGAAGACCCCGCACGGCCACTCCCGAAAGCTCGCGGCGCCGGCGCTCCTCGCGTACGTCCAGGGCGAGAGCGACGTTCAGCTCCCGCTCCACCCTCACCAGCGGATCGAGCTCGACCCGCACCAGGCGGGAATAAGGCTCTCGAAGCCCGTCCACCGAGACCGGCTCGGTCGTCACTTGATCGAGGCCCGAAACGCGCGAGGAAGGGCCCACGACCTCGATTTGTTGCGGCGACAGACCGATGTGGTAGAGCTCGAAGCCTTCGGCGGGGGAGCCGACCACTCGGGGAATCACCTCGACCGTCCGCTCCACGGTGCGGTCGAGCACTACCCGGACGCTCGTCGGGGTGACTCTCATCACCCTCGCTCCGAAGGGGGCCGCGACCTCCCGGGGGGTGAGATACCAGAGTCGCTCGCCCGGCTCGGCGTCCTCGAGCTCGACTCCGACATTGACGTCCTGGGGAGTGAGTCGGCGGAGGATCTCCGCCGGGCCGCGAAGCCGCACCTCGACCTGTTGCACGGATTCGTCGATCACCTCGAGCCCCTCGGGCAGATCGCGGAGCTCGATGGGAATGGAGAGCGAGAACTCCGCTTCCTGCTCGCGCGCCACCGCGTACCAGAGCGAGAACCCCAGAAGGAGCGAGACCAGCTTGAGACCCAGATGCTCTCTCATCGCTTCGCCGGACCCGCATCCGCGGTCTCTTCGGTTTCATGGACCGGGGAATCCGCGGCCTCGCGGGCCGAAGCCGGCACCTCCGCCTGCCCCATGGCTTCCTTGAGCCGCGATCGGAAAGACTCCACCTCGAGACCGGAGACGATGGCGCCGTCCTCCACCAGGCTCACCTTCCCCGTTTCCTCCGAGACCACGATGGCGACGGCGTCGGTGTCCTCGGTGATGCCGATCGCCGCCCGGTGCCGGGTGCCGAGCTCCTTCGAGAGCTGGGGGTTGATGGAGATGGGAAGGAAGCACGCGGCGGCGGCGATCCGATCCCCCTGGACGATGACGGCGCCGTCGTGGAGCGGGGACTTGGGGTTGAAGATCGAGAGCAGCAGGTCGTAATTGACGACGGCGTCCAGAAGAATACCGCCCTCGACGTATCCCCGGAGTCCGATATCCCGCTCGAGAACGACGATGGCCCCCAACCGGCGCTGAGCCAGGCTCCGCACCGCGAAAGCGATTTCATCGAGCGTCCCCGGGCTCGACGAAGGATTCAGGAACCGGAAGAGCGGCGCTTGTCCGATTTGCGCGAGCGCCTTGCGGAGCTCCTGCTGGTAGAGCACGATGATCGCGAAGCCGATGTAGGCGAGCGATTTCTGGAGGAGCCAGTTGACGGTCGAAAGCTCCGCCCACTGCGAGGCGAAGAAGAAGACCACGAGCACCAGCGTCCCCACGACCATCTGGAAGGCGCGGCTTCCGCGGATGAGCTGGAGGAGCTTGTAGATGAGATAGCTGACGATGGCGATATCGAGGACCGCGATCCACGAGAGCCGTTGTCCGAGCGCCTCGAGAAACTGGAGGAGCGCGTCCGTGGGCCCGCTCATGGAACCCCCTCGGAGACCGCCAGGTCTCTCCTCTTGGGCCTTCCTTCGACTCCCTGGTTCTTGATGGCATCGGCCACCGCCACCACCTGGCGCATCTCGCGGACGTCGTGCACCCGCACCACCGAAGCCCCGAGTACGACCGCGCAGGCGACGCTCGCCGCGGTGCCGAGGAGCTGGTCTTCGTCATCGCTCCCCGCACGGCGGGCAGCCGCTCCCGAGAGGATCCGTCGGAGGAAGCTTTTGCGCGAGGTCCCGACGAGAATCGGCTTCGAAAGCTGCGAGAGCGCCGAGAGGTTTCTGAGGAGGGTGAGATTGTGCTCCAGAGTCTTGCCGAAGCCGATGCCCGGATCGACGAGGATGGAATCGCTCGAAACTCCCGACGATTCCGCTTTCTCGATCGCGCGCCCGAGGTACTCCTTTACCTCGGCGACCACGTCTCGATAGGAGGGTGAGACCTGCATCGTCGCGGGCGTTCCCTTCATGTGCATGAGCACCAGACCCGCTTTCGCCCGGGCGACGACCTCCGCCATGCGGGAATCGCCGAGAGCGGAGACGTCGTTGACGATGTCCGCCCCCGCATCGAGCGCCTGCTCCGCCACCGCCGCGTTTCGGGTATCGACGGAGATGAGGACCCGGGAGAGCGGGCGAAGGCGCAAAACCACCGGCACCACCCGGCGCATCTCTTCCTCGAGGTCGACGGGGGCGGCCCCCGGTCGGGTCGACTCGCCTCCGATATCGACGATGTCGGCGCCCGCTTCCACCAGCTTGAGGGCGAGGGCGAGCGCCGGATCGGGGTCGAGACGGCGGCTTGCCGCGTAGAAGGAGTCGGGGGTGACGTTCACCACCCCCATGAGAGCGGTCGTCTCCCCGAGCTTCAGTCTCTCGTTCTTCGCTCGGAAGGTCAGAGAGCGCACTTCCGGCCTTTCGATGGATCGCCGAGCGCTTCGACGAAGCCGCGGCTGAGCTAGGACGCTAGCTCCTCAATTACGGGAACGGATCCGGAGGAACGCAAAGGCGCAAGGGCGCGAAGGGGGATGGGGGGACAGGAGGAGATAAGGAGACATTGGTCAGGATTTTGATTCATCCTCAGATCTCCCTCTCCCCGTTGTATTTCTTCTTTGCGTCCTTGCATCTTTGCGCCTTTGCGTTCATCCCCGATGTGACTAGGTTTGGGTGACGCTTCCCGGATTCTGCAGGATGGGAGGGGTGAGGGCGGCCTTCCGCTCCTTCTCCTTCGACTCTTTGGCATCTGCCTTTTCCGGGGCCACCTCGTCGACGGATTCACGCGCCTTCAGAGGCAGTCCCTCGACCAGCATCCGGACTTCCTCCGCGTCGAGCACCTCGCGCTCGAGGAGGGCCTCCGCCACCTTCTGCAGGAGCGGTCGATGCTCCGACAGGATGTGCCGGGCGCGCGTGTAATTCTGTTCGACGATGCGCTTGACCTCCTGGTCGATCTTGATCGCGGTGTCCTCGGAGTAATCCTGGTGTCTCGCGATGTCCCGCCCGAGGAAGATCTGTTCCTCCCGCCTTCCGAAAGTGAGGGGACCCATCTTCTCGCTCATGCCCCACTCGCAGACCATCTTGCGGGCGAGCTCCGTCGCCTTCTCGAGGTCGTCGTGGGCGCCGGTGGTCAACTGGTTGAGGATGACTTCCTCGGCGATGCGTCCGCCCATCTTCACCGCAATCATCGCCTCGACGTAGTCGCGGTCGTGGCTGTAGCGGTCGGACTCCGGGAGAAGCATGGTGACTCCCATCGCCATGCCCCGGGGGATGATCGTCACCTTGTGGATGGGATCGGCCTCTTTGATGAAGACCGCGACCAACGCGTGTCCCGCCTCGTGATAGGCGGTGGTCCGCTTCTCGTGGTCGCTCATGATGAGGGAGCGCCGCTCCGAACCCATCAGCACCTTGTCCTTGGCTTCCTCGAAGTCGGCCATCTTCACGACCTT
>Ga0299906_10004816_pt1 | contig 11030 bp, 11 predicted proteins | sample RVTome_14_FD_200259 | JGI IMG/M metagenome (GOLD analysis project Ga0299906, IMG submission 200259) | Soil microbial communities from uranium-contaminated site in the Upper Colorado River Basin, Wyoming, United States - RVT145D125 (version 2) ... | reverse complement strand
TTCGAGGTCAGGTGATCACCCTGGATCAGCCCCTGCGCCTGGCCGACGACGATGGCGATGCCCTTGTACGCCCACGATTCCCCGGCCGACCACGCCACCGCCGCGAGCATCACGCCCGCGCTCACCACCGCCCGTCCGAACCAGCGCAGCTCCCCCATGGACATGGCCTCCCCAGGATGCATGCCAGTGCACTGCACAGGTCTGCGCCTCCACCGGCTCCGGAACCGCCGCAACAGCCGCAAGAACCGATCCAGCCGCGCTCTTCGTGGAAATTCCACGCCTTCCCCGACTCCATGCCGGAGGCCTCGGCTCCAGGTGTCAACTCCGCCGACAGCCTCGGGAGGTCGTCACGCCGGCTCGCCGGCCGCGGTGTAGCAGGCGACGGCCGCCGCGACCCCCGCGCCGGGCTCGGACTTCCAGCCTTCCGCGCGCAGGACCACCTCGAGCGCGGCCAGGCAGAGCAGGACGTTCTGGCGCTGCGCGGAGTAGCCCATCGTCCCGATCCGCCAGATCCGGCCCTGCAGGGGTCCGAAGGCCGCCCCGATCTCGATGCCGAAGTCGTGGAGCAGCCGCCGCCTGACCCGCTGCTCGTCGACGCCGTCCGGCACGACCACCGGGGTGAGCATCGGCAGCCGGTGGATCGCCGGCTCGGCGCCGAACAGGCGCAAGCCGAGGGCGGCCACGCCGGCCTGGAGCGCCTGCCCGTGCAGGCGATGACGCGCGAAGCGCGCTTCCAGCCCCTCGGCCTGCACCGCGCGGAGCGCCTCCCGCAACCCGTACACCATGGTGGTCGGCGCCGTGTGGTGGTTGAAGCGCTTCGGGCTCCAGTAGTCGGCGAGCTGGAGCAGATCGAGGTAGTTGGTGCCCACCCGGGTCCGGCGCGCGTGCAGGACCTCGGCCGCCCGGGCGCTGTAGGTCACCGGGGCCATCCCCGACGGGCAGCTCAGGCACTTCTGCGAGCCGCCCACCGCGACGTCGACGTCGTTCCGGTCGACGCCGACCGGACAGCCGCCGAGGGTCACGACGGCGTCGACCATGAGCAGCGCCCCGTGGGAGCGGGCCAGCGGTCCGAGCGGCGCGAGCGGCTGGAGCACGCCGGTCGACGTCTCGCCCTGCACCACGATCAGCATCTTGGTCTTCGCCGCCGCCAGGGCGGTCCGGATGGCGTCCGGATCGACGATGGTGCCCCATTCGCTGCGCACCCGGGCGACGGTGGCGCCGTGGCGCTCCGCGATCTCCCCGCACAGCACCCCGAACCGGCCGCATTCCGCGACCACGACCCGCTCGCCCGGCTCGATCAGCGAGGCGATCGCCGCCTCCAGCCCCGCCCGGCCCGTTCCCGACACCGGAAACGTCCCGGGATTCCCGGTCTGGAACGCGAGGCGGGACAGCGCCATGACGTCCGTCATGATGGCCGTGAACTCCGGGTCGAACTGGCCGAGCAGCGGGGTCGCCATCGCGCGCGAGACGCGCGGGTCGACCATGCTCGGGCCCGGCCCGAGCAGGATCCGGGGGCTCGGAAGCAGGTCCGCCATCGCGGTCATCCCGAGCGGTGCCCTTCGTCGTAGAGGTAGCAGGCGACGTGGTGGTCGGCGGCGAGGGGGATCAGGGGCGGCACCGCCCCCGCGCAGCGTGGCATCGCGTGGGCGCAGCGCGTGCGGAAGCGGCAGCCCGAGGGCGGGTCGATCGGGCTCGGCGGGTCGCCGGTGATGGGCGGTTCGACCAGGCGCCGGGACGGGTCCATGCTCGGCGCGGAGGCGAACAGCGCCTGGGTGTAGGGGTGCCTGGGCGCCAGCGCCAGGGCGTCCGCGCTGCCCGTCTCCACGACGTGGCCGAGGTACATCACGAGCACCCGCTCGGCGACGTACTCGATCACGTTCAGGTCGTGGGAGATGAAGACGTAGGTGAGCGCGCGCTCGGCCTTGAGGTCCTGGAGCAGGTTGAGGACCTGGGCCTGCACCGACTTGTCGAGCGCGGACACGGGCTCGTCGAGGACGAGGAGCCGGGGATCGAGCACGAGCGCGCGGGCGATGTTCACGCGCTGGCGCTGGCCGCCCGACAGCTCGTGGGGGTAGCGGCGGCCGTAGAGCCGCGGGTCGAGGCCGACGCGCTCGAGGAGGCGCCCGGCCCGAGCGCGCGCCTCGCGGCCGGCCGTGCCGTGCACGATCAGGCTGAACGCCACGGCGTCGTCGATGGTCATGCGGGGGTTCAGCGAGGCGTGGGGGTCCTGGAAGACCAGCTGCATGTCGCGGCGAAGCCGCTTGAGGCGCCGGCGGCTCGCCCCGCCCAGGTCCTCGCCGAGGAACGTCACCGACCCGGCATCGGGCTCGATCAGGCGGAGGATCAGCCGGGCCAGGGTCGACTTGCCGCAGCCGGATTCGCCGACGACGCCCAGCGTCTCCTCCGGCTCCACGGTGAACGAGACGTCGTCCACCGCCCGCACCCACGCTTGCGGCCGGAGCAGGAAGCCCCCGCGGATGGGGAAGTGCTTGCGTAGGCCGTGGGCCGCCAGGACGGGGCCGCTCAGACCCGCACCTCCATCGCGTCGCGCAGGCCGTCGGAGAGCAGGTTGAAGGTCATCGAGGCCAGGAAGATCGCGACCCCCGGGAGCGCCGGCACCCACGCGTTGACGTAGATCGAGCCGCGCAGGGTGTTGAGCATGAGCCCCCACTCGGCGTCGGGCGGCGTCACCCCCAGGCCGAGGAAGCTGAGCCCGGCGGCGAGGATGATCGACAGGGACACCTGGGTGCTCGCGAAGACCAGCACCGGCCCGAGGACGTTGGGCAGCAGGTGGTGGCGCATGATCGGCCAGACCCCGGCCCCGCTCGCCCGGGCGGCGGCCACGAACTCGAGCGACTTCACCTGGACCGTCGCCGACTCCGCCACCCGCACCACGCGGGGCACGAAGACGACGGAGAGCGAGATCAGCGTGTTCCAGAGCCCGGGCCCGAGGGAGCCGGAGATGGCGATGGCGAGCAGCACGGCCGGGAAAGCGTAGAAGATGTCCATCGTCCGCATGATCAGCGTGCTGGGCAGGCCGCCGGCGTAGCCGGCGCCCACGCCCATGACGGTGCCCACGACGAAGGCGACGAGGACCGGCGTGAGCCCGGCCAGCAGCGTCAGGCGGCCGCCGTGGAGGAGCCGGCTCAGCATGTCGCGCCCCTGCTCGTCGGTGCCGAGCGGGTGGTCCGGCGCGCCGATCGGCGCCAGGCGCAGGCGGATGGATCCGGCGGTCGGGTCGTGCGGCGCGAGCACGGGGGCCAGCACCGCGGAGAGCACGATCAGGAGGAGCAGGACGCCGGCGCCGACGGTGACCGGGTCGCGGCGCAGTCGCCAGGCGACGGTGCGCCAGTACGACATGGGGGCGCCGGTCACGAGCTCGACGTCCGCGCGCGCGACGCCGACGGCCATCAGTGCCGGACGATCCGCGGGTCGACGAGGGACTGGAACACGTCGACCGCGAGGTTCAGGACCACGAAGAAGGCGGCGAGCACCAGGATCACGCCCTGCAGCACGGGGATGTCGCGCTGGAAGATCGCCAGGTTCAGGAGATAGCCCGTGCCCGGCCACGAGAAGACCGCCTCGACCAGCACCGAGCCGCCCAGCTGGAAGCCGAACTGCAGGCCCACGACGGTCAGGATCTGGGGGGCGGCGTTCTTCACGACGTGGGCGAAGATCGTCCGGCGGCCGAGGCCCTTGGCCCGCAGGGCCAGCACGAAGTCCTGAGCGAGGATGTCGAGCGCCGCCGAGCGCACCACGCGCGTGATGACGCCGAGCGGGATGAGTGCCAGGGCGACGGTGGGCAGCGCCATGTGGCGCAGGTAGTCGAGGAGGCCGCCGTCGATGGCGGCGCCCATGGCGGGGAGCCAGTTGAGCTGCACCGAGAAGACGATGATGAGGATGATCCCCGCCCAGTAGTGGGGGACGGAGACGCCCACGATCGCGACCGCGCTCGCGACCTTGTCGGCCGCCCGCCCCTGGCGGAAGGCGGCGACCAGCCCGAGCGCGAACCCGAGGCCGAAGGCGAGGACGGAGGAGGCGACGGCCAGGATGAGGCTGTTGGTGAGCGCGTCGCGCACGTCGTCGATGACGGGGCGCCGCGTGGCGATGGAGCGGCCGAGGTCGCCCTGGGCGACCCGGCCGAGCCACCGCACGTACTGGACCGGCAGCGGCGCGTCGAAGCCGTAGGCGCGCTTGACCGCCTCGATCTCGGCCTGGCTGGCGTCCGCCGGCATGACGGCCGCGATCGGATCGCCGGGGGCGAGGTGCGCCATCGCGAAGACGATGACGCTCGCCCCCAGCAGGGTCGGGACCGCCAGCAGGAACCGCCGCGCGACGTAGACCCACACCGCGGCCGGCCCTCCCGGCCGCTAGCGGCCGACGCTGACCGAGGTGAGGTCGACGAACCAGGATTGCGGCTGCACGAACCCCTTCACCTTCGGCGAGAGCGCGCGCGGGTTCAGGTCGTGGGCCACGAAGATCCAGGGCGCGTCGTCCACGATGATCTCGTGCACCTTCGCCAGGATCGCGTCCTGCCTGGCCATGTCGAAGGTCCGCTCGGCCTCCTCGATCAGCTTGTCGACCTCGGGGTTGACGTACGGCATCGTGTTGACCGAGACCGGCACGACCGACTTCGAGTGGAAGAACCGCCCGAAGCCGCTCCACGGCTCGACGAAGTTCCACGAGATGTTCCACGCGTTGAGCCCCTCGCTCTCCGGCGTCTTGAAGCCGCCGCGCCAGCGGGTCAGCAGCGTGTTCCACTCCACCGGCTGGAGATCGACGTCGAAGCCCACGTCGCGCAGGTTCTTCTGGATGAGCTCGTTCATCGCGAGCGGCAGCATCTGGCCCGAGCCCGAGGTCGAGATGAGATGCACGGCCTTGGCCGGCTTCTTGCCGTCGCCGAAGCCCGCCTGCCGGAGCAGCTCCTTGGCCTTGGTCGGGTTGTACTCGTAGGTCTCCTTGGGGTTGCCGAACCACGGGTGGCCCTTGTAGGCGACGCCCGTGCCCGGGATGCAGGTGTCGTTCAGCAGGCTCTTGCAGATCCCGACCCGGTCGATGGCGTAGTTGGCCGCCTTGCGGACGAGCTTGTTGTTCCACGGCTCCTTGTCGAGCCGCAGCGTGTGCGTCCAGTTGTGGGGGTAGGAGTTGAGGGCGATCTGGAAGCCCGCGGCCTTGAGCTGGGGGGTGGCGTCGGGCGGCGGCACCTCGATCCAGTCGACCTGGCCGCTCCGGAGCGCCGCCAGCCGCGTGGTCAGCTCGGGCATCGGAAAGAGGATCAGCTTGTCGGCCTTCGGCCGGCGCCTGGGATCCCAGTACTGCTTGTTGGCCTCGAGCTCGAGGCGCTCGCGGGGCACGAGCCGCGTCACCCGGAACGGTCCGGTGCCGGAGGGCTGCTCGGCGAACTTCCGCCAGTCCTTGACCTTCTGCCACTGCGCGGGCGAGACGATGACCATGTAGACGACCTGGTAGGGCACGAAGCTGGTGGGCTTGTCGGTCTCGATCTCGACGGTGTGCTCGTCGAGCTTCTTGATGGCCTTGAGGGAGGCCAGCCGGAAGCTCACCTGGCCGGAGCCGTAGGGATCGAAGTGGGCCGCGTCCTTCTTCTTGATGGACTCGAAGGTGAAGACCACCGCGTCGGCGTTGAACGCGCTGCCGTCGTGGAACTTCACGTTCCTTCGCAGCTTGAACACCCACTTGGTGGGCTGGTCCTTGCGCACCTCCCAGGACTCGGCGAGGCCCGGCACCAGCGGCGGCAGCCGGTCGCCGCGGGTCAGGTCCCAGGCGATGAGCGGCTCGTAGATCTGGTAGCCGACGAAGCGGAAGCCCTCGAAGCCGTTGTCGGCCTGGCCGCCCGTGTACGGGATGTCGCTGGCCGTCATGCCGATGCGCAGCGTGCCCTGGGCGGAGGCGCTGCCGATCGCGACCAGGAGCGAGAGGAAGACCGCGGTCACCGTGACGAACCGTCTCATGACGCCTCCTTGGTGTTCAGGACCGGGACGATGAGGGTGACGAGGTCGCCGCCACCGCCGGCCCGAACCGTTCGGGCACGAGGTGGCAGCGCGCATGGTGCCCGGAGCGCACGCGATGGAACTCGGGGAGCGCCTGCCGGCACACCTCGCGCACCACCGGACAGCGCGGCGCGAAGGCGCACCCCGGCGGGAGCGCGACGAGATCGGGCGGAGCCCCGGCGATGGGGATCAGCGGGATACCCTTCTGGCCCCGCCGCACGGTCGCCTGCATGAGCCCCGCGGTGTAGGGGTGGGCCGGCCGGGCGAAGAGATCGGCGATCGGCGCCTGCTCGACGATCCGCCCGGCGTACATCACGGCGGCGGCGTCGGCGATCTCGGCCGCCACCCCGAGGTCGTGCGTCACGAAGATCACGGCGAGCCCGAGCCGTCGCTGGAGATCGCGCAGGAGCCAGAGGATCTGGGCCTGCACGGTGACGTCGAGCGCGGTGGTGGGCTCGTCGGCCAGGAGCAGCTCGGGCTCGCAGGCCAGCGCGATGGCCAGCATGGCGCGCTGGCGCATCCCGCCGGAGATCTCGTGCGGGTAGCTGCCGAGCACGCGCTCGGGGGCCGGCACCTGCACCAGGTCGAGCAGCTCCCGCGCCCGCCGGCGGGCGGCGCCGCCGCCGAGGGCGCGGTGCTGCACCAGCGTCTCGACGATCTGGTCGCCCAGGGTGTAGACGGGGTCGAGGGCGGTCATCGGCTCCTGGAACACCATCGAGACCACGCGGCCCCGGAGCTCCTGCCGGTCGGCCTCGCCGAGGCGGTTCACGTCACGGCCCTTCAGCAGCACCTCGCCGGCGACCCGGGCGTGCGAGGCCGGGTGCAGGCCGAGGATCGAGCGCAGCGTCACGCTCTTGCCCGAGCCCGACTCGCCGAGCAGCGCCAGCACCCGGCCCTGGTCGAGCTCGAACGAGACTCCGTTGAGCGCGCGCACGATGCCCTCGCGCGTGTCGAACTCCACACGGAGATCACGGACGGTCAGGAGCGCCATCGTCGAGATATTCGGCCCGGACGGGCCGGATCATAGCATTCCTGCGTGGTAGAAAGGTGCTCGCCAGCCCTCAGGACGAACGGGGAACCACCTCGAGGCCCACACGGATGATCGAGGAGCGTCCCGGCTCCGCCGGGGCGCGACGAGGGGTGGGGGGATTGGGGGCCATCTCGGGGCCCCCCATGTGCCCGCGGATCTCGCCGGGCGGGAACGTCGCGCTGTGGACGTTCGCATAGGTCCGACCAGCACGGATCGCGTCGACCACTTCCTCGAACTCGCCGGCGAGGATCCCCTGCCCGACCGCCTCGACCACCTGGGCCGGGGTGGTCGTCCCCGTGACGGTGCCTTCCTGCGGGCAGTTCGGCGTCAGCGCGCGAGCCGGCCGGTTCCGGGCCGCCGTCACTCCACGACCCGGCGGCCGGTGGCTCGCAGCAGCCGCCGGTCCGCCTCCGGCGTCGGCGCCGGCGGGACGCGAAGCACGAGGTCCTGGGCGAAGGTGCGGATGACCCTGCCGTCGGGCCGGCCGGCGCCCTCCGGATCGCCCCCGGCCGCCACGGCGCGAATGCCGTCGCGCACGATGCGCCGGAGCATGATCACCCCGCGATCGGTCGAGGCCAGGTGCTCGAGCGCGTGCACGGCGATCGGGCGCTGGCTGGACTGGGCGTCGAAGTCCGCCGGGAAGCGCTGTCGCTCGGCGTAGGGCCGGTCGTCGGACTGCCCGAAGCCGGGCTGCGCCACCTGCTCGGCCGTGAGCCCCCAGGCGGGGTCGACCTGGGCCAGCTCGAAGTTCGTCGTGTGCGTGTCGTCGTTGGGCACCGCCCAGCGGATGATCACGGGACGGCTGGCCGGCTTGGGCTCCGCCGCCTCCTCGATCTCGCGCGTGAACTGGTGGACGTTGGGCGGCATGAAATCGCACACGCGCACCCAGACCAGGTCGCCCACCCGCCGCGTGGCGATGTAGACCATGCCGGCCCCGGTCGTGACCCAGTCCAGCTCGGGCACGGCCCCGAACGCCGCGGTGAACTGGTAGCCGCTGCTCAGCGCGTGCAGGAACGCCGTGTGCACCGGGTCCATGCTGTTGTCCTTCACCTGGAGCCAGTGGCACGGCAGCGTGAACTTCGCGGCCGGCATGAGCCGGTGGCCCGGCACCTCGTAGCTGTCGTAGAGCGGGAACGCCGGGCGGCGCTCCGGCGGGCCGAGGTACGCGAAGATCAGGCCGGTGAACTCGTGCGTCGGATACGCGCCCTGGCAGGCGCGCTCGTGCAGCCGGCTGCCGGGCGGCTCGCCCGGGGTCTCCAGGCACCGGCCGTCGACGTCGAACACCCAGCCGTGATAGCAGCAGCGGATGCCACGCTCGAGCGGGATCCCGAACTCCAGCGACGTCCCCCGGTGCGCGCAGTGCAGGTGCAGCACGCCCACCCGCCCGCCACGGTCACGGAAGACCACGAGGTCCTCGCCGAGGATCCTCACGCGCAGCGGCGTGGCGGCGAGGTCGCGCGCGAACGCCACCGGCTGCCAGAACCGCCGCAGGTACTCGCCGCCCGGGGTGCCGGGCCCGACGTGCGTCAGCTCGGGGTCGGGCGGCGGCACCGCCCGCCGGTGGTAGCCGTCGAAGGGACTGGACGTCGCCGACACAGCGCCGTCGATCTTACGGCATAATCGCGCCCGACTCGACCTTCGACGAGGGAGGCCAATCGACGCGCGGAAGGCCCGGATCCGCGACCTCGCCTCCCGCAAGGGCGACGTCGCCGGCGGCGGGTTCGGTGGCGGCTTCAGCGGCGGCTTTTCGGGAACCACCAAGACCACGACGTAGCCCCGCCTCCGTCATGCAGCCCGCGGGCCCGCCGGTGCGGTCGCGCTTTCTCGTCCGCGTCCCGCGCGAGGACGGTGACGCCACGTTCTTCCACGCCCTGTTCGGCACCAGCCTCGTCCTCGACCCGGAGGCCGAGGCGCTGCTCGACCTCTTCGCGACCACCACCACCGTCGCCGGGGCGCAGGCCGCCGCCCGCGGCAGCCTGGACCCTGCGGTGACGACGCTCGTGGGCCGGCGCTTCCTGGTCGACCCCGCTGTGGACGAGCGAGCGGAGTTCGCCCGGCGGATGCGACCCCACCCACCGAGACCGGCGCGCACCTCGACACGCTCGTGCTGCTCGCCGCCGAGCAGTGCAACCTCGCCTGCCCGTACTGCATCAAGGATCGGCTCATGGACCTCCGGCCCGACCGGCCGCAGGCGCGGATCGCGGCGGGGACGGCCCGGCGCGCGATCGACGCCTTCCTGGCCCTGGCCGAGCGAGGCGGGCCCACCGACCTCGGCCTGCACTTCCGCGGCGGCGAGGCGTTGCTGAACGCCGCGGTCGTCCTCGATGCCACCCGCTACATGCGCGCCCGGTGGACGCGCAGGGCGGGCGCCCGACCTACGACCGGGTCGTGGCCGGCCTGGCCCGGCTGACGGCGGCCGGCGTGGAGGTGACCAACGTCAACGCCACCGTGACGGCCGGGACACTCCCGGACATCGAGCCGTCCTTCTTCGCCGCGCTGGCCCGCCTCGGCGTCCGCCACCTCAACCTCGAGCCCGACGTGCTCCGCCCCGCCCACCCCGATCCCCACGCGCTCGCCGCCCGACTGCTGGAGCTTCGCGCCGCCGCCCGTGCGCACGGCGTGGAGGTCAGTGGATGCCGGGGCCGCGCCCTGCGCGCGCTCGCGGTGGTGCGCCGGGCGCGGCGCTGCCGCCGCCGGCCGACTATCCCCTGCTGATCGTGGACGCGCTCGGCCAGGCCCGGTGAGCGAGCTGCCCGCCGTGCTCGCCTCCGCGGCGTTCCGGCGCCACGTGGAATCCCGGACGCCCGGCCGGATCCCCGAGTGCGTCGGCTGCGAGGTCGAGGGCCTCTGCCAGGGCAACGCGTCCATGACGCTGATCTACGAGCGCGCGACCGGGCGGCCCGTTCGCGCACCGGTGCGAGCTGATCCGCGCGATGACTCGCGGCGTCCTGGCGGACGCCGAGGCCGGCGCGCCCGCGCTCAGCGGGCCATCAGCCGGCCCGACGGCGGGCCGACGTGGATGTGCGCGCCCGTCGACGTCCCCGGCACCGTCGCTCGCACGCCGATGAACGGAATGCCCGACGCGCGCAGGTGCTGCATCAGCCAGCGTCCCTCGGCGCTGTCGGGGTGCACGGCCACGTCGACGGCCGCGCGATGATCGAACCCGAGCCGGTCGTGGAGGCTCGTCTGGCCGAAGGCGCTGATGGGCAGCGCACGCCCGAACACCCCGGCGAACTGTCGCTGGAGCTTCGGCACGTCCCCGAGCGACCACGGCGAGGCGCCGTTGAACCGCACCAGGGCCGCGCTGTCCTCGTATCCGCCGCGCCGCAGCGGCGCCAGTCGGGCCAGCCGCTCCTGGACGGTGGCCTCGAACAGGAGCCGGTCGGCCTCGTCGATGGCCGCCAGCGCCTCGTCGAGGTCGCGCTGCGCGGCGGCGAGGGCGCGCTCGGCCTGCTCGACAGCCTCGGCGGACAGTACGCCGAGGGTGTGGAGCTGCCGTCGCTCCTGCAGCGCCTCGGTGGCCTCCTGGACGCGCGCCTGGTGGATCGGCAGCGAGCGCTCGACCGCGGCCCGGTACTGCCCCATCGCGCGGGTGACGTCGGCCGCCAGCGCCGCCAGCGACTTGCCGGACGGCGGCACCGCGCGCTGGGCCGCCGCGGGCGCCGCGCAGACCGCCACGCCCACAACGATCGCCAGGGCCGCCGCGCGCGTCACCGCGAGGGGCGGTTCAGGCGCTCGCCGAGGGTCATGCCGAAGCCCCCGCCCTTGCGGGCGTCCTTGAGGTAGGCCTGGGTCTCCGCCTGCTCCTCGTGGGCGATCGCCTTCTCGCGCGAGAGGCGGATGCGCCGGCCGCCCTCCTCGATGGCGAGCACGAGCACCTTCATCTCGCTGCCGGCCGGGAACACCTTGCGCGGATCGGCGCCGCGCGCGGTGCCCAGCTCGGCGCTGGGCACGAGCCCGGTCTGCCCGGGGCCGAGCCGGACGAAGACGCC
>Ga0299906_10004815_pt1 | contig 11033 bp, 15 predicted proteins | sample RVTome_14_FD_200259 | JGI IMG/M metagenome (GOLD analysis project Ga0299906, IMG submission 200259) | Soil microbial communities from uranium-contaminated site in the Upper Colorado River Basin, Wyoming, United States - RVT145D125 (version 2) ... | reverse complement strand
GTCACTCATCCTCTTCCGCGTCGCGTCGTCCGCGAGCAACCGCGCGGCCTCCCGTACGAGCGCGTCGGCGTCCGCGACCTGAACCGCCGCGCCGGCCGCAACGGCTTCCGCCGCGGCTTGCGCGAAATTGAAGGTCGACGGACCGATCGCGACCGGCACGCCGACGGCGCAGGCCTCGATCAGGTTCTGGGCGCCGTAAGGCAGCAGGCTGCCGCCGATGAAGGCGACGTCCGCGCCGGCGTAGTACGCGGTCATCTCGCCCATGCTGTCGCCGAGGGCGAACGCGTGCGCGGCCGGCACCGGCCGCCCTTCGCTCCGGCGCACGAACGCGAGGCCGCGGTCGCGCAGGAGCGCCGCGACCTCGTCGAAGCGCTGCGGATGGCGCGGGACGATCACGGTCAGCGCGCCGGGGAGCGGCGACCGCGCCAGCGCGTCCAGGATCAGCGCCTCCTCGCCCTCGCGCGTGCTCGCCGCGAGCAGCACCGGGCGCTCGCCGAAGAGGCGCCGGAGCTCGCGGCCGCGGGCGACGAGTTCCGGCGCCGCGGCCATGTCGAACTTGAGGTTGCCCGTCACCTCGACGCGGTGCGCGCCGAGCGCAGTGAGCCGCGCGGCGTCCGCCTCGGTCTGCGCCGCGACGGCGGCGAGATCCGCGAGCGCCTCCCGTGCCAGCGGCCCGACGCGACGGTAGCCCGCGGCGGACCGCTCCGAAAGCCGGGCGTTGGCGAGCAGCACGGGGACGCGGGCGCGCCGGCACTCGCGCAGGAGGTTGGGCCAGAGCTCCGTCTCCATCACGATGCCGAGCCGGGGGCGGAAGTGCGCCACGAACCGCCGTACCGCCCACGGCAGGTCGTAGGGGAGGAAGGCGAGCGTGGCGACCTCGCCGTAGAGGCTCGTCGCCGCCTCGCGCCCGGTCGCGGTCATGTGCGTCACGAGCAGAGCGTGATCGGGAAAGCGCGCCCGGATGGCGTTCACGAGCGGCTGCGCGGCCCGCGTCTCGCCGAGCGAGACCGCATGGATCCAGATGACCGGCTGCGCCGGGCGGGCGCCGTAGCGCCCGAAGCGCTCGCCGACGTGCACCCGGTAGCCGGGCTCCTTGCGACCGCGCCACCACAGGCGCAGCGGCGCGAACGGCAACGCCGCATGCAGCGCGAGGTTGTAGAGCGTGCGGAGCATCACGCGAGCGCCGGTGCGACCTCGCCGAGCGCGGCGAGGACGTCGGCCGGCGACGGCGGTTTGCCGACGCCGCCGCGGATCGCGATCCGGCCGGGGCCGAGCGGCCCCGTCCTCGCCGGCTCGGAGTTGCAGTAGATCCCGACCACGGGCACGCCGAGCGCGACCGCCAGGTGCATGAGCCCGGTATCGAGCCCGACCACGGCCACCGCGTCCCCGATCAGGCCGGCCGCCTCGTCCATCGACATCGGCGGCGGAACCACCGCCAGCGGCAGCGCCTCGCCGAGGCGCTTGGCGCGCCGCCGCTCGTCCAGGTTGCCCCAGGGGAGCACGCAGGCGAGCCGGCGCGACGCGAGCGCGCGGCCGACCTCGAGCCACGCTTCCTCCCGCCAGAGCTTCTCGGCCCGAGCCGTCGAATGCAGCAGCACGCAGTACGGCCCGCTCGGCGCGAACACCGGTGCCGGCGGCGGGACGATGCCGTAGTCGATCCCGCCCTGGAGCCGGTAGTCCAGGGCGCGCGCGAGCAGCGTGCGATAGCGATGGACGGCGTGGTCCTCGGGCGGAATCTCGTGCGTGAACTGGTAGAGCCGCGCCGCGAGCCGCTCGCGCGCCGTCGCCGGGCCGTAGCCGTGCACGGGGCCGTGCGCAAGCCGCGCGACGACGGCGCTCTTGACGAGCCCCTGCGCGTCGACGATGGCGTCGTACGCGTGCTCGCGGAGCTGCGCGCGGAAATCGGAGAACTCGCGGCGGACCCCCCGGCTCAGGAGGTCGCCCCGCCAGCGGCGCAGCGCAAACGGGATCGCGCGGCTCACGCCGGGGTGCATGCGCACGAGCGGGGCGTACGCCTCCTCCACGACCCAGTCGAGCGCCGCGTCCGGCAGCGCTCGCCGCAGATCGGTCACCGCCGGAAACGTGTGCAGGACGTCGCCGAGCGAGGAGAGGCGCACGAGGAGGATTCTTGTCATTCTGCGCGCAGCCGGTGCCGTGGGCGAGGAAGCCCGCGTAAGGGCGGGCGGATTATAGGAGCAACTGGCTCGTCCCCCACGCGCGGTGGGGGCCGGAGCGGGGCGAGATTTCTCCTATGAATATGGAAACTCTGATTTGCAATAGAACAATTAAAGTGACATATTGCGTGTCATGGTTTCTATTTCAGAGTCACAGATCTCGCTTCAGGCGCTCGGCAGCCGGCTGCGCGTCGCCCGAATCGCGCGGAACGAATCCATGGCCGTGTTCGCGGCCCGCATCGGCGCGTCGGTGCCGACGCTGCGCGCAATGGAACGCGGAGCGTCGACCGTGCAGGTCGGCACTTGGGCGAACGCGCTCTGGGCGCTCGACCGCCTCGAAGATCTCGCGACCGTGCTCGCTGCCCGTGAAAGCCTGCTCGACCTTGCACGCGCCCGGCAGGCACCAGCCCGACGTCGGCCCTACGCGAGAGGCAGGCCGCGCCCGTGATCCTGCTGGGCGTCTGGGTGAGGCTATCCGACGGCAAGCTCGCGCATGCGGGCGACCTCGCCTGCGGAGACCCGGACTCCCAAGGCCGCTACGAGTCGGAGTTCGAGTACGCCGAAGGGTGGCTCGCGCATCCGTCCGCATTCGATCTCGATCCGGAGTCGCTCCGGCTCGCGAACGGACGGGCACGGCACCGGGGGTCCAACCTGCATCCGCCGCTCGGCGTCTTCGAGGACGCGCTGCCGGACGACTGGGGCCGCCGGCTCCTCGTGTTCGATCGCCGGTTGGCGCGCGGCGCGCAAAGCGAGGCCCATCTCCTGCGCGAGCTCGGCGCGGACGGCCTCGGCGCACTCGCGTTCGCGGAGCGCGGCGAGCCTGCACCGCGCCGCTCGCCGGCCGCCGCAATGCACCTCGGGGAGTTGCTCGAGGCGGCGGAGCGATTCGAGGCGGGAAAGCTCGAGGATCGGGTACGGCTGCGAAAGCTGCTCGAGGCCGGCAGCACTCCGGGTGGCGCGCGCCCGAAGGCGCTGGTGGACTCGGACGACGGCGCCTGGATCGCCAAGTTCCCCAGCCGCAACCGCGATGGCCGCTTCGACGTCGTCGGTCTCGAAGCGGCCGCGATGGCGCTCGCCCGGCGGGCGGGCCTCGCCGTCCCGGACACTCGGCTCGTCGAGTTCGGCCGCCGTCGCGCGCTGCTGGTACGCCGATTCGACCTCGCGCCGGCGGGTGGGCGCCGGCACATGGTGAGCCTGAAGACCCTCTGCAAGGAGCGGCCCGGCGTCCACGTGCTCGCGTATGGGGAACTTGCAACGGCGGTGCGAAAGCATTCCTCCGCGCCCCGGCAGGACGTGGCTATGCTGTTCCGCCACATGGCCTTCAACGCCGCGATCGGCAACACGGACGACCATCTGAAGAACTTCTGGATGCTGCACGTCGAGCACGGCTGGCGGCTCGCGCCCGCGATCGACCTCGTTCCCGACGTCGGCGAGCGGCGGGAGCACGCGGTAGCATTCCTGTACGGCCACACGACGCCGAGCCGCTCGGACCTCGCCGCGATCGCCAAGGCGTGGGGGGTGAAGGGCGCCGACGAGATCGTGGACGACGTGCTGCGCGCCGCGCGCGGGTTCCCGCAAGAGGCGACCCGCTGCGGCGTGCCGGGCGAGAACGTCGTGGAGATCGCCCGGGACACCGAGCGGCGGATCGAAAAGATGCGGGCGGCATGATGGGCGGTCGCGATCACCTGGAGCTCGTCGCCCCCAGGCGCGCGGGTCGCGCCGGCGCCCGCGGAGCCGGTGGCAGCGGTCGGGATCCGGAGCTGGGTATTGCCGGAATGTCCGTTCGGTATTACCATCCATGACATGGACTTGATCTCCTTCAAGCTCCCCCCGGTGCTGCGGCGGCGGCTGGCCGCGGAGGCCCGTCGGCGGGGTGTTTCCCGATCGACCATCATCCGTGAGACGCTCGAATCGGCGCTGCTGGAGGAGCCAAAGCGCCGCGGCGAGCTCACGTGCGCCGACCTGGCCGGGGATCTGGTCGGCTCGGTCAGTGGGCCGCCGGACCTGTCGACCAACAAGCGCTATCTCGAGGAGGCGATCGTGGCGGACGCCGGACGTGGCCGGAAACGTCGTCGTTGACGCCGGCCCGGTCGTCGCGTGGCTGAACCGCCGTGACGCGCGGCACGAGTGGGCCAAGGGCGAGTTCGGGAGGCTGAAGCCGCCGCTCCGCACCTGCGAGCCGGTGCTCGTGGAAGCGGCGTTCCTGGTGCGGCGAAGCGGCGGCGATCCGGGGGCGGTCCTCGCGCTCGTGGTCAAAGGCGTGCTGCGCGTGGCAATCTCGCTCCAGGATGAAGCCGCGCACCTCCATGCGCTGATGCGCCGGTACCACGACGTTCCGATGTCGCTCGCCGACGCCTGTCTGGTGCGCCTTTCGGAGCTCGTCGACGACGTCTCCGTCATGACCCTGGACGATGACTTCAGGATCTATCGGAGGAAAGGACGTCAAGTGATTCCGATCCTCGCTCCGCATGGCGTTTAGGCAGCAATGGTCCTCGTGACCGGCGCCGCGGGCTTCATCGGCTCGAATTTCGTGCTCGAGTGGCTCGCGCACGTCGGCGAGCCGGTCGCCAGCTTGGACAAGCTCACGTACGCCGGAAACCTCGCGAACCTTGCCGCGCTGGAGGGCGACACGCGGCACGTGTTCGCCCGCGGCGACATCGGCGACGGGGAGCTTGTGCGCGGCCTGCTCGCGCAGCATCGCCCGAGGGCGATTCTCAACTTCGCCGCCGAAAGCCACGTCGACCGCTCCATCCATGGGCCGGACGATTTCATTCGCACGAACCTGCTCGGGACCTTCGCCCTGCTCGAGGAGGTCCGGGCGTACTGGGGGAACCTGAAGGGGCCCGAACGCGAGCGTTTCCGGTTCCTGCACGTCTCGACCGACGAGGTCTATGGCTCGCTCGGCCCGCAGGACCCGGCATTCAACGAGGCGACGCCCTACTCGCCGAACAGCCCTTACTCGGCGTCGAAAGCGGGCTCGGATCACCTGGTTCGCGCCTACCACCACACCTACGGGCTCCCGACGCTGACCACCAACTGCTCGAACAACTACGGCCCGTTCCAGTTTCCGGAGAAGCTCATCCCGCTGGTGATCCTCAACGCGACCCAGGGCAAGCCGCTCCCGGTCTACGGCGACGGGAGGAACGTCCGCGACTGGCTCTATGTCCGCGACCACTGCGCGGCGCTGCGGCGCGTGCTCGAGCGCGGCCGCCCGGGCGAGGTGTACAACATCGGGGGGAACGCCGAGCGCGAGAACCTCGCGGTGGTGCAGGGAATCTGCGCGATTCTCGACGAGCTGCGTCCGCGGCCCTCGGGCCGCCACGCCGACCTCGTCGCGTTCGTGAAGGACCGCCCGGGCCACGACCGGCGCTACGCGATCGACGCGTCCAAGGTCGCCCGCGAGCTCGGCTGGTCGCCGGCGACGCCGTTCGAGGCGGGGCTGCGCGAGACCGTGCGCTGGTACCTCGACCACGCGGAGTGGGTGCGGGACGTCCAGAGCGGCGAGTACCGCACGTGGATCGAGCGGCATTACGCGGCGCAGTAGCCGACCCGCGCTACAGCGGTGAACGCGGTGCTTCGGTCCTTCCTCGAGCAGTATGTTCCGGAGGTCGACGCCCGCAGGAAAGCAGTCCGAGAGATCCTCGCGCTCTCGCGTACCTCGCGGGCGGCCCGCGGTGACCGTCGCTGGTCCCGTGACGAGCTGCACGACCGCACCGGCAAGTGAGCGCGCCTTCGATACCAGCACCCCGGTCTACCTGTTCGATTCCTCATCCCCGGAAAAGCGGCGCCGCGGCCGCTGGGTCGAGAAGAACTACGTCGCGCGGTAGCGCCGCCCGGGATTGCGCACCGCCGCCAGCGCCGCTATCATGCGACTTAGTCCATTGACTTAGTCCGGTGGCGCCATGGATGCGCGCAAGACCGTCGTGAACGTCCACGAAGCGAAGACCCACCTTTCCCGGCTGCTCGAACGCGCCCACCGCGGCGAGACGATCGTGCTCGCCAAGGCCGGCAAGCCCTACGCCAAGCTCGTCCCGCTGGAAACCCGGGAGCCGCGGCTGCCCGGCCTCCTCAAGGGCAAGTTCAAGCTGACGCAGGCGTTCTTCGAGCCCCTGCCCGAGGACGAGCTGCGCCGCTGGGAAGGGCGATGAAGCTGCTGCTCGACACGCACGCGCTGATCTGGTGGCTCCTGGACGAGCCCGCCCTCCCCAAGCGGGTCGCGGGCGCGCTGCGCGCGGCCAGCAACGAGATCTTCGTCAGCAGCGCGTCGGCCTGGGAGATCGCGACCAAGTACCGACTCGGCCGAATGCCGCAGGCCGAGTCGCTCGTGCACGGCTTCAGGGAGATCCTCGACCAGCAGCGGTTCTCGGCGCTGCCTGTCACCGTCGAGCATGCGCTGGCGGCGGGACTGCTCAAGGCCGACCACTCCGACCCGTTCGACCGGATGCTCGTCGCCCAGGCGCGTCTCGAGGGTCTCCGGCTCGTGACCGGCGATCAGGCGCTCAAGCCGCTGGTCCCCGCCGTGCTCTGGCAATGAAAGGCCTCATCCTCGCCGGCGGCGCCGGCACGCGGCTGTCCCCGGCGACCCGGGTCGTCTCGAAGCAGTCGCTGCGATAGTAGGAACGGGTCGCCGGCGACGTCGTTCGAGGGGCTTCGCGAGACGGTGCGCCGTTACCCCACGGGGTCAGACGCCTTGACCCATGTGCACAGCGTATATACACTGTGGACTACGCGGAGAGCCGATCATCATGAGCACACGGGTCAAACGGAGTCAGGAACGGCTGGTCTTCTACTACAAGGCCCGGGATACGGCGACCACGGTAAAGCGCTCGTCGGTTCAGCGCGCCGCCAAGGCACTGGGGATGGACGAAACCGGGTTCCTTCACCTCGCGGCCGCGGCGCTGGTGCGGAGCTTCCGGGGCGCAGGCTCCTCGGGGAAACCCGAGGACAGTGCGCGGTTGACCGACGCGCAGCTCGCCGCCATCCGGTCGATGGAGCCGCAGGACGTCGAGCCGACGCGCTCGTTTCTTGCGCTGCTCGGTAAGTGACCGACGAACCCAGGGCGTGGCGAGACAAGCTCGATCCCCTGGACGTCGTGTACTGCCACTTTCCTGAGGAAGGCCGGCTTACGCCTGCTCCCAAACCACGCCCGGTCCTGGTCCTGAACGTCAACGATGCGACATCGCCGCAACGCGTGGAGGTGGCGTTCGGGACGAGCAGGAAGACGACGGACAAGCTCGCCGGCGAGTTCGAGCTCACGCCCCGTGACGGAAGAGTCTTCGAGCGCGCGGGCCTCGTTGAGGAGAGCAAGTTCCACCTGGGGCGTCGGGCATGGCTGCCATACAACGACCGGTGGTTCAAGCCGCGGCCGTCCGTTCCGGCCAAAGCAACGCCACGGCTCGGGAAACTCGACCTGAGCCTGGACGAGAAGGTGCGGCAGCGCTTCGTCGCCGCAGCCCGGGCTGCTGGACTCCTGGACGCCAGCCGACCGCCCTCGGATGATGAAGCCATCCCGGAATAGCGCGGAACGCGCGAGTCGCGCATGAAAGGCATCATCCTCGCCGGCGGCGCCGGCACCCGCCTCTACCCGGCGACGCAGGTGGTGTCGAAGCAGCTCCTGCCGGTGTACGACAAGCCGATGATCTACTACCCGCTGAGCACGCTGCTCCTCGGCGGGATCCGCGACATCCTGATCATCTCCACGCCGCAGGACACGCCGCGGTTCACGCAGCTGCTCGGCGACGGGCGGCAGTGGGGCGTGAACCTCGCCTACGCAGTCCAGCCGTTGCCCGAGGGCCTGGCGCAGGCGTTCATCATCGGCCGCAACTTCGTCGGGCGGGAGAGCTCGTGCCTGATCCTCGGCGACAACATCTTCTACGGCCACGATCTGTCGACCGACGTCCAGGCGGCGACGAAACGGGGCCGCGGCGCGACCGTGTTCGCCTACCCGGTCGCGGACCCGGAGCGCTATGGCGTCGTCGAGTTCGACGCCAAGGGTCGCGCCGTGAGCATCGAGGAGAAGCCGAGCGAGCCCAAGTCGCGCTACGCGGTGACCGGGCTCTACTTCTACGACAACAAGGTGCTCGACATCGCGGCCTCGCTGAAGCCGAGCGCCCGCGGCGAGCTCGAGATCACCGACGTCAACCGGAAGTATCTCGAGGCCGGCCAGCTCGAGGTCGTGGTGATGAGCCGCGGCTACGCGTGGCTCGACACCGGCACCCACGAATCGCTGCTCGAGGCGGCGCACTTCATCGAGACCATCGAGCGTCGCCAGGGCTTGAAGATCGCGTGCGTCGAGGAGATCGCGTTCAGGATGGGGTTCATCTCGGCCGAGGAGCTCGAGCGCCTCGCCGCACCGCTGGTGAAGAGCGGCTATGGCCAGTACCTCCTGCAGGTGCTGAAGGAGCGGACGCCGACGTGAGGGCAACGCGGCAAGGGCAATGGCGAGCAGCCTCGGCCTTCCTCGCGGAGGGTTCACAGCGTAAGCTTGTCGAACTGCCGCCCGCAGTCCTCCGATCATGCTGGAGATAGACAAGCACAAGCAGCAGCTCCATGCGCTTTGCCGGCGCTTCCGCGTCAAGCCCCTGGAGCTCTTTGGTTCAGCCGCGACCGGACGCGACCTCGCTCGGACGAGCGACCTCGACTTCCTGGTCGACCTGGGGGATCTTCCGCCTGCGGAATACGCCGACGCGTACTTTGGGCTGAAGGAGGCCCTGGAGCGGATGTTCTCTCGGCCCGTGGATCTCCTCACCGTCCCCAGTTTGCGAAACCCGTTCTTCAAGCAGCGCGTGGAGCAGACGAAAGCCTTGCTCTATGCAGCTTGAGGCACGCAAGTACCTCTTCGACATCAAGCAGGCGGCGGACCTGATCGCGGCGTTCTCCGGCGGAAAGCGCTTCGCTGACTACGAGCAGGACGCGATGCTTCGCTCTGCGATCGAGCGCCAGTTCGAGATCGTTGGGGAGGCGGTCTCGCAGCTCGCGCGGCTCGATCCCCTCTTGGCCGGGCGGCTGACCGAGTACCGCCGAATCATCGCGTTTCGCAACATCCTGATCCACGCCTATGCGACGATCGATGACCGGATCCGTGTGGGGCGTGATCGAGGGACAGCTCCCGCAGCTCCGCCGCGAGGTCGACGCGCTGTTGGGTCAGGACGCAGGCTAGTGCCTTCTCTGTAGCGCCGGCCATGAACGTCGTCCGCGCCGCCAATCCCGACGTGGTCGTGACGGTGCTGAAGGAGCGGACGCCGACGTGACGCGCGCGCTCGCCTTGCTCGCTTCGACCCTGGTCGCCGGCTGCGCCCTGCCGCCGCGACACACCGAGACGGTCTGGGTCACCGTGGCCTACATCTACACCCCTGCAGATCTGGAGAGGAGCTGGAACGCTGCGGTTGGATCGCTGGCGAAAGGCGCCGGCTTGACCGACGAGGACATCGCTGCCGGCCGCCTGCTTCGGGTCGCCTGTGGCCTGGGAACGAACGACACCTGGGGCAGCTACGCCTTCTTGCCGCCGGGGATGAGCGTTCGCAGGGACGAGGTTCTCGAGCTCCGGATCGAAGACCCCTCCGAGGGCTCCAAACCAGGGTGGAATCCGGTGGTCGGACGCGTCGAGCGGTTCAAGTTCCCCGGCGCATCGCGCGCTTACGCCTACGTCCCGGAACGGAAAGAACGCGGGCTGAACGTCGACCGCGAGCGGATTCCGCTGGCGCCGGAGCAGCGCGGCCGGTACGAGATCGCGTACAGCGAGTACATCATCAAGTGTCGTCAGGGTGACTGAGCTCCCTGCTGGCCGGCCAGCCCGCTCGCAAATCCCGCCGTTGGAGCGCACCCTTCACAGCCGCCCATGAACGTCGTTCGCACCGCCATCCCCGACGTGGTCGTGATCGAGCCGCAGGTCTTCGGCGACGCACGCGGCTTCTTCCTCGAGAGCTGGAACGCGCGGGCGTTCGCGATCGCCGGCATTCGCGCCGACTTCGTGCAGGACAATCATGCCCGCTCCACGAGGGGGGTCCTGCGCGGACTGCACTACCAGGTTCGCCAGCCTCAGGGAAAGCTCGTTCGTGCGGTGGTCGGCGAGGTGTACGACGTCGCGGTCGACCTCAGGCGTTCATCGCCGACGTTCGGGCGCTGGGTCGGCGTGACGCTGTCCGCCGAGAGCAAGCGGATGGCCTGGATTCCGGCGGGCTTCGCGCATGGCTATCTCGTCCTGTCGGACGTCGCTGAAGTGCTCTACAAGGCCACCGACTACTACGCCCCCGCGCACGAGCGGTCGATCGCGTGGAACGATCCCGACCTCGCGATCGAATGGCCGCTCACGGGCGCGCCCGCGCTCTCCGCCAAGGATGCGGCCGGCGTGCGCTTCCGCGATGCCGAAGCCTATCCGTGACGATCCTCCTTACCGGCGCGAACGGCCAGGTGGGCTGGGAGCTTCAGCGTGCGCTCGCGCCGCGCGGTGAGATCGTCGCGCTCGACGTGGCTCACCTGGACCTTGCCGACCCGGATGCGCTCCGGGAGCGCGTGCATGAGTTGCGGCCGCGGATCATCCTCAACGCCGCGGCGTACACGGCGGTCGATCAAGCAGAGAGCGAATCGGAGCGCGCATGGGCCGTGAACGCCGTCGCGCCGCGGGTGCTGGCCGAGGAGGCCAGACGGCTCGACGCGATCCTGGTCCACTACTCCACCGACTACGTCTTCGACGGTGAAAAGGCGGGTTCGTACACCGAGGACGACACGCCGAACCCGCTCAGCGCGTATGGGCGGAGCAAGCTCGACGGCGAGCGCGGGATTGCGGCAAGCGGCTGCCGGCATCTGACGCTCCGCACCAGCTGGGTCTACGGGACACGGGGCCGGAACTTCCTGCTGACG
>Ga0299906_10004814_pt1 | contig 11038 bp, 10 predicted proteins | sample RVTome_14_FD_200259 | JGI IMG/M metagenome (GOLD analysis project Ga0299906, IMG submission 200259) | Soil microbial communities from uranium-contaminated site in the Upper Colorado River Basin, Wyoming, United States - RVT145D125 (version 2) ... | reverse complement strand
ACTGGATAGCCCAGCACCACCACGATCAGAAAGGCGGCCAGCGACTTGCCGAAGAGGATGATCAGCAGCACGGTCAGCAGCGCCCAGGGCTCGCGCACCACGATGCTCGGGTCGAAGAGCATGCCGACCGAAACGAAGAACAGCACGGCGAAGGCATTCTGCAGCGGCAAGGCCTCGGCGGCGGCTCGGTGGCTCAGGGCCGACTTGCTGAGCACGATGCCGGCGCAGAAGGCGCCGAGCGCAAAGGAGACGCCGAAGAGCTCGGCGGCGCCGAAGGCGATGCCGAGTGCCACGCCCAGCACAGCCAGGGTGAAGAGCTCGCGCGAGCCGGTACGGGCAACCTGGCTCAGAATGTAGGGGACCGCGCGCGGCCCCAGCAGCAGCACCAGCGCGACGAAGACCGCCACCTTGACCAGGGTCAGCGCGAGCGAGCCCAGCAGGTCGCCGCCGTCGGTTTCGGCTGGCACGAGGCCGCCCAGCAGCCCGGCCAGCGCCGGCAGCAGCACCAGCGTCAGCACCATGGCGAGATCCTCGACGATCAGCCAGCCGATGGCGATACGCCCGTTCGGCGTGGCGATCGCGTTGCGCTGGTCGAGCGCGCGCAGCAGCACGACCGTGCTGGCGACCGAAAGCGCCAGTCCCAGCACCAGGCCGGCACCCAGGCTCCAGCCCCAGAGCACGGCGACCCCGGCACCGATCGCGGTGGCGACGGCGATCTGCCCGACCGCGCCCGGCACCGCGATCCAGCGCACCGCCATGAGGTCGTCGGTGGAGAAGTGCAGCCCGACGCCGAACATCAGCAGGATGACGCCGATCTCCGCCAGCTCGGTCGCCATGGCAGCGTCTGCGACGATGCCGGGCGTGTAGGGCCCGACCAGCACGCCGGCGACCAGGTAGCCCACGATCGGCGGCAGCCGGAGCTTGGTTGCCAGGAAACCCAGGATGAAGGCGAACCCAAGTCCGGCGACGAGGGTGACGATCAGCGGGCTGGACTGCGGCATCGGCCGATTTAGGGGGCCTGGCCGCCCTGCTGGCAAGCGGACTTAGGCGGCAAGCCAGGCGCGCAGCGCCGCGTTGACCGCCTCCGGCTGTTCCAGCGGCGAGAGGTGCCCTGCCTCCTCGACCACGACCAGTCGGGAGTTCGGGATCCTGGCCGCCATGGCCTGCGAGTGGGCGAGCGGGGTCAAGGCATCCTGCCGGCCGCAGAGCACCAGCGTCGGCTGGGTGATTCGCGCAAGGCCGGCCGTCTTGTCGGTGCGGTTCACCAAGGCCTTCTGCTGGCGCAGGAATCCCTCGCGGCCGATGGTTTCGGCCATGTCCGTCACCAGCCGCGTCAGCGGCACGTTCTGCAGGTTGCGCGGATGCAGCAGCAGCGGCAGCAGCTTCGGCGTCACACCCTTGAAGCGGCCCATGCGCGCCAGCTCCATCAGGCCGCGGCGGCGGTCGCGCTCCTCCGCGGTGTCCGCCACCGCCCGCGTGTCGAGAAGGGCCAGATGCGTGACCCGCTCGGGCGCCTGCGCCACCACCTCGAGCGCCACGTAGCCGCCCATGGAAAGCCCCGCCAGCGCGAAGCGCTGCGGCATCAGCTTCAGCACGTCGCGCGCCATGGCGGCGATCGAGTCCTGCGTGGAGAAGTCCGGCACGCGGCTCTCGGCGATGTCGGCGAGCGCCGGGAGCTGGTGCTGCCAGAGACGCGCGTCGAGCAGCAGGCCGGGACAGAGAGCGAGTGGGATCCGATCGGGCATGGGTCGGCACCCTAGCAGCCATCACAGTTCCGTGCAGCCGCCGCGAGGCCGTTGCCCGGCCGGTAGCGGCCAAGCAGCGTCCCGCGATGCACCCACTGCGGATCGCCCTGCTCCTGCTGCTGCTTGCCGCTCCCGCCGCCGCCGAAAGCGACGGCGAGTCGGTGGCCTTTGCCGCCGACGCCCTGATATTTGGCGATGCCGAGGAAACGGATGCAGCGGTCGACTACCTGACTCGGCGTGGCGATGCCGATGTGGCGGCGTCCGCAATCCTCGCCCTGCGCTTCGGCGCGGCGCGGCGCACCCAGCTGGTGGGGCTGCTGCAGCACCTGACCGGCCACAAGGCCGAAACCTGGCACGATTGGATGCTGTGGCAGGAGGTGCATCCCGAGATTCGGCCGCACCCGAGCTTCCGCACGCTCGCACTGAAGGTGCTGCAGGAGATCGATCCCAACTTCCTCGTCTTCTTTCCTGACCAGAACTTGCGCATCCGCCTGGAGGAAATCGCCTGGGGCGGCGTACCGGCGCTCGACGGCATCCCGGCATTGGATCGCCCGGCGAGGATCTCCGCTGCCGATGCCGACTACCTGCTGGACGACGACCTGGTGTTCGGAATTGCGATCAATGGCGAGGCGCGCGCCTATCCGCTGCGAATCCTTGGCTGGCACGAGATGGTGAACGACGTGCTAGGCGGCGTGCCGGTGGCGCTCGCCTACTGCACCCTCTGCGGCGCCGGCATCCTCTACGAAACCTGGCTGCCGGGTCGCGCCGAGCCCTTCGTCTTCGGTTCCTCGGGGCTGCTCTATCGCTCCAACAAGCTGATGTTCGACTGGGAGACGCTCAGCCTCTGGAACCAGTTCACCGGCGAGCCGGTGTCGGGGCCCCTGGCCGATAGCGGGCTGGTGCTGCGGCAGCGCCCGATTGCGGTCACCTCTTGGGCCGCCTGGCGGGCCCGCCAGGCGGAAACCTCGGTGCTGTCGCTGGATACCGGCTACACGCGCGACTACGGCTCGGGCGTGGTCTACAGCGACTACTTCGACAGCGCTGCCCTGATGTTCCCCGCCGTCGTGGCGGACCAGCGCCTGCTGGCCAAGGACTTCGTATTCGGCATGCGCACCGCCGGTGCCGCCAAGGCCTGGCCGCTCAGCGGCTTTGCCGGAGGTCGCGTGATCGACGACGCGCTCGGCCGGCAGCCCGTCGTGCTGATCGGCTGGGAATCGCGGCGCGAGGTCCTGGCCTATGATCGCGGCGCGCACAGCTTCGCCGCGGCCTCGACGCCGGATCGCCTACTAGACGAAAGCGGCACGGCCTGGACGTTGAGCGAGGAAGCATTGATCGGGCCGGGCGGCGAACGGCTCTCCCGCCTGCCAGGGCATGTTGCCTACTGGTTCGCCTGGGACAGCTTCGTCGGCGTCGCCAGCGAACTCTACGAAGTGCCCTGAGACACCCGTCGCCTGGCGTCTGACGCAGGTCTGGCATCTGCTGAACCCGCCGGGGCGCGAATCTCCGCGCCGCCATTGACTTTCCGCCCCCGCGCAACGATATTGCGCGTACGAACAAGACGCCGGGCGCTGTCCGCTGAAATGGGGCGACACGGCCTTGTAACGGTCCTGAGCGATAGTGCCGCGAGGCATCCGACCGGACCGGCGACGCCACCCTCTCCAAACGCAAGGCTGTCGAGGGGAAGTCCATAAGGGGCTTAAGGCGGCGCTTAACTGCAGTGTCGTGTGACACGATCGAAAGGTTTTCATGACGTTTGACGATCTAGGCCTCTCTTCACAGGTCCTCAAAGCCGTAGCCGACGCCGGCTACACCTCTCCAACTCCCATCCAACGCCAAGCGATCCCCGTCGTGCTGACGGGCCGCGACGTGCTTGGCTGCGCGCAGACCGGAACCGGCAAGACCGCCGGCTTCACCCTGCCGATGATCGACATCCTGGCCGGCGGCCGGGCCAGGGCGCGGATGCCGCGCTCGCTGATCCTGGAACCCACCCGGGAACTGGCGCAGCAGGTCGCCGAGTCCTTTGAGAAGTACGGCAAGTATCACAAGCTGAACCGGGCGCTGCTGATCGGCGGCACCTCGATGAGCGACCAGGAGGCCGTGCTGTCGCGCGGCGTCGACGTGCTGATCGCCACGCCGGGCCGCCTGCTCGACCTGATCGAGCGCGGCAAGATCCTGCTGGCCGACGTGAAGCTCCTCGTCATCGACGAGGCCGACCGCATGCTCGACATGGGCTTCATCCCGGACATCGAGAAGATCGTCGGCCGGTTGCCGGTGCTGCGGCAGACGCTGTTCTTCTCCGCCACCATGCCGCCGGAGATCCGGCGGCTGGCCGACAAGTTTCTCTCCAACCCAAAGGAGATCTCGGTCGACAAGCCGGCGACCGCGGCGGTCCTCGTCGAGCAGCGCCTGGTGCGCGTGCCGCAAGACGACAGGGCCAAGCGGGACGTACTGCGCGACCTGCTGCGCAGCGAGGAGATCGGCTCGGCACTGATCTTCTGCAACCGCAAGCGCGACGTCGCCACGTTGCACCGCTCGCTGGAGAAGTACGGCTTCGACGCCAAGGCGCTGCACGGCGACATGTCGCAGCCGGCGCGCACCGAGACGCTGGAGCAATTCCGGCAGGGCAAGTTCCGTCTGCTGGTCTGCTCCGATGTCGCGGCGCGCGGCCTCGACATCCCGGCGGTCAGCCATGTCTTCAATTTCGACGTGCCGATCCACGCCGAGGACTATGTGCATCGCATCGGCCGCACCGGGCGCGCCGGACGTTCCGGCAAGTCCTTCACGCTGGCGCAGCCGGACGATAGCAAGTACCTCGCCGCGATCCGCCGCCTGACCGGCGGCAAGGCGATCCCGGACATGGACGGCGAGACCGTGGCGGTGCCCGCCGAAGTCAACGGCCACGCCGAGAGCGCGCCGCAGAGCGAAGCGGCCTCGAGCGAGCGCAAGGCCCGCGGCCGTGGCCGCGGTCGCGGCGACCGCCGCGGACGCCGTCCCGACGCACCGCACACCGAACGCAGCGAAGCCCAGGACCAGCCGCAGGCCACGGCACCCCTGGCTGCGGCACCGAGAGCCGAGGCTCTGCGGGCCGAGCGCCAGACCGAGGCCCCGCGCGCCGAACGCGGCCAGGACCGCCGCGAGCGCGGCCGCGATCGCGACCGTGGGCACGCGCGCGGCGGGCACGAGCGCGACAAGCGCCCCTCCGACCGGCCGCATCACCCGACCGAGTCCTTCGGCGACCACACGCCGGCCTTCCTGCTGAAGGCCTGATCAGGGATCAGGGGTCAGGGGTCAGGGGTCAGATTCGCCAGTGTTCCCCGTCCGCGCGCACTGCTAACGTTCGCGCCTCTGATACCTGATACCTGATACCTGTCTTCTGGCATGCAGACCATCTTCATCATGATCAAGTGCGAGCTCGGCAAGGCCTATGCGGTCGCCGACCGCGCCGTGCAGGAGATCGAACAGGTCTCCGAGGTGCACTCCATCTCCGGCGAGTTCGATCTCCTGGTGAAGTGCTACCTCGACGACGGCGCCGACATCGGCCACTTCGTCACCGAGCGCGTGCAGGCGCTCCCCGGCATTCGCGACACCTTCACCATGATGGCCTACAAGGCCTTCACCTGACGCAGAGGACAGATGACAGAGGGCAGACGACAGTGGGCAGGGCTTTCGGTTCTGTCGTCTGTCGTCTGTCTTCTGTCCTCTTTGCTGCCGGCACCCGCCGCGGCCGACGTGGTCGCCGCCTGCAAAGCTCAGAGCGGCTGCCGCCTCGCCGCTACCGTTCCGGCCGGCGAAGGGCCGGACGGCAAGGCGATCACCGTCTACGAGCTGAACTTCAAGAGCCCGCCCGCGGAGTCCTGGGCGGCCGGCCTTGAATGCCGCGACGGCTACCGCGAGTTCTGGGTCGAGAGCGGCGGCGAGGAGAGCCTGCTGCTCGAGCTCTGCAACGACGGCTACGGCTCATCCGGTGTCGGCGAGGACGCCATCGAGATCGAAGCCAACCGGCTGACGCATGGGCAGTACGGCGGCTCGGCCTGGCGCTGGAGCGGGATCGTCTCCTACCAGCTCGCGCCGCTGCGCATCCTCTCCGAGGGCTGGGAAGGCTACTGGACGCTCGGCGCCAACTACGAGGAAGGCCAGTGGGACTGGACCGACTACTCGCAGGGCGAGGTCGAGTGGTGGGCGCCCTTCTGCGACAAGGACGGCTACGTTCCCGACAACGAGGGCACGCTGCCCGACGACGCCCAGATCCAGCATTTCCTGGCCATTCCGAGGCTCCAGGAGGCGTCGGTGCCGCCCGGCATGGAGCGCGCGCACCTCGGCACCTGCGCGCTCACGCTCTCCACCGAGACCGGCCGCGGCTACATCGTGCACGGCGATGCCGAGGCCGCGGCAGCCGACCAGGCCTGGATGCGGCTGCTCGCCTACGGCCCCGACCGCCTCGCCGTCACCGTGCGGCTGCCCTCGGTGCTGAGCGGCGGCAAGAGCTGGCTCGCCGACGACCACATCGAGATCTGGCAGTCGCCGCTGCTGAGCTACGGCAGCGGCTGCATCGATCAGAAGAGCCCATCGCATCAATGGGCGGTGCGGCTTTCCGACGGCGCGGTCTTCGCGGCGCACGGCGATCCCGCCGCACTGCCGGCCGTGATCGGGCGCGAGACCACGCTGGACAGCGGCGGCGGCGCGGTGGTGACGCTGCACCTTGCGCTCGCCGAGCCGCTGGAGAACCTGACGGCCGTGCTGAGCCGCGGCGACGGCAAGAAGAAGCAGCGCTGGCTGCTGGCCTCGAGCGACCTCGCCTTCGCCAAGCCCTGGACCTTCGGGCAGACCTACACCATCCCGGCCGAAGCTGCGTCCTGCGCGATCAGCGACCACCGCCTGGAAGTGACGGAGTGGAGCCGGCCGGTTCCCGGGCCATAGCGCGGCCCACTGAGCGAGCGGGTTGGAGCCAGGGAATGCCCGGCGCAGCCGCGGCCGGCTGTCGGCGGGCGAGGAACCCTACTTCTTCGCCGGCTTGGCGGCTTCCTTTGCGGCCTTGTCCTTCTTCGGCTTCTTCTTTTCCTTGTTCGATCTCATCTGGCCCTTGGCCATGGCTTCCTCCATCGATAGCGCGCGCGCGAAAGCTGCGCGCTGGCCACAACTCTGAAGCTTTCCCGGCGAGTCTGCTAAGTGGACTCGCGCAGCGACCGACCGCCCCCTCACCCTGTCCCCCGGATCTAGTCCGGGGCAGGCCCTCTCCCCCTACGGGGGCGAGGGGACGCCTGGCCCGCTTTCGCCGCCTTCTGCTCCCTCGCCCCGCGCGAGCGGGGAGAGGGTGGGGTGAGGGGTTCTTTGTCTCTTTGCGCCCAGCGGTAGGCCGGGTCAACCTCGGGCGAGTCGAGATAGCAGACCGGCGAGGCCGGCGGGTTGGCCTGACTGACCCGCTTCTGCTGCTTCTTCCTCACACCACGTTCTCCTCGACGATCGGCTCGTTCCTCGCGATGCGCTCGTAGCCGAAACGGGAGAGATCCAGCGTCACATAGCGGCCCTCGGCAATCAGCTCCGAAAGCGCGCGGCCGACGGCCGGACTCTGCTGCAGGCCATGGCCGGAGAAGCCGTTGCAGAGCAGGAAGTTCCTGACCTCCGGGTGCGGACCCAAGACCGCGTTCTGGTCGAAGAGATTGTAGTCGTAGTGCCCGGCCCAGGCGTTCACCACCTTGATGCTCTCCAGTGCGGGGATGCGCTCGGCCAGGAGCGGCCAGAGCGTCTCCTCGAAGAAACTGTGGTCCACCTCCGGGCTGCGGCTGTCCGGATCGTTCGCCTCGTCCGGCTGGATGCCGCAGACATAGAAGGCGCCCTCGGGCCGGAACCAGGCGCCGGTCTTGTCGATCACCAGCGGGCAGTTCGGCAGGGGCTCGCGGCAGTCGACAACGAAGACGTTGCGCTTCTTCGGCCGCACCGGAAGGTCGATGCCGGCCATGGCGGCCACCTCTGAGCCGAACAGACCCGAGGCGTTGACCACCATGCCGCAGCCAATGCGGCCGCCGTCGCGGAGCTGCACGGCGGTCACGCGGTCGCCCTGGCGCTCCAGGCCGACCACCTCGTCGTTGCGGTACTCAGCGCCCTGCGCGCGCGCCTTGCGGCGGAAGCCCTGCAGCAGCTGCTGCGGGTCGAGCCAGCCCTCCATGGAGAGGCCGAGGCAACCGGCGGCGATGCCCTCGGTCGAAAGCCAGGGAAAGCGCGCCTGCAGTGCGGGCGCGTCGAGCAGGACGTTGTCTGCGCCCATGTCGATCTGCAGGCGGTGATTCTTCTCCAGGATCGGCCGACCGGCCTCGCTCGCGAGGAAAAGGTAGCCCTTCTCCTTCAGGCCGATCGCCGGCACATCGCCGTCGACCGCCAGGAAGTCGCCGACGCGGCGCAGGAAGTCGATGCCGAAGAGCGAGATCGCGATGTTCTCCGGCGTGGAGAACTGCTGGCGGATCGAGCCGGCCGAGCGCGTCGTGGCGCAGTAGGTGTAGGTCGGGTCCTTCTCGACCACCAGCACGCGGCCGCCATTGGGTTGATTGGCGAAGCCCTGGCGCGCCGTCAGCCAGTAGGCCGTGGACGAGCCCATCACCGCCCCGCCGACGATCACCACGTCATAGGATTGCGTCATACCCTAGCTCTGCCAAGGAAGCACCGGGCGTGGCAAGGGGGCGGCGCAAGGCTCGCCTCCCAATCTCGCGCAAGTCCATTTCATCTCGTCACCTCGGATGTACCGCAGCGCGAAGCGGTGCGGTGCTGATCCGGGGTCGCTCCCGGGCGACCAAGGCCCCGGATCTGCGCAGCAGCACGCCGTGCTGCAGCGCGTCCGGGGTGACGAGAAGAGGTGGGAAACATGACCCGCGCCCAGGGAAAGGCTATTCAGAACACTGATCTTCCGCTGTCTTGCCCTTCCCCCATGTCCCGCCTCTCCCTCGCGCTGCGCCTTTCCGCCTATCTCGGCGCGATCTTCCTCATGCTGGGGTCGCAGCTGCCATTCTGGCCGCTGTTCCTCGCCAGCGAGGGGCTGAGCGCCGCGGAGATCGGCATCGTCGTGGCGGCCACCGCCTGGGTGCGCGTCCTCGGCTTGCCCTTCTGGGGACGCATCGCCGATCCGCCCGGCCGGGGGCGGCCGACCCTGATCGGCCTCGCGCTGGTGGGCGCCGCCGTCTATGCCGCCTTCTGGCTGGTCGACGGCTACTGGCCGGCCTTGGTGCTGCAGCTGCTGATCGGCTTCTTCACCGGGCCGCTGATCCCGCTGGGCGACAGCCAGATCCTCGCCGCCACACGCGAGCAGGGCATCGACTATGGCCGCATCCGGCTCTGGGGCTCGGCCACCTTCATCCTCGGCAACCTGATCGGCGGCTGGCTGATCGCGCTGGAGAACCCGGACTGGTATCTGGCCTCGCTGGTGCTGCCGCTGCTGGCGACGGCCGCGGCCGCCTGGATGCTGCCGCGCCGGCCGAGGGAACGCACCCCGCGTGCGCCCTACCCCTGGCGCGCGCTGCTGCGCAACCGCCCCTACGTTGCGCTGACGCTTTCCACCTGCTTCCTGCAGGCGAGCCACGGCGCCTACTACGTCATCTCGGCGCTGGCCTGGCGGGCCGCCGGCTTCGCCGAGAGCACCATCGCCTGGCTCTGGATCGAGGGCGTGGTGGCGGAGATCCTCCTGCTGGCGGCGGGCAAACACCTGCTGCGGCGGTACTCCACGCTCGCCCTGCTCACCATCGGCGGCCTTGGAGCGCTGCTGCGCTGGACCGTCACGGCGCTGACCGACGACCTCGCGCTGCTGATCGCCGTGCAGGCGCTGCACGCGCTCTCCTTCGCCATCGTGCACCTGGCGACGGTGATGGCGATCGCCCGCATCGTGTCGCCGGAACGGATGGCCAGTGCGCAGGCGACGATCGTCGCGATCTACTCCGGCCTTTTCGTCAGCGTCGCCATGGCGCTCGCCGGCTGGCTCTACGAGATCGACGGCCAGCGGGCAGCCTATGCGGCGATGGTGCTCTTCGTGCTGGCGGGCCTGGGGACGCTGGTGCTGCTGCGCCGCTGGTTTCCCGCTCACCCCGTGCCGTAGAGCCGGTCGCCGGCATCGCCCAGGCCCGGCAGGATGTAGCCCTGCTCGTTCAGCCGCTGGTCCACGGCGGCGGTCCAGATGCGCAGCGCCGGGTGGCTGCGCTCGACCCTGGCGATGCCTTCGGGTGCCGCGACCAGCGCCAGGTAGCGGATGTCCCGCGCGCCGGCTTCCAGGAGCTGCGCCACGGCCGCGATCGCGGTTCCGCCGGTCGCCAGCATGGGATCGCAGAGCAGTACGATGCGCCGGCCGAGCTCGCCCGGCAGGCGGCGGTAGTACGCGCGCGCCTCCAGGGTCTGATGGTCACGGTAGAGGCCGAGATGGCCGACCGGCGCCTCGGGCAGCAGCTCCTGCAGCCCCTCCAGCAGGCCGTTGCCGGCGCGCAGCACGGTCACCAGTGCCGGGCCGGGCTCGGCCATTCTCAGCACCCGGGCGGTCGCCAGCGGCGTTTCGATCGAGCCGATGGCCTGCGGCGCGTCGCCCAGCGCGGCATAGCCCAGGGCCCAGCCGACGCGGCGCAGCTCGCGCCGGAAGGCCGGCGTCGGCGTCGCCTTGTCGCGCAGCCGCGCCAGGGCCTCCTGTACCACCGGGTGGTCGACGACGGTGACGGGCATCGCATCCCCCTCCAGCCCGACCATTGCGAGGGCCTTGAGGGCTTGTCCAGGACATTCCAGCGGCTCGTCACCCCGGATGCACCGCAGCGCGACGCGGTGCGGTGCTGCTCCGGGGCTGGGTAGCCGGAAGCTTGGCCCCGGATCTGCGCAGCAGCACTGGCGTGCTGCAGCGCGTCCGGGTGGACGAGGGAGAACGCGCGTGGGGCAGAAAAACCCTTTGAAAAGCGTCGTCAGATACCCTATCTCCAATCCGGAGGAGATCGGTAGGAATTACCATGTTCCGTCTCAATCGCTTGACCGATTATGCCGTCGTGCTGCTGACGCAGATGGCCGTCCGCCCCGGCGAGTGGCATTCCGCGCAGCATATCGCCGATCAGGGCGCGCTGCCGCTGCCCACGGTGGCGAAGCTGCTGAACGCGCTGGCGCGCGAGGGCATCGTCGCCTCGCACCGTGGCGCCGCCGGCGGCTACACCCTGGGGCGTCCGGCCGCGGCCATCAGCGTCGCCGACATCGTGCAGGCGCTGGAGGGGCCGATCGCGCTCACCGCCTGCGTCGAGGGCTCGGCCGAGGCCTGCGTGGTGGAGACGCTCTGCCCGATGGCAGGCAAC
>Ga0299906_10004811_pt1 | contig 11044 bp, 15 predicted proteins | sample RVTome_14_FD_200259 | JGI IMG/M metagenome (GOLD analysis project Ga0299906, IMG submission 200259) | Soil microbial communities from uranium-contaminated site in the Upper Colorado River Basin, Wyoming, United States - RVT145D125 (version 2) ... | reverse complement strand
CAACGAAACAATAAATACAGTTCCTTCTCCTGATTTGCTTTTCACATTTATACTTCCGCCATGGTTGAAAATAATGTTCTGTGTGTTTGTTAATCCAAGCCCTGTTCCTTTTGTTTTGGTAGTATAATAAGGTTCAAAAAGTTTTTGCAGTGCTTCTTCGGATATACCGCTGCCATTATCTCTGAATTCCACTATGCATTTGTCATCCTTCACACTCGTTTTTATCTGCAATATGCCTGATTCTTTTTCAATTGCTTCTGCTGCATTCACAATGATGTTTACGAATGCCAGCTTGATCTTTTCTTTGTCCACACGTATGGGACAGGTATCTTTTGCATATTGCTTTTCAATTTTGATATGTTTCAGTTCTATTCTGTCAATTGCAAGTTTCAATGCTTCATCGATTAAATCGTTTATATTGGTAGCTTCATAATTTAATTGAGAAAACCGGGTGGAACTGAGAAATTCAGAAACAAGCTGATCGATACGAGTGGCATTCCTGCCGATCATCTCAACTAATATTTTCACATCGGGGTTTTGAGCGATCATTTCTTTCAATTGTTCTGTAGCCAGTGAAATATTGGTAAGTGGATTTCTTACTTCATGTGCCAATGTTCTTGCTATACGTCCCGAAGATGCAAATTTTTCAATGCTTTTCAGATCCATAAGCTCATTATTTGCATTTTGTAGTTTAACTACGTTTTCATCCAGCTCGCTGCTATAGTATTGGGCTGAATCGCTTGCCTTTTCTTTTGCTCGTTTTTCTCGTAAATAAGTAATATAGGAGAATACTGCTGTAAGCAAAGCGATAATCATTGAAATGAATGCAATGATCTTTGTGGTGGCAAAACCGGTTTGCAACTGACTTTTTTGGCGCTCTCTTATATCCTCTTCTTCATGTATCAACTGATCTACGATCAGCCTGATACTGTCCATTACTCTTTTATTGGCTTCCCTGTTGACCGTCATGGAAGGAACAATTGTCATATCGTTTTCCCTGAAGGTCTGAATGCCGAATGCCATGATGTTAAGTTTCCTGGAGATCAATTTTTCAAGGGAATCAATTTTAGACTGATATTCCATGTTATTCGCAGTAAATTCTTTTAACTGCTGAAACAGCGGTTCAACGTTCCTGATTCCTGTATGATAAGGTTCAAGAAAACGGTCATCCTTTGTAATAAAATAACCTCTTGCTCCGGTTTCTGCATCTGTTATTTCTGCTTTCAGAGCATTTATTGTATTTATTACGGAGTAAGAATGGGTTAAATGTTTTGTTTCTTTATTCAATTCGCTGGTTACATAAAAAATAAGTACATAAGAAACCAGCAGCAACACAAAAGCTATAATAAAACCGTTCCTGATCTTTATCTTTAGTGGTACTGCCATAAATAATTTTACTTTCCGGACATTATTAATTTTATGCTACAGCAGAGCAGAGTAAGGACCGAATGATGAGGATTAAGGTTTCCGTTTGTACAAATAAAAAAGATAACGGGAAATTACAATCAAAATGTGAATAAATATTTTGTAATTTTTTTTCTCTCTGCAACTACAGGTTGCTTTGTCATGGTATTGATAAACACCGTGGATAGAAAAAATGGCTTCCCGTTCAAGAATGCGGGAGAAATGGAGGATCACGAAGCTTTTTCCATGTGGGGTAATGGGGATTCAAAAATATATTTCTCTTTCAGCCAGGAAGAATTTCCATTGCTCATACGGATGAACCAGCTTGCTTTTAATATCCGGATAGAAAGTATAGTGTGTCCGTTCTGCACTTCACCATCCACCTTGCCCGTGAGGTATAAATAATCATTATAACTTTTTTGGATCAGGTTTACTCTTCTATTAATAAGTTTTTGACCGGGTGAGTCTTCAAGGACAATACAATTCAAAGAAGCATCCTCATTGGTTTTTGCTTTTACATGCAGGGTCAGTTGGCCCTGTTTATCGCGGCAACGCAGCAAACCATGTTGCAGGGTATCTATTTTTTGCTGGATTTGACTTAGTTGATTTGTCATCTGTTGTTGTGTTGAAGTTTTGCAAAAAGGGATTTACTCATTCGTGGAATAGATATGGTACGAAGAACCCAATTAAAACTTTGCTCGAGCATTTGATCCATCCATGTTTTTTTGGGGACTTCGGGTTCAGTGTATCTTACAGAGTTGATATCCATCTTTAATAATAAAGCCTTTGTGTCAACTGTATTATCACTGTCCTGCGCTTTAATAATTGATGTGCTGCCGCTTACTTCCATGAAATACCTGATTCCCTTGCGGAAAAAATGCAATCTTGCCGGGAAACTTTGCTCATAATGCTGAATATGCAGTACCGGCGCTTTGCATTGGAACCACAGGTGACCTTCATCGTCGATACGCAGGACAGTAACAATACTATTCGGAATCTTTATTAATTCATTGCTCATACTGTACATGATGGCGCTGTGAAGACGGTATACCTTCTCCCGTATGAACTCATAATTTGTATCACGGGTTGACTTATCCATAAAAGAATGTTATAAATGGGATATTTCAAATGTGATACCAAAGAAATTAACAACGCAATCTGTTGTGTTGAAAAATATTTTTGTGAGCAATTATTTCCCCAAAAATTTCAATTCTTTGCGTTCTTCTGCCACTTTTCCATGGCATGTTTTTTCCATTTGACTATAAACCAACTTTTTCTGAATACATATTTTTTTAAAAAAAATTGTAATAAAAAAAATAGTTAGAAAAATTAATTCAAATGAAAAAGAAAGAACTAAAAAATAAAAAGCTGAAAAGAATTTTTACCGACTTTTCAAAAATATTCACCCGTGCCACCGGTAGTCCTTTTGCCACCATCGGGGCTATATTGGTTATTATAATATGGGGAGTTACCGGTCCTCTTTTTGGGTTTTCAGATACCTGGCAATTGGTCATTAACACCAGCACCACTATTATTACATTCCTGATGGTTTTCATCATTCAGCAATCGCAGAACAGGGATTCGATGGCGTTGCAGTTAAAATTAAATGAATTGATTGCAGCGAATGAAAATGCAAGTAATCGCCTCGTGGATATTGAGGATCTCACGGAAGAGGAGCTTGATGTGCTGAAAAATTATTTTGTTAAACTGGCACAACAAATAAAAAAGGAGAGAAGCCTGCACACTACGCATTCTATAGATGAAGCCGAACAAAAGCACCTGCATAAATTAAAACATCAAACCGGGAAATGACCATTTTAATACGCTGTATATGCCATCACGCAATTTATTATTAGAAGCTGACAAGGATAATAAAAAGGCGGCGAAAATCGCAAAACTGAAATACATCGACAATTGTAACGGAGGCATCGAACGTATCAGGAAAGGAAAAAATTTTAAATATTATTATAAGGGAAAAGAAATAACGAACGAAGAAAAACTTCAAAGAATAAAAAAACTTGCCATTCCGCCATCATGGAGCGATGTATGGATCTGTCAAACAGCAGATGGCCACATACAGGCTACTGGCATGGACCTGAAGCAGCGAAAACAATATAAATACCACGAATCCTGGAATCTGCTTCGCAGCGAAACAAAATTCCACAGGCTCGCAACATTCGGGAAAGCTTTGCCGAAATTGAGAAAGAAGATAAAAAAGGATTTAGCTCCCCAGGAGCTTACTGAAAATAAAGTGCTGGCAGCTGTTATAAGAATAATGGAAGAAACATATATACGCATCGGAAGCAATGGTTATGAAAAGCTCTATGGATCTTATGGGTTGACGACATTGAAAGATAATCATGTGACCATAAGAAAAGATAAAGTGCTTTTTTCATTTAAAGGCAAAAAGAAGATCGCTCATGAAGTGATTTTGAAAAATAAAAAACTGGCAAAGATCATCCGTCAATGCCGGGATATCCCCGGGAAAAAGTTGTTTCAATATTATGCAGAAGATAAAAAGAAGAGAAAAATCGACTCAGGGATGGTAAACCGCTACATCCGCGATGCAACCGGATCAGATTTTTCTGCCAAAGATTTCAGAACATGGGCTGGCTCTTTGAAAGCCCTTGAAAGTTTCAGGAACATGAAAGATCCCTCGTCGGCGGAAGAAATAAAGGTGAACATTAACCTGATGATCGAAGAAGTGAGTAAAAAATTGGGGAATACGGGTAATATTTGCAAAAAGTATTATATCCATCCGGGCCTTATCTCACTTTATGAAGAAAATAAATTCTTTCATTGTCTTGATAAATGCAACTTCCGGCAAATCACTTCATCATCATTGACTGCAGATGAAAAATTATTGATAAGGATTTTAGAGAAATGTGTGTAACCATCCATGAAAAAAAAGTGGTATGATTTTTTCAGATTATACTACTGCATTCGCATAATCTGATTTAAGAAAATAAAATTCATAATTATGAAATCAACAAGAGAAAACACGATCGAGGTCTTTAATGATCTCATCAAAGTGAATAACGACAGGGTTGAAGGTTATGAAAAAGCAGCAAAAGAAGTAAAGGACGAAGATGCTGATCTGCGTGAATTATTCAATACAATGGCTGATGAGAGCCGTGAACTTTCCGGCGCACTTACAAACTATGTACAGGTGACTGGGGAAAAAACAGCAAAAGGAACTTCTACGGAAGGAAAAATATACAGGATGTGGATGGATGTAAAAGCAACTTTTTCAGGCAATGACCGCAAGTCGATCTTAGCTTCCTGCGAGGCCGGCGAAGATGCCGCTCAGAGATCCTATGAAAAAGCATTGGAAGAAGATCTTTCCGAAGAAGGCAGGCAGATCATTACAGAGCAAAAAAACAAATTGCGCAGATCGCATGATAAGATCAAAAATTTGCGTGATATACAACATGCATAGCATGATAAAATTTTTCCATGTTATACCAACAAATGACCGGTAAAAATAATGTATGGAAAAAAATGCAACTACGGAGGATATGAAAACCATGGCTGCTTGCCTTAATAAGCTTGTAAAGGATGGTTTTGAAGAAGATTTTAAGATTACAGAAAAAGGTCTTTGCGGGACGGATGGGAAAACTTGTTATCAGCCGGAACAGGTGCGGATAGTTAATTTTTTCAGATTTGAGGGAGCTAGTGATCCGGCTGATAACTCTATTCTTTATGCTATTGAGACCCACGATGGTAAAAAAGGAACGTTGACCGATGCCTTCGGGCCCTATGCCGATGAAAACATAGATAAATTTATCAAGAGTGTGGAGGGAATAAATAAAAAAAAACACGAAGGATGATTCAGCAGCAAACTGATAATTACATCAAGATTTGTTTAAGAAGCTGGCTCTTATGTGAGTCTTGCACTTATGCTGAAATGAACAGTCCCACTCCCCGTTATGATCTTATTTCTGAATGTACAGCTTGTGCCGAAGCATGTTTTGCTTTAGTCACTAAATTAATAAGCAATTCCGATGATCTTGGCGATCTTCCGTTCAAATGTATTGTTCATTGTCGTCAATGCCACGATGAATGCCGGAAATATGAAGATAACAACGATATAATGGCATGCGGCGATTCCTGCGCTGCCTGTGCTGAAGCACTTAAAGACCTGGCTGTTTTTACCTTGAACTAAAATTGAAAATTATTTTGCAAGAAGTTGCAGCGCTTTTGAGATATTCATCCCTTTGCCTAATACCCCTTTAAAAAGATCGCCTTTTCTTTTAAATCTTTTCATAACATTTTTAATAGTAAAATCAGATGGAAGCAATCCGTGTTTTACTTCTTTCCATTCCAAAGGGGTAGAAACGGTGGCGCCTGGTCGTGGTCTTACACTATAAGCAGAAGCTAATGTTTGTCCCCTGCTGTTTTGTAAATAATCCACATAAATCTGGTTTTTCTTTCTTTTTGAAAGCGATCTTTCCAGCGTGGTGATCTCAGGCAATTCTTCATTTACCAGCGTTGCAATTATCCTGGCAAATTCTCTTGCCTCATCGTAGGTATATTTTTTATAGCACGGTATGTACACATGCAGACCGCTGGCGCCGGAGGTTTTGCAAAACCCGGTAAGTTTCCCTTTTTTTAAAATTTCATTTATTACTAAAGCAACATCTATTACCTGGTTGAAATCATTTTTTTCTGATGGATCGATATCCATGATGATATAATCCGGGTAATCCATTTTTCTTACTGTGGAATTCCACGGATTCATTTCAATGCAGCCCAGGTTGGCAATGAATAAAAGGCTTTTCTCATCATTGCATAAAAGATAATGAACGATCTTATTGGAAGATTCAGAATGTATGTCGGCTGTTTTCATCCATGAAGGCGCTATATCTCCTGCATCTTTATGATAGAAACCTTTATCTTTTATACCGTTTGGATTTCTTTTTAAAGACATGGGACGGTTCTTTAAATAGGGTAATATTAAATGAGAGATCGATCTGTAATAATCAATGAGATCACCCTTGGTTATTTTTTCATCCGGCCAGTAAATTTTGTCAAGGTTAGATAAGGTGAGTTTTTTTGCCATAATATTAATATTAAATAAGGGTATCGGCTGGCAAAGTTCTTTCTGTTTCTCTTTTTACTTTCCTTGCCTCTTTATCTTCCCGCAGACCTTTAAAAACCGGGTGTCTCAAAATTCCATCATTGGTTATTTCGGAGAAACCTATTTCTGCTACGAGTGATGGTTTGAGCCAGGTGACCGGCGCATTCGTTTTAACAGGATAATCAAAAGGAGATCTTTTTGCGATCAATGGCTTCATTTTCTTCATAACCTTATCCAGCGTTTTATCCGTAAAACCTGTGCCCGCATGACCAATATACTGAAGTTTGTTTTTATCGTACTGCGCCAGCAGCAGCGACCCGAAATGTTTCCTGCTCCCTCCTGGTTCCGTAAAACCAACAATGATAGCTTCCTGCGATTTATTATTTTTTATTTTAAGCCATTGCCTTGTTCTGAAACCGGGGCGATAGTAGCTTTCTTTTTTCTTTGCCATAATACCTTCCATATTATTTTTCCTGATAACGTGGAAAAAGGCAATTCCTTCCTCTTCGATGTGATCTGAATAAATAAGTGAAGGTGATTTGACCAATTCCCGTTTGAGGATTTTTTTTCTTTGAAGTAACGGAGTGTCCTTAAGATCTTTTTTTGATAATGATAAAATATCAAATACATAATACACAAGCGGGTATTCATCACCTTCGTCGTAATTCTGCAATTTCTGAAAATCTGTTCTTCCATTTTTGCCAAGTACAACCACTTCTCCGTCAAGTATCATCGATTTTTTATTCTTTTTCAATTCTTTGATAAGAGAAGGATAGCGGAGCCCGAGATTTAACCCATTTCTGGAATACAATAATACCTGTCGGGAATTTATCTCAGCAATAGCCCGGTAGCCATCCAGTTTTAGTTCAAACAGCCACTCTTCATTATTAAAGGGCTGCTCTACAGCAGTTGCCAGCATAGGTTTTATAAAATGATCTATTTTATTTTTTGCGGGCATTCTTTGTCTTTCTTTTTGTTTTCTTGATGACTGGTTTTTTTGAAAATTTTTCCGCATCGTATTTTTTTGTTACGGAATAGTCATCTTTATGTTTGATCAATAGCCAATTCTTATCATCATCTTTTAATCTTACCAATACAAATTCTCCTTCAAGTTTATTTCCTTTCAGAAATATTTTCAGTTCTCCCTGCTTTAAAGCCTGTAATGCATTTCTCTCCGAAATTTTTTCAAGCTTATCATTTACCGGGAAAAACAGGCCATGATCCCATACCTGCACAGTGCCTGCTCCGTAATTTCCTTCGGGAATAGTGCCTGCAAAATCGATATAGCTCACAGGATGATCTTCTACCATCACTGCAAGTCTTTTGTCTGCAGGATTCATAGACGGTCCTTTTGGTACTGCCCAGCTTTTCAGTACGCCACCGAGTTCTAATCTGAAATCAAAATGAAGACGGGAGGCATCGTGTCGCTGCACTACATAACGAAAGAGATTCTTTTTTTTTATCTTCCCTTTTGGCTCCGCCGTTTTTCTAAAATTTCTTTTCTTTTTATACGTCGTTAATGACATCAGGATGCTTTTCGTTTAGACGAATTCAAACTTGCTTTCAATTGCGACATCAGGTCCCGGCTGCGGGAATGGACAAGTTTGAGCGGCGATTGTTTTATGGTTTTACCTTTTGCCTTTGCTTTGATAAGCTTCAACAGTTTTTGTGAATAGGTGTCTTTATACTTTGCAATATTGAATTCATGAGATAACTGGTCTATCAACTGAACGGCCATTTTCATTTCCGTGGTTTTATTTGTTGCTGCCGGAGCTTTTATTTCTTCGGGATCCCGGATTTCTTCCTGAAAACGGATCTTGTTCAGTACAAGGATATCATCAAGGGGTTTGATGATCACCAGGCTTTCCCGGTTACGCAAAACATAAGTGCCTAATCCGGCTTTTCCTGTTTTTTTTAATGCATCTCTTAAAAGAGCATAAGCTTTTACCCCGGATTTTTCCGGCTGAAGATAATAGGGTTTTTCAAAATAAATACTGTCTATTTCCTTTTCATCAACGAATTCACTGATCTCGATCATTTTTGTTTTTTCAGGACTGGCTTTTTCAAAATCTTTTTCTGTTAATACCACATACCTGTCATTTATTTTATATCCTCTCACAATATTATCCCATGCCACCTCTTTGCCCGTGCTGGCATTTACACGTCGGAATTTTATGTTTGAAAAATCCTTTTTGTCCAGCATATCAAGATCCAGTTCACTTTCCTGTATGGCGCTGTATAATTTAACAGGAATATTTACCAGACCAAACCCGATAGCGCCTGACCAAATGGCTCTCATAAAAACATTTTTTAAAAAAGGTGAAATTATTATGCCATCATGCAATAAAAAACCGGTTATTCTAAATAACCGGTTCAGAATTTTTGCCTCATTCTTTAGACTCTGCTTCTGAATGAACCACCGAAAATGAGAGAAAGCAGAAACAGAACTATAAAAATGAAGAACAAGATCTTGGCAATAGAAGCAGCGCCGGCTGCTATACCACCAAAACCAAATACTGCTGCAATTATTGCAACAACTAAAAATATGATTGTCCAACGTAACATAACTAAAAGTTTTAAATTAATAAATATCGTTTTTTCCAGCTTTGATATACCCTTTTGGCTGCTCCGGCATGATCCAATCCTTAAACTTATTTTTATGTCGTCTTTTTTTTATCAGTTCCTTTCCATACTGCACAGGTATTGTCTCATCCCGGAATTCGCCTGGTTTTTTTACAACCATAAGCGTATGATTCAAAGGCGTTTCAACTTTCCTTTTCGCAGCATTTCCCATATGTCAATACATCTTGAAAAATTCATGCCGCAAATAAATAATGTTGAAAAAAACAACACCGTTCATAATTGGGGAATTTTTTCTGCATTTATAGAACGTACCCTTTTTTGAGCCTCTATCTTTATTCACTTATGGTATAATAATTTCTTTTTTATATAAAAAAGATATGCAAAAGGGAAGTGCAAAAAAAACATTGCGACCACCGCAAAAACAAAGACGCCCCGGCCTGGAAAAGAAGATGAGTCCAAAACCCGTATTTGATTATCCTGAAGTAAAAGGCAATAACAGGTTGACCAATAAAATAGCATTTATTACCGGAGGTGACAGCGGTATCGGCAGAGCTACAGCTATACTTTTTGCGAAGGAAGGAGCAGATATAGCGATTGCTTATTTAAATGAGACCTCTGATGCAAATGAAACAAAAAAGATAATTCAAGAAAGTTATAAACGTAACTGCCTGCTCATAAAAAGCGATCTTTCAAAAGAAAGAAACTGTATTGCCGTAATTGAAAAAGTCATAAAAAAATTTGAGCGAATTGATGTACTGGTAAATAATGCAGCCATTCATTACCAGAACGATTCTCTTGAAAACATAAGCACCAAAGAATTATTGAAAACTTTTGCTACAAATATTTTATCATATTTCTGGATCAGCAAAGCAGCGCTTCCTTATATGAAAAGCGGGAGCAGTATTATTAATTCATCATCAGTCACTGCTTATCGTGGAAGCGGAGGGCTGATAGATTATGCATCCACAAAGGGAGCTATTGTTTCTTTTACAAGAAGCTTATCGGCTAATCTTGCAAAAAAAGGCATTCGTGTAAATGGCGTGGCACCCGGCCCTATATGGACGCCTTTGATCCCTTCAAGTTTTAATGCAAAAAAAGTAGCTACACATGGAAGTGACGTGCCGATGCAAAGAGCAGGAGAACCCGCTGAAATTGCACCGAGTTATTTATTTCTTGCCTGTTCGGATTCAAGTTATATGACAGGACAATTTCTGCATCCTAATGGTGGAGAAATAGTCAATGGATAATTTTACACATTTATCACAACTGGCATGTTTTTGGGGATTATATTGGTACAAATTTCCTTCGATTGTTCAAAGTTAAATCTGAGAACGATCAATATTCAAAGATCTGGGTAAAACCAGTGAAAAGAGTAAAAAGGAAAACAGGGGGTTTTAGCAAACGCTAAAGCCCTCTTTCTTTTCAATGTTTTATACAATTAATTCAGCGAATAAAACAAATGGCTGGTCGGAGTTTTTCACATTTTGAGTAAACGGCATATTATTCGTGGCTTTATTATTACAATTTCCTTTGGGGTGGTTTTGCCGAAAGGCAGGATCTGAGAACATACTCACATTACATGATCTGGATAATACCAGCGTATGGAAGGGAACTGGAGGGTTTTGGCTTCGGCTAAAGCCCTTTTTTGTGCATTAACCCTGGCAAAGACGTAAGTGTTTCCCTACTCTCATTGTTCAATAGAAACAGTGTTCGTCATTGCTTTACTGGTCAGAGCAAAAAATTATGTCATGCACATTTTGAACTAAAATTTTACCACATAGTAAATAACTCATTTCTTTCTCATCTTTTCTTTGGTCTTAGTTTTGTGAGTTTACTGATTGATTCGCATTGTACGTATAAAAAAAATGATATGGAAAAATTAAAAGATTCTCTTACCGAAAAGACAAACGTTGATACTGCAGAAAGAGTTATTTCAGGATTTGGAGGAGCAGCCTTGGTTTACCTCGGAATTCGTAA
>Ga0299906_10004809_pt1 | contig 11045 bp, 8 predicted proteins | sample RVTome_14_FD_200259 | JGI IMG/M metagenome (GOLD analysis project Ga0299906, IMG submission 200259) | Soil microbial communities from uranium-contaminated site in the Upper Colorado River Basin, Wyoming, United States - RVT145D125 (version 2) ... | reverse complement strand
CCTCGTAGAAGTTCAGGGTCTTGTTCGCGGTGTAGTGCGACGGCACCGTCACGTACCGTCCATCGGGAGTGGCGACGGCGTCGGACCTGTCGGGAATTCGGATGCGGCGGCCCCGCGTGAGGTCGTACAGGTAGTTCTGGTCGTGGCTCGCGAAGCCCACGATCCACCGGCCGTCGGGGTTGGGTACGGGCCGGGCGAACCAGTTGACGTCGTCGACGGCGGGCTCGTCGTCGGTCGGGCGCTGGACCAGCACTTTCGTCCCGTCGGACTCCACCCGGCAGTAGTCCTCGTCGGCTCCGAATGCCGCCGACGCGAAAATCCAAAACCCCGCAACCAGAGTGGCCGCCACCCGAATCACCATGCGCCCGAGTATACGCCACCTCTCCCTGCGCGAAAGTACCCTGCCACCGCGCGCGGTGCCCCAATCCTCGGGCCCGATCGCAAGCCTCCTTCGACTTCGCGGGGGAACGAAGATTGCATTAGGATCCCCCGTGTATGCGTAGCTTCATCGCCATGTCGGCCGCGCTCGCGTGGCTCGCGGCTTCCCAAACGGAGCGCGAGGCGAAGCCGTCCCAAGAGATCATGTGGAAGAAGCTCGACCTCTCCCACGGAGCTCTCGACGCTATCGCCCTCGACGATTTCGAAGCCCTCGAGGCCTATGCCTCGGACCTGGTGGCGCTCAGCGTCGCGGGAGAGCTCAACATCGGAGACACCGAGAGCTACCGGCAGAAGAGCCGCGAGTTTCGTGAAGCCGCGCAGGCCCTCGGCCGGGCGGCGCGCGAGCAGGAGGCGGAGGCTGCGGCTCTGGCGTACGTCGACCTGACGCTGCGGTGCCTGAGCTGCCATCGCGAGCTGGGGGAGCGGCCGCGGAAATGAAACGAATCCTGGTGCCCACGGATTTTTCGCCCGCATCCGACCGGGCGCTCGAGCAAGCCGCCGAGCTCGCCCGCGCCTCGAAGGCGGAAGTCCACCTTCTGCACAAGGTCGTTTATCCGCCGCCGCATCCGCCCACCGAGCTTCTCGATCGGCTCGACGACGCGGCCCAATTCGGCTACGTCTTGAAAGAAGTCATCGAACGTCCCGAGCGCGAGGCGCAGGAGGGGCTCGAGACCCGCCGGAAGGGCCTCGAGGGCAAAGGGCTCGACGCCGTCACCCATCTCGAGCGAAGCGGGAACGTCTACGAGCGCATCGAGCACGCGGTCGAATCGCTGAAGCCCGATCTGCTGGTGATGGGAACTCACGGCCGCGGAGGGATCCAGAAGTGGATCATGGGAAGCGTCGCGGAAAAAGTGCTGCGGCACGTTTCGGTCGACGTGCTCACGCTCCATGCCGACTCCCCCGTCGCCCGGACCGAAGGCGGAATCGGGGAGATTCTCGTCGCCACCGACTTCAGCGACGGCGCCCGCCGCGCGCTCGAAGCCGCCCGTCGTCTGACCCGGGCGATCGGAGGATCGATCTGTCACCTCCACGTCCTCGAGACGCGGTTCGCGCCCAACGGCGGGGAGGGCGGGCCGGCGCTCCTCGAGGTCACCCGGGAGCTGCGCGACCAGGCCGAGCGGGCGCTGAAGGAGGAGAGCGCCGGCGAGACGTTCGTGCTCGGAGAGGGAGACGTCGTCCGGGAGATCGACCGCATCGCGGAAGAGCGGCGGGCGAGCTTCATCGCCATCGGCACTCACGGCCTCACCGGAGTGCGGCGCGTCCTCCTCGGGAGCGTGGCCGAGAAGGTCGCGCGATACTGCCACCTGCCGGTTCTGACCGTTCGCTAGCTTCGAGGCCGATGCCGGCGTCCGACCGCGACTACCAGGCCCGCACGCGGCCGGTGTCCACGTGGACGAAATCGGATTGCCGATAGTAGCCCACCCCGCCCCGGGAGAGCTCCTTCGCGGCATCCCGAAGGGCCGCGCTCGAGACGTCCCCCAGGCGAACGTCGATGGCCCGTCCCTGCAGGTGCAGACTGCCCTTGGCCACCCCTCGACCCTTGGCGCGAAGCCTGTGGTTCGTCGCGGGCGACCGATAGCCGGAAATCACGTGGAACGGCCCGCGAGTGCCCGTCGCGCGGCGCAGATCGTGGAGCAGGTCGAAGAGGGCGGGATCGATCGGGTGCTCCTCGCCGGTTCGGTGGTCCCGAAGGAACCGGCAGAGCCGTGCCAGGGACTCGGAAATGTAGCCCCCGTCCGCGAAATAGGGAATCGTGATCCGATCGCTGGTGTGAGTATGGAGGAACGAAAGAACGCGTTCCTCTCGGTCCGCGAGCGCGTGCGCGGGCGCCGCGAACGCCAGCGCGGAAAAAGACGCGAGGCCGCGGAGGAATCGGCGCCGCGTTGGATCTTGTGGCTGGTCTCGGGCCTCGTCCGGAGTAGACTGTATGGATCGGTTTAGAGGCACCCGAATATGATAGGGAGTCGAGGAAGCCGGCGCAAGCGACGGCAGGGCCTCGCCTCCGCCCTCCTGGCCTCGGGGCTAGCGCTCTCTTGGGCAGCTTGCAACCGCGAACCCGGGCCGATATCCGAGGACGTGCCCCCCGCGTTCTCAGACCCGGTGGCCGACGCGGCAACCGCGAGCACGGTGGAGGAAGTCCTCGAAACCACCCGCCATCCCTGGCTCCGGTGGCCCAACCTGGCCGACGTTGAGACCGCTCTCGTCGATCTCTACGGCCGGGAATCCGATCGGCTCGTCTGGTTCGAGGGGGAGAAGGCGCTTCCAGCCCTGGAAGAAGCGATCGACGCGCTCTCGCGAGCGGCGGAGCACGCCCTTCGGGCCTCCGACTACGACGTCGAGAGGATCCAGGAGGAATGGAAGCGGGTCTCGGCGAAGGCGCAGGTCGAGGTGACGGAGAGAGCTCTCTTCGACCTCGCGGTGAGTATCGGGGTCATGCGCGAGATCCGGGCGGTGCGCACCGGACGCGTGGACCCACGGACGCTCGACTGGGGCTACGACGTGAGGCCCAAGAGGCTCGACCCGGCGGCGCTGCTTCTCGGCGCGCGCGACGGCGCCGGGGTCTCGGCGATCCTGGACGGCCTCGAGCCCTCGTTTCCTCACTACAAACGAAACCGCAAGATGCTTGCTCACTATCGCGCCCTGGCTCAAGCTGGAGAGCCCGAGATCGTGCCTTCCCTGCCGCAGGGCCGGCGCAAGATCACGCCGGGGGAACCCTGGGAGGGAGTACCGCAGATGCGCGCCCGACTTCGGGTTTTCGGAGACCTGGAGCAAGACTCACCGAACGCGGCGACGCCCGACGGAACGCCTCTCTACGATGCCGCCCTGGTCGATGCAGTGAAGCGCTTTCAGCGCCGCCACATCCTCGACACCGACGGCGTCGTGGGAAGCGCCACCATCGAGGCCTTGAACGTTCCGCTCTCGGCGCGGGTGCGCCAACTGGAGCTCGCGATGGAACGGGGGCGATGGCTGCCTTCTTTCGGCGAGCCTACGGTGTTCGTGAACGTTCCCCTCTTCCGGCTCTGGGCGTCCGACCCGGTGCGAGACGAAGACGTCCTTCGCATGAACGTGGTGGTGGGGAAGTCGCTGGAGCACAACACCCCGCTTTTCGTGCAAGAGATGGAGTACGTCGTCTTCCGGCCCTACTGGAATCCTCCCTACAGCATCGTCACCGAAGAGATCCTGCCCAAGGCCCGGCGGGACCCCTCCTATCTCGAGGCGGAGAGGTTCGAGATCGTGGCGAGCGGCAACGACGACGCCAAGGCGCTGCCTGCGACGCCCGGGAACCTCGACGCCGTCGAGACGGGACGGCTGTACCTGCGCCAGAAGCCCGGGCCCAAGAACTCCCTGGGGCTTGCCAAGTTCATCTTTCCCAACCGGGCGAACGTCTATATGCACGGGACGCCCGCGCCCTATCTCTTCTCGCGGACGCGCCGCGACTTCAGCCACGGGTGTATCCGCCTCGAGGATCCGGCCGGGCTCGCCGAATGGGTCCTGCGCGACGTCCCCGGTTGGACGCGGGCGCACATCGATGAGGCGATGCACGCGGAGCGGCCCACGCAGGTCAACCTCCGCAAGCCCCTGAGGGTCGTAATCTTCTACGACACCGTCCACGTCAACTCGGAGAACGTCGTGCACTTCGTCGGAGACATCTACCGCCACGACCGGACTCTGGACGAGGCCCTCGAGCGCGGATACCCCTACCCTGAAGAGGGCTAGTCGTCATTCGACAACGACGCCGATGCTCGCGAGAGTCTCCCCTTTCACCGCCGAGGGAACGGCACGCACGTAGAGCAGGACGCCGGATTCCGGCGCCCGGGCTTCGAAGAGCGGCTTTCCGAAAAAGTCGGTGACCGTCCCTACCTTCATCCCCTTCTGAACGTACGTTCCTCGCGCCACCACAGGGCGGAAGATACCGCCGGCATCGGCGATGACGCTGTGAAGGGCGCCGATCCAGACCGGGCTCTCGACCGGGGTCGGCTCTCCCGGCAGCATCTTCAAGTACCGCATGACGGAGAAGGTGCCGCGAACCAGCGCTTCGACGTCCTCCTCGATCACCGTGCCCGCATGACCGGCCTCCACGGTGATCGACGGTTTTCCCCGGGTCGACGCGGTGTTCTCGAGATACACCGAGGCATTCGGGTCCGCGGGGCGGCCGGTCGAGATAACGATGTGGTCGAGCCCGAAAGCGAGCACCATCTCGCGCGAGATCCGGTCCTGGGGCTCGCGACCGGTCTTGCTCCAGTACGAGTAGGGCCGCAGGCTCTCGTCGAGATCCCCGCCGTGAAAGTCGATCAGGTGGTCGCTCTGCTCCACCACTTGTTTGGTGACGGCGAGAGAAGCCCTCTCGCTCTGCGTCCCGGCGCTGCTTCCGGGATAGGTGCGGTTCATGTTCTTGCCGTCGACGGGGTTCAGGTGCGGCACCACCCGATCGAACGAAGGAATATTGATGATGGGAACGACGATGACCGATCCTCCGATCGACTTCGGGTCGAGAGCGCCGATGAGGTCGACGAGCGCGACGATCGACGCGTACTCCGTGCCATGGGAACCGGCCACCAGCGCCAGCACCGGCCCAGCCTTTCCGCCGTGCACCACGGCGACGGGAATGCGGAGTGCGGGATCGCTTCCCGCCGGCACCTCGATCCAGCCTTTCGCGGTCTGGCCTCGAACCGCGGTCGCCGTCCCCACGGATAACGTTTCACGATCCTGCGCGAGCGCGGTGAACGCGAACCCGAGAACCGAGACCACTCCCAAGAGATTCGTAAGCTGTTTCATGGCAATACCTCCTGCCGCCTACGCGAGCATCGCGAGGGCGCGTTCGAGCACCTCTTCCGGTCGAATCACCTTCAAGCACTGGTTGTCCCCGTCGCACGGCGATGCGCGATGGTTATAGGCGGTGAGACAGGGAGAGCACGACAGGTTCGCGAAGAGGCTCACGGATTTCGAATCGAGGGTTCCGTAGAGAAGCGGCGTTTCCGGTCCGTAGAGCGCAATCGTCTGGATGGGAGTCATCGCCGCGAAGTGTCCCGGGCCCCCGTCGTTCGTCACCAGAAGCTCTGCGAAGTGAAACACCAGCATCAGCTCCCGCACCGTCCGGGTATACCCCGTGAGGTCGATGGTCTGCTCGGGGCCCGAGCTTTCACGGACGGCGGCCGCCAGGGGTCGATCCTCGCCGAGACCGATGATGCCTACGACGAAGCCCCGCGCCGCCAATGCCGACGCGAGCTCCTGGAACGAGGCGAGGGGCCAGGCGCGCACCGGGAGGAGGCCGCCTCCGGGATAGACGAGCACCAGTCGCCGGCCCCGGACGACGGGGAAATCGTTCTCGACCCGGCGTCTCATCTCGTCGAGCTCGTCCGCTCTCGGCCGCAGGGGTCGTATCGCGATCTCTTCTCCTTCCACCAGCCGCTTGGCGAGAGGCCTTCCCCTTCCGTCGACGGCCTCGACGAGCGTCAGGAACTGGCGCGCAATGTGCTGGTACGGGTTATAGAGGACGGGACGATTGAGGAAGCTTCCCCGGTAGAGACCCTCCTGGGTGTGGCGCTCGAATCCGACTCGGCGTTCTGCGCCCGTCAGAAACGAAAGGATGGCGCTCACCCGCGAGAAGAGCTCGCAATCGAGGACGGTGTCGATCCCGAGGCGCCGGAGCGCGCAAACCGAACCGAGGGCGTCGGTCATCAAATGGGCCAGCGAGTCGTTCCGCAAGGTGAAGACGTTCTCTTCCGGGATCTCCTCCAGAAGGTCCAGGACCTCCCGGTTCTTCTGGAAGACCAGAGCGTAGACCGACGCTTGCGGGAACTTCCGCCGTATCCGGTCGAACATCGGCTGCGCGAGGACCAGGCTTCCCATCTCCGACAGGAGGATCACGAGGATCTTGCGAGGCGGCGGAGCATCCGGCGCTTCGTCTCGCGCCCCGGGGAGAATCGACAACAGCCGGCAGAGAGGCGCTCCCACGAAGCGGTCGACCCGTCTCTGGAAATCGACGTCCATCAATCCATCCGGTCGCGACGATGGCGGCGCACCACGAGCTCCTGTCGCACGAGAAGATCGAGCTCGCGGTGGTAGAAGATGCGCCACATCTCCGCCCGGTCCTGCCGCGAGCGTAGGTCGAAACGGCGGGCGATCACCCGGAACGGGCCTTCGATGCCGCCGCCCGGCGCCCGGTAAACCACGACGTGCTGGCCCGAGCTCAGCAGACGGCTCGCGGAATCGACATCCGCGGGATCATACCCTTCGATCCGCGCTCCGGGTAGAAGGAACCGATGCCGCTCGTGGCGCGAGATGAACTCCGAGGGAACGTAGACCCGCTTGCCTTCGAGGAAGGCGACTCTCTCGGGATCGTACCGGCCGAGAGGGCCTTCGAACGGCGCGACCGCGATCGAGATGAGAAGAAACGAGGCGAAAACCATCCCGTGGAAGGCGTAGCGCGCGGCTTTCGGCAGGGCGACGAGCGCCATCCACAGGGCAAGCACCGCCGCGGGAACGGCGAGCTGCCAGGCGGCGTAGCTCCCGGGCGGAAGGACCCGCGCCCGGATCCCGAGCATCACCCAGAGCAGAGCGGCGGTGAAGACCACTCCCGGCACGGCGAACCACCGAAACCACCCCTCGGGCAGGCGGTTCCAGCGTCTCGCGAGGAGGATCGCGAGCACGGGCACGGTGGGGATGAGGTAGTTCTCCTGGCGCTGACTCGGGATGCTGTAGACGAGAAGAAACGAGAGCACGAGGACCCAGAGCGACTTCTCCTCCGCCGAAAGGCTCTTTCGCTCCCTGAGCGTCGCGAGGATGAGAAACAGAAGCGGGACCGCGAAGAGCCCGGCGTTTCCGAAGTGTCCCAGCCAGAGCCAGTGGAGCGCGTAGGGGCCGGTTACCAGCCCTCGCAGGTAGCCCGGTCCCCGAAGCTTCCCCAGGTTCTCTTCCAGGACGAAGTGTCGAAACACGCCGGCGGGGTCGGGGTCGAGAAGCGGCCAGAGTCCGAAGATCGCGAGGGCGATCGCCGCCGTCAGACCCGTGTGAAAAAGGCGCCGCCGCCCGCCGACCCACGCGAGAGCGAGTCCCACCGGAGCGACGAGGGCGAAGGACTTGAAGAGGCAGGCGATTCCGAGCGCAACCCCCGCCGCCATCCACGACTCCCGGAACACCAGCGCCAGGGCGAAGGTCAGGAAGACGAAAAACGTCTCGGGGGAGTTGATGAGGAACGGCCGCCCGTAGTGAAAGCTGGAGTAGAAGCCGAGAAACGTGAGGGCGGCGAGCCAGGCGGTCTCCCTTTCATCGCCGAGCTTGCGGCACAGCCAGAACGTAAGGAGGGCAGTCGCGAACGTGAAGGCCACCACCGGAAGCCTCAAACGCAGGAGCGTCCACTTCGATCCCCAATCGGTCGCGACGATACCCATCCAGTAGAGGAGCGGCGGCTTGGTGTTCTCGAGACCCGCGCCGGCCTTCAGCGGAAGCCACGAGCCGTTCTCCGCCGTCAGGCGCGCGATCTCGAGGTAAGGAGCCTCGTCGCCGATGTGGGGGATGTACAGGCCGTCCAGGGATGCCAGGTACACGAATGCTCCGAAGAGGGCGACAGCAGGCCACAGCCAGCGGGCAGTCACTCGGAGCGCAGCGCTTCTATGGGATCGACCCTCGTGGCGCGTCTCGCGGGAAGCAAGCTCGCGGCGAGAGCGGTCGCGCCGAGAACCCCGACAACGCCCACATAGACCACTGGATCGAACGGGCTCACACCGAAGAGCTGCCCCGACAGAAACCGCGCGAGCGCCATCGATAGCAGGAGGCCCGCGGCCATTCCGGGAACGACGAAGCGCAAGCTCCCGCCCACCACCAGCCCGACGAGGTCCGGCCCCCCGGCCCCGAGGGCAATCCGCAGTCCCATCTCGGCGGACCGCTGCGACACCGAGTAGGCGATGACCCCGTAGATCCCGAGGGCCGCGAGAGCGAGCGCCACCACCGCGAAGGCGGTGAGGAGCGTCATGCTGAGGCGGGGCAGGAAGACCCAGCGGGCCATCGCCTGTTCCATGGTGCTCATGTCGTGGATCGCCTGGTCGGAGTCGATCGCTCCGATCGTGCTCCTGAGCGCCGCGGCGAAATCCTCGGGAGCAATGGTGGTGCGGGCGACTAGAGTCATGCCGCTGAAAACACTCTGAGGGAGTGGGGCGTAGAGCTCCGGCCGGGGCTCCGCATCGAGACCGTAGTGATGGACGTCGGCGACAACGCCCACGATCTCCGCCTTCCCGTGGGGATTGACGATCACCTTTCCCATCGGCTCTTCCCCGGGAAAGTAGCGCCGCGCCAGAGTTTCGTTGATCACCAGAACGTGGGGAGCGTCCGCCCGGTCCCGCTCGTCGAGGAGGCGGCCGCGGACGAGCGCGATCTTCATCGTCTCGAAGTAGCGATCGGTCGCCGCGCGGACGTCGGCTCGAGGCTCTTCTCCCGAAGCGGGCGGGGTTCGGCCTTCGATCGAGAACGGGAGCGCGAAGTCGATGCCGACGGGATGCATGGGAAGAGCGCTGGCGGCTCCGGCCGACTGCACCCCGGGAAGCGCTCGGATTCGCGAGAGAGCTTCGGTGAAAAAGAGAAGCCGGCTCTCGTTGTCGGGGTATTTCGCCTGGGGAAGGTAAATCTGTGCGGCGAGGAGCGACTCCGGTCGAAAGCCGGGGTCGACGCGCATCATCTCGCTGAAGGACCGGAGCGAGAGCCCGGCGCCCACGAGGAGAACGAGCGCGAGCGCCACCTCGAGCCCGGCGATGGATCCCAGAATCCGCCGGGTTCCGACGCTTCCGGCTCGAGAGCTCTCGCTCAGGGATGGAGCGAGATCGCGCCGAGCGGAATGGAGCGCTGGAAGAAGGCCGAAGGCGAGCGCCACCAGAACCGAGATGAGGGCGGTGAACGCGAGGACGCCGCCGTCGATTCCCACCTCGTCGAGTCTGGGTACGAGGTCGAGAGGAAGGTGCCTCGCCATGCGAACGCCGAAGAAGGCGGCGAGGATTCCGAGCGCGCCTCCCGCCCCCGAGAGCAGGAGGCTCTCGAGGAGCACCTGCCGCACCAGCGCCCGGCGGCTCGCGCCCAGGGCGGAGCGAAGCGCCATTTCGCGTCTGCGGGTCTGAAGGCGCGCGAGCATAAGAGACGCCACGTTGGCGCAGGCGATGAGGAGGAGGAAGGAGACGGTCGCGAGCAGAAGAAGAAGCGCAGGCCGCGCCGCAGCCACGAGCTGCTCGTGAACCGATTCCACGGTGGCGCTCCAGCCGGCGTTGGCGTCGGGGAACTCGTTCGCGATACGCGAAGCGATGACCGCCATCTCCTCTTCGGCGCGCTCGCGGGAGATCCCATCGCCGAGCCTCCCGACGACGCTCAACGCGCGGGCGCGGCGCGAGCGGCCGTGGGCGTCCTTGGGATCGAACGAGAGCGGAGTCCAGAGATGGATCTCGTTTCCCGGCGGGAACTGGAAGTCCTCTCCCATGACCCCGACCACCGTGTAGAGCTGACTATCGAGGGCGATCTGCCGCCCGACCACGGAGGGGTTGCCGCCGAACTGCCGAATCCAGAACCCGTGGCTCAGGATCGCCACCCGGTCGCGGCCCGGAGCCCCCTCCTCGGGGGTGAAGGTACGGCCGAGGGCGGCCTCGGCTCCGAGAAGCCCGAAGAGCTCGGGTGTCGCCCGAATCGAAGGAAGGTCCAGGGGCTCGGCATCCGAGCGAAAGCCATAGCGGACGGGCCGGTAGGCGGCCAGGGCCTCGAGCGTCGTCGCCTGAGAACGCCAGTCGAGGTAGGTCGGCGGTGAAACGAGATCGCTCGATCCCTCCGGCTTTTTCTCCCGGAGCACCACGAGCTCCCCGGGATCGACGTAGGGAAGCGAGTCGAGAAGAACGGTTTTCACCACGCTGAAAATCGCGGTGGTGGCGCCGATTCCGAGGACCAAGGTCGCGACGGCAACGAGCGAGAGCAGCGGCTCCCGCGCGAGCGCGCGGAAGGCGAAGCGAAGCGGAGCCGTAAAATCCTCCATCACCGGCGAAGGATACCACGCGCCGCCTGCGCCGGGCGCAGGCCCTGCATTTCGCCCCGCAACTGGTGTAGTCTTCGCCGTGGCTCCGCAGCGCGCGATGTTCCTCGTGGTGCTGGCGGCTTCGACACTGCTCCCGGCGACGACGTCCCCTCAGTCTCCACCGCGGTTGGTTCGGTCGGAGTCGGGCACTCGTGGCGCCGAGCAAGGAAGTCGCTTCGTGATGGAGGATCCGCGCACCGCGTTCTACTACCCCGACGATCCACAGATCATCGTCTCGTTCGAGTGGGAGGGCCGAGCCGGTCCCCACCGTTTCGAGGGAAGGTGGAAAAATCCCACGGGCAAGGTGGTAATGGTCTCCGAGTTCGAGTACCCATCTCCAGGACCGCGCTTCGGCGCGTACTGGACACTTCAGCTCAGCGACGCCGTGACCCCCGGCCTGTGGGCGCTCGAAGCCTTGGTCGACGGCGTCCCCGCGGGTATGCATGCGTTCCAGGTTCTCCCGAGCGCAGATGCCACTCTCACCCAGGCGGGACGCGCCCAGCTCACCCCGGCCCAGGTGTACGCGCGCATCCAGTCGGCGACGGTGACCGTGCACCGACTGGACAAT
>Ga0299906_10004808_pt1 | contig 11047 bp, 10 predicted proteins | sample RVTome_14_FD_200259 | JGI IMG/M metagenome (GOLD analysis project Ga0299906, IMG submission 200259) | Soil microbial communities from uranium-contaminated site in the Upper Colorado River Basin, Wyoming, United States - RVT145D125 (version 2) ... | reverse complement strand
GCGCCGTATTCGGAATCGGCGGATAACTCCACCATCCTGGGCGCGGCCAAGCTGATCGGCCGGCTGCCCTCCGGCCTGTCGCTTGGGGCGCTGGCCGCGGTGACCGACCAGGAAGAAGTTCGCACCCACGATCCCGGGGCGGACAGCTTCGGCCGGACGCAGGTGGCGCCGCTCTCGGGCTACGGGATCGTCACGGCGCGGCAGGAGTTCGGGCGAAACCGCTCAACCGTTTCCGGGACGTTGACCGCGGTGGAGCGTGACCTCGATGCCGGGTCCCCGCTGGCGCAGCTCGTGGCCGAGCGGGCCTACACCGGCGTGGTCGACACCCGGATCCGCTGGGCGGGCGGCGGCTACGACATGAGCGCCTACCTCGGCTTCAGCCATGTGGCGGGTGACCCCGCGGCCATTCTTGGCCTGCAGCGCTCCTCGCGGCGCTACTTCCAGCGGCCCGACGCCGATCACGTCGAGGTCGATCCGGACCGCACCGCCCTGAACGGCATCATGGCCGGCATCAACCACAGCAAGCTGGCCGGCAACCTCCGCTGGGATATCGACTACTACCAGGAGTCGCCCGGACTGGAGCTGAACGACATCGGATCGCTCGGCGCGGGCGACGATCGCGGGGTGGTCGGCGACATCCAGTACGAGCACACGACCCCGGGCCGGCTATTCCACGACTGGCATCTGGGTCTGTTTGGCAACTCGGAGTGGAACTTCGGCGGCGTCCGGACCGGCGGCGGCACGAGCGTGTTCGGCGGCGCCCGGTTCCGGAACTTCATGGAGGCCAGCTTCGAGGTCTTCTACCAGCCCTCCGCCGCGAGCGACAACCAGACCCGCGGCGGTCCCCTGATGGCGACCCCGTCGGGGGTCAGCGCCTTTGCGGCGCTGAGCAGCCGGAGCGGCGCCAGTACCCAGTGGAATCTCTCGTTCAACGGGCACCGCAACGAGCTGGACGGCTGGTCGCTCAACACCAATCTGAGCGTCTCGGCCCGGCTGGGCACCCGCTGGGAGGTCTCCGCCTCGCCCCGCATCGGCCGCAGCGTGTCCCCGCGGCAGTACGTCGCCACCCGATCGGGCGGAAGCAGCGCCACGTTCGGCGGGCGGTACATCTTCGCCGAGATCGAGCGGAGCGAGGTCGTGGCGCGGCTCCGGGCCAACTTCGCCCTGACCCCCGATCTGACCCTGGAGGGCTACGTCGAACCCTTCGCCTCGAGCGGGCGTTTCCGTGCCTTCGGTGAGCTCGCCGCCCCCCGGACCTTCGACCTGCGGGAGTATGGCGGCGACGGCACCACGATCAGCAGGAACGAGGGGAGCTATGTCGTGACCGATGGCGCATCCGAGTTCGGCTTCTCCGACCCCGACTTCGACGTGCGCTCGCTCCGCTCCAACCTGGTGCTGCGCTGGGAATGGACCCCAGGAAGCACGCTCTTTCTGGTATGGCAGCAAAACCGGTTCGAGAACGGGCTGCCGACGGGCAACGTCGGCCCGGGCGGGCTGTTCGATGCCTTCGGGGCCCCGGGAGATCACTTCCTGGCGCTGAAGGTGAGCTACTGGATCCCGGTCCGCTGACGATTCGAGGAGACGGGTACCTCGTCACATCGTCCCCTCGCCCGGTTGCAGGACCCAGACGTAGGTCCGCCTCGGGACCCAGGCCCCCTCCTTGATGTCGAAGGACTCCGTGATGTGCCGGTTCCCCTCGAACCGCGACTGGTGTCCCACCCGGGTCCTGCCGCCGTCCGGGGCGTGGAAGGTCTGTTCCATGGCGGTGCCTCCCTTGCCGTCGGGCTTCATCGGGCCCTCACCCATCGTGCCGTCGCTTCCCCATTGAAACAGAATCGCCTCGTTCCGCCCAGGGTGCCACACCATGTGGAAGTCCCAGAAAGTGCCGATGTTCTTCCCGTCCTTCAGGCCGAAGAGGCGGCCGGTGATACTCCGCTTCGCAAACCCCCACTTCCACTCGATCCCGTACTGGTCCCAGGGCTCGCCCTCGCTCTTGTACGCGGAGTTGTCCGTGATCCACCTGCCGGTCCCCGCCACCAACTGCTCCATGTCATGGCGCAGCCACGCCGGCATCGTGTCCCGGGCGGCCCGCGTGACGACGTGGCCCGAGCCCGCGTCGCTGGGGAGCCCACCGTCGACGGGGACGGTCAACATGAAACCAAGGAGCAACTGGGCAAACATGGGTCAGACCTCGTGTCAGGGCGAGGGACGAAAGACCGCTGACCACCATGGCGGAGGGGGCCGACCGGAGCAATGGAGGCGATGTGAGGACGAAATGAAAGCCGCGTACCCTGTCCGGGAAGGCTACGGACCGGGGCCGCCGGAGGAACGGGATCGGAGGTCGGCGACCAACCGGATGAAGCGCGGATCGTTGCGAAGCGAATCGAAGCGCGGATCTACCGCAAGCGTCACGTACCCCATCGACCGCTCATGGGATGCCAGTTCCAGGGTGCGGACGGCGTCGGTCAGGTCCCCCGCTTCGGCCTGGGCCACCGCGAGCCAGAAGGGCGGATAGTCCCGGCGCTCCACGGCGGACCGAAGCGCGGCGACGCGCCAACGCCGGAACGCGGCCACCCCCTCGCGGGCGCTGTGCCGGGGGTCGCCCAGCACGCTGTCCGGCGCGAGTCCCCAGGCCCTCAACAAGGCCCTCGCCTGCACCAGCGCGTCCTCCCAGCGGCCCAGCTGCGACAGCGCCGCGTAGGCGCAATCGTGGCCGTGGATCGCCTGGGGTTCAAGCTTGACCGTTCGACGGCAGAGCGCCGCCGCCTGGTCGTAGCGCTTGGCCAGGAAGAGGATGTATCCCAGGTCCCCGCTGGCCGACGGCGACACCGGATCCAGTTCCACGGCCACCTCGAGCTCGCGCACCGCCTCGCCGTGCCGTCCGGCGGTCGAGAGGATGAACGCCAGTCCCTGGTGGTACTCCGGCCGGCCCGGCCGGGCCGAGATCGCCCGGCGCGCGTCCGCTTCGGCGGACCCCCAGTCCCATTCGTCCACCAGCCGGAGTCCGCTCCGGATGAACCACGCGTCGGGTTCCCCCGGATCGAACCGAAGGGCGCGCCCGACGGCGGCGCTCGCCTCGGCGTAGCGATCGTCCCAGAAGTACGCTTCGGCCAGCGCGGCGTGCGCGGGCGCGAAGGTAGAGTCCCGAGCCAGGACCCGCTCCAGGTACGGCACGGCTTCCGGGCGACGATCCACTCTCGGATGACGCAGCAGGTACCGCGCCTGGAGGTAATCCAGCTCCACGTCCGGATCGGGCGCGGTGACGGCCTGAAGCCGGTCGACCGATTCGGCGTTGAGCGAGGCGGCCACGCGGGTGGCGACCTCGCGCCGGACGCTGGCGGCCGCGTCTGGGAGCCCCTCATAGCGATCGGCCCAGAGCACGCGACCGTCGTCGGTCCGAATCAGCCGCACCAGGACCACGACGGTGCTCTCCAGCCGCTGGACCGACCCCAGCACGGCATAGTCCGCATCGAACACGCGCCGCGCGAACGCCGCGGGCGATTCGCCGTCGGGAATGTCGGCAGGCGTCCAGCCGAGGACCTGGAGCTTGGCGGGATCGATCGCGGCCAGGGTGGTCAGGATGCTCTCGGAAATCGCCTCGGCCTGGGAGGGGTCGTCGGGCGGTCGATCGAAGGGCAGCACGACCACGCGCGGCGGGTCACCGTTTTGACCGCGCAGCGCCAGGGCCGAAAGCGCCAGGACCATCACCGCACCGGCCCAGGCCAGCGCTCGGCGGGGACGGCGGCCGAGCAGCCGGCGCGGGGTGGGGCGGTCGGCCGGGGCCGGCAGCTCGAGCCGGTAGCCGCGCCGGGGATAGGTCCGGATGAAGTCGTGCGGGGCGGCGTGCTCCCGGAGCGCCATCCTGACCTGCCGGATCAGGGTATTGAGCGCGCGGTCGACATCCACGTCCCCTTGGGGCCAGAGGGCCCGGTAGCATTCGTGCCTGGTGACCAGCTCGCCCTGCCGCTCGGCGAGCAACAGGAGCAGCCGGACGGGCTGGGGGCCCAGGGTGACCCGTTCGCCATCGTGTCGCAGCTCCAGGGCTGAGCGATCGATGGCGAACCGGTCGAACCGGAGCAGGGGCTCGGTCACTTCTTGCCGACGGCGCCGGTCGCGAACCGGGCAACCCCGACGCGGACCACGCCGGAAGCGGGTTCATGAGCCATGAGGTGCACTCCAGTTCAGGGGGTGGTGGAGAGCAGACATCGGGCCGCGACCCTAGCGGGCCGTCCCCGGCGGGGGGTCCATGGGGTCGGACATCTCGAGACTGAAGCTTTCCGCGATTTCCGGATCGCCGGGGTCGCCCAGCACCCGCTTGGCGACGTATTCGCCCACCACGGGTCCGAACTTGAATCCCTCGGCCGAGCCGCCGCCGGCGATCCACACGTTATCGTAATCGGGATGTTTGTCGATGATGAAGTTCCCGCTCGTCGAGGCCTCGTAGTGGCAGGCGCGGGTCTCCAGCAAAGGTGCTCGCGCGAGCAGGGGAAAGCGGTCCCGCAGCAGCTGGCGGGGCCGCCGGTCGTGGCGGCGATCGAAGGCCCGTGGGCTCAGGTCGGGGGTGAACAGCCGGTCGCCGCTGTTGCGCACCCGAAAGCCCCGGTTGTCCACGGGGAGCGCCGGCCAGCCGGTCACGCCCGGGAAGTTCCAGCTGGGCAGATTCGGGTAGGTGAAGCTTGCGTTGCCGGGAGGGGTTCCGAAGTAGTGGACGTGGCCCATCGGCGTCCGGATGCGCTCGCCCATGAGCCCCGGGAACGCGGTGGGGAACCAGGGCCCGAGCGCGAAGACGAAGATCCCCGAGCGCAGGGAGGCCGACGGGCCGGTGAGTTCGACCGCGCGCAGCTCGCGGCCTTGCTGCGCCCCCATGACCGCGCGGCCGATGCGGACCTCGCCGCCCAGTTGCTGGAACGCCTCCGCCACCACCTCGCAAGCGCGCCGCGCGCGCACCACGCCGGCCTCCGGCTCGTAGAGCGCGACGGTCAGCTCGCGCAGGTCGAAGGCGGGATACTCGCGCTGGACATCCGCCACGCTCGGGGTCTCGTGGCGGATGCCGTGCTTGCGCCAGTACTCCAGCGCGCGGCGGGTGAAGGCGGTCTCCTCGGCGCGGAAAATCAGATCGCCCGTGGTGAAGAAGAGCCGGACCTTCATGTCACGGCTCCACTCCTCATCGAAGGCCTTCCAGCGCCGCGAGGCCTCGTGGGCCCAGGTCACCCAGAGGTCTGGATAGGGCCGATCGCCATAGGAGCTGCGCACGCCCCGGGTCTCGTCGCCCGACGTCGCGCGGGAGTTGCCCGGCCCGTACTCGTCCACCAGGGTGACCTGCGCCCCCATGCGCTGCAGCCAGTAGGCGGTCCAGCCGCCAAAGGCGCCGGCCCCGATCACGGTGATCTCAGGAGCATTCCGGCCGATGGCGGGGGCTCGGTGGGACCGCCCGGCCAGCAGACGGGGGCCGGTGAGGAGCAGGCCGGCGTTGAGCCCGGCCGTCTTGAGAAACTCGCGTCGGCCGGGGCTCACTGGAGGGGTACCCGGGACCGCATGGTCGGCATCACCACGGCGGAAGCCTCCTCAGGGCGGAGTGGGGTCGCCGATTTCGATCAGGATGGCCCTGAGCGCGTCTTCGTCCGTGGGCAGGGCACGCTGGCCCGCCGGAAGACCGTTCAAGCGGAGCATGTAGGCCACGATTTCGGCATACTGGCCGCGGCTCAACCCGCCGGGTTTGTCGCTCGGCATGGTTCGCCGGATCAGGTCATACAACTCGAACAGGGGCCGGCCCGACCAGGCGTGACGGAACGCGGTGCCGGCGTGGGAGCGCGGCGCGTGACACTCCGCGCAGTTCTTCCGGAAGGTCTCGGCGCCCTTGCGTGCCTGGGATTCGCTGTACACCCCGTCCCGGGTCGAATGACGCTCGCCATTCGCCTGCGCCAGCACGACAGCCGGCAATGCCAGGATGCCGAGGAGGACGAGCGCTGTGAATCCGCGCAATCTCTGAGTGCCGTTCAGGCTCATGCCCTGGTCTCCGCCCGGGGATGATCGTCGCAGAGCCGAGCGCGGGCAAGGGCCGCGGTCAGTATCCGTCCCCTCGCGGCGGCCGGCCGCCTATGTTTCCGGGCGCCACATGCGTCCCGAGACCGATCTCCTGCCCCGGCATGCCGAAGCGACCGGCGGCTTCGGGCCCAGCGACCCGGCCCTGCGCCGCCGAGTCGGCCGCTGGCTGGTCGCCTGGGCCATCATGCTTCTGGTGACCGTGGTGATCGGCGGGGTGACCAGGCTCACCGAGTCGGGGCTCTCCATCACGGAATGGAAGCCGGTCTCGGGGGTCCTCCCCCCGCTCTCCGAGGGGGCCTGGCAGTCGGAGTTCCTCAAGTATCAGCAGATCCCCGAGTACCGCGAGCTGAACGTGGGGATGGACCTGGGCGGGTTCAAGCGAGTCTACCTGGTGGAGTACATCCACCGCCTCTGGGCCCGCATCGTGGGCCTGGCAATCGGGGTGCCTCTTGTCGTTCTGCTGATACGCGGGGGACTGGGGCGTGCCCTCACTCTGCGCCTGCTCCTGCTGCTGGGACTGATGGCGGTGCAGGGGGTCATGGGATGGTACATGGTCCAGAGCGGGCTGAGCGAACGGACCGAGGTGAGCCAGTACCGCCTGGCGGCGCACCTTCTGGTGGCGCTCGTGCTGGTCGGGATCGCCGTCTGGACCGCGGCGGACCTCCTGACCGGGCGGCCGAGGACCGACCCGGACCCACGGCTCCGGCGCGGGGCGGTGGCGCTGGTGGGCCTGGTGGCCCTCACTGCCATAGCCGGGGCATTCGTCGCGGGGCTGGATGCGGGGCACGCCTACAACACCTTCCCGCTGATGGGGGGACGCGTCGTGCCCCGAGGGTATTTTCAGCTCGACCCCTGGTGGCGCAACTTCTTCGAGCACGTCCCGGCGGCGCAGTTCAACCACCGGCTGCTCGGGATCCTCACCACACTGGCCGCGCTCGGGATCTGGCGCATGACACGCCGGGTCTCCATAGGGCGCTCGCGCCGCTGGGGCCAAGCCGTGGGACTGGCGGCCCTGCTGCAGGTCGGACTGGGGGTCGCGACGCTCCTCCTGTTCGTGCCGATTTCCCTGGCCGCGCTGCACCAGGCTGGGGCGGTGGTTTTGCTCGCCTTCGGACTGCTGTTGCTCCATGGCCTCACCCCGGCTCGAGCCTGACGCTTGCGCCATTCGCGCCGTCTTCACAGTCTTGGGAGGCGCCCCGTACTCCGGGAAAGGAGACCCTTGATGCGCAGAGCCGCCCTTGCCGTGCTGGCGCTCGCTTTGCTGGCCGGTTGTGACGGAAAGGTCCTCGTGATCGAGTCGAACACCCTCTGGTCGGGGCAGGTGACGGGCATCGGCCAGATCGCCGACAGCGGCAGCGCCGAAATCGACATCAGCGATGCGCCGTCGAGTGTCTGCTGGACCCTGACCAAGCGAACGTCCGCGGGCACCCTGCGTGCCTATCTCCGGGACGAGACCTGGTTCGGACTGGGGACCGAGTACGACGGTGACTCGACTACTTCCGAACCGGGAGGGTCCGTGACGGGGTGCAACGAATGAGGGCCCCGCTCCGCGGCGCCCTGGCGATCGCCGTCGCGCTCACCGCGTGCACCGAACGGGCGCCCACCGCCCTGGAACTCAACGGGCCGGCGACGAGCCTCACGATCCTCTCCGGTGACGGACAGACCGGCGAGGTCAGCGCGGCCCTGGCCCAGCCGCTGGTCGTGCTGGTCACCGACGCCGCCGGCCGCGCGGTTCCCGCGGTGCGGGTGACCTGGTCGGCAAGCGCCGGTCTGATCGATCCCGCCGCCGACAGTACCAACAACGATGGGCAGGCCTCGACCGCGTGGAACCTGCCGGACGAACCGGGCCCGCATCAGGTCACCGCTACGGTCAGCGGGCTCGGCTCGGTCACCTTCGACGCCACCGCGACCGCCGCCGGCGCCGCTATTCGTCTGCGGCCCGCCGGGTTGCAAGGTACAAACGGTCCGCCTGCGCCTGGCTTGCCCGATCCCCGAAGATCTTCTCCCCGTCGTAGCGTCCGTTCTCGATGAATACCTCCGAGATGTGGCGGCCGGCCGTGACGCTCCCCGCCAGGCAGACCCCGGGCACGTTGGTTTCGAGCGTGTCCGGGTCGAGCGCGGGGCGCCCGGTCTCCTCGTCGAATCCGATGCCGCTGGAGCGGAACAGGTCGAAGTCCGGGTGATACCCCGTGAGGGCGTAGACGCGGTCCGCCGGCAGCCGCTCCCGCGCGCCATCGCGCACAATCTCCACGGACTCGGGCGTGATGGCGGTCACCTCCGCTCCGAGCCGCCAGCCAATCTCCCCGGCCTTCACCCGGTTCTCCAGGTCCGGCCGTAGCCAGTACTTGACGCTGGGTTTGAGCTCGGGGCGACGATAGACCAGGGTCACGCGCGCTCCCGCGCGGAAGGACAGCAGGGCCGCCTCCACGGCGGAGTTCTTCCCGCCCACGATGACCACGTCGAGTCCAGCCGTGCGGTGCGGCTCGTCGAAGTAGTGGCTCACGTGGGGCAGCTCTTCGCCGGGCACCCCGAGCGGGTTGGGATGGTCGAAGTAGCCGGTGGCCAGCACCAGCCGGTCGCAGGTGAGGGTCCGCTCGCCGATCCGGGTGCCGACCCGGGCGCTGATCCCCCCGCCGGCTCGGCTCGCTCCGAGCAGCCGGTGGTAGGGACTCACCCGCAACTCCTCCGTCCTGACCACCCCACGGTAGTACTTCAGGGCCTCCTCGCGGGTCACCTTCGCCCCGGCGCACACCAGGGGGTGACCGCCGATCTCCAGCCGTTCCGGTGTGGTGAAGAACACCATCCCCACCGGGTACTTCACGATCGAGGCGGCGATGGGCCCGGCGTCGATCACCAGCGGATCACGCCCCCGGCGGCGGGCGGAAATGGCGCAGGCCAGCCCGATCGGGCCGGCGCCGACGATGAGGTCGGGTTCGTGGCGTGAAGTCGACATCGGGCCGGAATCTAGTCATGCGCAGGTCTCAGGAGGCTTTCACTCTGGCTTCATGGCCGGGGGGAGGAATTGAGACCCGAGGCCTGTGGACCGAGGACTGGGTCGCAGGCGGCGGGAGCGGGATTCAGTCCGCAGTCCTCAGTCTTTCGGAGGGGTCATGTCGTCGAGCAGCCACTCACGCTTCTCCGTCACCCTGGAACGGGGGAGCGGCTACCAGTTCGACGTGATGTTCGACGGGTCGGACCTGCCCACCATCACGGTGGACGAGCCCGCCCCCCTTGGCGACGGGGCCGGACCCAACGCGGCCCGTCTTCTCGCCGCCTCGGTGGCCAACTGCCTCGCGGCGAGCTTTCTCTTCTGCCTCCAGAGAGCCCGGGTCCCGGTGGACGATCTCCGGGTGCGTGCCAGCGGGAGCTACCGGCGCAACGACGAGGGCCGGCTGCGTCTGGGGCCGATCAAGGTCCGGATCGAGAGCGACCTGGAGAACGGCGATCTGGGCCGGTTCGAGCGCTGCCGCCAGCTGTTCGAGGATTTCTGTGTGGTCACCCAGAGCCTGCGGGAAGGCATCCAGGTCGAGGTCGAGGTGGCCGAACCCCTGATGGTTGACCTCGCCAGCGCAGAGATCTAGACTGCGCGGCCTGGTCGCCGCGTGAAGATCGCCACCTGGAACGTCAACTCCATCCGTGCCCGCCTCGAGCGCCTGCTCGGGTGGCTGGCGCGAGTCCAGCCCGACCTGGTTTGCCTCCAGGAGCTGAAGGTCCCCGACGAGGACTTCCCACATGACGAGCTGTGGTCCGCCGGATACGATTCGGCGGTCCACGGGCAGGCCACCTACAACGGCGTGGCCATTCTCTCCCGCACCCCACTCGGCGAGATCCGGAAGGGCCTCGGCAATGACCCCGGCGATGACCATTCGCGACTGATCGCCGCGCGCGCCGGCGGGCTCACCGTGGTGTCCGCCTACGTGCCCAACGGGCAGGTCGTGGGAAGTCCGAAGTGGGAGTACAAGCTGTCCTGGCTCAGGCGGCTCCGCGGCTGGCTGGAGCGGGAGCATGACCCGTCCGAGCCGCTGGCGCTCTGTGGGGACTTCAATGTCGCGCCGGAAGGCCGGGACGTCGCGCGCCCCGACGAGTGGCGCGCGTCGGTGCTCTGCCACGAGGCCGGCCGCGCGGCGCTCCAGCAGGTCGCCGAGTGGGGGCTCCGCGATGCGATCCGGCTCCATTCCGACGGTCCGGGGCCCTGGTCCTGGTGGGACTACCGCATGCTCGCGTTCCCCAAGGGCAACGGGCTCCGCATCGATCACATTCTCCTTACGGCGCCCCTGGCGGAGCGGTGCACCGCCGCCTGGGTAGACCGGGAGGAGCGCAAGGGCAAGCTGCCCTCCGATCACGCGCCGGTGCTGGCGGAGCTGGACCTGCCCGCGCCCCCGAGCAGCACCGCGGCGGTCAGGTAGCCGGTCGAGTTGAGCACCGTCATCAGGATGTCGGTCACGGCGGTCGTCGCGGCCAGCAGCACCACGTACTCCGGCGGAATGCCCACGGCCACGTAGAGCGGCAGGCTCCGGGTGCCCGAGGTCACCCTGGGCACCCCGGGGGTGGGCGTGAGCAGGATCATCGCGGCGGTGAACGTCACGATCTGTCCCACGCTGAGCGAGATGTCCAGCGCGCCGGCCAGGAACAGCAGGGTCGCCGGCTCGGACACGCCGCGCGACAGCTTGAGCAGCGCGCCGGCCAGCGGGATCACGTACCCGGCCGCCGCGCGGGGCAGACGCAGTCCCGACTCCGCGCCAGCCAGCAGCAGCGGCAGCGTGGCCAGCGACGAGCGGGTCGCCGCGGCGGCGAGCTGGGCGGGCCAGACGGCGCGGGCGAACCGCAGGGGCGAGACGCGGCCGAACGCGGCCGCCACCGGATAGAGCGCCCCGAGCGCGATCAGCAGCATCAGCGACGCCAGCACCGTGTAGCCGAGCAGCGCGTTGCCAATGCGGAGTCCCGAGCGCGCGCCCGAGGCGACGCCGAGCGCGAACAGCACCAGCGGCGCAGCGCGGATCAG
>Ga0299906_10004807_pt1 | contig 11050 bp, 6 predicted proteins | sample RVTome_14_FD_200259 | JGI IMG/M metagenome (GOLD analysis project Ga0299906, IMG submission 200259) | Soil microbial communities from uranium-contaminated site in the Upper Colorado River Basin, Wyoming, United States - RVT145D125 (version 2) ... | reverse complement strand
CTCGGGGCGAGCGGCTGCGTCGCCTACCTCTTCGAGAAGAAGGGCGTGATCCGCTTCGCCTCCTCCGGGCTCGACCTCGACGCGTTGATGGAGGCGGCCCTCGAGGCGGGAGCCGACGACGTGGCGGAGGAGGAGGGGAGCGTCCTGGTCGTCACGCCGCCCGCCGCGCTCACCACCGTCGTCGCCGCTCTCGGGAGCGCCGGCTTCACGCCCCAGGAGAGTTCCGTGACGATGGAGCCCAGCACGACGGTGGACCTGGCGGGAAGCGAGGCAGAGACCATGCTGCGTGTGACCGACGCCCTCGAGGACCTCGACGACGTCCAGAACGTCTACGCCAACTTCGACATCTCGGAGGAGGAGATGGATCGGATCGCCGGGTAGGGCCCCGCAGCTCCCGCCGCCCGCTCGCGGGGTCGAGCCCGGGCGGCGGCCCCGGGAGCGAGATCGCGAGCCGCCGCCGCCGTCGCTACCTTTCGGACGCGCGGCCTCCCCCCGCGCGAACCAGCGCGGATCCCGATCCTCTCGCTTCGCGGGGATCCGTACGGACCCAGTCATCGGCGCCTTCGACTTCACCGGCAGCACCGGGCGCGAGCCTGGGTCGGACCGCGGCCCCGCGCGTCCGCGGCTGCGCATCCTGGGCGTCGATCCCGGGTCCCAGGCGACCGGCTACGGCGTGATCGACCGCATCGGAGGAGAGCTGCACTGGGTCGCCCACGGCGTCTTGCGGCCCCGGCGCACCGCGTCCCTGCCCGTGCGTCTCGCAGGGCTCGCCGCCGATCTCGCCGCGCTCGTCGAGCGCTACCGACCCGACGTGGCGAGCGTCGAGGGCGTCTTCGTGTCGGCCAGCCCGCGGTCGGCGCTCGTGCTCGGCCAGGCGCGCGGCGCCGTCCTCACCGCCCTGGGGACGGCTTCGGTTCCGCTCGCCGAGCACGCTCCTGCGCGCATCAAGCAGGCGGTCTCCGGGAGCGGACGCGCGGCCAAGGACCAGATGCAACGCGCCGTGCGACGGCTGCTGGCGCTCCAGAAGCCGCCGCCCGCCGACGCCGCCGACGCGCTCGCGGCGGCGATCTGCCACGCCCAGGCCGGCGTCCTCGAGGCCCTGCCGCGACCGCGCCGACGCCGCAGCACGCGAGGCGGCGCGGTGCTGCGGGTGAGGCGGGCGCCGTGATCGCCCGCCTCGAGGGCGTGCTCCACGAGAAGACGCCGACGCGGGTGGTCGTGGACGTGGGCGGCGTCGGCTACGACGTCTTCGTGCCCTTCTCCACCTTCACCGCGCTGCCCGACGAGGGAAAGACCGTCTCGCTGCGCATCCACACCCACGCCCGGGAGGGCGCGCTCCAGCTCTTCGGCTTCGCGACGTCGATGGAGCGCACCGCCTTCGAGCTGCTGCTGCGCGCCAGCCGCGTCGGGCCAAAGCTGGCCCAGACGGTGCTCTCGGGAATCGACCCCGCCTCGCTCCTCGCGGCGATCCGCTCGGGCAACGCCGCTCCGCTGCGCGCCGTGCCCGGCGTGGGCGCGAAGGTGGCCGACCGCATCCTCGTCGAGCTCTCCGACCGCGCCGACGAGCTGGAGGCCGCGGTGCGCGCGAGTGGCGCGCTGCCGGCGTCCGCGGCGGCGGGGACTCCGGAGGGACGCGAGCAGGCGCTGTCGGCGCTGCTCAACCTCGGCTACCCGCGGAACCACGCCGAGCGCGCCCTCGCCGAGGTCGAGTCCGGGATCGCCCCCGACGCCGACGTCGAGCCGTGGGTGCGCGCCGCCCTCAAGAGGCTCTCCCGATGACGTCGCTTCCCGATCGCGGCGATCTCACCGCCCACGCGCACGACGACGACGCCCGCTTCGAGGCCGCGCTGCGCCCGAGAAGGCTCGACGAGATGGTCGGCCAGGACCGGCTCCGGGAGAACCTCGGCGTGTTCATCCGCGCCGCCCTCGAGCGCGGCGAGTGCCTCGATCACGTGCTCTTCCACGGACCCCCGGGCCTGGGCAAGACCTCGCTCGCGGGCGTCGTCGCCGCGGAGCTCGGGGCGCCGCTGCGCAGCACGAGCGGTCCGGCGATCGAGCGCCCCGGCGATCTCGCCGCGCTCCTCTCCAATCTCGAGGCGGGAGACGTCCTCTTCATCGACGAGATCCATCGCCTGACGCCGGCGGTGGAGGAGATCCTCTATCCGGCGATGGAGGACTTCCAGCTCGATCTCCTCATCGGACAGGGGGCCGGCGCGCGCTCGATGCGTCTCGACCTGCCGCGCTTCACGCTGGTCGGGGCGACCACCCGCGCCGGGCTGCTCACCTCGCCGCTGCGCGACCGCTTCGGCTGGACCGCGCGCCTCGAGTACTACCCGCCCGCCGACCTCGAACGCATCCTCGCGCGGACCGCTGGAGTGCTGGGAGTGACCCTCGAGGGCGAGGCGCGGGCGGAGGTGGCGGGGCGCTCGCGCGGCACGCCGCGCGTGGCCAACCGCCTGCTGCGCCGCGTGCGCGACTTCGCCGAGGTGGAGCGCGGCCGCGGGAAGCCGATCGATGGCGAACTCGCGCGCTTCGCGCTCGAGCGCCTCGACGTCGACCGGGCCGGCTTCGACCGTCTCGACCGTCTCGTGATGGGAACGCTGATCGACAAGTTCGAGGGCGGGCCCGTCGGGCTGGACACCCTGTCCGCGGCAGTGGGCGAGGACAAGGGCACGCTCGAGGACGTGGTCGAGCCCTACCTCATCCACCAGGGCTTCCTGGCGCGCACGCCGCGCGGCCGCGTCGCCACGCCGCGCTGCTACCGCCATCTCGGTCGCGATCTCCCCGACGAGCCGCCCGGCCAGCGCGGGCTGTTCTAGCCGGCTCGCCGGCCCGGGTCGCAGGGCGGACCGCCCCGTCCCGCCGCCGCGGATGGCTCATCCCGCCGCCGCGTCGCGCCGATACGCCCGGGGGCTCGTCGTCGCAAGGGGGTGTTCGTGGGAGCGCTGGTGAAGACGATGCTGACGCTCGTCGGCGCGCTGCTGCTCGTCGCCGGGGCGGTGGGTCTGGGCACCGCGTTCGCGCCCGAGAACGGCGCCGTCGCGGCGGCGGCGGGGGCGCTCGCCGGTCTCCTCGAGTCGCTCCTGCCGCTCCTGCCCGTGGAGGCGGAGGCCTCCGATGTCCTCGAAGCGCTCGGCGGCGCTCCCTGGTGCTACGCGATCGCGCCGCTCGGCCTCGTCGTGCTGGTCTCGGCGCGGCTCGCGGGACGGGGCGGACGCGTCACCGTGAAGGGCGCCGACGAGGAGTCCTCGGGGCCCTCCCGCGAGGACCGCAAGGGGATGAAGAAGGCCGGGCGCGACGCCGCCCGCATCGCGCGCAAGGGCAATCCCCTCGAGGCCGGCGAGCTCTGCATCGCCGTCGGTCTCCTCGACGAGGCAGCGGGCTACTTCGAGAAGGCCGAAGCGTGGGAGCGCGCCGCGGCCATCCGCCACGGCCAGCAGCGCTTCGCCGACTCCGCCGCCCTCTTTCTCAAGGCCGGCGACCCCGACTCCGCCGGCGCGATCTACGCGCAGCAGGAGGACTGGGCGAGCGCGGCCGAGGCGTACGTCCAGTCGGGCAACCTGAGCGTCGCCGCCGAGATGTACGAGAAGTCCGGCGACGATCGCCGAGCCGCCCTGTGCTTCCAGAAGTGCGATTTCCCCCGCTACGCCGCGAAGGCCTACATCCGCTGCGAGGAGTGGGGGCTGGCGGCCGAGTGCCTGGAGAAGGTGCTGGCCGACGAGGCGACGGGCGGAGCGGGCGATGCCCGCAAGCAGGCCGAGCGCGCGAAGCTCGTGCGCATGACCGGAAACCTCTTCGAGCGGGCGGGACGGCTCGATCGCGCGCTCGGAGCGCTGGAGAAGGGCGGCGCGCACGTGGCGGCCGCGGAGGTCGCCGAACGTCTGGGCGACCGGGAACGGGCCGCCGAGCTCTTCCTGGAGGGCAAGGACAACGCGCGGGCCGCCGCCGCGTTCGAGGCCCTGGGGCAGACCGAGCGCGCGGCGCGCCTGCTCGGCGAGATGGCGCGGGATCGCGGCGACCCGACCGAGGCCGCGCGGCAGCTCGAGCGCGCCGGCGAATGGATGGAGGCCGGCGATCTCTACCGACTCGCCGAGCACTACGCCGAGGCAGGGACCTGCTACGAGCGCTTCGGGGATGGGGCCCAGGCCGCCGAGATGTTCAACCTGGCGGGGGATCGCGCGCGCGCAGCCGAGAACTACGAGCGCGCCGGGCTCTACGCCGAGGCCGCCGAGCTCTCCGCCCTCGGAGGCGATGCGGAGCGCGAGGCCGAGCTGCTGGAGAAGGCCGGCGAGTACCTGCGCGCCGGACGCCTGCACCTCGCGGCGGGACGCCAGGAGGAGGCGATCGGGGTGCTCCAGAAGGTGCCCGCCGAGGATGCCGAAGCGGCGATGGCCGCCGCGTTGCTCGGCCGCATCTTCAGGGATCAGGAGAAGCACCCCCTCGCGATCGCAAGGCTGCGCGAGGCCATCTCCGGTCGCGAGCTCGATCGCAGCAGCGTCGACGCCTACTTCTGCCTCGCCACCGTCCTCGAGGCGACCGGCGAGTGGGCGGAGGCGACCGATCTCTACGAGAAGGTCCTGGCCTTCGACGTCCACCACGAGGACACGGCCGAGCGCCTCGAGCGCACGCGTGCGCGAGCAGCCCAGGCGCGGGAGGCCGCGCCGGCAGCCACCGCCGTCGCGGGTGGGGGTGGCCCGCGCCGCTACGTCATCGGCGAGACGCTGGGACGCGGTGGGATGGGCATCGTGTACAAGGCCGAGGACACGGTCCTCGACCGCATCGTCGCCTTCAAGGTGCTGCCCGAGTCGTTCAAGGAGAACCCCCAGGCCCTGAAGAACTTCCTGCGCGAGGCGAAGAGCGCCGCCCAGCTGAATCATCCGAACATCGTCTGCGTCTACGACGCCGGTGAGCAGGACGGCGACTTCTACATCGCGATGGAGTACGTGGACGGCAACACCCTCAAGGACATCATCAAGCGCCGCGGCAAGATCGCGCCGAAGGGGATCGTCCACGTGGTGTCCCAGCTCTGCGAGGGGTTGGCCTTCGCCCACGAGAAGAAGATCGTGCACCGCGACGTGAAGAACGCGAACGCGATGTGGACCCGCGACCGGATGGCGAAGATCATGGACTTCGGTCTGGCGAAGGTGGTGGAGGAGGTCCGCAACCACACCACGGTCGTCTCGGGCACGCCCTACTACATGAGCCCGGAGCAGACGCTCGGGAAGAACGTCGACCACCGCTCGGATCTCTACTCGCTCGGCGTGTCGATCTTCGAGATGGCGACGGGTACGCTGCCCTTCACCGAGGGCAACCTTCCCTATCACCACGTCCACACCGAGCCGCCGCGCCCCCAGGACGTGGAGCCCGGGCTCCCGGATCCGATCGCGCGGGTCATCGAGCGCTGCCTGCGCAAGGACCCCGCCGAGCGCTATCAATCCGCCCGCGACATCATCGCGGAGCTGCGGGGCGGCACGGGCTGAATCGCGGCTTGTGACGAACGCGTCACAGCCGTGATGGTGGCGTCACGGAATCCCCTCCCGTGGAGGGCGGAGCGACTCGGCCCCGGAATCCGGGTTTCGACCACAAGTCCCTGAATCATCGACTGAATTCTGAGAACTCCCTCCGGGGCGCCCGACGGCACGGGGATTGCTATATGCCGCATCGCGTCTTCGCGTCGCTACCCCTGTCGACGCGAGGGCCGAGGGGGGAAACGACTCTCATGTATCAGCAGACGATCGCGGAGAAGGTCTCGTGCACCGGGGTCGGGCTCCACAGCGGCGCCCCGGCCCAGCTGACCCTGCATCCCGCGCGTGCGCACGCGGGGATCGTGTTCGTGCGCACCGACCTCGGCGAGCCCGTGGAGATTCCGGCGCGCTCGAGCGAGGTGGCGTCGACCGCCCTCGCCACCACCCTCGGACGGGGTGCCGCAACGGTCGGCACCGTGGAGCACCTCCTCGCCGCGCTCTACGGCCTCGGCATCGACAACGTGCGCATCGAGATCGACGGTCCCGAGCTGCCCGTGATGGATGGCAGCGCGGCGCCCTTCGTCTACCTGATCCGTTCGGCCGGGATCTTCGCGCAGCGCGAGCCTCGCGAGTTCCTGCGCATCGGTCGGAAGCTCGAGGTGGTGGACGGAGACCGGCGCATCAGCATCGAGCCCTCGGCCGGCTTCCGCGTGAGCTACGCGGTGGACTTCGACCATCCCGCGATTCGTCGGCAGGAGATCGAGGTCGGCTCGCTCACGCCCGAGCACTTCGAGCGCGAGATCTCGGCCGCCCGCACCTTCGGCTTCCTGCGCGAGGTGAAGGCGCTGTGGACCGCTGGGTTCGCCCGCGGCGGCTCGCCCGACAACACCGTGCTCCTCGACGAGGAGAAGGTCGTGAATGCCGGAGGTCTGCGCTGGCGCGACGAGTTCGTCCGCCACAAGGTGCTCGATCTCTGCGGCGACCTCGCGCTGCTCGGGCGACCCGTGTGCGGTCACGTGCGCGCCGAGCGCGGCGGGCACGAGATGCATCAGCGGCTCGTCGCGGCGATCCTCGCCCAGCCGGACGCCTGGACCCTGGGCGAGGTCGAGCGCGGTGGCGTCGCCGACTTCGTGCGCTGGCCGCGCTTCGCCCGGGCACGCTGAGAGCCCACCTCAGAGACTCTCGCGGCGGGTCGCCCAGGCTTCGAGGCGCGCGGCGTGGTCCGTTCGCGCCTCGTCGCCCTCGAACTCGAGGCCCATGCCCGCGCTCGGTGCGCCCGCCTCGGCCGCCGCGCACCAGACCACGCGCGCGTCGAAGTGCAGCACCTCCTCCTCGCCCGGTAGCCTGAAGCGCACCTGCAGGGGTGTGTGCGGGGCGAGCGAAGCGGTGGTGGCGACGAAGAGCCCGCCTGCGCCCAACGTGGTGGCCGTGGCCTCGAGCGGGCCCTGCGGCGTCTCGAGCCGGACGTCCACCCGGACCGTCAGGCGGGGAAAGCGACGCTGGGTCCGGGGGCGCGGAGCGCGCCGGACGCTCACAGGCGGCCCAGCCAGTCTTCGACGATGCGCGCCAGGAAGCGACGCGCGGCGGGATCCGCCTCGACGTGGGGTGCGAGGTGGGGCTCCTCGCGCAGGTCGACGCCGTCCGCGCCCTCGTTCGCGAGGGCGACGAGTGCCGTGCGCAGATCCGCGCTCCCGCGTCGCACCAGCTCCGCCGCCGCGAGCGCACGCAGCTCGATCTGCCACGCGAACCAATCCACTCCTTCGAAGTCCTCCCGCCGTGCGCCTTCCCCGAGGAGCCGGCGCAGCTTCTTGCGGCGTCGCCGGCCGAGGGCCTCGGAGAGGCCGTTCACGAGGTGTCCATCGCCGTTCACATGGCCCGGCTCGAGCACGAGGTCCACGACCAGTTCGAGCACCTCGCCGACGTCCTCGCTCGCTCTGGTCAGCAGCGCCGGCGCCGAGAACTCACCCTGGAGCGCGAGCACCCGTGAGCGGAACGCCACGACGGGGTCGGCCTCCTCGCCCACGGGAGGCGCAGCGCCGCCCCCGAGCGCGCTGCCGATCTCGCCCGCGGCCTCGACGGCGAGCCGCCGCAGCGTCTCGAAGCGGAGATCGCGCATCACCGGGGCCTCGGTCACGAACGGCGCCGCCTCGGTCTCGGAGCCGCTCTCGTAGGCCGACGCGATGCCGAGGGCGCGCTGGATCGCCACGCCGGTCGCGGCCTGCGCCGCGTCCTCGCGTCCGCGGGCGATGCGGAGGGCGACGCGCAGGCAGTTCGCGTGCGCCGGACGCTCCGAGAGCACGACCCGGAGGTGGGCCAGGGCTTCGTCCCAGTCGCCGGGGCGGTGGCTCAGGAGCTCGGCGAGCGCCGCGCGCGCCTCCAACCGCTCGGGGGCGAGCTCGATGGCGCGGCGATAGGTCAGCACGGCCCCGTCGACGTCCTCGAGCGGGCCCGCGCGCAGGCGTCCGAGCTGCTCGTGCACCTCGGCCAGTGCGGGCGCGTCGGGATCCGGATGGCGCTCGGCGAAGGTCGCCAGAGCCGCGGCGGCGTCGCGCCACTCGCCGAAGCCGCGCAGGAGTCTCGCGTGGACCAGCGCCGCGTCGACCCGCCCGGGATCCGACTCCGCGGCGATGGCGTAGAGATCGGCGGCCTCGCGTCGATCGCCGCGCTGCTCGAGGGCCGCGCCCTGCAGGTGCGCGGCCGCCGCGAGATCTCTCGGGTCGACCAGACGGCACGCGGCCCGGTCGGTGGTCTCGATCACGTCCTCCGTGCGCTCCGCCTCGAGCAGCAGCCTCGCCAGCGCGAGCCACGCGCGTGCCAGGCTGGGGTCGGCCGCCACGGCGGCGCGCAGGTGGCGCTCGGCGGAGGCCTCGCGTCCGCCGCGGCGCAGCTCCCAGGTCGCCGCCCGGAGCAGGCGCTCCGCGCGGCGGACGCCGTCGGGGGCGACGCTCGCATGGCGCTCCAGCGCGCGGACGCCCGGCTCGATCCGGTCGAGCGCCTCGAGTCCTCGCGCGTAGGCCTCGAGCGCCTCGGGCTGCCGCGGATCGTCGGCGAGCGCGGCTTCGAGGTGCGTGAGCGCCTCCTCGGCATCGCCCGCGCGCTCCGCGCAGACGCCCAGCAGCGCGCGATGAAGCGCGCGGTGGGGATAGGGGTCCGTGGCCTCGAGGCGCTGCAGCAGGATCCCCCGCGCGGCCGCGTGGTCGCCCAGCTCGACCAGGGTTTCGCCATAGCCGCCGAGGGCCTCGACGTCCTCGGGGGCGAGGCGCAGTGCCTCGCGGAACAGCCCGGCGGCGCCTTCGAGGCGTCCCCGCCGCCGCGCGGCCTCGGCGCCGAGGCATGCGGCGCGCGCGCGCTCCGCGACGTCGAGATGTCCGGCGTGGTTGCCGAGCGCCGCGACGGCGGCCTCCTCCGTCTCGGCGTCGTCGCCGTGCGCCGCCGCCAGCTCGGCGCGCGCGAGCTGCAGGCGGGCGTCGTTCGGAGAGCGGGCGGCGGCCTTGTGCAGCAGCGCCCGCGCCGACGCGGGATCGTCCTCGCGGACGAGGCCCGCCGCGTGAAAGAGTCGCTCCGCGGCGGCGGGGTCGTCGAGGTGATCCGCCGCTCGCTCGAGAGCCCGGGTGCTCCCGGCGACGTCTCCGGCCTCCGCGCGCAACCGCGCCAGAGCTTCGAACACCGACGCCCCCGCGCCGTCCATCTCTGCCGCGCGCTCCGCGCGCTCGCGCGCCGCCTCGAGACGACCCTGGGCCTCGAGGGCGATGGCGAGGCGGAGGTGGTCTCCGGCGCCCGCCGCGGTTTCCGGGGCGTCGCACCATGCCGCCAGGGTCTCGACGAAGGCCTCGCGATCCCCGACGGCGTCGTGGAGAGACGCCAGCTGCGCCAGCTGCGCGGCTGTCAGGGGCTCGATCTCGCCGGCGCAGCGCAGCGCCCGACGCGCGCGCTCGGGGTCGTCGTCGCGATCGCGCGCGAGTCCCGCCACGCGCAGCCAGATCTCGCGCCTGCGCCGCGGATTCGCCTCTCCCAGTGCTTCGATCTCGCTCTCGTAGAGGTCGAGTGCCCCGCGCCAATCCTCCATCGCCTCGAGCAGTCGTTCGAGTGCGCGGAGTGCGGCGAAGTCGTTGGGGTTCGCTTCGAGGGCCGCCGCATAGCAGCGACTCGCCCGCGTGGTGGACGACAGCCGGTGCCAGCAGATGTCGCCGAGGGCGCGGAGCACCGCGCCCCGCTCGGTGGCGTCGCGATCGGGAGCGATCTCCAGCTCGCGCTCCAGGGCCCCGGCGACGTCTCCCCAGCGTCCGAGCAGCTCGGCCGTGCGCCGCCGCCCGCGGAGGGCCTCGAGACAGGAAGGATCGGCCTCGCTCGCGCGGCCGTAGGCCTCCTGGGCCCGGGCCAGGTGGCGGAGTCGCTCCTCGCGGATCTGCCCCAGCTCGAGCCAGTCACGCGCCTCTCCACCCACCCGCTCCAGGCGCGTGCCGAGGCGCCGCTCCAGCTCGACGACGGCGCCTTCCGACCGCAGCAGGCGAAGGCATGCGCGCTCGAGGCGGTCGCGGAGCTCGCTCCCGAGCAGCTCGGCGTCGCCGACGTCGAGCAGCGAACGCAGGTGATCGAGGGCGAGGCCCGGCCGCGCGAGGCGCTCGTCGTAGGCCAGGGCCAGCTCGCTGCGGAGCTCGCGGCGCCGGTCGTCGAAGACGGGATCCGGGGAGAGGACGGCGAGCTCGCTCTCGGTGTGGCGCGCCCACGCGTCGAGGCGACCGGCCTCGCGCGCCGTGTCGGCCATGGCGCGCAGGATCTCGATGTCCGCACCGCTACCCCGCGCCACCCGCTCGCGCGCGGCCTCGTAGCAGCGGAGGGCCGCCGCCGGCGCGCCCAGCTCCTTCCGGTGCAGCTGCGCGAGGTCGCGCAGCCGATCGAGATCGGGGCCCCCGACCGCGAGCAGCGCCTCCAGCGTGGTGGCCCGGCGCTCGTGGAGGCCGAGCTCGCGCTCGAGGGCCTCGCGCTGCTGGAGCACCTCGAGGTCGCGGCCGGCCCGGGCGAGCGCCGCCAGGGCGCGACCCGCCGAGCCCGCGGCGCGCAGCAGCACGGCGCGCTCGAGATGGCAGCGCCGTCGTCGCGCCTCGTCGTCGGACGCCTCCGCCTCGACGGCGAGGGCGCGGATCAGGGCCTCTTCGTCACCCGCCTCGCGGTGGGCGCGGGTGATGCGCGCGAGCACGTCGCGGTCGGCGGGTCGTTCGCGGCGCAGGCGCTCCAGCCACGGCAACGCCGCGGCGGGCGACAGCTGCTCCCAGGCGACCACCGAGGCGCGCTCGATCCGCGCGGCACGCTCCTCGGGCGGCGCGTTCCAGAGCAGCTTCTCCCAGCACGCGAGCCACTCCTCGTAGCGGCGTTGCTGCTCGAGCAGCGTCGCGAGCTCGGCGAGGATCGGCGGCGCGTCGTCGGGAGCGTGCTGGAGCGCGGTGCGATAGGCGGAGATCGCCGCGTCGGGACGCGACAGCGGGCCGGCCAGGAGGCGGGCGCGACGCAGCTCGAGTGCCGCGGACTCGCCGTCGGAGGCCGCCGACGCCAGGCGCGTCTCGACCAGGGCCAGGGCCCGGTCCGGA
>Ga0299906_10004806_pt1 | contig 11050 bp, 10 predicted proteins | sample RVTome_14_FD_200259 | JGI IMG/M metagenome (GOLD analysis project Ga0299906, IMG submission 200259) | Soil microbial communities from uranium-contaminated site in the Upper Colorado River Basin, Wyoming, United States - RVT145D125 (version 2) ... | reverse complement strand
TCGTCCGGTCGTAGGCTGCCAGCGAGCGTCCCTCGGGCCCTCCCGCGAGCACCACGACCTGGTCGCCCAGGATCAGGGGTGAAGCCGCGACGCCGTGGCTCGGCCGCCGGCCACCGGTCTCCTGGAGGACGTCGCGGGCGAACAGGAGCGCCCCGGTCTGGAGGTCGATCGCCCTCAGCACGCCGGTGGCCCCGAAGGCCCAGACGATCCCCCGGTCCAGCGTCGGCGTGGCCCGGGGGCCGTCCCCGGCCAGAGCGCTCTCGAAGCGCGTCTCCCCCGGGACGGCCCAGATCACGCGCCCCGAGTCGAGGTCGTAGGCCACCACGACCTCCCGGCCTTCCCGCTGCTCCTGGGTGACGGCTCGGCCCTCGGCGACCGCGAAGCCGGACCACCCCGCACCGATCGGCTGGCGCCACAGCCGCTCGGGCGGAGCGCTGTCCCAGTCCCGAGCCAGTCGAATGCCCCGCAGCGTGGCGTTCCGGGCCGGGCCGAGGAACTGTGGGTAGGACGGCCGCGGCCGCTCCTGGGGCTCCCGGGTCCCGGGCTCGGGGGCCTCGACCGGCTGCTCGGGGCTCTCCCCGGCCACGTCCGGCTCGGGCTCGGCCGCCAGGGCGTCCGGCGAGGGCGCAGGTGTCGGCGCCGGGGGATCGGGCAGCCCGGGACCGGCGGCTTCGGATCGCCACGCCAGCTGCGGGACCAGGTCTCCCGAGAAGCCGTGGAACTCCACCAGTCGGGTCAGCGACACGGCGGCCACCGCCAGAGCCAGCAGGACTCCCAGGCGGAGGCCCCGGCGTCCGCGGAGCGCGAGCCACGCCCAGAGCGCGAGCCCGAACAGCACCAGGGCGCTGACGCCCAGGGTCCGCAGCACCTGGAACTGCCGAAAGGCCGGATCGTCGGGGGACCAGATCCACCACAGCGCGGCTCCCGCGAAGGCCAGGATAACCGGGGGAAACCAGGCCCCGAAGCGGGTCGATCTCGGGAGCATGGTCCGGATTCTACCTCCCCCCTGGTCCGAACACCGGACTCATCGCGCGAGGGGATCCGGGTGAGTCGTTGTCCTTCAGGGAGTTGTAGAATCCCGGCGGGCGGCATCGACCTTGCTCGAGAAGCCTCGGGCTGGAGGACTCCAGCACGGCTTCGCGAGGCGACAACCGGGAGGAGCGTATGGTCCGAGCAGTGGGGGTGGGGGCGGTCTGGCTCGCGGGAATCGCGACGTCCCAGGTCGCGTCGGCAGACCTGGCCGAGATCAGGCAGCGGGGGGCCCTGCGGGTGATCGTCTCGGCCGACGAGCTTCCACAGATGTTCTCCTTCGAGGACTCCGACCGCCCCGGGCTGGAGCGGGAGATCGTCGAGAGCTTCGCCCGCTCTCAAGGGCTCGAGCTGGAGGTGGTGAAGGTCGCAACCTTCGACCAGGTGATCCCCACGCTGGTGGACGGGGGCGGCGACATGGTGGTCGGGTTGATCGCCACCCAGGCCCGTCGAGCGCTGATCGACTTCACCGTCGAGACCATGCCCGCCCGCCACGTGGCCGTGAACCTGCGCTCCGCCCCGCCCGTCGCCGCCGCGGAGGAGCTGCGGGCGGTACGGGTCGGCGTGGTGGTGGACAGCTCCTGGGACGAGGCGGCCCGCGAAGCGGGAGTGCCCGACGACCGGCGCATACCCTTCGAGGGCACCGAGCCGATGCTCGCCGCGTTGCGCGGCGGGTCCGTCCAGGCGGCGGTGATGTCCGTGACCGACTTTGCCTTGAGCCAGGCTGCCGATCCCCGGCTGCAGGCGGGCTGCTTCGTGGGGCGAGCCTCCAGCGCCGCCTGGGGGATCCGCAAGACCGACCCGGAGCTGCGGGCCGCCCTCGACGAGCACATCGGACAGCTTCAGCGCTCGCCCGCATGGAGCAAGCTCGTGCTCCGGTACTACACCCAGGATGCCCTGGCCCTGCTCGCGAGGGCCCGGAAGGACTGATCCTCAGCGCGGCGCGGGGCGCTCCCACAGGGCCACCACGCCCACCCGCTCCCGGGTCCACCACGGGGCCTCGGAGGGGGACGCGAAGCGGTACTGCCAGAGCACGACCCGGATCCCGCTCGGGGGCGACTCCGGGAACGGGTCCTCCCTCAGCAGCCGGCGTGGTGCCGGGTTCCCGTCGAGCAGGGCCCCGGCCAGGGCGGGGAGCCAGGGGTCCTGATGTCCCAGCCATCGCTCCAGGCCGCCCGGGCCGTGGGCCGCGGCGCGCTCCGCGTGCAGCGCGGCGAACCACATCTGCCAGTCGAGGCGGGGCATGTGAGGCTGGGCCCACGCCGGGGGCGCGGCCACGTCCCCGGGCTTGTAGCGGAAGGCGTAGGGAACCCACTCGCCCTGCGGGTTTCGACCCTGCAGCTCCAGCTCGGGTCGGGTCGTGGTCATCACACGGAACAGGCCGTACTCGCCGCTGAGGGCGAAGGGGCGGGTCAGCTCGCGAAGGCGGATCAGCACGGAGTCCGAGCGATCGCTCCACAGCCCCGGGGCGAACGGGGAGCCCAGGGGCACCACGGAGAGCGCGGCGACGCCCGCGGCCAGGGCCGCCCACGGAAGGCCGCGCCAGCGCGCGGCGGTCGGCGGCGGGTCGGGCTCGGAGAGCCTGCGCAGCGGTGCCGGGAAGAGGTCGTCGTCGAGGAGCGGGATGCAGAGGGCCAGCGTCAGCAGGTTGAAGAAGCCGTAGTGCCCCGTGCTCGCGATCGCCACCTGCAGCGCGGCGATACCGCCGCACGCCACCAGGCGCAGGCGGCGCGGGGCGAGACCGAGCAGCGGCAGGCCGATCTCGATCGCGTACATGCCGAGGCAGGAGAGCTGGTGCGCCCAGAGCGGGAGCCGGTGCGCGAGCCACGCGCCGGCCGTGGGGAGGGGCTGGGTCCAGTAGTGGAAGGTCAGGGCCGTGAGGTCCCGCCACGTGGGGTCGCCCCACGTGAGCTTCGTGACTCCCGACGACACCATCAGCTTCAGCAGCAGCAGCCGCAGCAGCCAGATGCCGGCTTCCCGGGGGGCGCCTTCCCCCCTGGGGAGTCGCGGGGCGATCCGCCACGGCGCGAGGAAGAGCGAGAGGAACGCCGTCTCGAGGAGCAGCACGTCCCACTGGAAGCCGAGGAAGGTGGGGACGGCGTGGAACAGCGACAGGTACGCGGCGAAGCAGACGAGCAGGGCCGGGCCCTGGACCGCCCCCAGGGCGAGCAGCGCGGCCGCCGGGAGCCCGACCAGGACCAGAGCCGCGAGGCCGCCGTCGCTGCACCCGATCCAGAGCAGCGTGGGCGCCCGCCAGAGCCGCGCGTTCCCCAGGGCGGCTTCGACGCGCCCGAGGTAGTCGCAGGCCGGGAGCAGACCGCTCGCCCCGGCCAGCCCCTGGAGCTGCGCGCCGAGGGAGGCGAACGCGATCAGGAAGACCACCCCGAGGGCCCGCAGGAAGAGCCAGCGGGTCAGGCGGAAGCGGGGCGGGCCGACCAGGTTCCCGCAGAGCAGCTGCCACGCACCCGCGACGGCGCCGCGGTGCGCCGCCACCCGGGCGTATCCCCACTCCGCCAGCGCCGCGAAGCCGGGGATGCGCTCGTAGGCGAGCCGCCACCACGGGCGAACGCCTCCCAGCTCGAGGGCCCGGAAGACAGCCTCCGCCCCCCACGAGAGGCGCCCGCCGGGCTCCCAGAGGTGGACGGCGCTCTGGAAGCGCTCCGTGGAGACGTCGGGGAACCGGCGGCGGGCGCTCTGATACGGCTCGAAGGCCAACCGGTCCCCGGTCAGGGCGCGAAGGTGGAGCACGCTCCGCTGGCACAGGCCACAGTCGCCGTCCCAGACCACGAGCGGGCGGGTCCCCTCGGGGTCCCCTCCCGCGACCTCGGGCCGAGGTCGGCCGACCTCGAGGTCACACGCCCTCACGCCGTCACGGCTCCGCGGGCCGGGGGAAGCTCCGGAACAGGGTGGCGCAGGCCGCCGGGATCCGGGTCTCGGGGCGCTCGGGGACGGGGGTGACGACCCCCGGCGCGGAGCCGCGCCAGAGCAGGCGCCCCGTCGCCCCATCCCAGACGTCGACGACGAGCGTGCCGGCGGGATAGCGATGGACCCGCTCGCGGCTCCCGAGCCCGGCGCCCCAGTACCATCCCGGCCCGAGGGTGTACCCGTAGCGCTCCGTGTCGATGACGACCTCGCCGCCGGAGTCCGAATGGTAGGTGACCCAGACGTCGGCGTCCGCGTCGGTCTCCCGAAGCCCGTGCATCCTGAGGTGATAGTCGATCGCCGCGACCAGGCGCTGGTGGACGAGGGGCTCCTCCTCCATCTCGAGGGGGCGGGCCCAGCGGTAGCTGCGCAGCTCGACGACCCCGGCGTGCCGGTCGTACGAGACGCCGGGCTCGCCGGCCAGGGCGGCCGCCACGGCGACGCCGCCGAAGGTCGCCCAGGGAGTCAATCCGCCCTCTCCAGCACCTGCTCCACGACCCGGCAGCCCGGGTCGCAGACCAGGTCCAGGCGCATTCCATCCAGCTGGCGACCCCTGGAGTCGTGGCCGCTCAGGCGTGCGCGGATCGTGGAGCCGTCGTCCTGGAGCTGCAGGAGTCCGAACTGCTTCTCGTGGAGCACACCAAACAGGCGCTTCCGCGCGACGTAGCCGTGGCTGTAGGGCCCCCCCTTCGGCCGCGGGTAGCGGTCCAGAGGTGCGGCGTGGATCACCGGGAAGCCGCCCTTCCCACCCTCCTTCCCGCCGGCGTAGTTCGAGTGGGACCCGTCGTCGATGGCGACCATGTGGGCGTCCCCGCTCAGCATCAGCAGCCGGTGTGTCAGGCCGAGGGAGTCGATCCGGTCCGCGAGCAGGCGCCGCTCGTAGCCGTAGGGCTCCCAGCCGTGGGAGCTGCCGCGGGCCGCCCGTGTGATCCAGGGGACCGGGTTCACCCACACCAGGAGCCCGTCGCGGGCGGCGGCGTTCTCCAGCTCCCCCAGCAGCCAGCGCCTCTGCTCCTCTCCGAGCAGGGACTTGTCGGGGCCGTCCGGCATCTCGACGTGGTCCCGCGCGGCGCGCACGTCGATCATCAGGAAGCGGACGCGCCCGACGTCGAAGACCTGGTGGATCGTGCGTGCCCTTCCGCCCGATCCCCCCGCGAACGGGTAGTGGGGGACGTGGGTGTCGTAGGCCCAGAGCGCGGCAGGCCGGCTCGGGGAGCTCCCGTCGGCGTCGTTCGACCCGTAGTCGTGGTCGTCCCAGACGTACGCGATGGGAACGCTCCGGTACAGGGCGGCCTGGCGCGGCGAAGCGAGCACCTCGTCGAAGGCGCGACCGAAGCGCTCGCGGTCGTCGCCCGGGATGTTCTCGTAATGGAAGTCCCCCATGTGGAGGAAGAAGAGCGGGAGCAGCGTGCGGATCGTATCGAAGATGCGGTGGTTCGAGCCGGTCCGGGCGCAGGATCCGAAGGCGACGCGGAACGAGGCCGGTCCTCGGGGAAAGGTCCTGAAGTCGCCGGCGTGGTCCTCGTCCCGCCGCCCGTCCACCTCCACGACGTAGTGGTAGGACGTGTCCGGGCGGAGCCCCTCGAGGAGGAACGTCGCCAGCCCGTCCGGAGCGGGGCGGCCGTCGCCCGCCGGAAGGATCCGACGTGCCCCCTCCAGAGTCGGGGTGGCTCCGAGCCAGAGCCGGGCCTCGGTCGACCCGGCGGGGACGCGGGCCTTGACCACGGCGGCCTGCGACGTGACGGCCCCGGACCAGACCCAGTCCACGCCCGCCTGGCCCGAGGTCGCCGCCCCGGCGAGGAGCGACGCCAGGGCGAGCGCCGCGGCCCGGTCGGCCGGACGGGCTCTCTGCGTGCGGGGCATGGGGCGTTCATCCTAGCGGGTTTGCGCGTCTCGGGTCCCGCGGCGCCGTCCGGGGCGACGGCGATTGGTGCCGGAGGTGGGAGTCGAACCCACACTCGGTTGCCCGAACGGGATTTTGAGTCCCGCGCGTCTGCCAGTTTCGCCACTCCGGCGCGGTGGGAAGGAGAGTCTATGTGAGTCGCCCCTGGATTGGAACGCCCGATCCGGGCCGGCCGCATCGCTGCCGGACGGCTCTCGGTGCCCTCGCACCGGACTCGCGAAGTCCCGGCTGTCCAGTCGCTTCCGGCGGTGCCGCAGTTGCCGCAGGTGCTTCCGTTTGCTATGCTTACGGCTCGGTCGCAGCTTCCATCGAGCCCGCGCAGCCAGGAAAGCGAGGTCAGCGTGGAATTCCAGGTCGGCGAGAAGGTGATCTACCCGAATCAGGGGATCGGGGTCGTCGAGGGCGTTCAGGCGCGCTCGACTCCCGAGGGACCGGTGGACGGGTACGATCTGCGGATACTCGCGAACGACTCGCGGGTCTGGATCCCCTGCGCCGGCGCCGTCGCGATCGGCCTTCGGGCGATCATCACCGTCGCCGACGCCAGGAAGCTGCTGGGACAGCTCGGCGACGGCGCCGTCGACCAGTCGGGGAACTGGAAGGGGCGCTTCAAGGAGAACTCGGACCGGATGCGGACCGGGGACGTCTTCGAGGTGGCGGAGGTGCTGAAGGGCCTCGCGTCGCTGAGCCAGAAGAAGGCCTTGTCGTTCCGCGAGAAGCGCATGCTCGACCGGGCCAAGTTCCTGATCGTGAGTGAGATGGCGGAGGCCGAGGGAAGGCCCGAGGCCGTCGTTCAGGAGAGCGTCGAGCAGGCGCTCAAGAAGGCGTTCAGCCCCAAGCCCAAGCCGGCGCGGCCCGCAGCGGACGCGCCGAGCCGGCCGGCCAATGCCTAGCCCACGCCGAAAGCGGGAGCAGCCGGCCGTGTTTCGACTCCGACTCGAGCGGGCCCCGCCCGAGTCGCTCTCAGAGACGCCATGACCAAGGCCGACCTCATCAGTATCGTCGCCGAACGGCTCAAGATCACGCAAGTACAGGCGAGCATCATCGTCGAGGCCGCCCTCCGCAGCATCGTCTCGGCCCTGCAGAACGGTCAGGAGGTCGAGATCCGCGGTTTCGGGAGCTTCCGGTTCCGGAACCGCGCGCCCCGCAAGGGCCGCAACCCCAAGACCGGAGAGCGTGTGGACGTGCCGCCCAAGCGGATTCCCTACTTCAAGATGGGCAAGGAGCTGAAGGGCCTCCTGAACGAGACTCCCCCCGGCGAGAGCCCCTCATCCGGGGAGGCGAGCCCTCCGCCGACCAGTCCGGAGGCCTGAGAGCAGGCGCCCTCGCGGCGAATGAGCACCGATGAGAAGCCCGGGCCGGCCGTCGAGAAGCGCTCGACGCCTCGCGTCCAGCCCTTCGTGGTCCAGTGCAGCGTCTCGGCCGGGGACCTCCAGCACTCCGCCTACCTCACCGAGCTGAGCGTCGACGGCGCCCGGGTCGTGTCGACGAAGGACCCGCCCGACGCCGGAACGCCCCTCGTGCTCGACATCCGCTTCAGCCGGCGCATCGACCCGGTCCGGGTGCCCGCGAAAGTGGTGTGGGTGGAGCCCCGCAGCGGACCGCGGGGCACCGCGGTCTTCGGCGTCAGCTTCGACGGGATCTCCGCCGAGGACCGCAGGCTCCTGGACACCGTCCTCGGCGAGTTCCGGCGCAAGGCGGCGATCTTCCAGGCGGCCCCGGCCGGATCCGCCGAGCCTCCGACGCCGCTCCGGCGCGGCTGGCGGGAGGGTCCCTTCTCCGAGGTGGACTCCGGGGACTGGCTCTCCCTCGACGACGACGAGCTGCTGTTTCGCGTCGAGGCACTCCCCGACGACCACGACCGGGACGAGACGCTCATGACCGTCGTCGAAAGCGAGCGCCATTTCTTCATCCGCCAGGAGGCCGCCAAGAAGATCCGCGACCGGGAGCTGCTCAAGAAGCACTCGGCGGACCGTCACATCGGGCAGATCCTGGCCAGGGTCATGGCCCGGGACGAGGATGAGGTCTACCTCCGGAAGCTCTACGCGGAGAGCCAGCACCTGGAGGTGCGCAAGGCGGCCGAGGCCCAGATCCGGCTCATGGAGTCGAGAAGGGGAACGAGCAAGAGCTGAGGATTCCTCAGTGCGCGGGGGAGGCCCCGGCCAACCTCGGGCCGAGGCCGCCGACGTGCGAGGCCAGCAGCGGTGGAGGGCCACCGCCGATCCGGATGCCGAACAGGGCCCGGTTGCGCAGGCTCGCCTCCAGCAGCAGCACGTCGTTCCGGTGCTCGAAGCTCACGAACATCTCGATGAAATGGCTGTTTCGCGAGATGCGCATTCCCGCCTCGGTCGAGCCGTCGAGAAAGCTGCCCCGGTCCAGATCGGCGTCCTCCTTGACGGTCACGGCCCGCATCCGGGCCCGGGCGTAGACCGTTCCTCCCGGCCACTCGTAGAGGTCGCTCTCGATTCCGCCGGTCACCTCGAGCTGATAGCCCACGACGCTCTCCAGGGTGGTGTGGCCGATCCCCAGGGAGACCCGCGTGGGGACGCCGAGAAACGCGTCTCCGAGGTCCAGGCCGGCTCGGGCGCCCAGGGCGTTCCAGTCGACGGCCCGGGTCTTCTCGCGGTCGACGACGTGTCGGGAGACGTGGTCGAAGTAGAGCTCGCCCACGAGCCGGCGGAAGTGCCGCCGCACCCCGAGCTGGAGATGGTAGTTCGTCTGAGTCGCGTCGAAGGCGCGCCGCTCGTTCCCCAGGGTCGTCTCGATGTCTGCGGTGGCGAAGAAGACCGTCTCGTCGAAGCGTATCGGCGCAACCCCGGCCCCGATCCAGGTCGTCCAGCGCAGGTCGGTCTCGCTGGGGGCGTAGCGCGCCGCCATCAGGTGGACCGTGGCTTCGGGAAAGAGATCCACGTCGGTCCCGCCGACCTCGTCGGCGCCCTCGGCGCCCTCGGTGCCGTCGGGCTCCTCGGCGCTGGCTTTCTCCCCGGCGCTGGCGTTCTCCCCGGCGTCGCCGGGCTCCTCGTCGGCGGACCGTATCGACGCCGGCTCGGGAAGCGGGCTCGCCAGCGCAGGGGCAGCGAACCCCAGGACCGCGACGAGCAGTCCGTGAAGTGACACCCCGAGTCGGCCCGGTCGCGGCAACGCCGACAAGGGTAAGTGACGGGTCTCACGTCGTCAATTCGGCGGCCTCCGCCCGCTCCCACCCGGAAGAGTCGCAGTCCGCGCGGGAAACCGCTATCCTTCCCCGCGTGACGCGGGCCGAGATGCGACCTGGACGATGATCGGGGCGATCCTGCTGTCGCTGGCGCAGGGCGCCGGCGCCTGGGCTCACCCTTTCGACCTGCCCCAGCCCGACGGGTTCCCGGCGGAGATCCTGGTCGTGATCGAGATTCCGGCCGGGGGAGGCGTGAAGTACGAGATCGACCCCACCCACGGGTACGTGACCGTGGACCGCTTCATCCAGTCGGCGCTGCGCTACCCCGGCAGCTACGGGTCGGTACCCCGCACCATCGCCGGGGACGGGGACCCGCTGGACGTGCTCCTGATCGCCCGCGAGCCGCTGCCTCCGGGGGTCGCAGTCCGGGTGCGCCCGATCGGCGTGCTCCGGCTCCTCGACTCGGGGGAGCAGGACGACAAGGTGCTCGCCGTTCCGGCTCGGGACCTGGACCCCACCTACGCAGCGATCGGCGACGTTTCCGAGCTTCCCGAGATGGAGCGCCGACGGATCGGGCAGTTCTTCGAGCTCTACGAGGGGCTCACCCCGGGGCAGGTCACCGAGCTGGGGGGGCTCGAGGGTCGGGACGCCGCTCTCCGGACCCTGGAGGCCGCGGCCGCATCGTACACACGGGAGCGGGGAGCGGCGGAGCACTGACGCGTCGGCGCGAGCCGGGTTCGCCGCCGGACCGCGGGGGCCATCAGGACGAAAGAGAGGATCGATGAAGCTGTGGATGCTGTTCGTGGTGGGCGCCGTGAGCGCCTGGGGGTGCTACGTGCCGACTCTGCACGCGGGACAGGCGGCCCTCAAGGGCAGCGCCCTGCGCGGCTTCCTGTGCGTCGGTCTCGCCTACTTCCTCACCGCGGTGCTGATCCCCGCCGCGCTGCTCGCCGCGAAAGCGGAGCCCGGAGAGTTCACGCGCCGCGGGGTGAGCCTCTCCACCCTGGCGGGCTGCATGGGTGCCATGGGCGCCCTGTGCATCATCCTGGCCCTGCGCTCGGGTGGGACGCCTCACGTCGTGGCGCCCCTCGTCTTCGGTGGCGCCCCCATGGTTGCTGCCCTGGTCTCGATGACCTGGCACCGGCCCTCGGTCGCTCCCCAGCCGTGGTTCTACGTCGGGATGCTGATGCTGGCCGCCGGCGCGTCTCTCGTGCTCCGGTTCCGGCCGTCCTAGACCTAGCAGCCCGTGGTGAAAGTCAGACCGCGCCGAGAGCGGGTCCTTTCCGCCAGCTCTTCGTTGCCAAACCTCGGAATACTCCCGGTATGCCTGCGGTTTGGCGCCTCGATCTGACGCAAAATCCCTCGCTCTCGCCCGCGGTGCACTTTCACCACGGGCTGCTAGAGAACCCGGGCGAGCCAGTCCCGGATCACCCCGATCTCCTCGTCGCACACCGCGTGGGGCATGGGGAACTCGTGCTTCGTCGCGGAGCGGCCACCCGTGGCGTAGGTGTCGAAGGCCGCGCGGCCGAGCTGGACCGGCACCACCGGGTCCTGATCCCCGTGGCAGAGCAGGAGGGGAGTGACGCGGTTCGCTTCGCTGGCCTCGTCCTCGCGGGTGCCGGGGAGCACCTCGTAGGCCGAGAGCACCATGAGGCCGGCGAGGGTCTCCTCGTGCCGCACTCCGGTGAAGAGCGCCAGGGCCCCCCCCTGGCTGAACCCGGCCAGGACGATCCTGTCGCTCGGCACTCCGCGCTCGTTCTCGCGGCGGATCAGGTTCGTCACGAGCCCGGCCGAGGCCCGGATCCCGGCCTCGTCCTCGTCCCGCAGGGCCCCCCCGAGAGACCGGATGTCGTACCAGGCCGGCATGATCAGGCCCATGTTGACCGTCACCGCCCGGCGCGGGGCGTGGGGAAACACGAACCGCACCTCGGGACGACGCAGGTGCGGGACGACGTCCTCGAAGTCGTGACCGCTGGCCCCGAGACCGTGCAGCCATATCACAGCCCCGGCCGCGTCCCGCTCGGGGCCGACCTCTACCGTCTCGA
>Ga0299906_10004805_pt1 | contig 11051 bp, 8 predicted proteins | sample RVTome_14_FD_200259 | JGI IMG/M metagenome (GOLD analysis project Ga0299906, IMG submission 200259) | Soil microbial communities from uranium-contaminated site in the Upper Colorado River Basin, Wyoming, United States - RVT145D125 (version 2) ... | reverse complement strand
CGATCCTCCTGCCGCTCACCTTCTCGATGTCGCCGACCTCGGCGATCATCATGCTGTCCTGCATCTACTGGGGTGCGCTGTTCGGCGGCGCCATCACGTCTGTGCTGTTCAACATCCCGGGCGAGCCCTGGTCGGTTGCGACGACGTTCGACGGCTATCCGATGGCGCGCGCCGGCCGCGCCGGCGAGGCGCTGACCGCCGCCTTCACCTCCTCCTTCGTCGGCGCGCTGATCGCCGTGATCGTCCTCACCTTCCTCGCGCCGCTCGTCGCCGGCTTCGCGCTGCGCTTCGGACCGCCCGAGTTCTTCGCCGTGCAACTCCTGACTTTCTGCAGCTTCATCGGTCTCGGCGGCGGGTCGCCCTGGAAGGTCGTCGCCTCGATGATGATCGGCTTCGCCCTTGCCGCTGTCGGGCTCGACACGGTGACGGGGCAGCTGCGCATGACCTTCGGCACGGTGGAGATGATCCGCGGCTTCGACTTCCTCATTGCCGTGATCGGCCTGTTCGGCATCGGCGAGATCCTGCTCACGATGGAAGAGGGGCTGTCGCTAAAGGGCGAGCGGGCGAAGATCAGTCTCGGAGTCGTCCTGAAGACATGGAAAATGCTGCCGCGCTATTGGGCGACGTCGCTGCGCGGCGCCTTCATCGGCTGCTGGATGGGCATCACGCCGGGCGGCGCGACGCCGGCGTCCTTCATGAGCTACGGGCTCGCTAAGCGCTTCTCCAAGCAGGGATCGAAATTCGGGACCGGCTGCATCGAAGGCGTCGTCGCGCCGGAGACCGCGGCGCACGCGGCGGGCACGAGCGCGCTCCTGCCGATGCTGACGCTCGGCATTCCCGGCTCGCCGACGGCGGCCGTGCTGCTGGGCGGCCTGCTGATCTGGGGCCTGCAGCCGGGCCCGCTGCTGTTTATCGAGCAGAAGGATTTCGTCTGGGGCCTCATCGCCAGCATGTATCTCGGCAACATCGTGGGGCTGATCATCGTGCTCACGACCGTGCCTTGGTGGGCGGCGATCCTGCGCGTGCCGTTCTCGATCGTCGGACCGATAATCGTCGTGGTCTGTTCGATCGGCGCCTACACGGTTCACAACGCCTTCTTCGACATCGTCCTGATGCTGGTGTTCGGCATCGTCGGCTATATCTTCAAGAAGCTGCAGTATCCGCTGGCGCCGCTGGTTCTTGCCCTCGTGCTGGGCGACATGGCCGAGAGCGCGTTTCGCCAGTCGATGATCCTCTCCGGCGGCGCGCTCTCGATCTTCTGGTCCAACGGGCTGGTCGCCAGTATCGGCGCGTTGGCGATCTTCGTCCTGTTCTGGCCGCAGATCGCCGACGGGATCGCGCGCCTCGCCGGCGGCCGGGCGGCCGGACGGGGCAGCGCCGACTGACGCGACGTCAGACGACCCCGCCCTCGCGCAGCGTGGTGACCTCGGTGGAAGTCATGCCGAGATACTCGCCCAGCACCTCTTCGGTATGCTGACCGAGCGTCGGCGGCGACTTGCGGTAGCTGACCGGCGTCGCCGACATCCGCACGGGGCTCGCGATCAGCTTCGCCTTGCGGCCGCCGGTCGCCGGGTGGTCCATCTCGATCACCATCCCGCGCGCCCGGACCTGCGGATTCTCGAACACCTCGCTCAGCTTGTTGATCGGGCCGCAGCCGATCTTGCTCTTCTCCAGGTTCTCGATCCACCAGGCGGTCGGCTTGGACCGCGTGATCTCGTTCAGCGTCTCGGTCACGAAGTCGCGGTTGCGCACCCGCTCGACCGCCGTGTTGAAGCGCGCGTCGTCGAGCAGCCGCTCGCAGCCGGCCACCTTGCAGAAGCGCTGGAAGGTCGGGTCGTTGCCAACCGACAGCACGAAGTAGCCGTCGGTCGACGGCATCACCTGGTAGGGCACGATGTTCGGATGCTGGTTGCCGAGCCGCTCCGGATTCTGCCCGGTGGCGAGGTAGTTCATGCCCTGGTTGGCGAGCCACGCCACATGTGCGTCCAGCATGCTGATATCGATGTGCTGGCCCTGGCCGGTCTTCTCCTGGTGGCGCACGGCCGCGAGAACGCCGACCGCCGCGTACATGCCCGACATCAGGTCGGCGATCGACACGCCCACCTTCATCGGCTCGCCGGCCGCCTCGCCGGTCAGGCTCATGACGCCGCCCATCGCCTGGATCAGCGCGTCGTAGGCCGGACGGTCGGCATAAGGGCCGGTATGGCCGAATCCCGTCACCGAGCAATAGATCAGGCGCGGGAACTCTTTCCGCAGGTCCTCGTAGCCGAGGCCGTATTTCGCCAGCGTCCCGGTCTTGAAGTTCTCGGCCAGGATGTCGCTCTTGGCGATCATCCGCTTGGCGATCGCCTGGCCCTCGGGATGGCCGAGGTTGAGCGTGATCGAGCGCTTGTTACGGTTCGTGCCAACGAAATAAGCGCTCTCGCGGGTGTCCTTGCCGTCCCGGTCCGGCAAGTAGGGCGGCGCGAAATTGCGCGTATCGTCGCCGACCTCCGGCCGCTCCACCTTGATCACCTCAGCCCCGAGATCGCCCAGGATCTGGGTACAGTGAGGGCCCGCCAGAATTCGTGTGAGGTCGAAGACGACGAGGCCGTCCAGTGGACCCTTCATGGTTCCAATTCCTCTCGATGACTGTATGCTTTGCCGGTCCTTAACTAACCCGGCGGCGTGCCCGGCGACAAGTTGCGCACCGGGGGACGTCCGAAGGCGCCACCGGTTTCGAGAGGTCGTCGCTTGAACGCCATCTTCTTCGCCATCGTCCTCGTCTCCTTCCTGGTTGCCGGCTACCGCCAGTTGACCGTCGACCCGGCCCCAGGCGCCCCGACGCCGATGGAGCTGCTCTCCGGCGGCATGATCGATGCGGCCAAGGGCTCCGTCACCCTGGCACTCGGCCTAGTCGGCGTCATGGCGCTGTTCCTCGGCCTCATGAAAGTGGCGGAGGCGGGCGGCCTGCTGACCATCATCGCCCGGCTGCTGCGCCCGGTAATGGTGCGGCTGTTCCCCGACGTTCCGGCCGATCATCCGGCGATGGGTGCCATCATCATGAACCTGTCAGCGAACGTCATGGGGCTCGGCAATGCCGCGACGCCCTTCGGCATACGGGCGATGCAGGAGCTCGACAAGCTGAACCCGCATAAGGGCACCGCGACCAACGCGATGGCGCTGTTCCTGGCGATCAACACATCGAGCGTGACGATCCTGCCGACAGGCGTCATCGCGCTGCGCGCGGCCGCCGGCTCGACCGATCCCGCCGGCATCCTGCCGACCACGCTGTTCGCCACCGTCTGCTCGACCGCCGCCGCAGTCTTGGCGGCGAAGCTCTACGCCCGCTTCTCGCCCATCGCGCCGTCGGGCGCCGGTGCCAGAGAACCGGTGCGGGAGCCCGGCTCGGCCACCGTGGACGACGTCGCGTCCGCCCCGGCGGACGCCACCATCGGCGCTGCCGCCGCGTCGGTCGCGGAAGGCGAGGCCTATCCCTTGTGGGCAACGATGCTGGCGCTGCTCGGCGTGATCGCGCTCATCCCGCTCTCCATCCTCTATGGCAGCGCCGTCTCGCCCTGGATCATCCCGGGGCTGATGTTGGCGCTGCTCGGGTTCGGCGCGGCGCGGCGGGTCGCTGTATACGAAGTCTTCGTCGACGGCGCCCGCGACGGCTTTCAGGTCGCCATCCGCATCATCCCCTACCTGGTGGCGATCCTGGTTGCCGTCGGCATGCTGCGCGCAAGCGGCGCGATGGACCTGGTGATCGCCCCGCTGGCCAAGCTGACGTCGCTTGTCGGCCTTCCGGCCGAGGCCCTGCCGATGGCGCTGCTCCGCCCGCTTTCGGGCTCGGGCGCGTATGGCTATCTCAGCGCCATCATCCAAGATCCGGCGATCGGACCGGACAGCTACACCGGATACCTGGTCAGCACCTTCCAGGGATCGACCGAGACGACCTTCTACGTGCTCGCGGTCTATTTCGGCGCCGTGCAGGTCCGCCGCGTGCGCCATGCGGTCGCCGCCGGCCTCACCGCCGACGTCGCCGGTATCGCCGCCGCGGTCTTCATCTGCTCGCTGCTGTTCGCCGGCTGAGGGCGGCAATTGTTGCCGGGCAATGCGGACCCGGCTGCGCCGCAACGCTGCGGTCCGGACGCGGAAATCCTTGGCAAACAAGCCTTCGCAAGCCCGCTGAAACCGGCAGGTTTCTTGCAACTTCCTTTGCAGCGCGCAAAAAAAACCGGAGGTAGCGGAGATGCAACCCCAGCCACGTGATGAAGGCCCGGCACTCTCGAGCCTGATCGCCGTCGATTCCAAAGAGCTTGCCGAAAGGATGCTGGAACCGACGACCATGCAGGCGATCTACGAGGATACCGAGGCGATCATCTCGACGAACCGGACGCCGGACGGGCTTACTGCCCTCGTCGCCAACGTCATCGAGACGATGGAGACGCTCTGGGCGGATCTCGAGCCGGAGTCGCCGGAATACGCCTGCCGCAAGGGCTGCTCCCACTGCTGCCATCAGTCGGTCATGGTCACCGCAGCCGAGACGCTGCACACCACGAAATTCCTGCGCGACAACCTTTCGGAGTCCGAAGTGCTGCGGCTGCGCGACCGTGTCGCGGCGCGCGCGCGGCAAGCGGAAGGGCTGGACAACAACCAGCGCATGGACAAGCGGATTCCCTGCGCCTTCCTGATCGACAATATCTGCACGATCTATCCGGTACGCCCGCTCCAATGCCGCGGCGGCTTCTCGGAAGACTCCGAGTATTGCCGCAACCTCCTCGAACACCGGGAAGAGACGCAGGACGCCGTCGCGAGCGGCGCCATCGACGGACGATACCTGCTGGTTCCGAAGATGCTCTACGACAGCGCCCAGGTCGGCATGGCAGGGGCGTTGAAAAAGGATGGTCTGAGCAGCGATCCGCTCGAGTTGAGCGCCGCCATGGCGATCGCGCTCGGCGATCCCAGCATTACCGAGAAATGGCTGCGTGGCTGGCCGGTCTTCGAACGGGCCCGGCTGCACCGGAAAGCCGCGAAGCGCGGCGACCAGTACGCCACCCAGCCGGCGCAGTAGCCGCCGGCGGACCCGAGGCGCTCAGCGCGCCGCGGCGGTTCGCGGCCGCGCGACGGTCTGGCCGGTCAGCAAGTCCATAGCGGAACGAAGCTGGGGATCGCCCTCGGCCTTTTCGTCCATCGGGATCAGGACATCCGGGGTGATGCCGCCTTCGACCGAGTGGCCCGACGGCGTCAGATAGATCGCCGTCGTAAGCTTTACCGCGTTGCTACCCGACAGCGGGATGATGGTCTGCACCGTTCCCTTGCCGAAGGTCTTGGTGCCGACGAGCAGCGCCCGGCGCCGGTCCTTGAGGGCGCCGGCGACGATTTCGGCCGCGGAGGCGGAGCCGTTATTGATCAGCACGACGATCGGCAGGCCGCCGCTGACGTCGCCGTCCAGCGAATCGTAATGGTGCTCGTAGAAGCGCTCGCGCGTCGACACGATCCGTCCCTTGTCCAGGAACATGTCCGACACCTTGATCGACTGGTCGAGCAGCCCGCCGGGGTTGTTGCGGAGGTCCAGGATCAAGCCGCGCGCCCGCGGCCCCAGCTCGCGCTTTATGGCCAGGACCGCTTCCGCGACCTCCTCGCCGACGCGCTCGGAGAAGCTGGTGATGCGGATGTAGCCGATATTGCCCTCGGTCCGCCGGCGGACCGCGGCGATGTTGATGATCGCCCGCTCGAGCGTCACGTCGAACGGCGCCTTGTCGCCGCGCTTGATCCCCAGAACCACTTGCGATCCCGGCTCGCCGCGCAGCTCGAGGACGGCGTCGCGGAGCAGCATGCCCTCGAGCGACCGTCCATTGGCGCGCAGGATGCGGTCGCCGGCCTTCAGCCCGGCGCGCGCCGCCGGCGTGCCGTCGATCGGCGAGACGACCTCGATGAAGTCGCCTTCCTTGCGGACCTCGATGCCGAGCCCGCCGAAACGGCCGCGGGTCTGCTCGCGCAACGACCGCCAATGCTCCTCGTCGAGGTAGCTGCTATACGAGTCCAGCGCACCCAGCATGCCGTGGACGGCGGCCTCGATCAGCTCCTTGTCCTTGGCCTTGCCGGGATCGGGAAAGCGCTTGCGCATCTCCTGGCTGGCGGCGGTGACCAGCTTGTCCTCGTCGACCTCGCGTACGTAGTGCAGCCGCACCTGCTCGTAGACCTGGGCGAACAGGTTGCCGCCCCGCACATAGCCGCTCGCGTCGCCGCGTGCCGGCGCCACCGCGCCGTTGCGGTACTGCTTGATATCGCTGGCGATCCGCTGGGCGGCGCTCGTCGCCTCGGGTCCCGGCTCGGCCGACAGATAGGCGCATCCAGCGGCGAGCGCCACCACGAGGCACAATGCCAGATAGCGAAATTTAAAGGATTGCATTCGGCCCATCCGGTCTCGGAGATCAGGAATATGGGACGAAGACGTCATGACGGCAACTGCAATCCATTTTCGGGCCAGCGCCTCAAAATGCGGCATTCTTCGGGCGGCCGGCGCGCTCCGGTTCTGACCGTGCCCGCTTCGTGTTAGCATGGCTTGGAAAAAATCAATAAATGCTGAATGCACCAATCCCAGGGAGCATTAATCATGCCGAAGAGTGCGTTTCGCCAAGCGTTGCAGGACGCTGTCGAGCTGCGTCATTCCAAGATTCATCCGTTCAGCGAGGCATGGGTATCCGGCGCCTTGGACCGCCGCATCCTCGGGGAATGGACCAAGCAGCACTACCACTACGTGAGCCACTTCGCCCAGTGGTGCGGTATCATATTCGGGCATTGCGACGATGAGGCCGCCAACCACTTCCTCGTCGAGAACGTCGCCGAAGAGGAAGGGCTGATCGAGGAAGGCGGCTATCCGGCCGTCAAGCATGTCGAGCTGCTGCTCGATTTCGGCGAGGCTTGCGGCAAGTCGCGCGCCGAGATCAAAAACGCCCAGAAGAACGGCGAGCTGATGGCGGGTACGCTCGGCCTGCAGTCGTGGTGCGCCGTGCAGGCGGCGAAGCCGACCCATGCGGCGATCGCCGGCCTGCTCGTCGGACTGGAAAGCCAGGTGCCGCAGATCTACAAGCGTACGACGCCGCCGCTGGTCGAGAAATACGGCTTCACCGAGAAGGAGATCACCTTCTTCCGCCTGCACATCGTCGCCGACACCGAGCATGGCAAGCGCGGCTACGATCTGGTCGAGCGCATGGCGGATACCGACGTCAAAAAGGAGGCCTGCCTGCGCGCGGTGCGCGAGGCGGGGCTGATGCGCCGGCTCTATCTCGACTCGCTCTACAACGAGTATGTCGCGCCGCATCGCGCGGCCGCCGAATAGCATGCGCATCGTCAAGACGCTGACCCTGGCGGAAGCCAACCTCGTCCTCGACGCAGCGCAGGCGAAGGCCGAGGAGCTGGGCGTCGCCCACGTTCTCTGCATCGCCGACAATGCGGGCTATCCCATCGCGCTGCGCCGCCTGGACGGCGGCAAGGTGACGAGCGTGCAGATTGCCGAGAACAAGGCTTTCACGGCGGCCGGCCACCGCCGCAAGACGCACACCTTCACCAATACCTATCCGGGGGAGGAGGCCTGGGGAATCTTCACCCAGCATTACGGCCGGCTGACCGTCTTCGTCGGCGGCTATCCGATCGAGGCGGAAGGCGAGGTCGTCGGCGGCATCGGCGTCTCCGGCGGCAACGGCGAGCAGGACATGGCCGTCTGCGAGGCCGGCATCGCCGCCTTCGAGAAATATCTCGCGGAAACGCGCTGATCCCGTTCGATCGGCGCGTTCCCGCGTCGCCGCGCGGCTACTTCGCGGCGCTGCAGACGATCTCGACCAGGGTGTCGGAGGTGCCCAACACCGTGCCGACCGTGGCGCGGGTCGGCGGATTGTTCGGGTCGATCCAGGCGATCCACGCCTCGTTCATCCCCTCCTTCTGCGACATGTCGGAGAGGTAGACCGTCGCAGTCAGCAGGCGCGACTTGCTGGTGCCGGCCTTGGCGAGCGCGGCGTCGATCTTGCGCAGGATCTCGACGGTCTGCTCCTTCATCGACGCCGACCGGTTGTCCGCCGTCAGTCCGGCGACATAGACCACCCCGTTGTACTCGACCGTACGGCTCAGCCATTTGCCCGGGTCGTTGCGCGTAATCGTCATGGCAGGTTCCTCCGTCCTCTTTAGATGGCGCACCGCTCTATTCACGCCCGCGGCGCGCGCCAGCGCAAGTAGTCATTTCGTGAAAGCAAGGATGTCGTCGTGCAGTCGCTGCGGAATGCGGATGCCGTCCCGTGGCGTGCGCTGCCGGGCGGCGATACGCCGGTCGGACGGCAGGCGCGTGCCGTCCTGGGCGAGCACGCGGCCGAACAGCGCCTCCGCATGGTCGAGCGACGCCGCCGCGTCACCGCCGGGCACGAAGCGCGCCGGATCCATCGCCAGCAGCAGCTCGCCGCCCTTGGCCGGCCCGCCGTCGCCGGTATCCTCGGCCGCCGCCTCGAAGCCGAAATGGCTGTGCGGCAGGCCGGAGGCCATGAGCTCGACCATCAGGGCGACCGCCGCTCCCTTGTAGCCGCCGAACGGCAGCTGCGCGCCGGCGAGCGCTTCTCCAGGGTCGATGGTCGGCCGGCCCTCGCGATCGATCGCCCAGCCTTGCGGAATCGCCTTGCCGTCGCGCTTGTGGAGCATGATCTCGCCGCGCGCCGATGCGCTCGACGCCTGGTCGAAGACGAGCGGCGGCCGTCCCCGGCGCGGCCAGCCGAAGGCCATCGGATTGGTGCCGTAGAGCGGCTTGGTGCCGCCGGCGGGCGCGACATAGCTCCGCGAATTGACGAAGGCGAAGGCGACGAGGCCCAGCTCCGCCAGCGCCTCGACCTCGTACCACAGCGCCGCGAAGTGGTAGGCGTCGACCACGGGCATCGCCGCGATGCCCTGGCGCCGCGCCGCGGCCGCCAGCGGCGCCCGCCCGACGTTGAGCGCAAGCGGCGCGAAGCCGCCCCGCGCGTCGACCTGGACGACGCCCGGCGCGAGCTCGGTGACGACCGGCACGGCCTTGCCGTCCACCCGGCGGTTGCGGAGCGCGATACAGTAGCCCGGCAGCCGGAACAGGCCATGCGACTTGCAGTCGTCGCGCTCGGCCGTCGCGATCACGTCCGCGACCGCGTCGGCATTGTCCTGCGAAGCGCCCAGATGGATGAGCGTGCGGGTTGCGAGGCGGCGAACCTCGTCGAGTGTCAGCGTCACGTCCATCGCGCTACGATCCCTTCGCCGCCTGCAGGACGCGCCAGACCTTTTCCGGCGTGACCGGCATGTCGAGACCGGCGGTGTCGCAGTCCTGCAGCGCGTCCATCACCGCGTTGATCACCGCGGGCATGGAAGCGGTCGGCCCGGACTCGCCGCAGCCCTTGATGCCGAGCGGGTTGGTCGTACACACCGTCTCGTTGCGGCCCCAATCGAACTGCGGCACATGGACGGCGCGCGGCAGGCAGTAATCCATGAAGGACCCGGTGACGAGCTGCCCGGAGTCAGGGTCGTAGCGGCAATCCTCGTAGAGCGCCTGGCCGATGCCCTGGACGATGCCGCCGTGCAGCTGCCCTTCCAGCAGCATCGGGTTGATCACGGTGCCGAAATCGCTCACCAGCGCGTAGCGGACAACCGAGACCACGCCGGTTTCTTCGTCGATCTCCACCTCCGCCACATGGCAGCCGCAGGGATAGCTGTAGGCCTTGGCCGAGAAGTGATAGCTGGCGTCGAAGCCGAGCTCCATGTCGGGCGGCACCTTGGAATCGTCGAAGGCCGCGCGGGCGACCTGCTGGATCGTCACGTCGCGGTCGGTGCCGGCGACGCGGAAGCGCCCGCCCTCGAAGGCAATGTCCTCGGCGCTCGCCTCCAGGAGCTGGGCTGCGATGCGCCGGCCCTTCTCCACCAGCTTGATCGAGGCGTGATAGATCGCCGTGCCGGCGACCGTCGCCGTCCGCGACCCGCCGGTGCCCAAGCCGTAGCCGACCCGGTCCGTGTCGCCCTGGACGACGTGGATGCTGGCGGCGGGGATGCCGAGCCGGCTTGCCGCGACCTGGGCAAAGGTGGTCGCGTGACCCTGGCCGTTGGTCTGGCCGGTCATCGTCAGGGTCAGGTGGCCGCTCGGATCGAACTGCAGGCCGACCCGGCCGTCCTTGAAGCCGTCCGGCTCGGTATAGACCGAGAAGCCGAGGCCGCGCCGCTTGCCGGCGCGCTGCGCGGCGGCCGCTCGACCGGCGAAGCCGTCCCGGTCGGCGACGCGCAGCGCGTCCGCCATGTTGAGCGCGAAGTCGCCGCTGTCGTAGACGAGGCCGGTCGCCGTGCGGTAGGGCATGTCCTCCGGCCGCACCAGGTTGCGCGCCCGCAGATCCTGCGGATCGATCCCCAGGTCGCGGGCGGCCCGGTCGACCAGCCGCTCGATCATGTAGCAGTATTCCGGCTTGCCGGCGCCGCGATAGGCAGCGACCGACGTGGTGTTGGTGAAGACGCACTGCGTCTCCGCATAGGCGAGCGGGATGCGGTAGACGTTGGTCAGCATGCGCGTGCCGCCGCTGGTCGGGATGATCGGCCCGGAGGCGGTGAGATAGGCGCCCATGTTGGAGACGGTGCGACAGCGGATCGCCAGGAAGCGTCCATCGCGGTCGAGCGCCAGCTCGGCATGCATGACGTGGTCGCGGGCGTGCCGGTCGGTCGGGAAGCTGTCGTCTCGGGTGGCGAACCACTTGACCGGCCGGCCGAGCCGCTTCGCCGCCCAGCAGACGGCCACCTGCTCCGGATAGATGTAGTTCTTGATGCCGAAACCGCCGCCGACCTCGGGCGTGACCACGCGGATGCTGGCGGCGGGCACCTTCAGCCCCTTCTCCGCCAAGTCGGTCTGGATCACCGTGCCGCCGCCGGTCGGCGTGTAGAGCGTGTAACGGCCTTCGACGGGGTCGTAGGCCGCGGTCGCGCCGCGCGGCTCGAGCGCAGCGACTATCACCCGGTTGTTCACGAGATCGAGCCGCGCCACATGGGCGGCCGATGCGAAGGCGGCATCGACCGCGGCCCGGTTCCCG
>Ga0299906_10004804_pt1 | contig 11051 bp, 12 predicted proteins | sample RVTome_14_FD_200259 | JGI IMG/M metagenome (GOLD analysis project Ga0299906, IMG submission 200259) | Soil microbial communities from uranium-contaminated site in the Upper Colorado River Basin, Wyoming, United States - RVT145D125 (version 2) ... | reverse complement strand
AGCTCCATCGCCAGCGATGCCTCCGGCAATGCCGTCATGCCGACGAAATCCGCGCCGTCGTTGGCCAACCGCCGGACTTCTGCGCCGGTTTCAAGTCGCGGCCCCTGGGTAACCGCGTACACACCGCCGCCATGACAGGCTATGCCTGCGGTTTCCGCCGCATCAAGTATGCCTTGCCTGAGCTCAGCGCAAAAAGGCTCTGTAAAATCGATATGCGTCAAATTAGCGGATTCACCGTCGTAAATACTGTGATCCCTTCCCCATGTGTAGTCGATCAGCTGCGAGGGCACAGCGAGCTGACCCGGCTGCAGTTGGCCGCCGATCACCCCGACGGTATTGATTGCCACGACACTGTCGACACCGAGTTTTTTCAGTGCGGCCATGTTGGCCCTGTAGTTGACCCGGTGTGCCGGTATGTGCAAATCGTCTCCGTGGCGCGCAATGAGAAATACCCTATGCTCGCCGTATTCGAGTTCGCGCACCGGGCTCGAAGGTTTGCCGAATTCCGTATCGACGACGTGCGCTGCCGAATCGCCGCCAAAATCACGAAAGCCGCTGCCGGCGACGAGGCCATACTGCCGCGGTGTCCGGCTTTTACGCTGAGCGTGCTTCATGCATCGAGTTCCAGCGGCGGCCGATCCAGCATACGTCTGAAGCTCGCGGACGCGTGCTGCCATTCGTCGCTGGCCTCCAGGGATTCCCGCATCACCGATCCGGTTCCATGCAGGCGTGCGAGGCGCACCAGAGACAGCGGATTGGAATAGTCGTTCAAGGCCGATACCGCAGCCGTTGCCGCCGGTCGGTCGTTGCAAATCAGCACCATGTCGCAGCCAGCCTCGAGTGCACGCCGTGCCCGGTCCGGTATGGAACCGAAACTCGAGGTCGCTTTCATGCTGAGATCATCGCAAAACACCGCTCCGTCAAAGCCGAGCTGCCCGCGCAACTGGCCCCGTATCCATTGTGCCGAGAATCCGGCCGGCAGGCTGTCGACCTCCGGGTACACGACGTGGGCGAGCATTACCGCGGCAATGCGGCGATTGGCGATCAGTTTTTCATAGGGCCGCATGTCGTCGAGAATATCGCTGTATTCACGTCGGTCGACCGGCAATTTCTCGTGTGAGTCGGCGACCACTGCGCCGTGACCGGGAAAATGCTTGGCCACGGCTGCCATGCCCACTGAGCGCAGCCCGCTGCAAAATGCGCTGGCCAGGGTTGCAACGACCTCGGGATCGGAGTGAAAGGACCGGTCACCGATCACTTCGCTCGCGCCATAGTCGAGGTCGACACACGGCGCAAAGCAAAGATCGACCGCAGCGGCGCGAAGTTCCGAAGCGATCAGCCAACCGGCCATCCTTGCCGACTCCATCGCGCCCTCCGGGTCACGGTCAAACTCGGCACCCAGCCGGCGCATCGGTGGAATGGCGCTGAATCCCTCGCGAAAACGCTGGACCCGTCCACCTTCATGATCAACGGCGACCAGTACCGGCGGACTGCGAACAGCGCGAATGGCTGCAACCAAGTCGGCAACCTGCTCCGGCGACGCGTAATTGCGGCTGAAGAGGATCACGCCACCGACTGCCGGTTCTGCGAGCAACGATCGATCGGCCGGAGTCAGTTCGAGTCCCGCAATATCCAGCATCACCGGTCCGAGAGCCATAAATCACTGCCTGGCAGCGCCGTTGCCCGGCCCGGACTCGCTCCGGCGCGCTGCGGCGATCTCATTGCAATTATTAAGTATTGGTCTTAACTTGTTGTTTATATTACTTTTTCGAAAATACTGCAATCGATTCGACATGTGCGGTGTGCGGAAACATGTCTATGATGCCAGCAGCCTCGAACTTGTACCCGAAGCGGTGCACCAGTTCCCCGCTGTCCCTTGCCAGCGTGCCCGGATGGCAGGAGACGTAGACGATTCTCTCCGGGCTCATCCGCTCGACATGCATCAGCAGCTCGATCGCACCGGCCCGGGCCGGGTCCAGCAGCAGTTTGCCCCAGGTCCGCGCCATCCAGGCCTCGCTCCCGTCCGCGGCAGCGAGATCCGCAACCGCAAATTCGCAATTCGCGATGCGGTTTCGCTTGGCGTTTTGCCGCGCTCTTGAGACCAGTCTGTGGTCGCCCTCGATGCCCAGTACCCGTGCGGCGCGACCGGCAACAGGCAGTGAGAAGTTGCCAATGCCGCAGTACAGGTCCAGCACCGAATCGCCGGGCTCGGGTCGCAGCAATTCCAGCGCCCTGCCGATCATCAGGCGGTTGACGGCAGCGTTGACCTGCACGAAATCGGTGGCAGCAAATTCCATCCGCAGGCCGTACCCGGGCAGATCGTAATACAGCGTTTCGGGCGGAATCGGGTACAACGGTTCAACGCTGTCGAGCCCGCCGGATTGCAGGGCGATCTGCAATCCATGCTGCTTTGCAAACGCGATCATCGCTTGCCGGTCGGCCATACCGGGCGGGTCCAGGACCCGAAACACGAGTTCGGTGCAATTGTCTGCAACGGCCACTTCTACCTGTGGCAAGCGGCTGCGAATGCCGAGTCGCCCGATGAGGTCGCTCAACGCGCCAATCAGGTGGTCGACTGGTTCGGCAAGCACCTCGCAACGAAGCATGTTGGTCACATACGGCGCATGCCGCTCGCGAAACCCGACCAGCACCCGCCCTTTTGCGGCGACGTCCTTCACGGCAAGCCGTGCGCGGCGACGGTATCGCCAACTGCCGTCCGCTGACGAGTCGAACAGCGGCGGCAACCATTGCTGCGGTTCCGTGCGACCGATGCGGCTCAGGTTGTCGCGCAGGGACTGCTCCTTGATATGCCGCTGTTCGGCTGCTGTCACGTGTTGCAGCGAACAGCCACCACAGACGCCGTAGACCTCGCAACGAGGCTGTACGCGCGACGGCGATGCGCTCAGGACCTCCAGCAGCTCGGCATCGTCGTAACTGCGATGCCGTTTGCGGCGCATGAACCGGACCTCCTCGCCTTGCAAGGCCCCGGCAACGAACACTTTCTTCCCGGGCGCCTCGGCAATGCCGCGCCCGTCGTGGGTGACGGCCACGATGCGCGCCGTTTCCGTTGCACGTTGTCGCGCCATGCTGCCGGGCATCAGGTCTTCGGCCAGGCGGCAAGAAATTCGTCAAGGTGAGGGCGATTCATGCCTTTCAGGGTCGCCCGTACCAATTCGAATTCCCGGGCGAGGTCCTTGCTGTCCAGGCGCCCGCGCATGTGTTCGAAGCGCAGGTAAATGAGGTAAGTATTGAGTACGTCGGTCTCGCAATAATTGCGAATGTCCTCGATGCCACCTTTGAGCCAGCAGTCCCGGACCTTGTCGCCGCTCATGCCGAGTTTGCCGGGAAATCCGAGCAGCACCGCCATTTGTTCGAGGCTCGCGCGACCGCGTGGCTGGAAACCGGAAAGCACATCCATCAGGTCGATGTGTCGCCAGTGAAAGCGGCCCAGGTAGTTGTTAAAGCGGTACTCGCGATCGTTGTCGCCGGTTTCCCAGTAACGAGGAGCCTGGATGCCGTGTCGCATTGCCCGGTAGTGCAGAACCGGCAGGTCGAAGCCACTGCCATTCCACGACACGAGGTCGGGCGCATAGCGTTCGATGCCGTCGAAAAAACGCCGAACGAGCTCGGCTTCGTCGGAACCGGGGTCGCCGAGACTCCACAGTCGAAAACTGTCTGCCGTGCGCAGACCCACCGAGATAGCGACGATCCGCTGCTGGTGGGGCGGCAGAAAGTCGCTGCCGGTTTCCTGCAGGCGATTGAAAGTCATGGCCGTACCGACGTCCTCGTCGGTCAGGCCGTCGAGTTGCCACATACGGCGGCCGAACTCCACGTCCGGGACCGTTTCGATATCAAATGTAAAGCAGTGCATCGGATCTCTTGAATGCATCAGTCAGGCGTTCATCACGACTGCAAATGCGAGCACGAGTCCGGCATCATCGGACAGGCTGACATGTCCTGCGCCTATCCCGAGTTCTAGGCACACTTCCTTGCCGCGGTCAGACCAGACTACCAGTGGACGCCCCCAGGCATTGCTGATTATGCCGACATCGCGGATCCACATACCGTGTGCAAAACCTGTCCCCATGGCCTTGACCGTCGCTTCCTTGGCAGCAAAACGCATCGCGAGAAACCGCACCGGCCATTTGCTTTTCTCGAACAGCCCTCGTTCTTCATTCATCAGCAGCCGATCCACGAAATGTGCGCCGAATCGATCGTATGTGTGCTGGATGCGCGCAATCTCGACGATGTCCGTGCCGACGCCAAATATCACGACCTCAGGCTCCGGATCTGGCCAGAAACATGAGCTGCTTCATTTTGCGCACGGCTGCATCCAGGCCGTCGAACACGGCACGCGCAACAATTGCGTGACCGATGTTGAGTTCCCGAATTCCGGCTATCGCTGCAACGGCACCGACATTGTCGTAGTTGAGTCCGTGTCCCGCATGCACAATCAGTCCCGCCTGCTGCCCGTAACTTACAGCGTCACGGATGCGTTGCAGCTCGCGGCCCTGATCCGCACCGCTCGCATCCGCGTAAGCGCCAGTATGCAGCTCGACGACCGGGGCGCCGGCAAGCACTGCAGCATCCAGTTGGCGGGCATCCGGGTCTATGAATAGCGACACACGAATCCCGGCATCGGCGAGCCTCGTACAGGCTTCGTGGACTTCGCGACGATGCGCGAGCACGTCGAGGCCTCCTTCTGTTGTCACTTCTTGACGTTTCTCGGGCACCAGGCAGCAATCGCGTGGCCGGATCGTCAAAGCAATACCGATCATCTCGCTGGTCACGGCCATTTCCAGGTTCATGTGCGTCGTCATGACCTGCTGTATGGCGATGAGATCACCGTCCTGTATGTGCCGCCGGTCCTCGCGCAGGTGCACCGTTATGCTGTCGGCACCTGCGGCCTCGGCAAACTGTGCAGCCAGTGCGGGTTCCGGGTACGCGGTACCACGAGCCTGCCGGAGCGTGGCGACATGATCGATGTTGACACCGAGGTGCAATGCACTGAGGTCGTTCAAAGGAGATTCCTGATGTCCGCATTGTCCTTTGCATTGTCCGGGATGCGGGCAGCGCGTCGCAACTCCAGCAGTACCTTGCGGGTCTTCAGCTCCTTGCCGCCCATGTGATAGGCGATGACGTCCCGCATCAATCTCCCGGCGCTTTGCAGGACTTCCGGTCGCGTGAACTCCTGGCGGTCGATCGCCAGCAGAATTTCGCCACTGTAGGTGGCAGCGGCATCGCTGCGGCTGACCGGTACCGGACCCTGGTCCACCCGGTACTCATAGATGCGGTCGGCTTGCAATGCCTTGAGCGTCTGCGCCTCGCGATCCAGTATCAGTGCGTACCCGAGATTGCGCAACAGCGCAATTTCGAACTCGCGCAGACATGCCGAAAGATCGCTGCGACCGGCAAAACCGTTGATTGAGCGAGCATAGGCGACGAAGATCTCCGGTTGCGGATCGTGCCGGTGCAAGAGATTGAGCATGAGCTCATTGACGTAATATCCGGCAAGCAGCGCGTCGCCGCTCAAGGCAATCGGCGGGCCATCCATTTCGGCCCCGGTCAGGGTCCCCAGATCCGAGCGGATCGACCATGACATCTGCAGTGGCATGAACGGCCTGAGGATGCCCCGCAGCCGGGACCTGGCACTGCGGCTCCCGCGCGCGACCAGCGTCAGTCGCCCGCTATCCCGGCTGATAATGTCGAGTAGCTGACTCGAATCGCGAAACGGACGGTGGTGTAACAACCACGCCGGCGCGTTCAAAATGCGTCTGGTGCCAGTCAATCGGTCCGCCCGCCAGGCGCGTCGAAGCCGAGCTGCAACAGGTCTCGCTCACTGTCAGCCCAGTTCTCTTTGACACGGGCCCACAATTCCAGATGCACTGGCACCGAAAGCCGGTCGCGCAGCTCGAGCCGGGCTGCCGTCCCGATCCGCTTCAGCATGCCGCCGCCTTTGCCGACCACGATGCCTTTCTGGCTGTCTCTTTCCACCCAAATGACGGCGTGAATGGCAATTCCGGCATCGTCACGATCGTACCGCTCGATTTGCACTGTGAGGCCGTACGGCAATTCCTGCCGCAGGTTTAAGGTCAGTTTCTCACGAATCACTTCTGCGGCCTGGAACTCCTCGCCCCGGTCCGACACCATGTCGTCGGGATACAGTGCCGGTGATACCGGGAGGTACGTCGGAATGAGCGTCAGAAGCTGACCGAGATTGTCGCTCTTGGCGGCCGACACCGGTACCAGTTCCGCAAACTCGTGTCGTTGCGACATCACGCTGATATGTTCGAGCAGGGATTCCTTAGGCACAATCCTGTCTATCTTGTTCAGAATTGCGAATGAGGGAATGGCCGATTTCCGGATGCGCTGCAGAACATCGTCGTCTTCTTCGGTCCAGCGCCCGGCCTCGGTAACAAATAGGATCAGGTCCGCGTCTGACAGGGCGCTCGCCGCCGACCGGTTCATCATCCGGTTCATTGCTTTGCCGACATCGCGGTGCAGCCCCGGCGTGTCGACAAATATGATCTGGCTGTTGCCGTCCGAGCGTATCCCCAGGATGCGATGGCGGGTTGTCTGTGGCTTCGGCGTAACGATGCTGACTTTCGTTCCGACCAGCGCGTTGATCAAGGTCGACTTTCCGACATTCGGCCTGCCAACTACGGCGACAAACCCGCATTTGAATTCATCGGTCATGGCTCAGTGCCCGGCATCCAGCATTGCCAGCATTCGTTCTGCAGCCTGCTGCTCGGCATCCCGCCTCGACCCTCCGGTGCCGGCCGATCGCATGCCGGTACCGCTCACAGTACAACTGATCTCAAACGTCTGTTGATGTGCTTTCCCGCTTATTTTTTCCATATGATACTCAGGCAGTGCCAGTTGCCGTGCCTGCAGAAACTCCTGCAGCGCCGTTTTCGGGTCGCGCAGGTCGACCGCATCGGGCAACGCGCTCAGTCGTTCGCCGTACGCAGCGCATATTATCGCCTTCGCTGCGTCGAAACCGCCATCGAGGTAGACGGCGCCGAACAAGGCTTCCAGCGCGTCGGCAAGTATCGATTCGCGGCGGTGGCCGCCGGTCTTTTTTTCACCGGGCCCAAAAATTATGTGACGGCCGATACCGAGTTCCGTCGCGAGTTCCGCCAGTGCCGAGTCTTTCACCAGGAACGAACGAAGCCTGCTCAATGTTCCTTCGTCGGCATCAGGCCTCTGCCTGTAGATGATTTCGGAAACGACGGCATCGAGTACGGCGTCGCCCAGATACTCGAGACGTTCATTATTACTGCCAGTGGCGCTGCGATGGGTAAGCGAATGGCGCAGAAGTTCCTTATCGCGAAATTCGTATTCGAGCGATTTCTTCAGCCAGCGTACCGCTTTTTCCAAGGTGACTGCTCACATATTCGGCGGCCGGGAAAGGCAGCCATCACCTATGGTATGGGCAGACAGCCAGGCAGGCAACGCCACACTGAAAATTCGCGACGGAATGTCGCAACAAATGTTTGCGACAATCCTAGCGGCGAACTTCTACGGAATTGTCGAACTTGACGGTGAAATAGACGTTCGCAATAAACGGTGTTGTGTGGTCGTACTCAGCTTTCACAACGAAGCCATTGCCGCTGGGCGTTACGGTGATGTCTTTCGCGGTTATTTCGCTCACGCTCTCGATATCGAATCGGCGACTGATCGAAGTCCTTATCGCCGCCCTGGACGGATTCTGCCCGTCGAACTCCAACTCGACACCACTGAGGACGCCCGCCACCTTCATGTAGTTCAGATAGACCGGTGTCAGCCGAATCGCTGCGAAGGCAAAAAGACCTATAAAGGCCACCAGGATGAGCAACCCGAGGCCCGTCATTCCCGCCTGCCGCGACCGCAGCGCAATGGGGCGCAGCCACGGCAAATGGCGCGCGCGGCTTGCGATCTCACCCGGATACATAGCCATTTTCATGCCACACTCCAGCATTCCGCCGCCAATCCTGATCAATTTTAGCCATGAAATCAGTGACTGGCACCACATTATTCGATCTTTGTCCCGATGCGGCTCCAGTCCGGCCATTCCAGACCATCCATATGCATCCAGATCCGGACCGCCTCGCCCACGAGGTGCGTTTCCGGAATCGCACCGATATAGCGGCTGTCCCGGCTGTTGTCCCGGTTGTCGCCCATCATGAAGAAATGCCCTTCCGGCACCCGGTACCTGCCGTCCAGCACGTTGCGGTCCGGCTCGGTGATCATAATGTCGTGCTCCCTGGCTCCAAGGACTTCCCGGAAGACCTGCGGAAGCTCACCCTCCGGATCGGCCTGCAACGGTACCGATACACCGTTGACGGTCAGGCGATGATTCGAATAAACGATTTCGTCACCGGGCAGTCCGATGACGCGTTTGATGTAGTTTACGTTCGGCTCCGACGGCAGCCGAAAGACCACCACGTCGCCACGCTCCGGCTGGCCGGTCTCGATAAACTTTGTTTCGACGACCGGCAAGCGCAGGCCGTAGGAATACTTTTTCACAAAAATGTAGTCGCCCTGCAGGAGTGTGGGCATCATCGATCCTGACGGAATCCGGAACGGTTCAAATATGAACGAGCGGATGATCAGCACGAACAACAGCACCGGAAAGAACGACCGGCTGTACTCGATGATCATGCCGCGACGAGCGTTTTCGTCCGGTTCGAGTCGCTTGCTCAAATAGAATCTGTCGAATGCGACAACTGCTCCGGTGAACGCCGTCAGCAGCGTCAAAATCAGTGCAAGATTAATGTTCAATGAAGCCTCTCACTTTTCCACTCGTAGTACCGCGAGAAACGCCTCCTGAGGTATCTCCACGGAGCCAATCTGTTTCATGCGTTTTTTGCCAGCTTTCTGCTTCTCGAGCAACTTTCGCTTGCGGGTAACATCGCCACCATAGCACTTGGCGGTCACGTTCTTGCGCAATGCCTTGACATTGCTCCGGGCGATCACCTGGCTGCCGATTGCAGCCTGTATGGCGACGTCAAACATCTGTCGCGGAATGAGTTCACGCATTCGTTCCACCAGCTCGCGGCCGCGCGAATTCGCATTTGCACGGTGCACGATGATCGACAGCGCATCAACGCGTTCCTTGTTGATGAGCACATCAAGCCGGACCAGCTCCGCAGGTTGAAACCGGAGCATATGATAGTCGAAGGAAGCATAGCCGCGGCTGACGGATTTCAGTCTGTCGAAAAAGTCCAGTACGACTTCCGCAAGCGGCATTTCATACTCGAGCGAAACCTGGCTGCCTAAATACCTTATGTGTTTCTGCGCTCCACGTTTTTCGATGCATAACTTCATGACCGCGCCGACGTGTTTCTCGGGCAGCAGAATATTCGCAGCAATGATGGGCTCGCGAATCTCCGCGATTTCGTGAATCGGCGGAAGCTTGGACGGATTATCGACATACAGAACATCGCCATTGGTGCGCAGGACCTCGAAAACGACGGTTGGCGCGGTGGTGATCAGATCGAGGCCGTATTCCCGCTCCAGGCGCTCCTGGACAATTTCCATGTGCAGCATGCCGAGGAAGCCGCAACGAAAACCGAACCCCAGCGCCGCCGACGTTTCCGGCTCGAAGTGCAATGCGGAGTCATTCAGGCGAAGTTTCTGCAACGCTTCGCGGAAACCCTCATAGTCGTCGGACTGGATCGGAAAAAGTCCCGAGAAGACGCGCGGCTGGACCTGTTTGAAGCCCGGAAGCGGTTTATCACAGGGCCGTGATGTCAAAGTCAGCGTATCGCCGACCGGTGCACCGTAAATGTCCTTGATTGCCGCGATGACGTATCCGACCTCGCCGGTCTGCAGCGTGTCGCGATCCTGCATTTTCGGCGTAAAAGCACCGACGCGGTCCGCGTAGTAGGACCGGTCCGTCGACATGACCTTGAACTTGCTTCCTTTGGGCAGGCTGCCATTGACCACACGGACCAGCGACACCACGCCGACGTAGTTGTCGAACCACGAATCGATGATCAGGGCTTGCAGCGGAGCATCCGGATCCCCGCGCGGCGGTGGTACCGTACGTATCAGTTGCTCGAGCAATTCGGGTACGCCCTCACCCGTTTTTGCGCTGACCCTTGCGGCATTCTGCGCATCGATGCCGATTACTTCTTCGATTTCCCGAATGACTTTGTCCGGTTCGGCTGCCGGCAGGTCAATCTTGTTTAACACCGGCATGACTTCCAGCCCCTGATCGATGGCGGTAATGCAGTTCGCAACACTTTGCGCTTCGACACCTTGTGCTGCGTCGACAACCAGCAATGCGCCCTCACAGGCGGCCAGCGAACGTGAAACCTCATAGGAGAAATCCACGTGTCCCGGTGTGTCGATGAAGTTCAGCTGATAGTCCTGGCCATTCCTGGAATGATAGTTCAGGGACACACTTTGCGCTTTGATAGTGATACCCCGCTCCCTTTCAATGTCCATGGAATCGAGAACCTGCTCCGACATCTCCCTGTCCTGCAAACCCCCGCACAGCTGAATGAATCGATCGGCGAGCGTCGACTTGCCGTGATCAATATGCGCAATGATCGAAAAATTCCGAATGTTCTTCATGCATTACCGACAGGTGCGGGGCCGACCGCAACGGCAGCCTTGCCAATTGAATCAGTGGGAAATGAGCAGCCGCGAAGTATATACGTTTCGCCGGCTCAGGACGCTGCCATCGCGCTTGTGGCGCCGGCCAGCGCCTGCCGAAGGGCCGGGGCGTCCAGTGTGTAGCGGCAGACGAACCGTCCGTCCACTTCGACCACAGGAACCCGATCGCCGAATTCAAGGCGCCAGTCGTCGCGTGTATCGACATTGCACACATCGACAACGGCAGAGTCGCGCACCAGCGGCAGCAGGGCCTCGATCAACTCGTCGCACAGATGGCAGCCGGGACGGCTGTATACGCGGATGCGCGGCATGCTCAGGTAACTGTTTCGCTGTGAAATGCAACGATCTCCGGCTTCAGTCGCAGCATACAGCGATTACGTCGCAGCAACAGGCGACCGGCCAGACAGGCGATGACCAATCCGCCACCGGCAACCAGCACCGCGACC
>Ga0299906_10004803_pt1 | contig 11053 bp, 10 predicted proteins | sample RVTome_14_FD_200259 | JGI IMG/M metagenome (GOLD analysis project Ga0299906, IMG submission 200259) | Soil microbial communities from uranium-contaminated site in the Upper Colorado River Basin, Wyoming, United States - RVT145D125 (version 2) ... | reverse complement strand
TCGCGTGGTCCATTCGATCCACCTCACATCGAACTTGAAGCGGCGAGCTTCGCGCCCGATCATTGCAACCGTTCGCGGGGCCCGCGGGCGCTTGACGCTTCACATCTAGCGGGGCCCGGCGGCCCGGGCGCTGCCGAGCATCTCGTGCACCTCGTAGGTCATCACCGCGAGGTACGCGGCGAGCCCGAGATAGAAGAGCCCGTAGCTCAGCCGCTCGCCGGCGGCCACCGTGTAGTAGGCCTGATTCTCCGGCGCCGCCGGGTCGAACCTGAGCGCGCGCCACAGCTGCGGCGCGGCGAGGACCGCGATCAGGAGGAGCATCGGGCTCGGCCGCCAGAGAAACAGCCCGGCGAGGATCGGCACCCCGAGGAGCCACACGCGCGGGGACAGGATCGCGGTGATGCGCCCGCCGTCGAGCGGCGAGACCGGGATCAGGTTGAACAGGTTGAGGAAGAATCCGGCGTACGCCAGGGCGAGCAGCAGCTGGCTGCCGTAGTGCCGCGCGAGGAAGTAGCACGCGACCGCGGCCGCCGTGCCGGCGACCGGGCCGGCGATGCCGACGTAGGCCTCGGTCTCCGCGTCGTGCGGCAGATCCTTCAGCTGGATCCACGCACCGACGAACGGGATGAACGTCGGCGCGCCGACCTCCAGGCCGCGCTGCCTGGCGGCGACGTAGTGCCCGAGCTCGTGGACCAGGATGAGGAGCACGAAGCCCACTGCGTACCAGACGCCGAACACGAACGCGTAGGCGAACACCGAGATCACCATCGTGAGACCGGTGGTGGCGAACTTGCCCAGCTTGCCCGCCGAGAACGCGAGCGCGAGGAGGATCTTCACCACGGGGGTGGCCGGGCGTTCGTCATCCCGGCCCCAGGGTCGACCGGGGCCAGGGTCGAGAGGCCGGGCTCAGAGGTCCGCGCCGGCCTTCTTGCGCGCGAGGAGCTTGCCGAGCCCCGCGACCAGGCCGACGCCGGCGAGGGCGACGACCTTCCAGAACTTGGCGAGCAGCACGCCGAGCGTGGCGAGGAGGCCGAGCTTCTTCGCCGCGAAGCCGCCGACGAGGGCGGCCAGGCCGTACTCCGCGACCCGGTCGGTCGACGAGTCGAAGTCCGCGTAGCGCCGGCCGGCGTTGAACTCGAGCGCATCGAGGAGCCGGTGCGCGAGCGGCTTGTCCCTGGCGATCGAGGCGTAGTCGGTCACGAGGTTCAGGCTGACGTAGCCATGGCGCCCCAGCGCGTAGGTGTTGTAGTTCACGCCAAGCGGCGACGCGCCCGGCTCGCTCTTGTCCTTGGTCGCGGCCGACCACACGAGCCGGTGCGTCGCGGCGTCGTAGCGCGGCGCCTCGACCCAGCCGAGCACCTCCATCTCGGCGATGCCGCGCGTCCGGCGGTCCTTGTTCGCCTCGTCGGTGCCGGTCTTGAGGTTCGTGAGCAGCTCGTCGGCGTCCCAGTCCTTCGCCTCGTCGTCGCGGATGTAGCCGGAGTCGACGTAGCTCATCACCACGAACCAGTTCGCGTTCGGATCCTCGCCCGGAAAGACCAGGCCGAGCAGTCCGGCACCCACCCGGTTGCCCATCGCGGTCATGATGCGCTCGCCCTCGGCCGGGGGCACGTAGACGAACCCCTCCGGCACCTTCAACGTCGCCTGGTCGGCGAGCTTGACGTCCGACGGTCCCTGCACTGCGGTCTGCTTCGCGGCCTCGAAGGCCGCGTCGATCTCGGCGTCGGCCTTGCCTTGCGCCTGGATGGCAGTGGCGGCGAGAAGCGCGGCCGCGGCCGCGGCGAGCCGCAGCCACGCCGCGCGTGTGAGCATGTTCATGGTTGTCCCTCCCTGGAACGTGCGGGCGATCCTAGCAGCGGGCGCGGCGGCCTCAGCCGGGCCGATGCCGCGAAAGGAGGAGGACTGCCCGTTCCTGCCGGACCCGATGGAGTCCGGCCGGCTGGTGTGCGCTCGCTGACATCGGCCGGCGCGACATTCTTCTCACTCATCCGCGTGCCGCGACGCGGTCGATCGCGCCGCGCCGCTCGCGATCGCTCGTTGCGCTCGCCTCGGCGTCGGCGCGATCGGACTATGATAGCGACTGCGCTTCCGGAGAATCGCGCATGGCCCACTCGCACAGCCCCCCGCACGCGCACGCTGCGAAACGCCGCCCGCCGAGCCTCCGCCGCACCTGGCTCTTCGTCGCCGGCGCCGACGCGGCGGCGCAGGCCGCCGCGCTGGAGGCGAACCCGGACGTGATCGTGCCCGATCTCGAGGACTTCACGCCGCCGCCGCTGCGCCCGCGCGGCCGCGAGATGATCCTCGCCCTGCTCGAGAAGGCCCGCAAGCGCGGGATCGTGGCCGGCGTGCGGGTGAACCCGCTCGCCGCCGAAGGTCGCAACGACCTCGCGGTGGTGATCCAGGCGAAGCCCGATCTCGTGCTGCTGCCGAAGACCACCGCGCCGGAGCAGGTCGTCGAGCTCGACCGCGCGATCACCGATCACGAGCGGCGGCTCGTGATCCCGACCGGCAGCACGGAGATCATCCCCAACGTGGAGACCGCCGGCGGCCTCGTCGGCATGCAGGCGATCCTGCGCGCGACCAAGCGCGTGACCGCGTGCCTCGTCGGCGCGGAGGACATGGCGGCCGACCTCGGGGCGGAGCGCACACCCGAGGGCATCGAGCTCGCGTACGTCCGGAGCCGATTCCTCGTCGAGTGCGTCGCCGCCGGCGTCGTCGCGATCGATGCGCCCTACACGTTCAGCGACCTGGAAGGCGCCCGCGCCGACACCCTGTATGCCCGTCGGCTCGGCTACCACGCGAAGAGCGTGGTGTCGGCCGCGCATGTCGCCGCGATCAACGACGTCCTGACCCCCAGCCAGGAGAGCGTCGAGCGCGCGCAACGGCTCGTCGCCGCGTTCGAGGCGGCGCGGGCCGCGGGCCGCGACCGCGTGGAGCACGAGGGGAGCCTGGTGGAGGTGCCCACCTACCTCACCGCCAAGCGGCTGATCGCGCGGGTCGAAGCGCTCGCCGGCTGGACCCACTAGCGCGCCGGCTCGGCGCCCGGGCCGGGCGTCGGGGGATCGGGCGCGGGCGGTGCATCGGTCACGCGGCGCGGTGCGCGCTGCGTGAAACTCCACATCCCGGGCCGTGTCGCCACATTGTTGCCAGAATCCTCCGGCACGCTTCCCTTCCCCGCGCCCAACCGGGCCACAGCCGCAGCGCGTAATCGCAACCGTCGCGGCCCGGTGGCGGGCCGGACCAACCACCGAAACGTGCTCATGGAAACCAAGACCAACTCTGCGGCGCGCGGCCTGGGCGGCTGGGCCATGTTTGCCGACTTCTCGGGTCTCCTGCTCAAGGCATCGGCGGCCGGGCTCGCGGCGAGCGTCCTCGTCGGCGGCGTCGTCCTGCTCGTCGCAAGCTTCGGCGGCTAGGCCGGCGCCGGCGCCCCGGCCCCAGGAAGCTGCGGGCCGGTGGCTGGGGCGAGCGAACCCTCCCCCCGGGGTTCCTTCTAGCGTGGTCACCTCCTTCCACGACGCGGCGCCGTCTCCTCGCGCCGGTCCCCAGTCCCCTGGCCCCCAGCTCCCTGGGCATTTTTCCCTCGTCCTCCTCCGCGAACCCGCTCACTCGATCTGCAGGTTCGCACTCCTGACCGCCTCGCCCATGTTCACGAGCTCGACGGCGACGAGCCGGGCGAACTCCTGCAGCGGGTCGTCAGGAAGATTGGTGCGCAGGTCGGGATGACGGCCATCGCCGCAGTGGACGCGGCGACCAGCATCTAGCCGTCTGCCGACGCGGTCTTCACCCGTTTCATCCCGATGATGCCGCCGGCGGCGGCGCGGTTCTCGACCGCGATTTGCGCGGCGAGCGCCGCAGGCATCAGCACCAGCAATGCGGTCGCACGCGCATCACATCACCCGCCTCGAGATTCGTCGTGAGTCATTCCAGTGGGGCCGGACGTTCCGCGGTCGGCACGCCCGACCTGGTGGAACTTCGGCGGGGGCGGGAAAGATGGGGGTCGGAATGAAAACAGATGGTTGTAATTCGCGCCAAGAGATGTTATAGAGCGATTCGCGTGCCGTCTTGGCGCGCTACGATAAGGAGTAATCATGGCTGCGAAGAAAAAGTCCGCGAAAAAAGGGAAGAAGAAGCGCTAAGCGCCTCCCGCGTATAACTCGCGGCGGCCCGGGGTCTTGTACCCCGGGCCGTTTTGCATTTATGGGGGCGCGGTCCGCGCAGCGCCGGAAGAACTCGACCCCCGCGCCTCAAGGAAGCGCGATCACGAGCTTCCCGCGCGCGTGCCCGGCCTCGGAGGCGGCGTAGGCCTGCGGCGCGTCAGCGAAGGCGAACGTGCGCCCGACCTGGGCACGCAGCACCCCGGCCGCCGCCCATTGGAAGATCCGCTCCAGCCGCGCGCGGGTCGGCTGAACCTGCGCCATCGCGACCCGCACGTCCTCGCGCCGCGGCCCGGCCGGGATCGGCGCGGCACTGAGCGCGACGAGCAGCCCTCCGGGGCGGAGCGCCTGCCGCGAGCGCACGTGGGTCTCGCCCCCGAGCGTGTCGAGCACTACGTCACACGGCGCAGCGGCGGCGACGAAGTCCTCGCTGCGGTACTCGATGACCCGCGCCGCGCCGAGGCCGATGCAGTAATCGCGGTTGGCCGCGCTCGCAGTTGCGATCACCTCGGCCCCCAGGTGCCGGCCGATCTGGATCGCGAGGCTGCCGACGCCACCCGCGCCGGCGTGAACGAGCACGCGCTGCCCCGGGCCGACCTGCGCGATCTCGACGAGCGCGATGTACGCTGAAAGCCCGGCGACGCACAGGCTCGCGGCGGCGGCGGCGTCCAGCCCTTCCGGCACCGGCGCGGCCTGCGCCGCGGGCAGCAGGGCGAATTCCGCATGCGTGCCGTCGGTGCGCGGGTCCGCGACGCCGGCGACCATCGTCCCCGGCTCGAACCCCGTCACCCCCTCGCCGAGCACCGCGACCTCCCCGGCGCAGTCGCGGCCGAGCGTGCGGGGGAACGCGAGCGGAAAGGTTCCAGCCAGCAGCCCGCGCCGCATCTTCCAGTCGATGGGGTTGACGCTCGCGGCGCGCACCCTGACCAGGAGCTGGCCGGGGCCGGGCCGCGGCACCGGAATCTCCTCCAGGGCCATGACGTCGGGGCCGCCATAGGCGCGGATGCGCCAGGCGCGCATGGGGTTCACTGTTGCGTCAATGCGACAGATTCGGCAGCCAGGTCGCGAGCGGGGGAAAGACGATGATCAGCCCGATCAGCAGCAGCACGCAGGCGATGAACGGCATGCCCGCGAGATAGATGTCGCGCATCGTGGTGCCGGGGGGCGCGACCCCCTTCAGCACGAACAGGAGCAGCCCGAAGGGCGGGGTCGTGTAGCCGATCTCGAGCGCGAGCAGCATGATGAGGCCGAACCAGATCGGGTCGAAGCCGAGGGTCTTGGCGAGCGGGAAGAAGATCGGCGAGGTGAGCAGCATCATCGAGAGCTGGTCCATGAAGCAGCCGAGGAACAGGATCACGCCGAGCATCATGAGCAGCATCCCGACCGGCGTGAGCTGGAAGTCGGTCGCCCACCGGATGAGGCCGCTCGAGCCGCCGGTGAACGCCAGGATCTGGCTGAAGGTCGCCGAGCCGAAGATGATCAGGAACGCCATCACCGTCACGCGCAGCGCGCCGTCCACCGCCCGCCTGAAGGAGCCCCAGCTCAGGCAGCGGTAGCAGACGGCGAGCGCGAGCACCCCGACGCAGCCGATCCCGGCCGCCTCGGTCGGGGTCGCCCAGCCGGCGACCATGACGCCGATCACGAGCACGATCACGAGGAACATCGGCAGGATATCCAGCGCCGCGAGCTTCAGCTTTTGGGCGAGGCGGACCGGAACGACGTGATAGCTCGGCGCGGCCTTCGGATCGAGCACGGTCCAGCCGAAGATCAATACGCCGTACATCGTGGCGAGGACGAGGCCGGGCATGACCCCCGCGATCAGCAGCGCCCCGACGTCGATCTGGCCGAGCGTCGCGAGCAGCACCGCGAGCGCCGACGGCGGGATGATGACCGCGAGCCCGCCGGTCCCCATGATCGGGCCCATCGACAGGTACTTGCTGTAGCCTCGCCGCATCATCTCCGGCACCATCAGCGACCCGAGCAGCGCCGTCGACCCCATGCTCGAGCCCGACAGCGCCGCGAACCCGGTGCCGCCCACCACGGTCACGTAGGCGAGGCGCCCCGGCACGTTCCCCATGAGCTGGTCGATCGCGTTGAACATCCGGCTCGCGAGCCCGGTGTGGTAGTAGAGCTCCCCCATCAGCAGGAACATCGGAATCGGCACCAGGGCGAAGAAGGTCATCGCGCCGAAGCCGTTGTTGACCACTTGCGCGATCCCGCTCGCCCCGCCCATGAGGGCGAACGCGGCGACGATGTTGGTCGCGAAGAACGCGATCGCCACCGGCACGCCGAGGAGCATGAGCCCGACCGCGAGCCCGAACAGGAGCGCGGCGACCCAGTACCACTCCATCGCTAGACCCGGCCCGACTCGCGCTCGGGCTGGGCGGCGAGGAAGTCCTCGCCGCGCAGCGTGAAGCGCAGGAACTCGAGCGCCATCATGCCGAACGAGAGCGGGATGAACCCGACCACGATCCAGCGGGGCATGTCGAAGGAGCGCACGTCCTTCTCCGCGCGCAGGAAGTCCTGCACCGTGATCGCGCCGCCGTACCACGCGAGGATGGCGCAGACGGCGACGCAGAGGATGCCGATGGCGCGCAGCAGCATCCGGCGCCGCGCGGGCGCGAGCCACGAGAGCAGGATCTCGACGTAGACGTGGCCGCGCTCGCGCACGAGCCACGGCGCGCCGAGGCAGGGGATGGCGAGCAGCGCGTACTCGCTGAAGGTGAAGAAGTGCGCGGAGCTCTGGTAGCCGAGGTTGCGGGCGACGACGTCGATGAAGATCGTCGCCATCATCGCCACCATGAGGAGGCCGGCGAGCCAGGCCATCCCGTAGAGCAGGGCGTCGTAGGCCCTGCCGATCAGCCGCACCACCGGCGCCTCCCCGGTGCAGAGAAAGCCCGCGGCGGCGCCGCGGGCCGGTCGATTCCCGGGCTCAGTTCGGGGTGAAGAGCTTGACGACCCGGTCGTAGTTGTCCATGCCGCCGAGCTTCTCCATCCGCTCCTTCATCCGGGCGAGGCTCGCGGCGCGCGCCCCGGCGATGAAGCGCTTGGCGGCGTCCGGCGGCTGCGACAGCGTCCGGATGCCGCGCTTCTGGAGCTCCGCCTCCTCCTTGGTCCACAGCGCCTGCAGCGCCTTCAGGCTCTCGGTCTCGTGCCGGATCGTCGTCTGCTGCAGGATCTGGCGCGTCTTCGGCGAGAGCGACTCCCACTTCTTCTGGTTCACGATGATCAGGAGGTCGGTGGAGAAGAAGTTGGGCAGGATGCGGTAGCGGATGAAGCGGTCCCAGTTCAGGTCCATCAGGCCGATCTGCGTCCACCCGGTGATGTCGACGGTGCCGCGCTCGAGCGCGGTGTACAGTTCGGGGGAGTTGAGGTTGATGACCTGCGCGCCGAGGTAATTGGTGAGGAAGGCGTTGTAGATGGGGTTGCCGCGGACCTTGAAGCCCTTGATGTCGATGTGGCCGGTCGGGTCGAACTTGGGCGCCCGCGTGGACCAGAGGTTGAAGCGGATGCCGCTGTCCACCCAGCCGAGGACGTAGACGCCCATGCGCTTCTGGTGGATCTGGTTGAGGAGCTCGGTGCCGCCGTTCTTGCGCGTCGTCGGGCCGTCGAGCGTGCTCGCGCTCACCACGTCGCACTCGGGCACCGCCGCGGCGTAGAACGCGCACGGCGTGTACACCATGTCGACCACGCCGTCGCGCGCCGCGGCGGGCTGCTGCATCATGCCGATCGCCTCGGGTCCGCCGCGCACCTGGATCGTGAACTCGCCCTTGCCGGCGTCGTTCGCCTTCTTCACGAACTCGAGGAAGCTGCGCGAGTAGATCAGCGACGCGGGGAAGACGTGCGTCGCGGAGATCGTGTCCGCCGCGAGCGAGGGCGCGCCGCCGAGGGCGCATGCCACGCCGAGCGTGGCGGCGAGAGTACGCGTTGTTCTCATCGAGGCCTCCTCCGGGTGATCGAAGCGGGCCATCTTACCTGCACGAGCGGCGGGCTGCCAATCCCGCGCCGCGGTGCGTTAGACTCGCGTAGCGCGCAGCCGATGAAGACCTACCGCAGCGACCCCGCGGCGATCGGGCGGCTCGTCGAGCCCGACCGCGTGCACCGCGACCTGTACCTGAGCGAGGAGTTGTTCGCGCTCGAGCAGGAGCGGCTGTTCGCGCGGGCGTGGATCTTCGTCGGCCACGCCTCGCAGGCTCCGCAGCCCGGCGACTACCTGACGGTTGCGATCGCCGGCCGGCCGCTCATCCTCGTGCGTCACCAGGATGGTGCATTGCACGTACTGATGAACCGGTGCGCGCACAAGGGCACCATGATCGTCACCGACCGCGCCGGCAACGTCGGCCGCGCGTTCCGCTGTCCGTACCATTCCTGGGCGTACCGCACCGACGGAACGCTCCTCGCGGTGCCGAACCCGGCCGGGTACGAGGGGACGGGCATGGCGGGCTGCGAGACCGGACGGGGTCTCGCCCGCGTCGCGAGCGCTGCGCGCCGCGGGTTCGTCTTCGCGCGGCTGGCCGACGACGGGCCGTCGTTCGAGGACTACTTCGGTCCCGCCTTGGCCGCGCTGGATCTTGCGGCCGACCGTTCGCCGGCGGGCGAGTTGGAGATCGCGGGGGCGCCGCTGCGCAGCGTCATCGGCTGCAACTGGAAGGTGTACCTCGAGAACGTCAACGACGCCCTGCACGCCAACGTCACCCACGAGTCGGCGGCGATCGCGGCCGAGGCGGCGTGGCGTGGCCGCGGCGGCGGAACGCCGGTGCCCACGGCGCTCGAGCAGCTGCTGCCGTTCGGCTCCGGCACCGACTTCATGGAGAAGATGGGCGGCCGCGTCTTCGCCAACGGCCACAGCTACCTCGGCACCAGCCAGAGCATCCACAGCGGCTACGCCGCCCTACCGGAGTACGACGCGGCGATGATCGCGGCCTACGGCGAGGCGCGCGCGCGGGAGATCCTCGCCTGGGCGCCGCAGAACATGATTCTCTATCCGAGCGTCGCGCTCAAGGCTTCGCCGCAGACCATGCGCGTCATCCGGCCGCTCGGGCCCGACCGCACGCTGGTCGAGGCGTGGGCGTTCCGCGCGAAGGGCGCACCGGCGGCGCTCCTCGAGCGCACCCAGCTCTACAACCGCATGGTGTTCTCGCCGATGTCGATGGTGGCGCACGACGACGTCCACGTCTTCGAGGCGATCCAGCGGGGCCTCAACGCGTCGGGCAACGAGTGGGTCAGCCTGCACCGCGACTTCGCCCGGGCCGAGCTCGGCGCCGCGCCGTTCGACTCGAGCGGCTTGAACGAGGTGCTGATGCGCAACCAGTTCCGCGCCTGGGCGGCGCTGATGGCGGCTCCGGAGGTGCATTGAGCGAGGTGCCGCCGCCGGGCAGCCCCGAGCTCGCCGAGCTCGTGTACCGGGAGGCGCGGCTGCTCGACGAGCAGCGCTACGACGAATGGTTCGCGCTGCTCGCCGAGGACGCGCGCTACTGGGTGCCGCTGGCGGCGACCGAGACCGATCCGGCGGCGAGCCAGTCGATCGCGTACGAGGACCGGCTCCTGCTCGAGATCCGCATCCGGCGGCTGCGAAGCCCCAAGGCCTACTCGATGCATCCGCCGCCGGCGAGCCGGCACGTGCTGCAGGCGCCCGCGGTGGAGGCGCTCGACCACGCGGCCAACCGCTACGTGACCCAGACGCCCTTCGTCTACGTCGAAGCGCGCGGCGACGACCAGGTGACGCTCGCGGGCACGGTGCGCCACGAGCTGCGCATCGCGGACGGCGAGCTCCGCATCGTGCTGAAGCGCATCGACCTGCTGAACGCGGGTGCGGCGCTGCCGACGATCTACCTCTTCCTGTGACGGCGGAAACGGTCTTCGGGACCTTCGAGCGGACGGCGCGCGCCCACGGCGCGAAGCCCTTCCTCCACGTCCCCGGGGGCGCCGAGCTCGCCTACCGCGAAGCGCTCGATCGGGTCGGGGCGATCGCCGCGCGTTACCGCGCACGGGGCTGGGGTGCCGGTCATCGCGTCGCGCTGCTGCTCGAGAACCGTCCGGAGTTCCTGCTGCACTTCCTCGCACTGAACTCGCTTCGCGCGAGCGTCGTGCCGCTCAACCCCGACTCCCGGGCCGCGGAGCTCGAATACGTGCTCGACCACAGCGAGGCGGCGCTGGTCGTGACCTTCCCGGCGCACGCCGCGAAGTTCTCCGGACGGACGCTCGCCGTGCTCGGGGGCGAGCTCGATCCGCCCCAGGCCCGTCAACCGGCCGGGGCGAGCGAGTGCGCGCTGCTCTACACCTCGGGCACGACCGGCAAGCCCAAGGGGTGCCTGCTCGGCGACTCCTACTTCCTGAACCTGGGGCGGCAGTACGTCACCGAGGGCGGGCTGTGCGCGGTGCGCGAGGGCGAGGAGCGGCTCATCACGCCCCTGCCGCTGTTCCACATGAACGCGCTCGCCTGCTCGACCATGGCCATGATCCTGGCCGCCGGCTGCATCGTGCAGCTCGACCGCTTCCATCCGCGGACCTGGTGGGAGCACGTCGCGCGCTCGCAGGCGACGATCGTGCACTATCTCGGCGTCATGCCGGCGATCCTGCTCGGGCAACCCGAGGGCCCGTTCGACCGCGCGCACCGCGTGCGCTTCGGCTACGGCGCAAACGCGAATCCGAAGGACCACGCCGCGTTCGAGACCCGCTTCGGCTTTCCGCTGATCGAGGGCTGGGCGATGACCGAGACCGGCGGCGGCGCGGTCATCTCGGCGAGCCGCGAGCCGCGCCACGTCGGCACGCGCTGCTTCGGCGCGCCGCGGCCCGGGCTGGAGCTGCGCATCGTGGACGAGCGCGAGGGTGACGTCCCCGACGGCGAGCCGGGAGAGTTGCTGGTGCGCCGCACCGGGCCCGACCCGCGGCGCGGT
>Ga0299906_10004802_pt1 | contig 11053 bp, 7 predicted proteins | sample RVTome_14_FD_200259 | JGI IMG/M metagenome (GOLD analysis project Ga0299906, IMG submission 200259) | Soil microbial communities from uranium-contaminated site in the Upper Colorado River Basin, Wyoming, United States - RVT145D125 (version 2) ... | reverse complement strand
CGCTATGGCGCGGTGGACGACGAGATCTGGCGGCGGATGGGGCAGCTGTATGCCCTGTGCGAGCGCGCCGGGCTCGCCACGCTGCGCTTCAAGATCTACCCGGCGATGACGGGCGATTCCACCGTGCGCCGCGAGTACCTGCGCGCGCTGGTGCTGTCGGTGTCGGCCATGGGTAACCTGCTGCCGGCCGCCCAGGCGGTGGCCGAGCGCGTGATCGCCGCAGTCGCCGAGTTTTTCCTGCTGCATCGCCAGCCCGCCGCCGGCTGCCACTTCGCCGTGGACCTGCAGGCGAACCGACAGCCCTATCGCATCGGCGAGGGCATCGAGCCCGCACGCGGCGTGCGCTTCTTCGGCCCCGGCGACGCCGCGGTGATGGTGGAAGGCTTCCTGCGCCAGCTCGGTGTGCAGCGCGCCGTGCCGGCGCAGCTGCGGCTCCACGGGGAGTTCGAGCCGGCACTGGTGCGGGAGGTGCTGCAGCATCTGGCGCGCCACTGGGGCGCCAAGCCGCCCACGCGAGGCGAGGTGCGCCACCGGGTGCTCGCCACCGCGCACGTGGCGCACGGCTTCGAGCGCGTGCTCGCCGCCGTGGGCGGGGCGAGCGGGCAGGAAGAGGTGACCGAAGCCTGGACCGTCGAGAACGAAAGCGAGGGCGGCTTCGGCGCCGTGATCCCGGCGCGCGATGACGACTGGCTGGAGGTCGGCCGTTTGGTCGCCGCAAAGCCCGACTGGCCGTCGTCGTGGTGCGTGGGCGTGGTTCGCCGCGTGACCGCGCGCAGTCCCATGCATCGCTCGGTCGGTGTGGAGATCCTGGCCCGCGGCGGAGTGTGCGTGGAGCTGGCGCCGCTGCCGCTCAGGCAGGACGTGCTGCCGCTGCACGGCATCCTGCTGCCGACGGAGGCCCAGACCAGCCTGGCCGGCGGCGAAGTCGAGCTGGTCCTGCCGCGCGGTTCGACGGCACGGCTCGCGAGCTGCGAGCTGCGCATGCACTGCCGGCTCTACCGCATCGAGCGCCGCCGCATCGCCGACAGCGGCAGCGACTTCGAGATCGCGCGCTTCGCCCTGCGTGAGGCGTGAGGGCCGGGCTCGCAGCCCGGCGCCGAGCCCCGGCAACGACCCGGGGTAAACTCGCGCCATCGCTTCTGCAGCCACCACGCCCATGCCCGCCCTCGACTCGCGCGCTCTGTCCGCCTTCGTCGATCGCAAGTGGGACGAGGACATCGTCCCGCGTCTGATCGACTACATCCGCATCCCCTGCAAGTCGCCGCACTTCGATCCGCAGTGGCAGGCGAACGGATACCTCGAGGCCGCGATCGGCCTGGCGCACCGCTGGTGCAGCGCGCAGCCGGTCGCCGGCATGCAGCTCGAGATTCTCCGGCTCCCCGGGCGCACGCCGCTGCTCTATTTCGATGTTCCGGCGTCGGGCGCGGCGGCGGCCGGCACGGTGCTGATGTACGGCCACCTCGACAAGCAGCCGGAGATGGTCGGCTGGCGCGAAGCGCTCGGGCCCTGGACGCCCGTGATCGAGGACGGCAGGCTGTACGGGCGCGGCGGCGCGGACGACGGCTACGCGGTGTTCGCCGCGCTGGCGGCGCTGATGGCGCTGCGCGCCCAGGGCGGCGCGCACGCGCGCGTGGCCGGGCTGATCGAGTGTTGCGAAGAGAGCGGCAGCTACGATCTGCCGGCCTACCTCGACGCCCTGGCGCCGCGCCTGGGCAAAGTCGACCTGGTCATCGGCCTGGACTCGGGCTGCGGGAACTACGATCGGCTGTGGGTCACCACCTCGCTGCGCGGGCTCGCGGCGGGCACCCTCAGCGTCGAGGTCCTCACCGAGGGGGTGCACTCGGGCGATGCGAGCGGCATCGTGCCTTCGTCGTTCCGCATCGCGCGCATGCTGCTCGACCGGCTGGAGGAAGCGGCCACCGGGCGCATCCGGCCGCTCGGGCTGCACTGCCAGATCCCGGGCGAGCGCGTGGAGCAGGCCTGGCACGCCGGGCAAATCCTGCGCGAGTCGGTGCACGCCAAGTTCCCGTTCGCCGGCGGCACGCAACCGATGGCCTCGGACTTCGCCGAGGCGATCCTCAACCGCACCTGGCGGCCGTTCCTGTCCGTGGTCGGCGCCGACGGCCTGCCGGCGATCCGGGACGCGGGCAACGTGCTGCGGCCGAAGACCGCGCTCAAGCTGTCGCTGCGCCTGCCGCCGCCGGTGGATGCGGAGCGCGCCACGGCGCTCATGCGCGAGCTGCTCGAAGCCGATCCGCCGCACGGCGCGCGCGTGAGCTTCGAGCCCGACCAGGCGGCCACCGGGTGGAGCGCGCCGGCCACCGCGGCGTGGCTCGAGCGCGCGCTGGAGGCCGCCTCCCGGGCGCACTACGGCCGGCCCGCCGCGGCGATGGGCGAGGGCGGCACCATTCCTTTCATGGGCATGCTGGGCAGGCACTTCCCCGGCGCACAGTTCCTCATCACCGGCGTGCTGGGGCCCAGATCGAACGCGCACGGCCCCAACGAGTTCCTGCACATCCCCTACGCCCGAAAGCTCACGGCTTGTGTGGCGGAGGTGATTGCGGCGCACGCCGGCGCGCATGCTCCGGCGCCGGCCGGTTGACCAGGTAAATCCCGGCGCCCACCAGCGCGACGGCGCCGATGAAGGCGGGCCGCAGCGGCTCGGACAGCACCGCCACGCTGGCGGCCACACCGAACAGCGGGGACAGGAAGGAGAACACCGACAGCCGCGCGGCCAGATAGCGCGTGAGCAGCCAGAACCAGACCAGATAGCTCGCGAACGAGATCACCACGCCCTGGTAGAACAGGCTCGCCAGCGCGATCGGCGTGATCGCCACGATGCCGGGCTCGCCGATCAGCGCCGAGGCCAGCGGCAGGGCCGCCGCGGTGACGGCCAGTTGGTAGAACAACGTTTTCGCGGCGTTCGCGTTGTTCAGCCTGGTGGTGCGGATGATCACGGTGGTCGCCGCCCACAGCGCGGCGGCGATCACGCCGAAGACATCGCCCAGCAGCGAAGAGCGCTCCGCCACGAAGCCGTCGGCGAAAGCCGCGGCCACGCCCACGAAGGCGAGCCCGACCCCGGCCCACTGGCGGGCGCTCAGGCGCTCGCTGGGGACCAGCCAATGCAGGCCGAGGGCGGTGAAGCAGGGGGCGAGATAGATGAATACCACCATGCGCGACGCCCCGGTGTGCGCCAGCCCGGCGAAAATGAACAGGAACTCGGCCGCGAACAGCGCGCCGGCGAACAGGCCCGCGCCCAGCGTGCCGTCGCTGCGGAACATCGGGATGCCGCGCAGTCGCGCCCAGATGAGCAGCAGCAGCGCCGCGATCACCGAGCGCAGCCCGCCCTGCAGCACCAGCGAGATGTCGGCTGCCGCGAGTTTCGAGAAGACGTAGGTGAACCCCCACAGCAGGCACAGCAGGGTCATGAGCGCCGCCCCGGTGGTGTCGATGGGGCGGCGGGCGCTCGAGAGGACGGACATCGTGCGGGACGGAGATCGGGTGGCGCGGCGCGCCACATTGTACTGGGCAGCAGGTGTGGCCTGTAACAGTGCGCCCGCGGGAATCCGCCTATAATCCGGCGTCGCCTATGGATCCAGGGCGGCCCGTCATCCCATGCCGTCGGCGTCGCCGGTCGCTTCGCGCCGTGCGCGGCGCGGCTTCATCGTGTTGAAGAAAACAGGAGAATCAGCCGTGAATCGCCCCTCGACGATGATCAAGGTGTTGCTGCTCGCACTGCCGCTGGCGCTCGCCTATGGCTGCGGCACCACCGGCGGCGCCGGCGCCCGGACCGCCGCGGCGCCCGACCGGGCGGAGCAGGCGCTGACCGCCGCCCAGAGCGCGATGAACGAAGCCAAGGCGGCGCGGGCCGCCGCCGAGGCGGCCAACGCCAAGGCCGATCAGATCCTGGCGACCGTGCGTGCCATGCCGAGCGGCGGTGGCGTCTCGCAGGAGGCGCTGCAAGCCTCGCGCGCGGCCCAGGCCGCCGCGGAGGACGCCAAGCGCATGGCCCTGGAGGCGCAGGACGCGGTGGAGCGCCTCGACCTCAAGACCGATCGCATGTTCGAGAAGTCGATGCGCAAATGAAGGCGCGCCGGTAGCCCTGCGCAGCGGCGCGACCCGGGCTACCGTTCCTGCGGCGTCGATGCGGCGAGCGGCGCGCCGGCGATGATCTGCTCCAGCGTCGGCGCACTCCGACCCACCGGCGTGGCCAAGGCGCGCTGCTCCTTGGCGGCGCGCAAGACCCGGTCCCAGTCCAGCGCGGCGCCCGGCGCCGCCCGAATCAGCGCCTGGATCAGCGGCGTGTAGCTGCGGTTGCCCGCGTCGCGCTCGGGCCGGGCGAAGACCTGCACGTAGGGCATGCCCCGCAGCAGGCCCACGGCGAAGGGCTCGCTCACGATCCGCACCGGCGTGCCCGGCGGCACCTGCGGGTAGAGCGACTCGATGTCCTCGGGATACATGCGGATGCAGCCGCCGCTCACGCGCATGCCGATCCCCCACGGCCGGTTCGTACCGTGCACCAGATAGCCGGGAAAGCCGAGATACAGCGCGTGCCGGCCGAGTGGATTGTCCGGGCCGGGCGGCACCACCTCGGGCAGGATCTCGCCCGCGGCCGCGCGCGCCGCGCGGATCGACTGCGGCGGGCGCCAGGTGGGATCGATCGCCTTGCGGATCACGCGCGTGCTGCCTAGGGGGGTGGCGCCGTACTCCACGCCGACGCCGATCGGATGGGTGACGACCCGGCCGGTGCTCGCGCCGGTCTCCGGGAAGTAGAACAGGCGCATCTGCTCGAGGTTGATCACGATGCCGGCGCGCGGACCGGCCGGCAGCACGAACTGCGCCGGCAGCACCACGCGCGCACCCGCGCCCGGCAGCCAGGGGTCGATGTCGGGGTTCGCCGCGGCGATCTCGTTGAAGCCCAGGTCGTGCCGCCGCGCGATGTCGAGCAGCGTGTCCTGTTCGCGCGCGACGACGACGCCCAGCTCTCCCACCAGATCGTCGCCGCGCGGCGGCAGGGCAAAGCTGGCCGCTCCAGCGGTTAGCGGCCCGGCGGTGCTGAGCAATGTGAACAGAACTAGGGGAGCGCGAGGCATGGCGCGCTATGGTAGTGCAGCGGCGCGTGGCCTGGGATGGGCCCGCGCAGACCGCGACATCCCGGGAACGGAGCCGGTCTCCCCGTTCCTTCCCCGGGCCCGCTACGCCGAGTCAACCTATCGAACCGCCAGGTCGCGAGATGCGTCGATAGTCGGTGTGCTGCGTTGGAATCCGGCCACACCGTGGATATCGAGCTGCTGGCTGTTCGGTCCTGGCGTGGGGTCGGTCACCCGATAGGCCATACCGGCCCGCTCGGCCTGGCTCCCGAACACGATGCCGCGCACCGCCGTCAACGCATTGTCACGGCAACCATTCGAACTGCAATTGACCCCGGTTTTGAGCGCATCCGCGCTGAAGCTCGCCTGGCCGAGCTGGAACTTGATTTCCTCGCCGTTGCGGACGGTGTCGACGCTGTAGTGATTGCCGCCATATTGCACGTCCATCGTGAGGTTCACGCGTGGCGGCCCTTGGAATTGGATCGATACCGTAGCGCCCGCGAACGTCCCCGGGCTGCCATTGTCGGTGCCGGTGGGAAGGGTACCCGAGCCGGGCGCGGCCACATAATAGGCCTGCCCATTCATCACCGAAGCGGGCGCCGGCGTGCCGGTAACGTAGTGCATCCCCTGGTTCTCGTCCAAGCCGACCGTGGCGCCACTTTCGAGGAAGCTCTTGGTCAGCTTGCCCCAGCGCATGATGTCGTCGCCGGCCGTCTCCACCACACTGGTCTGCGATTGCCGCAAGTCGAACTGGCCGGGCGCCGTGTACGACAGCAAGTTGCCGGTCGATTTCTCGAAAACCGCTGTCCCGGGTTGTTTGTTCTCCAGGTTGATCTTCGGGTTGCCTGCATCGCGCGCGTAGCCGATTGCCTGCTGCTCGCGGGTGATGACTTCGCCGACGGGCGGGGACGGCGGTCTGTCGCCGCCAGGCCGAGGCCGACCACGCCCGCGCGCAAGGAGCTTGTCATCGGAGGACTCTTTCGGGAGGGTGCGCGTCACGGTTATCGTAGGTGGGCCGTTGGTGCTCTCCTGCTCGCCTGCGCCCTTGGGCGACTGCAGCGGACCGGGCTGCGGGGGTGGGAACGAAGTGCGCACGGCGGTCAGCGACGGTTGCGTACTGGGATTGAGCACGAAGAACGACTGGCCGCTCGCCACGCCCACGCAGCCCCCCGCGTTGCACACGCCGACCTCGCCTTCGCCGACGGAACCGGACAGGCTGTCGGTGAGCTTGAGCTGGTACTCGGTGCCGCGAATGCCGATCGTCGCCACTCGCGTTTGCACCTGGTAATTGCGCTTGTTGGAGCGTCCTACCAGGCCGGTGATGGTGCGCAGGCCGCCTTGAAGCAGGCTGAAGAAGCCGCGCTCGTTGCCGTCGGTGCGTCCCTCGAAACGGTACTGGTCCACCCGGAACAGCGTGTCTGGCTGCAGCGAGACGTAGGCGCCGTCGGTGAAGCGCAGCTGGGCGCGCCCGCCGTTGGTCTTGACGGTGTCGCCCGCTTCGACGGCGTCGCCCTTGTGCAGGGGCCGCTGCTGCCCGCTGGCAGCGATGAGGATAACGTCGCCGACTGCGAAATCGACGCGCGCGGCGGCGGCCCAGGCCAGGGCGGGGAAAAAGATCAAGCCCAGGGCCGCGAAGGCCGCCGGGCGCCGGCGCGAATTGCTCACGGCAGGTCTCCTGTCGTCCATGTTCTGTCGGCACGCACCTCGGCACAGCTGCGCGCCCACACGACGTCCCCCCGTCCGGGCCGCCCGATGCGGGCGTTCCGGGCGCCGTCGAATGCGTTTGTACATGCCCCGCCGGGCAGCGTCCAGAAGTGTCAAAAACCGTCTACACCTGGAGCGCGATCGGGACGGCCTTGCGATCCGCACTGGGCGCTTGACGCGCGCGCGATCCCAGGCTGTGTTGTGTTTTGCGCTCGCCCGGGTCCAGCTCCAGCGTCTGCCGCAAGTTTATAGGCATAGCCCAGGCTGTTCCAGCCGCGGGCCTTGGTCGAAGAGGCGCGCATGCCAGCCCGCCACGGCGCCACTTCGTTGCCGCAGTCGTGATTTCGCGACACCGCGGCGCTGCCGAGCACGAGACTCGGCGCCGCCCAAGGTTTACTTGGCGGTGGCGACGTTCGGTGCAGTGGCGGCCTGCTTGCCCGGGCGCTTGGGCTTGGCCACCGGTTTCGGCTTGTCCAGCGCGCCCAGCGCTTTCGCGCGCTCCTGCTCGCACTCGAACTTCGGTTTCGCACGCATGCACCGAGCGTAGTCCTCGCCGATCTTCTGCTGCGCGGCGGCGCGATCCGGCGCAACCGCGGCAGGTACGCCGGCGTCCGGCTGCACCGCGACGGGACGGATCTCGGCGCTCCTGGAGGGCGGCGTCGATGTCTCGGCTGCGGCCGCTGCCTTGGCCGCGGGCGCGGCCGGCTTGTCATTCCTGGCCGCCGCCGGCGGCGGCGTGTCGGACAGCTTGGCGATGGCGCCTTCGCGGTCGGCTGCGCAGTCGGCGCGCGCCTCGCGCGCCTTGCGGCACATCTCGTACTTCTTCAGGATGTCGGACAGCGGCGGCAGGAAGCGCATGGACAGCCCATCGGCGCCGGGCTTGAACTCGACGTAGCGCTCCGGCACGTTGCCGAACTGCGCACGCACCTGCGCCAGCATGGCTTCCTTCTGCGACTGCTCATCGAACAAACCGGATCGAGCCTTCCCCGCTGCTGTGGGCTCGGGGACGGTCTTCGCCACCGGCTCAGCCTGCGGCGACTGGGCTGCCTTCGGTGTCGAGTTGGCCGGCGGTGTCCGTGCCGCCTTCGGCGCCGGGCCGCCCATCAGCCCTTCGCCGCACGCTTCCGCGAGCTTGGTTTCCCAACGCACAGTGAGGGTGCGCCCGTCGTCGCAGCGCACCACCAGCTGGTCTTCGTACGTGCCTGGCGAGACTTCGACGCGGTAGCGTCCCTCGATGATCTGGTACGCGTGGAGCCCAGCGCTCGCCAGCAGCAGGGCCGCGGCGACAACAGCACGGTCGATTTTCATCCTTCGGTTCCCTCAATGTTGAGGCGACTCGAGAAGCACCGGGGCAGGGTCCGGGCCCGCCGATCGCGCGCTTAGTTGTTATCGGCTGCGGCGCAGCCCGACTTGAACGACGTGAGTCGAACTCCGGGACTCAAACCCGGGACTCACAATCGGCGAGCGCGAGGACTCGAACTGCGGGGTTTGAACCCGTGGGGCTGCAAGCGGCCTAATGCAGCGTGGGCCAGTGCCAGGCACTGCCGCGAGGCAGGCGCACGGTTCGGATGTGCCAAGGGGAATGGCGCAGCCCTTCAGCGCGATTGACGCAGTGCGCCGGAATCCTGGCCGGACCGGCGCCCCGTCGGCTTGCGGCCATCCGCGCGGATTGCCGCTGTTGAGGGGGTAGCGCGCCGCCCGCAATCGGATCGCGGTCATCAGTTTCCTTGCATGTTCAGGCCCGCAGGCGGCATTGGCAAGGAAGCTGCTTAACATCCGACTCGAGGCCGCTGCGGCCACGCTTGGCGCAAGCGGTGCAGCGCGCAAAAAACATGACAGCTGCGAGCTTCACGCGCGACGTAACCGAACGCGCAGTCGTGCGTTGAAAGGACGTTCGCCGTGGCTTGTGAGAATGCGCGGGCGCGAACGGCGGGCGAGACGGCTGGCACTCAGGCGGCTGCTCTGCTCGCAACAGGGGCGGTCAACTTTGGGGTAGTTTTGTAGCGGCGACGGCGCGTGTAGGGTTGACCGGTCGCACGCCGGCACGCGGCGTGCTGACCGACTGGTCGAAACGCCGGGACACGACGCTCGAGCTCGAATGGAACGCAGACAACAACAACAATGGGAAGGTGAGGCGATGCATCAACTTTAGGAGATGTCGCATGACGACCATCATCGAGGGCTACAAGGCCAACTACTCGGCCGCGCAGGACGAGGAGATGACCCTCGAGGAGTATCTCGATCTATGCCGGCGCGATCCGGACGCTTACGCCGCCGCGGCCGAGCGCATGCTGCAGGCGATTGGCGAACCCGAGCTGGTCGACACCCGTAACGACCAGCGGCTGTCGCGCATCTTCGCGAACCGCATCATCAAGCGCTATCCGGCCTTCGCCGAGTTCTACGGCATGGAAGACGCAATCGCGCAGATCGTGTCCTTCTTCAAGCACGCGGCGCAGGGGCTGGAAGAGCGCAAGCAGATCCTGTATCTGCTGGGCCCGGTGGGCGGCGGCAAGTCCTCGATCGCCGAACGCCTGAAGCAGCTGATGGAGAACCGGCCGATCTACGCCCTGAAGGGCTCGCCGGTGAACGAATCGCCGCTCGGCCTGTTCGCCCCGGAGCGCTACGCCGACGCCTTGGAGAAGGAGTATGGCATCCCGCACCGCTACCTCACGGGCATCATGTCGCCGTGGGCAGTGAAGCGCCTGAAGGAGTTCGGCGGCGACATCGGCCAGTTCCGCGTGGCGCGCGTCCAGCCCTCGGTGCTGCGCCAGGTGGCGATCGCCAAGACCGAGCCCGGCGACGAGAACAACCAGGACATCTCGACCCTGGTCGGCAAGGTCGATATCCGCAAACTGGACCGCTTTGCGCAGGACGACCCGGATGCGTACAGCTACTCCGGCGGTCTGTGCCTGGCCAACCAGGGGCTGCTCGAGTTCGTCGAGATGTTCAAGGCGCCGATCAAGATGCTGCATCCGCTGCTGACGGCCACCCAGGAAGGCAACTTCAAAGGCACTGAAGGATTTTCCGCGATCCCGTTCAACGGCATCATCCTGGCGCACTCCAACGAGTCGGAGTGGCAGAGCTTCCGCAACAACCGCACCAACGAGGCTTTCCTCGACCGCATCTATATCGTCAAGGTGCCCTATTGCTTCCAGATGTCGGAAGAGGTCAAGATATACGAGAAGCTGCTGCGCAACAGCGCGCTCGCCCATGCGCCATGCGCGCCCGGGACGCTGGAGATGATGGCCCAGTTCTCGGTGCTGTCGCGGCTGAAGGAGCCGGAGAATTCCAGTCTCTACTCGAAAATGCGCGTCTACGACGGCGAGAGCCTGAAGGACACCGATCCCAAGGCCAAGTCGTTCCAGGAGTACCGCGACTACGCGGGCCCCGAGGAAGGCATGAGCGGCATTTCCACCCGTTTCGCCTTCAAGGTGCTGTCCGCGGTGTTCAACTACGACCAGACCGAGGTCGCCGCCAACCCGGTGCACCTGATGTACGTGCTGGAGCAGCGCATCGGCCGCGAGGACTTCCCGGAGGAGCAGAAGCGCAAGTACCTGGAGTTCATCAAGGGCTGGCTGAGCCCGCGCTACGCCGAGTTCATCGGCAAGGAGACGCAGACCGCCTACCTCGAGTCTTACTCGGAGTACGGGCAGAACATCTTCGATCGCTACGTCACCTACGCCGACTGCTGGCTGCAGGACGAGGAGTACCGCGACCCGGATACCGGCGAGATCTTCGACCGCGCGGCGCTCAACACCGAGCTGGAGAAGATCGAGAAGCCGGCGGGCATCGCCAATCCGAAGGACTTCCGCAACGAGGTGGTGAACTTCGTGCTGCGCGCGCGCGCCAACAACGCCGGCAAGAACCCGGCGTGGAACAGCTACGAGAAGCTGCGCGAGGTGATCGAGAAGAAGATGTTCTCCAGCACCGAGGACCTGCTGCCGGTGATCTCGTTCAACGCCAAAGCCTCGGCCGAGGACCAGAAGAAGCATCAGAGCTTCGTCGAGCGCATGGTCTCCAAGGGCTACACCGAGAAGCAGGTGCGGCTGCTGTCCGAGTGGTACCTGCGCGTGCAGAAGTCGTCGTGACAAGGCGTGACCGAAAAGCGTGACCGGTGAAGCGTGACCGAGAGGCGTGACGGGACAGCGTGAGGTAAGAGAATGAAGGAATGGACCACACAACTTGGCCTTCCTACCCGGCCCCTCCCCCGCTTGCGGGGGAGGGGTGGGGGAGGGCGGCGTCACGCCTTTCGGTCACGC
>Ga0299906_10004800_pt1 | contig 11055 bp, 8 predicted proteins | sample RVTome_14_FD_200259 | JGI IMG/M metagenome (GOLD analysis project Ga0299906, IMG submission 200259) | Soil microbial communities from uranium-contaminated site in the Upper Colorado River Basin, Wyoming, United States - RVT145D125 (version 2) ... | reverse complement strand
ACACCAGAAGGAAGCGAGCAAGGACCAGCTCGCCAAGTTCGCCGAATCGCAGAAGAAGTGAGGACTGTGGACGCCGCGCCAACTCATGCTTCGACAAGCTCAGCATGAGGCAAATAATTGTTGCAGAACGCGGTTGTACCCTCATCCTGAGCCTGTCGAAGGATGAGGTGCCCAGGTGCAAGAAATTTGCGCCGAGTCGCACGCTTGTCGCGGCAGGGCGTCTGCACTAAGGTCGCGCCTCCTTAGAACAATGCACCTACCAGGGAGTCGATTGAAGAATGGCCGATGTCGGAGGCGTCGCCGGCGAGCGACTACGCGCCTTCATCCAGCGCATCGAGCGGCTGGAAGAGGAAAAGAAAACGATCAGCGACGATATCCGCGAAGTGTTCGCCGAGGCGAAGTCGAACGGCTACGACCCGAAGATCATGCGCCAGGTGCTGCGGCTGCGGAAGATGGAGTCAGGCGACCGCCAGGAGCAGGAAGCCCTGCTCGAGACCTACCTCGCCGCGCTCGGCATGGCAGAGCCGGTCGGCGAGCCGGAACCGGTCGGATAGGGCAGCTTGCCTAAGTCTTCCGAGATCGTCGTATAGAGCGCCTTGACCCAGGGCAGGCCCTTGGCCGGCTCGGGTGCGTCGCGGCGGCGCAGGTCGTGCGGCGCCAGGATGATGTGCGCGTTGCCGACGCCGGAATCGGCGACCAGCGTGAACACGTCCTCGACCGATCTCTCGCCGAGCGCGATGCATCCGGCCGTGCCCGGCGTCGGCCCGTGGACGACGATGTCGCCGCCGAGATTGAGGCGCCCGTCCTCCTTGGCGCGCGCCCGGTCGAACGCGTTCGGGTAGCCGAGCATCAGCGACACATAGGCGGTCGAATTCGGGTTGAGATAGCGGATCGGGTAGATTCCTTCCGGCACCTGCCGGTCGCCGGACCGCAGCTTCGGTCCCGGTCCGCCGGCCGCGGCGAAGATCGGCCGGTCGGTTATAAAGCGCAGCTTGCCGTCGTGCCCCGCTGCGTAGACTTGCAGGCGCCGCTCCTCCTTCAGGCCGACCAGGACGACCTTCACCGGCGGATAGGCGACGCCGGCGCGCAGGAAATGCGGCAGCAGGCGGGTGCGCGCCTCCGACCCGAACTGCGCCAGTCGGTCCGACACCGCGTGCGTTTCCCGTGGGATCGTGTGCATCGCAAGCCAGACCGCCGCCAGCGGGGCGGCGAGGACGACCAGCGCGAACAGCGTTGTCTTTAGCCAGGCGATCATTGCGGGAGACTAACCGATAAAATTTGACGAAAATTTGGCGAAGGCGCGGATTTTCGTTGGCCGCTATTCGGCCGCGCTGACCGCGGGCTCGGGTTTCGGGTTGCGGAACGCGTCGAGCAGCTCCGCTTCGCGCGCGGCGACCTTCTTCATCGCGCGCAGCTTGACATGCCCGAAGCCGCGGATCTGCTCCGGCAGCGACGCGATCTCGGCGGCGAGCGCCTGGTTGGCGGGCGCGAGCTTTTCCAGTAGCTCCGCGACCGTCGCCTCGTAGCGGGCGATCAGGGCGCGCTCGTCCTTGCGCTCCTGGGTATGGCCGAACGGATCGAGCGGCGTTCCGCGCAATCCCTTGAATTTCGCCAGGAGGCGGAAGGCGCCGAGCATCCAGCCGCCGTATTCCCGCTTGAGCAGTTCGCCGCTCACCGGGTCGCGGCGCGCGAGCAGCGGCGGCGCGAGATGGAAGCGCAGCTTGACGTCGCCCTCGAAGGTATCGGCGATTTTGCGCATGAAAGCGGGGTCGGCATGGAGCCGCGCGACTTCGTATTCGTCCTTGTAGGCAAGGAGCTTGAAATAGTAGCGCGCGACCGCTTCGGTCAGCGCGGTGTCGTGGGGCGTCCGGGTCGCCTGAACGGTGCGCACCTTGTCGACGAGGTCGGCGTAGCGTCGGGCATAGCGGGCGTTCTGGTATTGCGTCAAGTAATCCATCCGGACTTGGATCGCGTTTCGCAATCTTTCGGCCGGGTCGGCCGCGCTCTCCGCCGGCACGCGGTCGGGCAGCGCGATGCGGCGCACCGCCGCGAGGTCGTGCGCCGCCCGGCGGCCCCAGGCGAAGGCGCGCTGGTTCATCGATACGGCGACGCCGTTCAGCTCGATCGCCTGCAGGATCGCCTCTTCCGACACCGGCACGAAGCCCTTCTGGTAAGCAAAGCCGAGCATGAACAGGTTGGTGGCGATGGAATCGCCGAGCAGCGCGGTCGCAAGCTCGGTCGCCTCGACGAAATGCGTACGGTCGGCGCCCACGGTTTCCTCGATCGCCGCGTGCACCTTGTGCGCGGGGAAGACGTAATCCGGGTTGCGGGTGAAGTCGCCGGTGACGGTCTCGTGCGTATTGATCGCGGCGACGGTCTCGCCGGGCCGCACCTTGCTCAGGCTGTCCTGCGCCGCGGACACCACGTTGTCGCAGCCGATGATCAGCCGGGCGCCGCCTGAGGCGAGGCGTACCGCATGAATGTCCTCGGGCCGCTCGGCGATTCGCACATGGGTGACGACCGCGCCGCCCTTCTGCGCCAGCCCGATCATGTCGAGCACGGCGACGCCTTTGCCTTCGAGATGCGCCGCCATGCCGAGCAGGGCGCCGACGGTGACCACGCCGGTGCCGCCGACGCCGGTGACGAGAATGCCATAGGGCACGGCAAGACCGGGCAGCCTGGGTTCGGGCAGCGCCTCGAACAAATCGGGCGTCTCGCGATCCCCCGCGCGCTTCAGGCCGCGCTTCGGCGCGCCGCCGTGAACGGTGACGAAGCTCGGGCAGAAGCCGTTGACGCAGGAGAAGTCCTTGTTGCAGCTCGACTGGTCGATCATGCGCTTGCGGCCGAACTCGGTGTCGACCGGCACGACGGAGAGGCAGTTCGACTTGGCCGAGCAGTCGCCGCAGCCCTCGCAGACAAGCTCGTTGATGAACGCGCGCTTGGGCGGGTCGGGATAGAGGCCGCGCTTGCGCCGCCGCCGCTTCTCCGCGGCGCAGGTCTGATCGTAGATCAGAACGGTGACGCCCGGCGTCTCGCGCAGGGTGCGTTGCACGGCATCCAATTCGTCGCGGTGATGCACGGTGATCCCCGTGGCCATGCCGGCGTTAGAGCCGTATTTGTCCGGCTCGTCGGTCACCACGACGATCGTCTCTATGCCTTCGCCGCGCAGCTGGTGGGTGATCATCGGCACGGTGAGCGGGCCGTCATGGGGCTGTCCCCCGGTCATCGCCACGGCGTCGTTGAACAGGATCTTGTAGGTGATGTTGACCCCGGCGGCGACCGCCATGCGGATGGCGAGGAGGCCGGAGTGAAAATACGTTCCGTCGCCGAGATTGGCGAACACATGCTTGGTCTCGGTGAAGGGCGCCTGGCCGACCCAGGGCACGCCCTCGGCGCCCATATGGGTGTAGGTCGCCGTCTCGCGATCCATCCATTGCGCCATGTAATGGCAGCCGATACCGGCGAGCGCGCGGCTGCCTTCCGGCACCTTGGTCGAAGTGTTGTGCGGGCAGCCCGAGCAGAAATAGGGCGTGCGGACGATGCCGGCGTTGCGGCCGGCGAGCGCGCGCTCCTGTTCCTCGAGGAAGGCGACGCGCTGCTCGATCCGTTCGCTGGTGTGGAAGCGCTTAATCCGCTGCGCGATGACGCGAGCGATCTGCGCCGGGGTCAGCTCGCCGTTCGAGGGCAGGATGCGGTTGCGGTTCTCGTCGAACTTGCCGTTCACCACCGGGCGGACGTCGGCGCGCCAGTTGTAGAGCTGCTCCTTGAGCTGGTTCTCCATCAGCGCGCGCTTTTCCTCGATGACGAGGATCTCTTCCAGGCCCTCGGCAAAATTCCGGACGCCGTCGCGCTCGAGCGGCCAGGTCATGCCGACCTTGTAGACCGAGAGCCCGATCTCCGCCGCATAGGCCTCGTCGATGCCGAGGTCGTCGAGCGCCTGGCGGACGTCGAGGTAGGACTTGCCACAGGTGACGATGCCGAAGCGGCGCTTCGGGCTGTCGATCACCGTCTTGTTCAGGTTGTTGGCGCGGGCGAACGCGAGCGCGGCATAGAGCTTGTAGCGGTGCAGCCGCTCTTCCTGGTCGAGCCAGCCGTCCGGCCAGCGGATACCGAGCCCGCCCGGCGGCATTTCGAAGTCGTCCGGGATCGTGATTTGTACGCGATGCGGGTCGACGTAGACGGAGGCCGAGGTGTCGACGGTCTCCGCCACCACCTTGAAGGCGACCCAGCAGCCGCTGTAGCGAGACAGCGCCCAGCCGTAGACGCCGAGGTCGAGGAATTCCTGCACGCCGGACGGGTTGAGCACCGGAATCATCGCGTCGACGAAGGCGAACTCGGTCTGGTGCGCGGTCGTCGAGGACTTGCTGGTATGGTCGTCGCCGGCCAGCACAAGGACTCCGCCATTGGGGTCCGTGCCGGCCAGGTTGGCATGCCGCAGCGCGTCCCCGGAGCGGTCGATTCCCGGCCCCTTGGCGTAGACCATGCCGAACACGCCGTCATGCCTGCTGCCGGGGAACAGATTGATTTGCTGCGTGCCCCAGAGCGCCGTGCAGGCCAGGTCCTCGTTGACGCCGGGCCGGAAATGGATGTGGTGCTTCTCGAGGAAAGGCTTCGCGTGCCAGAGCTGCTGGTCGAGCGCGCCGAGCGGCGAGCCACGGTAGCCGGAGATGAAGCAGGCGGTATTCAGCCCCGCCGCCTCGTCGCGGCGACGCTGCATCATCGGCAGCCGCACGAGCGCCTGGGTGCCGGTCAGAAAGACGCGCCCGCTTTCGAGGGCATATTTATCGTCGAGCGTAACGGCCGTCTGTATCGTCACAAGTGCAGCCTCCCTAGTATCTAGAAGGTAGCGGCAGCATGCGCTATTTCAAAGCGGAAGAGCCGGATAGCGCAAATTCGCAACAAATCTGCCGCATTCGGCGTTGTACAGGGCGCTTTGTTGCGCCGATGCTCAGCCGGGAGTTGCGAAATTACCGGGAACCCGGGCCTGAGGCCGGCGCGGGCGAATCGGATGCGTGAAACTCCGGCAGCGCCACGCTATATGGGGCCGTGTTGGTCGAGGTTGGAGCTTAGTCGATGACGATATTGGTTACCGGCGCCGCCGGGTTCATAGGTTACCATCTCTGCGAGGCCTTGCTTGCCGAGGGCGAGCGCGTCATTGGCATCGACAGCCTCAACGACTACTACGACGTGCGACTGAAGGAGACCCGCCGCGACCGGCTGCTCCGCCACAACGCCTACTCCTTCGAGCACGCCGACATCGCCGACCGCGCCGCGGTCGAAGCGCTCGCCGCCCGGCATCCGGAGATCACCCGGGTGGTCCACCTCGCGGCTCAGGCGGGGGTGCGCTACTCGCTGGAAAACCCCTATGCCTACGTCCAGGCGAACCTGCTGGGCCAGGTCGTTATTCTTGAGCTCTGCCGCCGGCTGGAGAAGCTGGAGCATCTCGTCTACGCCAGCTCGTCCTCGGTCTATGGCGGCAACACCAAGATTCCCTTTTCGATCGAAGATCGGACGGACACGCCGATCTCGCTCTACGCCGCGACAAAAAAGGCGGACGAGCACATGGCGCACTGCTACAGCCACCTCTACCGCATCCCCGCCACGGGGCTGCGCTTCTTCACGGTCTACGGGCCGTGGGGCCGTCCGGACATGGCGGCCTATATTTTCGTCCGCGCCATCGTCGAGGGCCGGCCGATCGTCCTTTTCAACAACGGCGACATGAAGCGCGACTTCACCTATGTCGACGACATCGTCCAGGGCATCCTCGGCTGCCTCGGCAGGCCGCCGGCGGATGACGGGACGACCGCGCCGCACCGACTCTACAATCTCGGCAATCATCGCTCGGAGCCGTTGCGTCGCTTCGTCGAAATCATCGAGCGCGAGCTCGGCAAGCGCGCCACCATCGAATACGCGCCGATGCAGCCGGGCGACGTGCGGGAGACCTATGCGGACATCGAGGACGCTGCGCGCGACTTCGGATTCAAGCCGGCGACATCCATCGACCAGGGCCTGCCGCGCTTCGTCGCCTGGTATCGCGATTACCACGGTGCCGGAAAGTAGCGGCGCGGGCTATCCGCCGTTGGGGACGATCCGCAGGTGGTCGACGACCTGGGCGACGCCCTGCACCTGCCTGACGACGGCGAGTGCCCGGTTGTGTTCCCACTCGGTCTTGGCCTGGCCGAAGACGTAGACGATCCCGTCCGTCGCCCGCCAATTGAGCGCCGGCAGGCGGGCGGCGAAGGCGTCCAGCATGGCGGTCCGGACCTGCCGCTCGAGCAGCAGGTCTTCGGCGATGCGTTTCATGTCGTCCGAAGCGCCCACGTGAATCTCGTTGATCACGGTCTGCACGCCGGGAACGCTGCGCACGAGGGCCGATGCGCGTGCCTTGTCCTGCAGCGACTTGACGCGGCCGGTCAGCAGGGCATCGCTGCCGATCACGTCGAGCTGTATGTCGGCGAAGAAGCTGGCGCGCGCATCCAGCATGCGGGTGGCGACGGCCTGCCTGAGGGCGCTGTCCGGCGGCGGGTCGGCCGCGCCTGACAGATTGGCGCCGCCGAAGAGAACGGCAGCAAAGAAAAAGCCCGCGGTCGAGGCGGCTCGCATGCGTCAGCGGTCACCGGCCATAAAGGCGCTCCAGGTCCTCGCGATACCGTTTCGTAATGACGTGGCGCCGCAGCTTGAGCGTCGGCGTCATCATCTCGTTCTCGATGGTGAACGGTTCCGGCGCCACCATGATCCGCCGCACGCGCTCGATCACCGAGAGGTTGGCGTTGACCCGCTCCACCGCGTCCTGCAGCGCCTTGTGGAGGCCATCGTCCCGGACGGCCGCGGCGAGGTCGCCGCCCGTGCCGTTGCGTTTCGACCACTCCGCCAGGAAGTCCGCATCGGGCACGACCACGGCCACGAGATGCGGCCGCTTGTCGCCAAATACCATGGCTTGGCCGATCTCGCGCGCGGCGGTCAGCATTCCTTCGACGCGCGCGGGCGAGAGATTGTCGCCGCCCGAGTTGACGATGATGTCCTTCTTGCGGTCGGTGATCTCGATGTAGCCGTCTTCGTCGAAGCGGCCGATGTCGCCGGTGTGCAGCCAGCCGTTGCGGATGGTTTCGGCAGTGGCTTCCGGATTGTTCCAATAGCCCTGCATCACGAGCTCGCCGCGCACCAGGATCTCGCCGTCTTCGGCGATCCGGACCTCGACGCCCGTGAGCGGCGGGCCGACGGTGTGCAGCTTGTTCCGGGTCGGCGTGTTGCAACTGACCACGGGCGCCGACTCCGTCTGGCCGTATCCCTGCAGGATGCGCAGGCCGAGCGCGGTGAAGAACAGCCCGATGTCGTAGTTGAGCGGTGCGCCGCCGGACACGAACGCCTTCAGCCGGCCGCCGAAGCGCTGGCACACCTTCTTGCGTACCAGGACATCGAGCAGCGCGTTTTCGAGACGGTCCAGCAGCGTCATCGCCTTGGGCGTCTCGTAGGCCTTCCGGCCGAGGCGGACCGTTTCCTCGAACAGGAAGCGCTTGAGCCCTTTCGTGCGCTCGACGCCGTGGCGGATGCGCGCGTGCATGACCTCGTAGAGCCGCGGCACGGCGGTCATGATGGTCGGCCGCACCTCGGCGAGGTTTGCCGTCAGCTTGTCGATGCCTTCGGCGTAATAGATCTGCGCACCGATGGCGATGGGCAGGAACTGGCCCGCCGTGTGCTCGTAGGAATGCGACAGCGGCAGGAAAGAGAGGAAGATCTCGCGGTCCTCCTCGAACAGCGGCAGCCGTTGCAGCAGGTCGTTCGCGCCCATGCAGTTGCAGAGGATGGCGCCGTGGCTCAGCATCACCCCCTTCGGCTTTCCGGACGTGCCGGAGGTATAGATGATGCAGCAGGTATCCGTCCGGGCGATGGCGTCCAGCGCGCCGGCCGGGCCGGCGGCTTTGCGTCCATCCTGCAGCACGCCGTCCCACTCGTGGAGCCGCACGCCGGCCGGCGTAGGGATCATCGGTGTCTCGATGGCGATCACATGGTCGACGCCGTCGGTCCGGGCGGCCGCCGGCAGCAACGTCTCGGCCAGCGCGGCGGTCGAGACGATGGCGCATTTCGAGCCGCTGTCCGACAGGATATGGATATGGTCGGCTACGGTGTTGGTCGTATAGGCCGGCACGGTGATCGCGCCCGCGGTCATGATGGCCAAGTCGGCGATCATCCATTCGGGCCGGTTTTCGGCAACCAGGGTGACGCGGTCGCCGGGCGCAACGCCCAGCCGGCGCAGGCCTTTGGCCAGCGCCTCGACTTTCTCGGCGACATCCGCCCAGGTCAGCGGGTGCCATGCGCCGTCCTGCTTGCGCCACAGGAAAGGCTGGTCGCCATGGCGTTTCGCCTGAGCGAAAAACATCGCCGGCAGGTTGCGAATCTCCGGATAATTCATGGTTCCGTCCGAATCCCCCCGCGGCGCCGTTGATCCGGCCGCCCGTGCCTTATCATAGCCCGTCATCCGTTTCGCCCAGGTAAACGCCGCTGCCGCGCGGCAATCGGGCCGGGACCCGTTTACCCGGCGGACGCGCCTTTCGAGCCCGCCGGAATATATCCGCTTTCGCCGCCGAGCGACGCGATAAATGGACAAAAAGATCGACGAATTCACCATTTATTTTAGCGCGTCGGGTAACTATCCTCCGCGCCGGAGAAACCGGAGACTTTGATCCCCTCATGACTGGACGCGACCAGCGGCAAGCTGCGCTTTCGGTGCAGCCGATTCGCATGAACTGTGCCGGACACGGTGCATGACGGCGATCGATCAGGATGGGATCGAGCTGCTGACGCGCCGCGCAGCAGGGGCGGCGCGGGAGACGCCGCTGCTCTTCGTCCACGGCGCCTTCGCGGGCGCCTGGTGCTGGGACGAGCATTTTCTGCCGTGGTTCGCGAAACGGGGCTACGACGCGCATGCGGTGAGCCTGCGCGGGCACGGCGGCAGCGCCGGCCGCGACCGGCTCGACGCCAGCTCGATCGCCGACTATGTCGACGACTTGGCGGACGCGATGGAAGCGCTGCGCGCGCCGCCGGTGCTGATCGGCCATTCCATGGGCGGCTTCGTCGTTCAGAAGTATCTGGAGCGGGGTGAGGCCGCCGGCGCCGTCCTCATGGCGTCCGTGCCGCCGCGCGGACTCGCGGGGCCGGGCCTGTCGCTGGCGATCTGGAATCCGGCGGCGGCGCTCGGCATCGGCTCGATTCAGGCGCTCGGGCAAAGCTGGGGATCGCCGTCGGTCATGCAGGGAGCGCTTTTTTCGGACGCGCTCAATGCCGGCCAGGCGATGCGCTACCTCGCGCGCATGGGGCCGGAATCGACGCGGGCGATGCTCGACATGTACGGCGGCGACCTGGCGGACCCAGGCAAGCGGTCGCGCTGCCCCATGCTGGTGATGGGCGCCGCGGACGACGCGCTGATTCCAGACATCTTCGTGCGCGCCACCGCGCGAAGCTATGGCGCACCGCTGCGCGTCGTCGACGGCATCGGCCACCTGATGATGCTCGACGGGGCGTGGCCGCGGGCCGCCGACAGCCTGCTGGGCTGGCTGCGGCAAAAAGGCTTCTAGCGCACATGCTCTCTGGCCCGCTTGCCACGCTCCGTCGCTTCAACGTAAACGTTTAACGTCTATGCGAAATTGGACGAGGCGCCGTCGCTGCATTTCCGTTAATTCGTAAGCAGGCGTTGCCAATCGTCCTTCAGACAGGCGCGTGTCGATGAGCGAGCAGAGGGGACCAGCACCGCGCCGCGTCGGCGTTATCGGCGGCGGCATCACGGGTATCAGCGCGGCGATCTTCCTGCGCCGCGACGGGCATGACGTCACCTTGTACGATCCCGGCGATCCCGGCGCCGGCACATCGTCGGGCAACGCCGGGGTAATCAGCACCGGCGGGATTATCCCGACCGCCACGCCCTACGTGCTGAAGCGCGTGCCGAAGATGCTGCTCGATCCCTATGGGCCGCTGACCATTCGCTGGCGCTACCTGCCGCAGATCGCCCCCTGGCTCGTCAGCCTCGTCATGAACGGGGCGCCGTCTCGGGTCGAAGCGAACGCGCGGGCCAAGGCCGCGCTGCTCGACCACGCCTATCCTACCTATCGCCTGCTGGCGCGCGAGACCGGCACCGAATCCTATATCAGCCACACCGGGCTGCTGACCGTGTTCGAGACGGACCGGGGCTGGCAGCGGGCGCAGTGGCTGCTGGACCTGCTCCGTCGGTGCGGCCGCAATTTCGAGGTCCTGTCCCAGGACCAGATCCGCCAGATGGAGCCCGGCCTGGCGCCGATCTTCCGGCACGCCTACCTGCTGCCGGAAAACGGCCTGATCCTGCATCCGGGCAAGCTGGTGACCGAGCTGCACGAGGCTTTCCGGCGCATGGGCGGGACCATCGTCAGGCGGCCGGTACAGCGGATCGAGCGGGTCGGCGGCGTTGCGCGGCGGCTGGTGACGGACGCCGGCAGCGAGGACTTCGACAGTCTCGTCGTCAGCGCCGGGGCGTGGTCCAAGACCTTCCTCCGCCAGCTCGGCACCCGCGTTCTGCTCGATGCCGAGCGCGGCTATCATATCATGCTGCCGCAGCCCGACCCGGGACTGCGGCGCCCGGTCAACGTCTACGAGGACACCATGTTCCTGTCGCCGATGCAGCATGGCCTGCGGCTTACGACGGGCGTCGAGCTCGCCGGCACCGAAGCGCCGCCCGATTTCACGCGCGCACGGCGCATGATCCGCCGCGCGGCGCGGGCGGTGACCAACCTGAAGCCGGAGGAGCAGAGCGCCTGGCTCGGCTTCCGGCCGTCGACGCCGAACTCCGTGCCGTTCCTCGGGCCGGCGCCGGGCCACGCCAACGTGGTCTGCGCCTTCGGCGGCGGCCATATCGGCATGTCGCTCGGGCCGATCAGCGGTCGCATCGTCGCCGACCTCGTCGCCGGGCGCGATCCCGGCATCGACCTTGCCGCTTACGCGCTGGATCGGTGAGAGAGCGATGAGCGCTTCCGTTTCGCCCCAGCATATCGCCGTGATCGGCGCCGGGATGGTCGGCGTCAGCTGCGCTCA
>Ga0299906_10004798_pt1 | contig 11057 bp, 7 predicted proteins | sample RVTome_14_FD_200259 | JGI IMG/M metagenome (GOLD analysis project Ga0299906, IMG submission 200259) | Soil microbial communities from uranium-contaminated site in the Upper Colorado River Basin, Wyoming, United States - RVT145D125 (version 2) ... | reverse complement strand
GACGCAGCCGTCTACTTGTTCTCGAATCCGTCCCCGTAGTCCAGGATGGGGGAATCCGATTCGCAGCTCCGCACCGTAACATCGTCAATATGCCATGGACCAGCAGCCACGGTCAGATCGGTGCCGAGGCGGAACCGGAATTGGACGTTCTCGCCTTCCAGCCCACCCAGATCCACGACCGACCTGATCCAATCCTGGACATTGCACCAAGCCTGGAAGCCGGTCAGCGGGTTGTCGAAGCCACCGTTCACCGTGCCGGTGTAGGGCAGCGTTTCGAGCCTGTCATTCCCCACCTGGGTCCAATCAGCCCCGCCGTTGGTGGAATATTCCAGGATCGCACCGTCCCAGCACGCGCCCCCCGTAGCGTCCTCGATATCGAAGCGGGTCCAGAATTGAAGCGTGACCGCGCTGGCGCCTGCGGGAATTGCAACTTCGGGTGAAACCAGGCGCTGGTCGCTGACCACCGACACATTGGTAGCACGCCACGACATGCCTGGACTGTTTGAATCGGAATCTGTCAGCGTCCAGGTATCCGGAGGGTCCGCTGCCGTATGGGTCCAGCCATTTTCACCGTTCTCCATGTCGTCGGAGAAATAGTCGACCGGCTCGCTTCCCTGGCCGCACTCACCTGGCGCGCCCTGGGTTACGAAACCGAAAACAGCCGATGATGTACCGATGCCGCACTGGTTCGCCGGAATCACCCGCCAGAATAGCTGGGTGTCGGCGGGCAGTTCGCTGTCGGGCATGAAGGCGGTTCCTTCAACGGTTTGCTGGAGCACGACATTCGTGAAGCCAGCGTCCGTGGCGACCTCAAGTTCATAGGAAACGGCCTGCGGAGCGGCAGTCCAACTGAACAAGGGCCGGCGATCGACATTGAGCGCGCCGTTCGCCGGCGTCAGCAGGCCCGGAGGCGTCGGCGCCATGTCCGCGATATTGACGGCAATTTCCACCGACCGCGGGTCTGAGTCCACGGCGGTCCCTTCCACGGTGATCGGGTAGTCTCCCGGTGCCGCCCCGGCCTGTGCGGTCAGGTTGAGCGCCGCGTTGTTGGCCGGGATGGCGGGCACCACCATGTCGGGGACAATGGACCCACTGACTTCGAGCGGGAGCGCGGGATTAAACGCCAGGCTGACGGTATTCGAGAAACCGTTGAGGCTGCCGACGTTCAAAGTGACCTCTTCGAGGGGATCCGCGCCCGAATCCACGCAGGCAAACAGTTCATTAATATCCGACGACAGCGAAAACGTCGGCGTGCCGCATGAATCGAACTTGAAGGAAGCAATGCGCGTCGACGCCGTCGGCGCTGACGCCGTGCTTCCGTAGTTGGAGGTGAACCAGAAGGTACAGCCGTCAACGGGATCGACGCTCATCGATGAATAGTCGCCCCAGCGCGTGGAACTCGTATGCGAGGCGGTGCCGTCGATGATGGTGGTTTCGCCCGCCGTCAGGACCCCCGGGGGATCAGTCGCCAGTCGACCGTCGTAGGTGAGACTGGGGAAAATGTTCGCCTCGTTGGACAGGTTGAAGCCAATCGCGATGTTTCCGGAACTGTCTATTGCACTGCCGGCCATCCAGCGGTGCTCGTCGACGCCCGCCCCCTCCGGGATGTCCGGGGCGTAGGTGCCCTCCTGGAACAGGGTCCAGGGGCCAAAGGTTCCGCGCACGGGGCTTCGTCTCAGCTCGAACCACCGCACGCCACCGTGGTCGGTTCCATCGACGTCCGTCACGAGGTTGCCGACGATGACTTCGTAGCCGCCGAAGTTGCGGTACTTGGGAAGGTTCATCACCACTTCGCGAAGCGGATCCAGGCCGGTTCCGGTGCCCGGCTGAGGGTAGCATTCGAAGGCCGAGAACCCGCACTGCTCGGAATCGATCTCGGAGATCTCGATGTCGATCGGGCCGGTGATGGACGAATTGGCCGGCGTTATCCAGTCGACATCGAATTCCCACAGTTGCAGCAAGTCGGAAACGGGATCGTTGCTGCCGGGTGCGTGTGCCTCGTCGTCGAAGTGGCGGATGAAGAGGCCGGGTGTCCCGGCCGGCGGTGCCAGTTCGCCATCGTGGTCGACCGGCGGAATCATGGCGAACGGAAAAGCCGCCGGGTCGGTGATCGCGAAGCGCTGGGCCGTGGCCGGGTTTCCCAACAGCATTTCTTCGCGCTCAAAGGCATACAAGGCCGAGGAAGCTTCGTTGGTGCCCACGTAGTAGGCGTCGTGCCAGACGCCGTACTTGGGGTAGTCGGGGAAATTGGGTGTGCTGAACGCGTAACCGAAGTAGCCGCCGCCAATCGGGTCGGCAGTCTGGGCCACGAAGACGCACAGCACGTTGCCGGCTGCCGAGAATTCGGTCAGCACCCAGCGGTCGGCAAGCTCGTCGAACAGCACAATCGGGTCGCCGAGCCCGGATGCACAGGCACCCGAGCCCAATGCGTCCAGGGTAAACGGCCCCGCCGCCACGCTTCCGTCGGCCTTGTTGTAGAAGGTGTACTGAGTGCCGCCGCCCCCGTTGATGGCCTGGACGAAATAGTCGATTCCGACTTCCCCGTTGGGGTCGTGGGGATTGGAACCGGAGCGGTCGCCCTCTATGTTCACCAGCGGGGTTGTGAAACCTCCGACTCCGCGGTTCCTGGGCGCAGCGTCCTGCAGCGCCACCAGGGGATCGATTCCGGCCGTGGGGTTGACCGGCTGCGGGTCCGTGATCCGGGCTTGCCCCCGGCGCTTGGGGATCGTGACGATGGGATCGCCCGGCTTCCATGGGGAAAGCCTCGGCAGGTCGGCCAGGTTGATGTCGATGATCTCGGGCGCGACCACGGTCACATAGTCGGGCGTAATCCGCCGCGCGATGCCTCGCGCGTCGACGGATTCCGTCGACTTGTGGAATTCGCGTGACAGCGTTTCTGCCGGAACGTCGAAACTGGAAAGACAAACCAAGGCGCTGGTGGCGAAGACCACCGCCATCTTCTTCACTGCGTTCACGATTGGAGCTCCCTCAATAATCCCTGTGGCGAGCTATTGCTCGCTCGCTCCGGGCTCCAGCACGACTTCCAGCAGCTCGATCGAATGGCCGGAGGTAATCAGAGCCTGGTCCCGATCCCGGTGATTTCCGCCCAATAGTAGCAGATGGTGCTCCCCGTCACGCACCAGCGGCCATTGGGAGCGGATATCGGCCGTGCCGCGCGCGATGACCTCCAGGCCCGGGCCGACGGGCAGGAACGCCACGATCCTTCCTGTTGCCGAGTAGAGCTTCAGCGTTGCCCAGCCGGGTGCGGTCGGCCTCGCGATGATCTCGCCCGATTCCGTCTCGACGTCCGCCTCACCCTGGTTGATGAACAGGATGTCACCGCTGCGCGTCCGCGCCTTGAGGTCGACGGCGGTCTTCTTGGCCTCGACCTTACCGTCCAGCGTTTCCAGGTTGACCTCGAAGCCGTCCGGAACATAGACCGCCAGATCGACGCGGCCGCTGCGGGGATCCAGGGAGGCGTCCGGGTATCGGACGGCGAGTTCAAACGAATCGCCGCCCTCGCGAACCGCAAATTCCGGCCTCGCCGGAAATGGATCGCCGATACGTTGGACCGCGGCGTCGACGACGACGGCCCCTGGCACTTCCTGGGACCGCAGCCGGATATCGCCCCAATGGTTGACGATCGTCACGCGGGCCGATTCGCTGAGCTTGGTCGAGCTCTGCAACCGTTCGACGTAGAAATCGAGCGGGGGCTCGTTCGTTTGGCCCTGCCGGACGGGAGGGGGTGTCGAAGAACAAGCGGCGAGGGCGGCGGCCGCGAGCCACGCCAGGAGAGTCCCCAGCCATACAGGTCGCGATTCAAGGCCCACTTATACGACCCGCACCCGGATGACGCCTTCCGCAGCGACAATCTCGCGAATCACGTCCGAGGAGGGCTCGGTTTCGACGTCCATGATGTTGTATGCGACATCGCCCTGGCTCTTGTTGACCATGTCGATGACGTTGATCCTGCGATCCGCCAGCACGCCGAGCACCTTGCCGAGCACGGCCGGGACGTTGCGGTTGCTGAAGGTGATGCGGTAGCCGCCGTTGCGGTCCATGCGCGTGCGCGGGAAATTCACCGAGTTGTCGATGTTGCCGCACCTGAGGTACTCGATGAGCTGCCCCGCGGCCATGACGGCGCAATTCTCCTCGGCCTCGCGGGTGCTGGCGCCGATGTGCGGAAGCAGCAGCGCATCCTTGCGCCCGAGCAGTTCGGGCACCGGAAAGTCCGTGATGTAGCCCGCGAGCCGGCCCGAATCCAGCGCCGCGATCACCGCGCCGATGTCGACGACCTGCTCGCGCGCGAAGTTGAGCAGCCTGGCGCCCGGCTGGAGCTGCGCCAGGGCCTCGGCATCGATCATGTGCCTGGTGTGATCGTTGACCGGCACGTGCAGGGTCACGAAATTGGACTTCCTCAGCAGCGCTTCCAGGCCATCCACCTTCTCGACCTGGCTGGAAAGGCGCCAGGCCGCCTCCACCGATATGGCGGGGTCGAAACCCGCCACCTTCATGCCAAGCTCCAGGGCGAGGTTTGCCACCATCGAACCGATAGCGCCCAGGCCGACGACGCCAAGCGTCTTGCCCGCGATCTCCGAGCCGGCAAATCGTTTCTTGTCGCGCTCCAGCACGCTCGCCAGTTCCTTCTGCTCCCTGATCTCACCCAGCGACTGCACGAAATTGGAACCCCCCAGTATGTCGCGCGAAGACAGCAGCAGCGCCGCGGCAACCAGCTCCTTGACTGCGTTGGCATTGCCGCCGGGGGTGTTGAACACCACGATGCCGTGCGGGGTGAGGGCGTCGACGGGGATGTTGTTCACACCCGCCCCGGCCCGCGCAACGGCGAGCAGGCTGGGTGGAATTTCGATTCCATGCAGCGAATGGCTGCGAAGCAGGATGGCGTCCGGGGCCTCGAAGCGCGTGCCCACCTCGAACTCGCCGGCCCTAAAACGGGACAGCCCGGCCGGTGCGATGTTGTTGTAGGTCTGGATTCTAAACATGTCTCTCCGTCTCGTAGGCCCATTCCAGCCAGGGCATCAGGGCTTCCAGATCTTCGCGGGGCACCGTCGCCCCGCACCAGATGCGCAACCCGGGCGGGGCCGCGCGGTAGGCGCCGATGTCGTAGGCCACGCCCTCGTCCGCAAGCAGTTTCACCATCGCAGAGATGGCTTCGGGTTCCAGGTCCAGCGCGAGGCACACACTGGTGTTCGAGCGCCATTCCGGTCTCGCCGCCAGGAAGCGGATCCAATCGTGCTCCGAAACGAAGCGTTCGAGCACGGCCAGGTTGTCCCTGGAGCGCTGGATGCTCTCCCTGACGCCACCGATCTCACGCACCCAGTTCAGGGCGTCGAGGTAATCGGCCACGCAGAGCATGGACGGCGTGTTGATCGTCGAGCCCTGGAAGATGCCCTCGTTGAGCTTCCCGCCCTTGGTCAGGCGGAATATTTTCGGCAATGGCCAGGGCGGAGTGTAGCTTTCGAGGCGTTCAACTGCGCGCGGGCCCAGGATCAGCATGCCGTGCGCCGCTTCCCCGCCCAGCACTTTCTGCCAGCTGTAGGTGACGACGTCCAGTTTGTCCCACGGCAGCGCCATGGCGAACACCGCCGAAGTCGCATCGCAGATCGTCAGGCCTTCGCGGCGATCGCTGATCCACGCCCCGTCAGGCACCCGCACGCCTGAAGTCGTGCCGTTCCAGGTGAAGACGATGTCGTGGCCGGGGTCGGCCGCTTCCAGTTCCGGCAGGTCGCCGTATTCGGCCGTAAAGCTGCGCACCTTGCGTAGTTTCAGGTGATCGCAAATGTCGGCCTGCCAGCCGAGCCCGAAGGATTCCCAGGCGAAAATATCGACGGGCCGCGGTCCGAGCATCGACCACAGGGCCATTTCTACGGCGCCAGTGTCCGAGGCCGGCACGATGCCCACCCGGTAATCGTCCGGCAAGCCGAGGATTTCCGCGGTTTCTTCGCAGGCCTGCCTCAAGCGATCCTTGCCAGGCCGTGCACGGTGCGAGCGCCCCAGGGTATCGAGCTGGAGGGCCGAGACGTCGTAACCCGGCCGCTTGCGGCAGGGGCCGGAGGAAAAGTTTGCGCAAAGCGGCCGATCTTGCGGCCTGACCGTGGAGTTCATATCGGCTCGGTGGGGCTTCCGGGGAATTCGCGGCGCTATTGTAGCGTGGGCCAGGTCGGAACCCCACGTCCGGGGATGTCGCGCATAAGAATTTATAGTCATGCGCAGATGCCGGACCCGGGATGCGTGAAAGCTGAACCGGCCCGCGCTGGTCCTCTGCTATGGCGAAGCAAGCATGCGCAATCGGTTCCAACTTGGCATCCTGATCGGCCTGATCGCGGCCGGGCCCGGCGTACTGCATGCCGAGGTCCATACGGTGCGGGTCCTGGGAAACGCTTTCTCACCGAATGATCTGACGGTGCAGCCGGGAGACACGGTACGCTGGACGCTGGACGAACAGACGGGCGGTGGTGGCTGCCAGTACTACTGCCCGCCCACGCCCGGGCACACCGTCACGGCCGACGACGGCTCGTTTTCCTCGGGGCCGCCTGCGGAATCGTTCGTGTTCGAGTACGTCTTCGAAGAGCCCGGTGAATTTTTCTATCACTGCGAAGTGCACAGCACGGCGGGTCGCGATATCGATCAATGGATGAACGGCCGCGTGTTCGTCGAGGGCGGCTCCGGAGCGCCCTTCCAGATCAACGCCGGTCTCAACGACGCCTGGTTCGACCCTGCCACGGCCGGGCAAGGTATGTTCATCACGGTGTTCCCAGCCATCCAGCAAATGTTTTTCGCCTGGTTCACGTACGACACCGAACGCCCGCCGCAGGACCTGATGGCGGTGGTTGGCGAGCCAGGCCACCGCTGGTTGACGGCCTTCGGCCCGTACGAGGGCGCCATGGCGACGCTCGAAATCGAGCTCACTTCTGGCGGGCTGTTCGATGCGGCGCAACCGATGCCGGAATCCAACCCCGACGGCAGCGTCACGATCCAGTTCGACGGCTGCAACGCCGCCACGGTCAGCTACGATGTGGCCTCGGCCGGACTCGAGGGAGAAATCGCGATCCAGCGCATCGCCACCGACAACGTTGCGATCTGCGAGGCGGCCGCTGCGAATTAGATCTTCAGTAGGTGCCCCGGGAGGGGGATACCCTTCCAAAACACGCACGAGTACATCCATGATGCAGGAGGGGGACATCCTTCCAAAACAGATGCAGGAGGGGGACATCCTTCCAAAACACACGCGCAACGGCTTCCTCGTGGGCACTTCTTTCGCTCCGCGAAAACCGTACCCATTCGGAAGCCTGCGCTGTAAATACGTCCCTGTAGGCTCCTCGCCGGGGTCCCTCCCGTCGAGGGTTTTGGAAGGATGTCCCCCTCCCGCCAACCTCTCCCGCCACCCCCTCCCGCCACCCCCTCCCACAACCAAGGGACATTGCTTCTGCCCCGGATGGCCCTCTCCTGGCCGCAATCAAGTCCGCGGCAACGTTCACAATCGCGGCTTCGATGGCTGCCAACCCCGAAACCCATGACTGCATCATCGTCGGTGCGAGCTTCGCCGGGCTTGCCTGCGCCTTCGCGCTGGCACGGCGGGGATTCAAGGTCCGCGTGCTGGAAAAGCGCGCCGACGCCTGCGAGAAACTCCGCACCACCGGCATCATCGTCCGGGATGCGCTCGACCACATCGCCCTGCTGGACGAACTCCCGGCCGGACTGACGCGGGAGATTCCCGCCGTGCGGCTGCACGCCCCGAACCTGCGCAGCGTTCGCCTGCAATCGCCGGGCTATTACTTCCTCGCCACCGACACGCCCGGCGTCATGCGATGGCTGGCAACGCGCGCGCAAGAGGCCGGCGCGGAAATCGCCTATCGCTCGCCGTTCACGGCCGCACGCCGGCTTCGCGGCGGCTGGGACCTCAGCGCGCAGGGGCGCTGCCGTTTCCTGGTCGGAGCCGACGGCGCGCGTTCGGCCGTCGCCAAAGCGCTCGGCCTGGGGCTGAACCAGCGGCTGCTCCACGGCATCGAGTACGAATACCGGCTTGCGCCCCACGGGCCCCGCTTGCAGGAGCCCGATGCGCTGCAGTGCTTTGTCGATCGGGACCTCGCGCCCGGCTACATCGCCTGGCTGCTGCAAGGCGTGGATCATTTGCAGGCCGGGCTAGCGCGGCGCGAACAGAGGCCGGCGCGTGCGCTAAAACCGGCGATGCTGCGATTCCTCACCCGCATCGTAGCCATGGTGCCTCTGGCCGGCCACAAGCCCGAGGCAGTGCGCGCCGGCCCCATCCCCTGCGGCGGGCCGGTCTGGCCACTGTCGACATGCCGGGCACTGCTGGTGGGTGACGCGGCGGGGCTGGTTTCGCCACTCACGGGCGGCGGGATCCACACAGCGCTGCATTACGGCCTGGCCGCCGGTCACGCTGTGGCGGATTTCCTCGAAGGGCGCTCCCTTGTCCCGGCTGGACAGCTCGTTCAAAGCTATCCACGCTTCCGGGCCAAACGAATGCTGCGCCTGGCCTTCGACCGCCTGCAGTCAGATTGGATGTTCAACGCCTTGCTTTCCACTCGCTTCATGCGCCATTTGGCGAGGCGAATATATTTCCACCGCTGATTCCCTTCTTGGACATTGCCGGAACATCAGGCGCATAATGTGTGCAGGCACGGGACCAAGGGAGGACGGAGGGATGCAGGAAGCAGTCTTGAATTTGAGCCGCGAAAGCACCCTGATCGGCCATGTGGTGGAAGTGACGCCCGCGTATTTCCGCGCCCGTATGTTTTCCGACGAGGACGGGTTCTGCGAATCGCTGAAGATCGGGGAGGAAACCTTCTTTCCCGGGCGCGTCGGAAGCTATCAACTCGTCAAGCAGTCTGGTAACGAAGTGCTCGTCATGCTGGAAAGCATCTGGGAGGACGTCGATGCCAACGGCGAGACGGTCTACATGGCCCAGCTCTCCCCCATGGGGGAGTTTTTCGGCGAGGGCAGCTTCGATCGCGGCGTGCGCAACTATCCGACCACAGGCGCGGAGGTTCACGTGGCCAGCGACCGCAGGCTCGGCGCCGTGTTCGGCGGGTACAGCACAGGCGGGTTCAAGGTCGGCACCCTCAGCATGTCGCCAGGAACCAACGTGTACTTCGACGCCGGCGCCTTTTACGGCCGCCATGCAGCCATACTGGGGCAGACGGGGTCAGGCAAATCGTGGTCCGTCACGAGCTTTCTTCAGTCCACACTGAAGGCCATGCCCAACGCTCATATCGTGCTGATGGACCTTCACGGCGAATACAGCCACAAGCACGACGAATCGACGACCATATCCCCGTTCCCGATGAGCAAGGTGCGCTGCATCCCGGCCAAGGACCTGGAGCTGCCGTACTGGATGCTGACCTTCGAGGAGCAGGTCGAACTGTTCATCGACGACGAGGACCCGCACGCCTCCATTCAGTCGGCCTACATGCGCGCCACCATGCTCGACTTGAAACGCGAAGCCAACACGAAGGCCGACCTCGGCCACATCACGGTGGACTCGCCGGTTTATTACGACATCGAGGAAATGATGGCCCGCATGAAGGCGGCCAATGAGCGCACCTCGGACTTCGGCAAGACCAAGGAAGCCCTTTACGGGCGCTTCGACCACATGCTGATCCGAATGAGCAGCATGTTGAACGATACCCGCTACGATTTCCTTCTCAAGCCCAAAAAGCGCGTCGGCACCGACACCCTGCCCGACCTGATGCGCGACTTCGTCGGCCTTGGCCAGCGCAAAGCCGCCATCACGGTACTCGACCTCAGCGCCGTGCCCTTCGACGTAGTGCCCATGGTCACCGCCCTGGTGGGGCGAATGGCTTTCGAATTCAATTACTGGAACCCGCGCTGCGCGGAATTTCCGATCTACCTCATCTGCGAGGAAGCGCACCAGTACATCCCGCGCGAGGACACCAAGAAATTCAGACGGTCGCGCCGCGCCATCGAGTACATCGCCAAGAACGGGCGCAAATACGGCGTCGGCCTTTGCGTGGTGACCCAGCGGCCGCACGACCTGTCCGAAACGGTGCTCTCGCAGTGCAGCACCTTCGTGTGCCTGCGCATCGCCAACCCGGACGACCAGGATTACGTGCGGGCCATGGTGCCGGACGCCGCGCGGGGTACCTTCGCCGCACTCACTTCGCTGTCACGGGGCGAGGCCATTGCCATGGGCGAGGCCGTGCCGATGCCGGTGCGCTTCCAGGTGACCATGCCGGAGCCACCGCCCAATTCGCCTTCGATCGATTATTCGACCTACTGGCAGGAAGAGGACATCGAGATCGACGTCGACGACCTGGTCGATCGCTGGCACCGCCAGGCGCGATAGCGCGGAGGGCGATGCCGGGGCGTGATTGAACAGTCAATCGTCTTCACGCTTTTCCTGATCTTCACGGGCGCCGCCCTGGCTGCCACGCTGGCACTCTACGCGCGCCAGGCGCTGATCGTCGCATACATCTTTCTGGGCGTGTTGCTCGGTCCCTGGGGTGCCGGCTGGGTCTCGGACACCCTCCTGATCGCCGACATGGCCCACGTCGGCATCATCTTCCTGCTGTTTCTGCTGGGGCTGAATCTCACCCCCCAAAAGCTTGGCCTGCTGTTCAAGCAGACCCTGGTCGTCACCGTCCTCAGCTCGTTTATCTTCTGCGCCGCCGGCTGGGTCATTGCCCGCGCCTTCGGCTTCGCGCCCTTCGAAGCCCTGCTGGTGGGCGCGGCGGCCATGTTTTCAAGCACCATCGTCGGCATCAAGTTATTGCCCACCACCGTGCTCCACCACCGCCACATGGGCGAGGTCATCATCAGCGTGCTGCTGCTGCAGGACCTGCTCGCCATCATCGTCATGCTGATCGTTCAGAGCCCGCAGGCAGCCGGCATCTCGCTGTGGGAGATCGGCTGGCTGGTGGCGGCGCTGCCGCTGCTGATCGCCGTCGCCTTCGGTCTCGAGCGTTACGTTCTGCTGCCGCTCTTCCGCCGCTTCGACCGCGTCATCGAGTACGTTTTCCTGCTCACGCTGGCGTGGTGCCTTGGGATCGCCGAGCTGG
>Ga0299906_10004797_pt1 | contig 11057 bp, 12 predicted proteins | sample RVTome_14_FD_200259 | JGI IMG/M metagenome (GOLD analysis project Ga0299906, IMG submission 200259) | Soil microbial communities from uranium-contaminated site in the Upper Colorado River Basin, Wyoming, United States - RVT145D125 (version 2) ... | reverse complement strand
CGGCTCGTTGATCGGCATCTTGATGACGCCGAAGCCGCTGTCCATGACCTTGGACATGAGCGCCGAGTACTCGGTGGAGATGTCCTTGTCGTCGAAGTGCTTGAAGAGCTTGAACTCCAGCACGCTCTCGTACCACCGGACCCAGTGGTTCATCCGCCCCAGCTCGACGTTGCCCACGCAATGATCGACGAACTTGAGCCCGCACGGATGCGCGCGATTGTAGTCGTTGAGCGGGAAGCTCCCGGAAAGGACGAACCCCGGGGTGAAAACGCCGCCCTGCTTGACCTTCGGCAGGGCGTATGCCCCCGCGCGGCTGACGAAGCTGTGCACGCAGCGCCCGAACGTGCGGATGCCGGCCATGGTCACCGCGCCGCCGTCATCGCGGAGCGTCCTGGGCTCATAGGCGACCTCGGCGCCGTTGGCGACGGCCTTGTCGAAGGCCTTCTCGGCGTCGAAGACGGTGAACGCGATGTCCTTGACGCCGTCGCCATACTTCAGCACTTCCTGCGACGCCGCGTGGTCCTTGCTCAGGCCCGTGGTCAGGACCAGCCGGATGTTGCCCTGCGTGAGCAGGTACGACGCCTCCTCCCGCGATCCGGTGGTCAGGTCGGCGTGCTGATGGACCTGGAATCCGAACGTGTGGGCGTAGAAGTATGCCGCCTGCTTGGCGTTGCCGACGTGGAACCGCACGTGATCGACATCGATCAGGCGCAGGGGGTCGGTGGAGGTGGCGGGATCGGAAAGCGACTTCGGCGTGCTCGCGGTGGTCATGGCGAGTCTCCTGTGCGTGTCGATCGGCCGGGGCCGCCCGCCCGTGAAGCGCGGCAGGCGGTGGATTGATGATCATAGGGATGCGAGCGGCCGGGGACGATCCGGAACGCGGCGATGCGGCCGGCGCGCCGGCTCGCCGGGCGCCGATTCGCGCGCCGGGGTCGGTGACCGCGGCATCGGCATGTCCCACGGCGAGGCAAACGGGACGTGTGCCGGACGGGGCCGGTTCATACATTCCATCCCGTGCAATGCACATCGCCGACTGGGAAGGGGACGGGCGCCGCGGTCGAATTCGGCCGCGGCGTTGTCTTTCCGGGCGGCCGGTGGTCTGGGCGTCAGGGGGTTCGGGGATCCGGGGGTCCGGGGGTCCGGGGGTCCGGGGGTCCGGGTCAGTACTTGAGGACGGACTCCACGACGTACGGCGCGAGCTTGTCGCGGCCGCGCAGGAAGGCGAGCTCGATGAGGATCGAGACGCCCACGATGTCGCCGCCGAGGTCGTTGACGAGCTCGCAGCAGGCCTTCATCGTGCCGCCCGTGGCCAGCAGGTCATCGACCATGAGCACCCGGTGGTGCCCGGCGATGGCGTCGGCGTGGATCTCCAGCGTGTCCTTGCCGTACTCGAGGTCGTAGGTGGTGCTGCGGCGCTCGGAGGGGAGCTTGCCGGGCTTGCGAACGGGCACGAAGCCGCAGTTGAGGGACTGGGCGACGGCGGTGCCGAAGATGAAGCCACGCGATTCGGCCCCGACGACGAGGTCGATGCCGGCCTTGCGGAAGGGATTGGCCATGAGTTCGACCGCCAGGGCCAGGCCCGCCGGGTCGGCCAGCAGGGGGGTGATGTCCTTGAAGAGGATGCCTGGCTTGGGAAAGTCGGGGATCTCGCGGATCAGGGATTCGAGTTGGTGGGTCATGGCCAGGATCGTCGATTCGGGCATCGCCGCGGTGGATGGGCTCATGGTTGGTCACGATACCCGCCGATGGCGTTTCGTGCCCGCCGAATCCGGGGAGCATCGTGGGGGTTCGGCGTGTCGACCATCCGTGGGTGCATCGGCGGTCTACGATGAGGCCTTATGGCAGAAGCCCGGCCCGAGACGAAGAAGCTGGAGACCGTCGAGCCCATAGGCAAGCGGGTGCTCATTCGCAAGGATGAGGACAAGAAGATCACCAAGGGCGGCGTGCACCTGCCGGACAAGCTGGAGATTCCCACGTTTACGGGCCGGATCGTGGCGGTGAGCGCCCAGATCGCCCACGACCAGGACTACCCGATCAAGCAGTACGACCGCATCCTCTTCAACCCCAAGCACGGCATCCCGGTGGATTTCGAGGGCGACAACCGGCTGTTCGTGATTCCCATCGAGGATGTGGTGGCGGTGTTCCGGAATGAGTAGGGGACGCCCGGACTGGCTTATCCCCTCCCCCTTCGAGGGGGAAGGCCAGGGAGGGGGTGGGACGGACGGGGTGCACATGCTGACGATCCGGCACGTCAACAGACGAAGATCCACCCTCACCCTGACCCTCTCCCTCCCCCCGGATTTCCCGGATTCCCCGGATTGGGGAGAGGGGATAGACCCGCCATGATCGACTACACGCTGCCGCTGGAGCAACTGCCCGACCCGCTGCCAATCGAGCCGCTGACCAAGCCGTTCGATGTGACGATCACGCCCCCCGGAAGCAAGTCGATCACGTGCAGGGCCTATGTGCTGGCGGCGCTGGCGGAGGGCGAGTCGAAGATCATCCGGCCCCTGCGTGCGGATGACACGGACCGCCTGCTCGATGCCTTGTGTACGCTGGGCGCGGAGGCCCGCTGGAAAGGCGAGGACGTTTACATCAGGGGCGTGGCAGGCCGCTTCCCGCGCGGCGGGTCGGTCAACCTCGGCGATGGCGGCACGCCGGCGCGGTTCATGATCGCCGTGGCCTGCCTGGCCGCCGAGCCGGTCATCGTGGACGGCTCGAAGCGCATGCGTGAAAGGCCGATCGCCGAGGGGGTGGACATGCTGCGGCAACTGGGGGCGAAGATTGAGTATGTGGAGGAGGAGGGAAGGCTGCCGGTGAGGGTGGTGCCGAGTGATGGCTTCCAAGGTGGCTCAATTGAAGTGCGTAGGACTCAGTCGAGCCAATTCATCTCCGCAGCGATGCTGATTGCTCCGTGGCTCCTGCGCGGCGTGGAAATTCGATTCAGCTCGGCGCCAACAAGCGTCGGTTACGTTCAGTTGACGAAAGACGTGCTAAGACACTGGGATGACCCACCGACCGCAGCAGTCGGCCGATCTTTGTTCGAGTTCAACGCGTCGTCTTGGCCGACAAGCACAATCGACGGCGACATCGAAATTGCTTATGCGCCTCGCGTTTGTACGGCCGGTTTCTGGATCGATTGTGATGCGAGCAGCACTGTTTACTGGATTGCAGCGGCACTTCTTAATCGCGACAGCAACTATCACGTAGGCGGAATAGGCAAGCGGTTGTGGCAACCAGACCTCGGTGCAATCGCGGCGCTGATGAAACGCGCCGAGTATCCGGATTTCAGCAACGATGAGTTGTTGATGGGAGGGCCAAAGCGATTCACGGGCTTCGAAGCAGATGCCGGCACATGGCCTGATGGATCGATCACAGTTGCCGTCTGCGCTTCCCTTGCGGATGGGTCATCGCGCTTGACCGGCCTGAAGACGTTGCGCGTGAAAGAAACCGACCGCCTCGCCGCGCTTGAGAACGAACTGACGAAAGTCGGCTGCACCGTCACCACCACCGACGATTCGATCACCATTGTCCCTCCGCACAGGCGGGACGCCTGTGCCACCACTCAGGCAGCCACCGATCCCGTCATCATCGAGACCTACAACGACCACCGCATGGCGATGGCCTTCGCCGTCCTGGGGCTCGCGCGGCCGGGGATCTCCATACGCAACCCCAAGTGCGTGGCCAAGAGCTATCCGGGGTTCTGGAAGGACTTCGCGAAGCTGTATCAGCCATGAGCCATGAGCCATGAGCCATGAGCCAAGAGCGAAGAGCCATGAGCCATGAGTCATGAGCCATGAGCCATGAACGACGGCCACGCGGGAGCCCGACCTTCGCACCCCCGGATAGCCTCAGGTCCGGCGTGATGCCCGTCCTCCTCTTCCATCCTCCCGCTAGACTGCCCGCCTTGCAGGGCGTTGCGCTCATCTCGATCCAGGCCGTCCTCGCCATCATCGGCCTGCGGCTCTTCGCCGGCGGTGTGCTCCCGCGACTGCATCGCCTCCGCCATCCACAGCTCGCCATCGACATCTGGGGGCCGCTGGCCATCATCGCCCCCATGCTCTTCATGGCTGACCACGTGCGCGGCGAACTGAGCGGCGCGGCATGGATCGCCGTCGGCGGCCCGATGCTCTGTGCCGCGCTCGCCCTGGGCATCAGCGGCCTTGCATCACACGGGCCGGAGCCGCTTCGCATGGATGCCGGCAGTGCCATTTCCGGGGGCGGGGGCCGGGGAATGATCATCTGGATGGTGGCAGGCGTGATCTATCTGCTCATCGCCGTGGCCCACAATCTGACGGTCTGGACCGGCCAGGCAATGTTCGCGCTCGGCGCGGTGCTCTTGTGGCTCAACACGCCCGATGGCCACCCGCACGAACCTGCGCGGCAGGACGATGAGCTGCGGGCGGGCGCGGCAATGACGCTGGCCCTGTGCTGCGCGATCGGCCAGGGCGCTGCCGCGCACTTCGCCGGGCCGGATTGGGCGGCGATCAGCGGCGCGCTCATGATCGGCCACGCCGCGATCATCCTCGCCGCCGCCGCGCGGATCGCGGGAGCGGACATCGCCCTGCGTCTGGGCGGCTGGGCGGCGACGTACGGCCTGGCCTTCGGCCTCGGGCTGGCGTCGCTGCTGTTCATGATGCCGACCGTGATCGGGGCGATCGTGGGCGCGGAAGTCACGCCCACGGCCCGCATCGCATTCGGCTTCGGGAATTACGCCTTCGAGTCGATGGGCCTGCTCCTGCTGGGGCCGGCGGCGCTGCTCATGGCCCGGCTGCCGGTCGCCATGCGGCGGCTCGTCGGGTCGCTGGCGCTTCTTGTCGCGGCGGCGCTGGCCGCGGGTCGTCTGGCGGCCATTGCGCCGTGAGCGGCGGAATGTGCAGATGTTCCTCCGTGGCTGCCGATGTGAGGGCCGGTCTGCGAACCCGGCCCGACGCGCGGCATGGCGTATCATGTCGCACCATGGCCGACACGGAACCCCGCGACATGGTGGCTGCGACCCCGCCCAACATCCGCCGCGTGCTGCCTCGCACCCGCGAGTCGCTGACGCACAAGTTCGCCGTGGGCGGGCACGAGGGCTACCTGACCATCGGGCTGCACGACGATGGCACGCCGGGGGAGATCTTCATCAAGATGAGCAAGGAGGGCTCGACGCTCTCGGGGCTGATCCAGGGCTTCTGCCGCGCGTTCAGCATCGCGCTTCAGTATGGGTTGCCGCTTCAGGACGCGGTGGACAGGTTCCGGGGCATGCGCTTCGACCCCATGGGGCCGACGAACAACGCCGACATCCCGGAGGCCAGCAGCATCCTGGACTACGTCGCGCGATACCTGGAATTGAAGTTCATCACCGAGATGCAACAAACTGCCGCGGGTGAAGGCGGCTGACCGGACCGGGCCGCGACTATGAAGGCATGAGAAAGGCCCGTTTCGCCGGCGAAGCGGGCCTTGGTCGTGTCAGTCATGCGGTCACGTGCCGGTTTCGGCGGGCTGCGCATCCTTTGTCGCGCCTTCCTGTTCGGCATCCTCGCGGCGGGGCCTGCGTTTTTCCCGCTTCGGCCTCTCGATGAGGTTGCCCTCGTTGTCAAACTCCATTTCCTCCCGCTCTTCGAGCGGCTGGTCGGTCTCGACGACGACGCTGATCTCGGTTCGCAGGTCGCGCTCGAACTGGATGGACACCTCGTAGCTGCCGATGTGGCGGATGGGCTGCTGGAGGCGGATGGACCGCGTGCCGATGTCGTACCCGCCTTCCTGGAGAGCGTCGGCGATGTCGCGCTGCGTGACCGATCCGTACAGCACGCCCTGGCCGTTGCAGCTCCGCACGAGGGTGACGCGCACATCGTCCATGCGCGCCAGCAGGGACTCGCGGGATGAGCGAAGCGCGGCAAGCTCCGCCTCGGCCCTGGCCCGCTGCTCCTTGAGGGCCTCGATCTTGGCGGGCGTGGGCGGCTCGGCGAAGCCGTGGGGAATGAGATAGTTGCGGGCGAAGCCGGGCTTCACCTTCACGATGTCGCCGACGATGCCGAGGTTCTCGACATTGCTCGTCAGCAGGAGCTTGATGTTGCGGGCCATGGGTCGCTGTCCTTGTGCAAGTTAGGAGCCCCAGTCCGGTCCGACGCGGACCGGCGAGGCCCCAACGATGGTGTGAATGTCGCGGCGGCGGTGGCATGCCGCGCGGGTGGTCAGAACGGAATGTCATCCTCTGCGATGGGCTCGTGGTGCCCCCCGCCGCCGCCGCCCCCGCCCCCGGAACCGGAACTGGAACCGGAACCGGCCGGGCCCCCGGAGTTGGAGAACGCGGCCCCGGCGTGGGCGGGCTGGTAGCCGCCGCCCGAGCTTCCAGAATCTCCTGCCGCATCCCGCTTGGAGTCAATGAACTCGAAGCTCTCGATGACGACCCTGAGCTTGGATCGCTTGGAGCCATCCTTGTCCTGCCACTGGTCGAGCTTGAGCCGGCCCTCGACGAAGACCGGGCGTCCCTTGGCGAGGTACTGGTTCATGACCTCGGCGGTGCGGCCCCACGCTTCGCAGTCCAGGAAGGTCGTCTCCTCGCGATTCTCGCCTTCCTTGGTCTTGTAGCGTCGCCCCACGGCAAGGCCGATGTTGGCGACGGCCATGTTGGAGGTCGTGTACTTCAGCTCCACATCGCGGGTGAGCCGTCCCATGAGAAGCACTTTGTTGTAGTCAGCCATCGGTGTCTCCATTCAGGTTGTGTGTGGTTGATTGAGGTCAGGCTGTCTGTCGTCAGGCTGATCGTAGTCGGTCCGGGCCCGGCCGGCGCGCCAGAGACAGGTCTCGGGCCGGAACGGGCCGGAACGGGCCGGAACGGGCCGGATCATGGGCCGTTCCGGATCACTCGTCATCCGGCTCGACGATTTCGTCATCGACGTCGTCGGCCCCATCCACCACCGCCGTTTCGGCCTCCGAGCGGCGTCCGATGCGCGAGGTTTCCTCGGTGCCGGCGGCGACCTTCTCGGAGCGCAGGCGGATCTCATCGGCGAGTCGGCTCCGGCCGTCGGAGGCCTCGATGATCTCCTGCGGCACGAAGTCGGCGCGGGTGATCATGAAGCGGAGCATCTGCTCGGAGAGATTGCAGTCGCGCTCCATGACGGGAATGCGGTCGGCGGGGGCCTTGAAGTAGGCCAGGAAATAGATGCCGCGCTTGTTGCCCTTGATCTCGTAGGCCAGCCGGCGCTCATCCCACTTGCTGAAGCTGAGCACCTCGGCGTTGCCTCGATTGAGGATCTGCTGGACGAGGTCGATGGCGGCCTGAAGGTCGGTGGCCGCCGCCTGGGGAAAGAGAAAGAACCCTTCGTACGTGTTGATGCGCTGTTCTGGCATGGTGTCAAACCTTTGTCGTCGGCGCCGGTGAGGCGGCGGTTGGAGTCGGGGGGTGGAGCGGGGGGTAGTTCCGGGGTTTGTTCCGGGGTTTGTCCCGGGGGTAGTTCCGGGGGTCAGGCGATGTTCCTGCTGTTGAATCGATTCATGGCCTCGGCCATGCCCTGGACGGCCCAGCAGGCCGCGGCGTCCACGGCCTCGTCGAGTGCCGTTTCCACCAGCGGGAGCTGGTCCGGCCGGAACCGGCCGAGGACGTAGTCCTTCTGAGGGATCGGGCCGGGGGCGTCGATGCCGATCCGCAGGCGCCCGTAATCCTGTGTGGCCAGTTTCTCCTCGATGTCGGCCAGCCCGTTGTGGCCGCCGGCGCCGCCGGACGGGCGGAGCCGGATACTGCCGCACGGCAGGGCGACATCGTCGACGATGATGAGCAGGTGCGCGGCAGGGTCGAGCTTGTAGAAGCCGACCGCCTCGGACACGCTCCCGCCGGAGAGGTTCATGAATGTCGCCGGCTTGAGCAGGAAGACCCGCTCCGGGCCGATCTCGCCCTCGATCATCGCGCCGTGAAAGCGGCTGCGGGCGACGGCGCCGGGGGCATGGCGCCGCGCGAGATGATCGAGGACCACGAAGCCGACGTTGTGCCTCGTGTGTTGGTACTCGGGTCCGGGATTGCCCAGTCCGACGATGAGCTTCATCAGTCGCCCTCGGCCTCCTTCTCGACGACCTTGGCCTCGGTGATCACCTCGGGCTCGGCGGACTCGACGCCGGCGACCTCGGCGGCTTCGCCCGCGGCCTCTTCCTCGGCGATGATCGAGACCACCAGCACGGGCGTTTCCGGATCGACCTCGGTGCGGACGCCGGGGGGCAGCTCGATCTCGCCCACGGTGAGCATGTCCTCCACGGTCTTCGAGGCGTCCACCCGGATTTCGTCGGGGATCGCGTTGACCTTGCAGATGACTTCCAGCTCGTTGAGCGGGTGGTTGACCACAGCGCCCGGCTTGATCGCGGCCTTGGGGGCGCCCACGAAGTGCAGGCGGACGTTGACCTCGACCTCCTCGTCCAGGTCGACGCGGGCGAAATCCACGTGGATGACGTTGTCGCCCAGGTAGCCGAATTGGAGGTCCTTGACCAGGCAGGTCTCCGTCGCCGCGCCCTCGATGTTGACGAAGAAGACGTGGGTGCCGTGGCCCAGGTGCGTCAGGACTTCCTTCTCATCCACGCTCACGGCCTGGGGATCGATCTGGTGACCGTAGATGATCGCGGGAAGGCGGCCGGCATCGCGCAGCCGCTTGGCGAAGCGCGAGCCGGTCCGATCGCGGGGGACGGCGTTGATGGTGGGGGTGTCATGTGCCATGGCGTGAATCCTTGCAAGTGCGGGCCGCGGCGTTGGGGCGGCCGCATCCGGGGGTTCGGGGTTCGGGGGACCGGGGGTCCGGGGGTCGGGGGTCAGCGTTTGGTCTGGCCGGCGCGGCGGAACAGGGCCGAGACGGACATGTCGTGATGAATGCGATGGACGGCCTCGCCCAGCAGTTTCGAGACCGTCAGACGGGTGAGCTTGTGATCGATGGCGGCGAGGCGCGATCCGTCCGGAATGGTGTCGGTGACGATGATGCGGTCGATGGGCGCCTCGTTGAGCCGCTCCAGGGCCAGGCCCACCATGACGGGGTGCGTGGCCGCGGCGAGCACCTGGACGGCGCCGCGCTCCTTCACGAGCCGGGCCGCCTCGCAGACCGTGCCCGCGGTCGAAATCATGTCGTCCACCATGAGCACGCAGCGGCCGCTGACATCGCCGATGAGGTTCCTCGAGGCGACCTTCATGCCCGACTCGCGGCGCTTGTCGATCACCGCCAGGTCCGCGTCGAGCAGACTGGCGTACATGTTGGCGACCTTCACGTTGCCGACGTCCGGGGAGACGATCACCAGCTCCGCCAGTTCGCCCCGCACCGACTCGAAGAATTCGCAGAAGACGGCCGACGCGGAGAGGTGGTCCACCGGGATGTCGAAGAAGCCCTGGATCTGGGCCGCGTGCAGGTCCATGCACAGGACGCGGTCGGCCCCGGCCGCGGTGATGAGATTGGCCACGAGCTTGGCGGTGATGGGGGTGCGGCCCTCGTCCTTGCGGTCCTGCCGCGCGTAGCCGAAGTAGGGAACGACCGCGGTGATGCGCTTGGCCGAAGCGCGGCGGAGGCAATCGATGTAGATCAGCAGCTCCATCAGGCTGGCGTTGACGGGCTCGCAGGTGGATTGCACCACGAAGCAGTCGCGCCCGCGCACATCCTCCTCGAGCTTGACGATCAGCTCGCCGTCGGGGAACAGCTCGGTCTTGCCGAGGGCCACGGGCAGATTCAGGTGGTCGCACATCGCCGCCGCGAGAGACTGTCCCGCGCGCCCGGCGAAGATCTTGAGGTGGTCGCGGTCTGCCATGCTCATGGTCGGGACTCCGCCTCGGCGGCCTGAAGCCGGCGGCTGAGGATGGCATCCACATCCGCAAGCTGCTGCGGGGTGTTGATGGACAGCACATCCTCCGGCGGCACGGCGTCCACCAGCTCCACGCGCCGCCCGCGCTCCCGGAGCATAGCGGGAATTCCGGTGACATAGAACTCGCCGGTGAGCGCATCGGGCTGCAACGTCGCAAGCATGTCGAAGAGCTGCCGCGCATCGAAGCAGGCGTAGCTGGGGTAGATCTCCCGGACCGACCGCTGCGCCTCGGTGGCGTTGCGGTGCTCGACGATGGCCTCGAAGCCGCCGGAAGAATCGCGGATGATCCGCCCGTAGCCCGCCGGGTCGTCGATGACGGAGGTGGCCAGCGTGGCCGCCGCGCCCGTCTCGACGTGGCGGCGGCGCATGGCGTCGATCGTCCGCGGGCGGATCAGCGGGCCGTCGCCGGCGAGGACGACGACATCGCCGTCGAAGTCGCGCAGCAGCGGCTCGGCGCACGCCGTCGCGTGGCCCGTGCCCAACTGCTCGTGCTGGACCGCGTAGTCGATGTCGTCATCGTCGCCCGCGAAGACCTCGCGCACGGCATCGGCGCCGTGGCCGATGATGAGCACGATGCGCTCCGCGCCGGCGTCGCGCACGGCCTTGACCACCCACCAGACCATGGGCCGGCCGGCGACGGCGAGGACGACCTTGGGCAGGCCGCTTCCCATGCGCGTGCCCTGGCCCGCCGCGAGAATGATCGCGGCCAGTGGGCGCTGCTGCGGGGATGTTCCGGGGGCCGGCTTCACGTCGAAGTCACCTCATCCGCCCTGGCGCGGCAGGATTCCAGACCTCGAGTCCCGCCGCGGGCCGCGCCCCGGAAGCGACGCGAAGCGAAACTGGCCCGCCAAGACTCGAACTTGGAATACCTGGACCAAAACCAGGTGTGTTACCGATTACACCACGGGCCACGAGGTGACGGGATCAGTGTATCGCCACTCAGGCGCCCGAGGCACCAGTCCGACTGCACCAGATTGTCGTCGCGGTTCGGGGGTGCTCCGGGTCGCATCCGGGACGCATTCGGAATGCGTCCGGGGTGCGTCCGGGGGCGCAGGGCCGGCACCTCTGCCGCGGCAGTGTTCTCCAGGGCGGGAGCGCCTCGTAGCCGCGAATCGGCACCCCATGTGGCGCCTCTCGGCCGCCCCCGGTAGCCACGGCGGCCGATCATCACCAGCGGCCCCTTGCGGGAGAACGTGCGGATTGTAGGGGTGGGCGGCGGGGGGTCAAGACGGCCGGCCATCGCGTTCTCA
>Ga0299906_10004795_pt1 | contig 11058 bp, 7 predicted proteins | sample RVTome_14_FD_200259 | JGI IMG/M metagenome (GOLD analysis project Ga0299906, IMG submission 200259) | Soil microbial communities from uranium-contaminated site in the Upper Colorado River Basin, Wyoming, United States - RVT145D125 (version 2) ... | reverse complement strand
GGCTTGAGGAACGAATCGCAGGGCCGCCGAATTCATGCAGTAACGCAGTCCGGTCGGCGGGGGCCCGTCATTGAACACATGACCTAGATGCGCATCGGCAAGCTTGCTGCGGACTTCGGTACGGACCGAGAAGAAACTGCGGTCCTCTTTCTCGACGATCTGCTCAGGGTCCAGCGGCCGGGTGAAGCTCGGCCATCCGGTCCCGGAGTCGTACTTGTCGGTGGAACTGAACAGCGGTGCGCCGGAGATGATATCGACATAGATGCCCGGCTCGTGATTATCCCAGTAGGCATTGGAGAATGCCGGCTCGGTGCCGTCTTTTCGGGTGACCTTGTACTGCAACGGGGTCAGCCGGCGACGGAGTTCCTCATCCGTGGGGATCATGGTATGGTCCATTTTCATCTCATCGGTCTTCATATTCATGTCCTCGTGTTTCATTGACTGGGACGTCGCCATGTCCTCCGTCTTGCCCATGTTGCCTTCCATACTCGCGCTCCGCACCTGAAGCGCTCCGATCATGGCCAGCGTCAAGCTGAAAATTGCGATTGTCAGGGTTTTCATCGTGTCCTCCATTCTATCAGTTCGGCTGCTTCGTCGCCGAGTCGGTGTTTTTGTATGGTTGAATCATACCGGAGCCGTTTAAAGGCGGTTTAATCACCGTGTAAAGATCGGGTAAAGATGACCTGTCTTCGCAATAGAGGACGCGAGAAATTGACGTTAAAGGAAGAACCGGCGGGTCGCGTCCCGCCGGACGCCTTACTTTTTGCAGGCCGCCAAAAAGTAAGCAAAAATCGGCTTTCGCCTGGCGGCGGGCACTCCTGTTACTGCCGGATTGAGGTTTCTGCGGTCGGTGGTGAAGTGAACGGCCGCAGTGCCTGCTTGCACGGAAACTATTGCCGGGCTGCCGCCGGCCCTGTCCCGCGGTTTAGGCTTCTCGAATCAGCAGCGCCGGTTTTTGCAGCTTTTCGAATGAGCCGGAGCAAAATGTTGCTATATTTTTAATGTGTTCAGTCGCAGCAGGCAGAAAGAGCGGAGATCAAGCCGGGTGGAGCCAAAATGACGACTTTCGGTCAGGGTCTGGTCCTGATTGTCGAGGATGACCGCAATACCGCCGCCCTCGTCGCGACCTACCTGGAGCGGGAGGGGTTCTCCACCCTCGCCGTCCACGACGGCCGGCAGGCCCTGGAGATGATCCGGAAGCACCGTCCCGGCTTCGTCATCCTGGATCTCATGCTCCCCGGGACCGACGGGTGGGAGATCTGCCGGGAGCTGCGCAAATTCTCGGACGTACCGATCCTGATGCTGACCGCCCGGGAGGAGGAGATCGACCGGGTCCTGGGGTTGTCGCTGGGGGCGGATGATTACGTGGTCAAGCCCTTCAGCCCCCGGGAACTGGTCGAGCGGGTCAAGGCCATTCTGCGCCGAAGCCGGTCTGTGCCGTCGAGAACAACCATCCTCACCGGTCAGGGACTCGAACTCGACCCGGTCAGGCACCGGGTGACCCGCGAGGGACAGCCCCTCGAGCTGACGGCGACCGAATACAAGCTGCTTCACGCCCTGATGAGCGCTCCCGGGCGGGTCTTTTCCCGGGACGAGCTGCTCGGCCGGCTCTACGACCATGGCGAGTCGGTCGTCGACCGCGTCATTGATGTCCACATCGGCAAGCTGCGCCAGAAAATCGGTGACGACCCGGCGGCGCCGCACCTCATCCTGACGGTGCGCGGCTTCGGCTACCGGTTCGCCGAGGGGGGTGAGGAGTGAGGCGCCGCCTGCTGTGGAAGCTGCTGCTGGTCAATGTCGTACCGGTCATCGCGGTCATCGTGCTCGTCATCTGGCTGGCCATCGACCACCTGGCGGCCGACTACTTCATGGTCCTGATGGACAAGTACATGGTGTCGCCGACGGAAACCCACCGGATGTTCCTGGCAGCCATCCACCGTTACCTGATCTGGGCCAGCCTGATCGCCCTCATTCTTGCCTTCCTTCTCAGCTACGTTCTCACCCGCCGGGTTCTGCGGCCCCTCCTGCAGATGACCGACGCCACCAGGGAGGTCGCCGCGGGCAACTTCTCGCACCGGGTGGAAGCGGATTCCGGGGATGAAGTCGGTGATCTCGGGGCGGCCTTCAACCGAATGGCCGACAGCCTCGGACGGCTGGAACGTCTTCGCAAGACCATGGTCGCCGACGTCGCTCACGAGTTGCGTACGCCGCTGACCAACCTGCGCGGCTATCTCGAGGGGCTTAGCGATGGAGTGATCCCCCCCACCAAGGCCACCTTCGAAATGCTGGAGCAAGAGGCCCTCAGACTGGTACACCTGGTCGACGATCTGGGGCAATTGTCCAAGGCCGAAGCCGCCCGAGCCTTTCTGGATCGGCAGGAGCTTTCCCTTCCCGAAACGATCGGCCAGATGTTGGCCCTCTACCTTCCGCAGTTCGAGGCGAAGGAAATTTATATCGAAACCCGCTTCGCGCCGGAGGCGGAGCACGTGACGGCGGATCGGGACAAGATGCTGCAGGCGATGCGCAACCTGGTTGAGAACGCCTGGAAATACACCCCCGTTGGGGGGAGGGTGACGGTCGCCACCGAGCCGGCTGGAGAGGGAATCCGGGTCGTCTTCTCCAACAGCGGGGCCGGCATCGCCGAAGCGGACCTCCCCTACATCTTCGAACGCTTTTTCCGCGGTGACCGGTCCCGCTCCCGGGAGGGCGGCGGGGCCGGAATCGGCCTGGCCATCGTCAAGGAACTCATCGAAGCGCATGGCGGGCGGGTCGGTGCGGAGAGCTCGGGAGGGGAGACGCGGGTCTGGTTTGTCCTGCCCGGGCAGAAAGCGGGGACGGTTCCCGGGACCGGTTCGTGATTTCATGGAGTCCGGGGGGCGGATCGATTCAACCGTATTAAAACCGGCGGGTCGCGTCCCGCCGGACGCCTTACTTTTTGCTGGCCGCCAAAAAGTAAGCAAAAATCGGCTTTCGCCTGGCGGCGGGCACTCCTGTCGCGACTGTTCGGAGGTTTCTGCGGTCGGCGGCGAAGTTGACTGCCGCAGTGCCTCCTTGCGAGGAAGCTTTTGCCGGGCTGCCGCCGGCCCTGTCGCGAGACTTGGTTTCTCGAACCAGCAGCGCCGGTGTTTGCAACAGCCGCGCAACCCTGCTGAACGATCCACTTCGGCTCGCAATTGGGACCGACGAAGACGATCCAGCTCTTAGTTTCAGCGACGGAGGTGGAAGCAGACGACTCTCCGCGACAGAAGTGCCCACCGCCAGGTGAACGTCCTTCCTTTGCTTACTTTCCTTGGACGAGCAAGGAAAGTAAGCCGGCTGCCGGCCGGGACCGGCGAAGTTAAAGTTTTTGCGCCCATCCTGGCTAAGACTTAACGGTAAGACCGGCGGGTCGTGTTCCGCCAGACGCCCTACTTTTTGCAGGCCGCCAAAAAGTAGGCAAAATGGCTTCCCACTCCCCAGCCCCTCGCGCCCCCGCTCCTTAACGAGCCCGGCACCTGCTCCCACATCCAGGCCACTGCTCCTCTGCGCCTGAACTCTTAATCGCCCCCTCCCTTTACTTGGCCTTACCCCTTGCTATCCTAGAGCAAGGCCTGTTTTTGGCGGCAGAGGAGGAGGCAATTATGAGGATACTGATCGCGGAAGACGACCCGACAATGCGAAAGATGATGTCGACGCTTCTATCCCGCAAACGCATAGACTGTACCGTGGTGGGGACTGGCCTCAGCGCGGTGGAGGCGTGGGAGGAAAGCGATTACGATTTCATCCTGATGGATGTCCAGATGCCGGTCATGGATGGATTGAGCGCGACCCGGATGATCAGGGAAAAGGAAAGCGTCCGGGGAGGACATACGATCATCATTGCCTTGACCGCCTATGCGATGGCCAGTGACAGGAAGAAATGTCTCGACGCCGGAATGGATGAGTACATGTCCAAGCCGATCGATTTCGAGCAGCTGTTCTCTCTGATCGACGATTATTTACAGGAAGGGCGATAGCGATACCCGACGCTTTCTCACGTTCAACTCACGACATTCCCTTCTCTGTTTCCTCAATCAAAACCGCCATTCAATCTCGCCGCCTTCGCCGTCGGCTGCTTCGAGCTGGGGGAGAAGTGATAGTTCTTCAACAGCTGATAGTATTGGGAAAGCGACCATGCGGGCCGAACCCCTCTGAGAGCGAGAGAGATATGGGCAAAGGGCGTGAACCTATCCCGGATGAGAAGCCCGTGCACCATCCCGATTTGTACAGGGAGCAGATCCTGACGGAGCAGGTCCGGCAGCGCTATGCCCTGGCACCGATAGGCATTGTGGCGACAATCGTGAATTCGCTGCTCACATTTTTCATCATGAAGGATGTGCTGCGCTACAGTTTGCTCGTCCCCTGGCTCGCTGCCATTTTAATAATCACCATCCTCAGAGGGGTGCTTGTTGTCCGGTTCCGGAGGGTGGAACTCGATCCGGCAACGGCCAAAATCTGGGCTAACCGCTTTCTTGCCGGCCTGGTCGCCATCGGTGCCGCCTGGGGGAGCATCGGCTTTCTCCCTTTTTCGGAACTTTCCCTGGCCCACCAGGTTTTCATCGCTTTCGTGCTGGGGGGGATGGCTGCCGGTGCGTCGTCGACATTCGCCACGGTAAGAAATGCCTATGCGGCATTCAGCCTCCCCGCTCTGGTTCCGCTCGCCTTGCACTTCTTCCTGATGAACGACAGCTTCCATTACGCCATGGCGGCGATGACCGCTTTGTTCGGCCTGTTGCTCTGGAAAATATCCAAGCATAACTATGCGGTAAACAGGATGTCGCTGCTGCTCAGATTCGAAAACAGGGAGATCATCGAAAGCCTGCAAAGAGCCAAGGAAGCCGTCGAAGGACTGAACGCGCAGCTGATGGCTGAGATCGACGCCAAGCTGAACGCGGAAGCCGAACTGAGATCTCATCACGAGCATCTTGAAAGCGTGGTCAAGGAACGGACGGCCGATCTTGTCGCGGCCAACCAGCAGCTGGCCGCTGCAAAGAACGCCGCTGAAGCTGCGAGCATCGCCAAAAGCGCGTTTGTCGCCAATATGAGCCACGAGATGAGGACGCCCCTGGCGGGAGCCATGGGAATGATCAGGCTTGTGCTGGAGATGGAGATCGGCGACGAGGAGAGAAACCTGTTGGAGATGGCGAAGCGCTCCGCCGATTCGCTTCTGCGGATCATAGCGGATGTGCTCGAATTTTCCCGCCTGGAAGCAGGTATGATGATCTTTGAGGAGAAGATTTTTTACATCACCGACGTGGTGAAGACAGCCGTCGAGGTTGTTTCTTTACACGCTCTGGAGAAAGGGCTCCATCTTTCGTGGAAGGTCGAGGATTCCGTTCCGGAACAGGTGAATGGAGATGACGGGAGACTGCGACAGGTACTGGTGAACCTTCTGGGCAATTCGGTGAAATTCACCGAGCACGGTCAGGTCGAGGTAAGGGTCCGCCTTCTTGACAATCCCGCAGCGGCCGGGCGCCGGTTCATCCTGTTTTCCATCAGGGACACGGGTGAGGGTATTCCGGCGGACCAGATTGAGAAGATTTTTGGCAAATTCACCCAGCTCGACTCGTCGCTCACCAGAAGGCATGGGGGGACGGGGCTTGGTCTGGCCCTGACACGGGAAATCGTCGAAAAGATAGGGGGAAGAATCTGGGCCGAAAGCAGCGTCGGCGTCGGCAGTACCTTTTATTTCACCCTCCCCATCGTGGAAAATGTCGTATTGACAAGTTCATGATCGTGTCCGTGAAGCAGAGTGAATTCAAATGCAAGTGCACCACCGAGCGCCTTTGACTGAGCAAATCTTGTTCTTCAAGATCGGACCAATGACGCGATCACGATCGGGTTCTCACCACCTCAAAACCCGACATGGCTCACTTCCTCCCGCAACTCCACCCCCAGCCTCTCCCGCACCCGCTCCTTGACGAGCCACGCCAGCCTCCTTACATCCTCGGCGGTGGCGGAGCCGGTGTTGATGATGTAGTTGGCGTGCCTCTCGCTGACCTTCGCCCCTCCCAGCTGCTCGCCCCGCAGCCCCGCCTGCTCGATCAGCCACCCCGCTGGGATCTTGCAGCCGCGGCAGACCACCTTTCGCTCCGCCTCGAACCGTTTCACCAGAAGTTCATCGGACACCTCGGCATTGAGAAAAAAAGAGCCGGCGCATTTCTCATGCACAACCCCCCGGGACTTCAGGATTGCTTCCGTCTTCTCCCGGACCGTTTCAGGTCTGTCGATGGAAAGCGGCAGTCGCGCCGAAACGACGACCAGATCGCCGCGGCACTTGAAGAGACTGCCGCGGTAATCGAAGCCGCATGCTTCGCGCCGATAGCGCCGGTATTCCAGGCTCGCGGCATCGAGGACCTCCACCTCCGCCACCACGTCGCCGATCGCCGTTCCATACGCCCCGGCATTGCCGCGCAGGGCCCCACCGACCGACCCCGGAATCCCGGCAAGCGCCTCGATACCCGAAAGGCCGGGCGCGGAGGCGGCGTTCACCATCGCGAGCAGATCGGCCCCCGCATCGGCGAGGATCGCATTCCCTGTGGCCTCGATTTTCCGGAAGAGGATCTTGATGACCACCCCCGGGAACCCCCGGTCGCTGACCAGTACGTTGGTCCCCCCTCCGAGAAAACAGCAGGGCAGTTCCCCCTCCCGGGCAAACAACAGAGCCTCCCTCAACTCCTCCCTGCTCCGGGCTTCGGCGAAATACCTCGCCGGTCCTCCGATGCCGAAGGAGGTATGGGGGGCCAGAATGACATTCTCCCTGATATCCAATCCGTCGCTCCGTTTCCGGGTTGTCCTTCATGAAGGATACGGAACTTCTCCTCTCTTGCCAACCGTGCAGTTGCGGATATGATGGCAGAAAACCGCTTGCGGAGAGAGCGATGGCGAAGAAAGAGTCTTCCGACAGGCATCTGCAGGAGTACGAGGAGTGGTTTCTCGACAACCGCTTCGCCTACGTCTCCCTGCTCAAGGCCGTGCAGTCCCTCCACCCCGCCGCGTGCAACTAAGCGAGGCATGGCAAAGACAGAATTGAAGAGTTTTGGGAAACCGGATGAAGTGCGTCAGTTTCCCAAGGGAAGACTGGAACTGGTCCGGATTGGCGGTGCGACCATCGGACGGGCCGTCTTCGAGCCGGGATGGAGATGGGCTTCATCAGTTCAACCCTTGGCGAAAACGAAGAGCTGTGAAGCGCCACATTTTCAATACCACGTTTCGGGCATCCTGCGCATCCGCATGGATGATGGCACGGAGTTCGACTGCATGCCAGGGGATGTTTCGTTGCTCCCTTCGGGCCACGACGCGTGGGTTGTCGGTGACGAACCCGCCGTAGTCGTGGACTTCCAAGGGATGCTGGACTACGCCAAATCAAAGTAGTTGGTGGCAGAACCATAGGGCGAACAGGGACGTAGGTAAGCTAAGTAACTTTTCTAGGTAAAAGCGAATAAGTTACAAAAGTTACCAACGTCCCCCTGGCCGCCTCGAGTTAGTTAATGTTTTAGAATGTCCCCTTCCCCAGAAAATACCTCCTTGTATTTTCTCCAAACCGCGTTATCAGTTAAATCATTCAAATAATTTCGCAAAATCAAACCACTTACTGCTGCCCCCCGCGGAGGATGTGTCATGAAGAAACTGGCAACATTGGCGATCGTGCTCCTTTCGTGCGGGGCATGGTGTAGCATGGCCGGGGCGGCTTTGGTCGTCCCCAACGAAATCCAGCAGCCCGGCACGCAGCCCGTCGAGGTTCGCAATCTCGAGTCTCCGGATAAGTGCGACAACTGCCACGGCGGCTACAACCCCGCGGTCGAGCCGGCCTTCAACTGGCGCGGGAGCATGATGGCCAATGCCGGGCGCGACCCGATCTTCTGGGCGACGCTGGCGGTAGCCGAGCAGGATTTCGACGGCGCCGGCGACCTGTGCATCCGCTGCCACAGTACCGGCGGCTGGTATGCCGGACGCTCCACCCCCACAGACGGCAGCGGCTTGGCCGCCGGGGACGCAGATGGCGTCGAATGCGACAGCTGCCACAAGATGACCAATCCCAACAAGAGTGAGCTTCCCGGAGTGATGAACTGGCCGTTCATCGCCAATGACGAACAGTCTCCGGCAACCGGCTACTACGGCTCCGGCATGCTGGCGCTCTCGGCAGGCAACGCCAAGCTGGGGCCATTCTATGATGCCGCGGCCAAGCACCAGTTCGTACAGTCTCTGTTCCATCGCGACGCGGATTTCTGCGGCTCCTGCCACGACGTCTCCAACCCGGCCGTCGGCGACCTTGCGCACAACAACGGCAAGCAGGGCACAGGAGACCCGGTGATGGCCAGCGGCGTTCCCGGTTCGGCGCTTGATCTGAAAGCCGCCTTCAACAACTTCCCCTACAAGTATGGCGTCGTCGAGCGCACTTTCAGCGAGTATAAATCGGGAGCCCTGTCGCAGACGTTGGTGTCGAGCTACGCCAGCCTGCCGGCCGACCTCAAATCGGGCGCGGTCAAGGCCGCCTACGAAAGCGCGCTGGGCGACTACGAGGATGGCACGGAACGCTACTTCAGCTGCCAGACCTGCCACATGCGCGCGGTTACCGGCGCGGGCGCCAACAAGGCCGGCATCCCCATCCGCTCGGACCTGCCGCTGCACGACATGACCGGCGGCAACTACTGGATGCCCGACGCTATCCTCTACCAGAACGGCAAAGGCACGCTGCGTCTGGGCGGCGACCTGAGCGCCCAGCAGATCGGCGCCCTCAACGCCGGCAAGGGCCGCGCCGAACAGCAACTGCGGCTGGCCGCATCGCTTTCGGTCACCGGCAACACGCTGAAAGTGACCAACCTGACCGGCCACAAGCTGATCACCGGTTACCCCGAAGGGCGCCGCATGTGGCTGAACGTCAAGTGGTATAACAGCAGCAACGTGCTTCTGCGCGAAGACGGCAAGTACGAGGTGGTTGCATCGATCAACGGCAAGCCGGTCAAGTCGATTGTCGATCCGTACGACCCCAATACCAGGATCTACGAGGCCCACTACGCCATGACCCAGGAGTGGGCGACCCAACTCCTCGACCTTGGTTATTCAGAGGATCTGCCGCTGAGCTTCGACCGGGTCACGGGTGCAGTTGCGTACACCTTGGGAGATTTGGCCGCCCAGGCCTCCGGCACTTATCACGAAACCTTCCATTTCGTCCTCAACAATACCGTCGCCAAGGACAACCGCATCCCGCCGTACGGGATGAGCTACGACTCAGCCCGCGCCCGCAACGCCCTGCCGGTGCCGGCCAATCAGTACGGCAGCCCGGGGGCTGGCGGCGCGTACAACTACTGGGACAACGTCGCCCTCAATCCCCCCGGCGGTGCAGCTTATGGTGATATCCGCCTGATGTACCAGCCGACCAGTTGGGAGTACATCCAGTTCCTCAATCTGGCCAACACCAGGCAGAACGCCTTCCTGGCCAACGAAGGAGTCAACCTGCTCGACGCCTGGTTGAATACCGGTATGGCCGAGCCGTTCGTTATGGCATCGGCCATGTGGGGGACTCCGCCCGCTCCGGCCTGCACCGCCCCCGGTGCGCCGCAGAACCTGACGGCCCAGCCGGCCAAAAAGGCCATCACGCTCACGTGGGCGGCTGTCTCCCCCGCGCCGTCGGGCGGCAATCGCATCTACTATGACCAGGCCGGCAAGCGGCAGTTCCTCGCCGGTGTCGATGCAACCACGACGGCCTACAAGGACACCATGCTGACCAGTCGTGTCGAATACACCTATGTGGTCACCGCCTGGAACGACTGCAACGGCAACGGGGTGTTCGATTTAGGTGTAGACGAAGAGGGCCAGGGCAGCACCATCACCGCCACCGCAAGATAGCCTGAAGACATGTCAGACAAAATCCCCCTGTACCTCGCGAGGCGCAGGGGGATTTTGTTTCTGCCTGGGAAGACCAAAGGGACGTTCTTAAAACGTTGACTAACGTACCCCTCGCTGCTACTTTCCCTCCATGCCACGTTCCGCTCGTATCGGCATCCCGAACCTCCTGCAGCACATTATGGTGCGCGGCATAGAACAGCGCCCCATCTTCGCCGATGATGACGATCGCCGTCATCTCGTCAAGCGGTTCTCGGATCTTCTGGTCTCAAGGGGCGAACAGGGTCGAAGGGGCGAACAGGAACGTAGGTAAGCTTTGTAACTTTTCTAGGTCAAAGCAAATAAGTTACAAAAGTTACCAACGTACCCCTAACCGCCAGTATATTAGGGGTCAGGTCTCAACTCTATACAGTTGTGAAATTGTATGTCGTTGAGACCTGACCCCCTTTACTATTCCCGGCCATCAGGGAGCTCTATGCGATCGACAATGATCGCCTCGGAACCCGGAGCCAGGGAGGCGATGCGCCGTCAGGCGACTGGAAAAACGGAGGGACAAAGATCCTCAAGTGTTCGGTAAAATGGAAAAGCTTCGGCAGGCTTTGTTAGAGTTCAAGTCTTCATGGCCTGACCCTATTGCCTCATGCACCCTCTATCGCGGAACAGGAGTCGTAGAATGAAGCCGGTCAGTCGACTGTTGCTGGTGATGACGAGTGTCTGCTGGTTGTTCGCGAGCGTCGCCCCGGCCAGGGAGAAGGGACAGGATTTCGCCGCCTGGCTGGAAGACTTCCGCCTGGAGGCTCGAGAGGCCGGAATTTCCCGGGAAACCCTGGAGCAGGCCCTGGCCGATATCGAAGAGCCGCTGCCGCGGGTGATCGACTTCGATCGAAAACAGCCGGAGTCCGTCCAGTCGCTGGAGGATTATGTCGCCGCCCGGATCAGCGAGAAGCGGATCGCCGAGGGGCGCAGGATGATGCGGCGCTATCCGACCTGGCTGGGCCGGGTCGAACGAAAGTACGGTGTGCAGAGGCGCTTCCTTGTCGCCCTGTGGGGAATCGAGAGCCGCTACGGCAAATACCCGGGAAATCTTCCGGTCATTCAGTCGCTGACGACCCTGGCCTGGGACGATCGCCGTGGCGCCTACTTCCGCCGGGAGCTGCTCGATGCGCTGCGGATCCTCGATGCCGGCCACGTCCC
>Ga0299906_10004793_pt1 | contig 11059 bp, 8 predicted proteins | sample RVTome_14_FD_200259 | JGI IMG/M metagenome (GOLD analysis project Ga0299906, IMG submission 200259) | Soil microbial communities from uranium-contaminated site in the Upper Colorado River Basin, Wyoming, United States - RVT145D125 (version 2) ... | reverse complement strand
CGCTACCGGCCAACAGCTCGGCATGGTCGCCCCGCTCGACGACGCGCCCTTCCTCCAGCACGAGAATCTGGTCGGCCCGCTGCACGGTCGAGAGACGATGCGCCACCACGAAGACCGTTCGGCCGCGCAAGAGCGTTTCGATCGCCTCCTGGATGAGTCGCTCCGATTCGGTGTCGAGCGCGCTCGTCGCTTCGTCGAGAATCAGAAGGGGCGGGTCCCGCAGCAGCGCACGCGCGATCGCGATACGCTGACGCTGACCACCCGACAGCTCGACCCCGCGCTCACCGACCACCGTCTCGTAGCCGTTGGGCAACCTCTCTACGAACTCGTGCGCGTTGGCCGCGCGCGACGCGGCTTCGATCTGAGACGACATCGCATCGGGGTGACCGTACGCGATGTTCGCTCGAACCGTGTCGTGAAACAGCACGGTCTCCTGTGATACGATGCCCATGAGCGCTCGGAGGTCTCGTATCCGCACGGTGCGGATGTCGCGGCCGTCCACGAGAATCGCGCCGGACGACACGTCGTAGAACCGACACAGGAGGTCGACGACGGTGCTCTTGCCCGCCCCGCTCGGACCGACCAGGGCGAGCACGCTCCCTTTCGGCGCCGTGAACGACACGTCGTGCAGCGCGGTCTGCCCTTCGCGGTACGCGAAGCCGACGTCGTCGAAAACGATCTCTCGGTCGAAGGTCGCCAGTGGCTCGGCGTCGGGCGCGTCGTCGATCTCGATGGGTGCGTCGAGGAACTCGAAGACCCTCTCTGCCGCCACCAGACCCGGCTGAGCGGTCGCGGGGAACTTGGCGACGTTCTTGACGGGCGCGTAGAGCTTGAGCGAGAGGCCCAGGAAGCCCACGAACTGGGCGCCCGTGATGTCGCCGGCGACCACGAGCCGAGCGCCGTACCAGAGCAGGACCACGGTGCCGGTCGCGGCCAACATCTCCGTCATGGGGGCAGCCAACGAGCGTGCCAGCTCGGCACGCATGAACTGGCGGAAGTAGTCGCCGGTGAGTCGGTGGAAACGGCTCCGCTCCCGCGCTTCGGCCGACGAGGCCTTCACGAGCCTGATGCCCGCGAGGGTCTCGAGGATGTGCGCGTTGACCTCGCCCCCGAGGTGAAGGACGCGCCGGTCCCGGCGCCGAAGAACCTTCACCAGCGGCCCCCAGATGCCCATCGCCGCCGGAATGACGACGAACGCGGCGAGGGTGAGCTTCCACGAAATCAACAGCATCGCGAGCAGCGCGACGGCGAACTCGAAGACCGCGGAGACGAGGCGCGAGATCTCCTTCGTCACCAGCACTCGGAGCTGCTCGATCTCGGTGGTGAGGCGGCTCACGATCTGGCCGGTTCGGACCCGACCGAAGAAGCCGAGATCGAGCTCGACGAGGTGGTCGTACACGACGTTGCGTAGGTCCCGGTTGATGCCCTGCTCCGCGTGCGCCAGGAGATAGACCTTGGCGAACGAGAAGATGTTCTTGAAGAGGAAAACCAGAATGATGAGCACGATGATCCGGCCGACCGCGACGAGGGGGTCGCCGCCGAGATCGACCCACTGATAGACCGTCGCATCGAGTAGCCGCTGCATGCCGCTCTGGCTGGGCACGCGCGGGGCCCCACCGCTGAGAAAGAGCGCTTCCACGAACGGAATGAGGAGGATGTACACCGCCGCGTCGAGAATCGCGTAGATCGCCGTGGCGATCACGGCGAGCACCACCGCCGACGAGTGCGGCCTCAGGAAGGGGAGGAGGCGACGGAAGGGTGACACCTGGCGACCCGCCCTCAGGGCCTCGGCGTGAGACTCGCGACGGGGACGATCATCTCCTCCGGGCTGATTCCCCCGTGCAGGAACGAGTTCCGGTACCTGGCTTGATATTCCCGCAGCTTGGTGGGATAGACGAAGAAGTAGTCGTCGAGCGCGCACAAGTACGACATCCCGAGCCGACCGGGCGGAAGACGAAGGTCCTTCTCGTCCCGGGTGGCGAACGCCGTCGACCTGTCCTCGGCGCGAAGATCCTGCCCGAATTTGTAGCGCAGGTTGCTCGTCGCGTCGCGCCGTGCGAACACCGTCGATGGCTGCTGACACAAGATCGAACCGTGGTCCGTGGTGAGGATGACCTTGTGGCCCCGGCGCGCCGCCTCTCGCAACACGTCGAAGGCGGTGGAGCGCTCGAACCAGGAGCGCGTGAGGTCGCGCAGCGCCGCCTCGTCGCGCGCGACCTCCATGAGGATCGGCGACTCGGACCGCCCATGCGTCATGAGATCCACGAAGCTGAAGACCAGCGCGATGACCGTGCCCGGCGTCTTGAGCGCGGAGTTGACCCGGCTCCTGACCTGCTCGCCCTGCCGGTCCGAGAAGATCTTCTCGTAGTGGACCGGCACGCTGCGCCCCGTCAGTCGCTTGAGCTGCTCGACCAGGAGCTCGTCCTCGAATGCGTTGAGACTCCCCTCGTCGTCCGAAGCATCCCACCACGACGGGCGCGCGGCGGCGATCTCGTCGGGATATTGGCCGCTGAAGATCGCGTTGCGGGCATACGGCGTCGCGGTGGGCAAGATCGAGTAGTGGTACGTCTCTTCGATCTCGAAGTGCTCTGCAAGGAGCGGAGTCATCGCGCGCCACTGGTCGAGGCGCATGCAGTCGAGGATCACGAAGTAGACGGGGTCGGGACCCAGCCTCGGCACCAGGAACTCGCGGACGAGGTCCACCGACAGGCGCGGACGATCCGCCGAGTCGTGTACCCATCGCGAGTACTGCCCGGTTACCCACTCCCCGAAGTCATGGCGGAGGGCCACGATCAATGAGTGCACAGTGTCGAGCAGCCCCACCTCGCCCGCGTCGCCCAGGCGGAGCTGCCAGTCGACCAGCTCGGTGTAGACGGTGGCGAACTCGTCGGGCGTCGAGGCCTCCTGCGCGTTGCGAGACAGCTTTCCGAAACGGGCGGCGAAGTCCTGAGCAGCCCGTTGCTGTCGAATGGAGGAGCCCTCGAGGATACGGGTCACGACCGAGAGGACCTGGCGGGGGCTGGTCGGCTTCACGAGGTAGTCCTCCACCCTCCGTCCGATCGCCTCGGTCATGGTGTGGTCTTCTTCCGACTTCGTCACCATCACCACGCGCTGGTGCGGGTCTGCCCGCCGCATCACCTCGAGCACCTCCAGGCCGCGCCGCCCGGGCATCTGCTCGTCCAGGAGCACGAGATCGTAGGGGGCCTCGCGCATGAGCTCGAGCGCGTCGTCGCCGTTGGAGATCGCGTCGACGTGATAACCTCTCGCCTGCAGGAAGAGCAGGTGGGGCTTGAGCAACTCGATCTCGTCATCGACCCACAGGATGCGCTTCATCGCGCGAGCGGTCTGTGCCATGGTGGTAAGCTACCGACCCGCGAACGGCAGACCTAGCCGGGGCCTCGACTCGGCCGACGAAGCTACATCGTGATGCGGTAGGGAAACCACGATGCGACGCTCCGCCCTTCCAGGACTGCGGGACGGAAAACCCACTCCGCGGCCTCGCGGATGAGACGCCGGTTGAAGCCGCCGTCACGCGTCGGCGGATCCAGCCGCGTGGAGTCCGCGACGACGCGTCCCCGCTCGTCGACGAACACCCACACCTGCACATCAGTGCCCCGCAGGTCCCGGTTGGTGGGAGGGATGATCATGCCTCTCGGCGTCGCCGGCTGGAGGCGATAGAACCCTTCGTCCGCGTTGCCGCCGTCGCCCGCACCCGTCCCGTCCTCCATTCCCGGGCCCTCGATCAAGCCCGGTCTCTCGCCCAGCACCGATGCCGGGGCGAGCTCGACGTCCTGCTCGAACTCGACCGGCTCCACTTCGATCTCCACGGCGATCGGAACCGGAGGCGGAACGACCGGGGTGGCGGGTGGCGTACGCACGTTGATCGCCTGCATGGAGCCGGCGGCCGCCCGGTTGTCCCCCGCGCGAGGCCCCGCGGCCGCGAAGGGCGACATCGGGATCACGTTGCCGCGCCAACCAAAGAAGAGCAGGAGGTGCGCGATGACCGACACGAGCAGACCCGTGCGCCAGATCCGACGATCATGGCGACGCCGGTCGTGCGCGCTGATTTCGTGTCGTTGAGTCATGATCGCTCGGACCTCCTCGTCTTCGCATCACCTACTACTGGTCGGACACCGAACGAGTTTCCCCGACTCACACCATGGGCGTGCCAGAGGTGGCGCTACGTCGCCTCCCATGCGAGTATTAAATACACCGTATTTTTTTGTCGGCCGCTGTTGTCCGGAGGGAACCGTGACCCCAGGCATTCCGAGCGACTTCGAGCAGCAGGTCCTTCTCGCCGTCTGGCGCCTCGGTGACAAAGCGTACGGCGCTTCCGTGCGCGAGGAGCTCGAGATCGCGACCGGACGTGACGTGGCGCAGGGCGCCGTCTACATCACGCTCGTGAGACTCGAGAAGAAGGGCTGGCTGAAGTCGAGCCTTTCGGATCCCACGCCCGTGCGTGGGGGAAAGGCGAAGCGTTACTTCCAAATCGTCCCAGCGGGAATCGCCGGCGTCAAAGCGGCCCGCACTGCGATGGACCGGCTCTGGGACGGGCTACCGGAGACGGTCGAAGGCTGACGTGTCACCGCGCCGCCCCCCCGCGCTCGCCCGCGTTCTCCTGCGGGTGCTGCTTCCCATGGACCTGCACGAGTCCTTCGCAGGCGACCTCGAGGAGCGGTTTCACCGCCGCGCCGGAGAGGACGCCTCAGGTGCTCGACGTGCCTATTGGAAGGACGTGCTCTCACCCACGCTCCTGCGACTCCGGCGCGAGTCCCGCGGGATGCCACTACCACCGGGCGCCTCACCGCGCTCGGGACGAGGAGACGGACCCGTGCGTGCATTGCTCTCGGATCTGAAGTTCGCGGTCCGCACCCTGTCCAAATCCCCCGCGTTCACGGCGATCGCGGTGCTCTCGCTCGCGCTCGGGATCGGGCCGAACACGGCCATCTTCTCCCTCGTCCACGCCGTGCTCTTCCAGGAGTGGGGCGTCGAGGATCCCGACAACCTCATCGACATCTACACGCTCACCGACGACGGGCAGTACTTCTTCAATCGGTACTCCAACTTCGAGCTCATCGAAGAAGCGACGACCGGCGTCTTCGAGGATATCGCGAACCACAGCCTGTTCGCGGGCCGTCTCGAGTCCTCATCCGGGGAGACCGAGCTCGTGCTCGGAGAGATGGTGTCGGCGAACTACTTCGACGTGATGGGTGTGTCGGCCGAGCGCGGGCGCACCTTCCTCCCGGAGGAAGGCGCGACGGACGGCACCCACCCGGTCGTGGTGCTGGGCCATCACTACTGGGAAAGCCGGTACGCCTCGGATCCGTCCGTGGTCGGCAGCGAGATCCGCCTCAACGGACGCCCCTACGCCGTCGTCGGCATCGCGCCGGCGTCGTTCAAGGGCCGTCTCGCTCCCGGAATCGGCACCGACTTCTGGGTGCCGCTGCAGATGTACCCGCATCTGAACCCGACCAAGCTCGGCAACGGCGACTTCACCATCTCGGGGCGCGTGCGCGCGGGCGTCACCCCGGGCCAGGCGATCGCCGCGGTGGAGACGGTCGCGGCACGTGAGGACGCGGAGCGTCAGGCGCTCAATCCGGACCGTCGCGGGCGCTTCGCGCTCGCGGGCGTCTCGCTGGGAGACGTGCGACTGAACCCGAACTTCGACGGCGTCCTCACGGCCATGGCGGCGCTGCTCTTCGTGGCGGTGGGGCTCGTCCTGCTCGTGGCGTGCGTGAACCTGGCCGGCTTCCTGCTCAGCCGGGCAACGGATCGACGCAAGGAGATGGCGATCCGTGTCGCGATGGGTGCGGGCCACCGCACCATCGTGCGTCAGCTCGTGGTCGAGTCGTTGGTGCTCTCCGGGCTCGGCGCCGGGCTCGGGCTCGTGCTCGGGCAGATGGCGGTGCGCGCGCTCGCCTCGGTCGAGCCGCCCCTTCCCGTCCCCCTCGAGCTCGAGGTGGGTTTGAGCATGCCGGTTCTGGCGTTCACGGCGCTCGCAGCGGTCGTGGCGGCGGTGCTCTTCGGATTGACGCCGGCCCTGGAAGCGACACGAGCTCCGGTGGCCGCGACGCTTCGCGACGAAGCGGGCTCGAGCGGCGGTCGCAAGAAGGTCGGGGCGCGCGGCGTGCTCGTCGCCGCTCAGATGGCGCTCTCGACGATCCTGCTCTTCGGCGCGGCGCTCTTCGTGCGGTCGCTGCAGGCGGCGACCGAGATGGATCTAGGATTCTCCACGCGCACCGCCGCCGTGGTCGGCATCGACGCGAGCGCGGCGGACCTTTCGGAGGAGGAGACGACGGCGTTCAACGACGAGCTGTGGCGGCGGATCGAAGCTCAGCCGGCCGTCCAGAGCTTCGCATTCACGAGCCGCATGCCGCTGGACCTCGGCACCAACAACATCGCGTTCGACGTGCCGGGCGTGGAGCCACCGCCGAACAGCAACCGGCACGTGCTCGAGACGACGCGCGTGAGCGAGGGCTACTTCGAGACGCTGGGGATCGAGATGCTGGAAGGGCGGGCGTTCGACGGGACGGACCGTGAGGGCACCGCGCCCGTGGCGGTCCTGAGCCGGGCCGCGGCCGAGCGCTTCTGGCCGGGCGAGAGCGCTGTGGGCAAGACACTCCTGCCGAACCCGGACGGATCGGACGCAATCACCGTCGTCGGTGTCGCCGGCAACGCGAAGATCTGGAGCCTGGGCGAGGCTCCGTTCCCGTACCTGTACCGTCCGGCGTCGCAGGGGACCGCCTCCTCGTACCACTGGGTGGTCGCGCGGGGCAACGTGCCACCCGGTGAGCTGGCCGCCATGATCCGCTCCGAGGCCCTCGCCATCGACTCCGACGTCTTCATGACCGAGGTCGGCACCATGGACGACCACCTCGGCTACGTCTACTTCCTGCCCCGGATGGCGGCGCTGCTCCTCACGCTCATCGGCCTGCTCGCGCTGGTGCTGGCATGCATCGGGCTCTATGGAATGGTGAGCTACAACGTCTCCAGACGCACTCGGGAGATGGGCATCCGGCTCGCGCTCGGCGCGGACCAGGGACGTGTGGTCGCCATGGTGCTCACGAGCGGGCTCACGATCGTCGGCGTCGGTGCGCTCGTCGGCATCGTGGGGTCGATCGGACTCGGACGCGCGGTCGAGGGATTCCTCTACGGAACCGGGGCCCTCGATCCGCTCGCCATCCTCGCGGCTCCGGTCGTTCTCGGGCTCGTCGCCGCACTGGCGACGTATCTCCCGGCGCGACGCGCGGCGGGCGTGGATCCAGTGCGCGCCTTGCGAACGGAGTAGCCGCAGGGCGAAGTAGCCGGACGCGGTCCGGCTGGAGGCCCTCGCACGTTGGCGCCCCTTCCGCCGGTTGGTACCTTTGGTCGACGTCGAGCGCCGGTGGGCCGAACCGCGGCCCGCCGGCGCTTCTTCCCCTCCAGTGGCTGCCCGGCCATGGATCATGCCGAAGCCCGATTCGAAGCCGAACCCACGTCGCGCGCGCGAGCGTTCTACCAGCTGACCAAGCCGGGCATCACCGGGTACGTGATGATCACGGCAGGCGCGAGCGCGATCGTGGCGAGTCGGGGAGCGCTGAGCGTCGACCTAGCGCTCCACACGATGGTGGCCACGGGCCTCGCCACGGCGGGAGCGCTCTCGCTCAACCAGTTCGTGGAGCGCGAGGCGGACGCCATCATGCATCGTACCCGTACCCGACCGCTGCCGACCGGGCGGGTCTCTCCGATGGAGGCACTCGGCTTCGGAAGCATGCTCCTCATGGGAGGACTGCTCTACCTGACGCTGGCGCTCGGATCCCTGCCCGCGCTGCTGACCGCCGCCAGCGGGCTCATGTACCTCGGCGTCTATACACCGCTGAAGAGCCGTTCCTACGTGGCCACCCTCGCTGGCGCCGTGCCGGGCGCGCTGCCCATGCTCATAGGATGGACCGCCGTCACCGGCACGATCGACATCGGCGGGCTCGCGCTCTTCGCCATCGGATACCTCTGGCAGCTCCCACACGTTCTGGGGCTCGCGTGGATGCTGCGCGAAGATTACGCCCGCGTCGGATTCCACCTCATCCCACCGGGAGGCGCTCGATCGATCGGTCTGCAGATGGTCGCGTCGACCGTGCTCCTGATACCGTTCAGCCTGGCGCCCGCCGCCTTGGGCTTCACCGGCCTTCCGTACGTCGTCGGCGCCACCCTGCTCGGACTCGGCTTCGCGGCCACCGCGACCTTCGCGGCGCTCGACCTCACCGACGAAGGGGCCCGTCGCGTCTTCCTGGCTTCCCTCTTGTACCATCCGCTCCTGCTCGGTCTCATGGTGTTCGACACCCTACGCCTCTGATGACGGAGAGTCCGTCGTGCTTCGTTCCATTGTCCTCGCCGCTTTCGTCGTCGCCGTGCCTTCCTCCGTCTTGAGTCAGGAGGCCTCCCGACCCCGGGCCCGTGAAATCGGCGTGGTCGTCGGCGTCTTCGACACCGGCCCGCACAACGCGATCACCGACGTCGCGGGGGTGCGGGTGGGTCACGCCACGGTCGTGGAGCCCCCGAACGTGCGCACCGGCGTAACCGCGATTCTGCCTCACTCCGGTAACGCCTACCTCTCGCGAGTTCCGGCCGCGGTGCACGTCGGCAACGGGTACGGCAAGCTCCTCGGCACGACCCAGGTACGGGAGCTCGGCGAGATGGAGACGCCGATTCTCCTCACCTGCACGCTCTGCGTCTGGAAGGCCGCCGACGCCATGGTCGAGTGGATGCTCGCCCGTGAGGGCATGGAAGAGGTGCGATCGCTGAACGCGCTCGTCGGGGAGACCAACGACGGGGGGCTCAACGACATCCGCTCCCGGCCGGTCGAGTCCCGGCACGTCGTGGAGGCACTCGAGGGTGCGACCACGGGCCCGGTACAGGAGGGCGCCGTCGGCGCGGGCGCCGGAACGGTCGCCTTCGGCTGGAAGGGCGGTATCGGCACGAGCAGTCGTGTCGTCCCCGAGATTCTTGGCGGCTACACGGTCGGCGTCCTCGTCCAGTCGAACTTCGGCGGTATCCTCCAGATCAACGGAGCCCCGGTGGGGGTCGAGCTGGGACAGTACGCCTTCGCGGAGGAAGTCGGTGACGACGCCGGCTCCGGTGGAGGAGGCGACGGCAGCTACGATCCCGACGGTGACGAGCAGGAGTGGGGCTCGATCATGATCGTGGTGGCCACGGACGCGCCATTGACGGACCGGAACCTGGAGCGAGTCGCCCGCCGCGCGGTGATGGGTCTCGCCCGCACGGGATCGTTCGCGAGCAACGGTTCGGGCGACTACGTCATCGCGTTCTCGACGGCCAACGGCGTCCGCCGCTCCACGACCGGGGGGGTGCACCGCTACGACGACCTCTCGAACACGAGCATGAGCTCGCTCTTCGAAGCCACGGTCGAGGCCACCGAAGAGGCGATCTACAACTCGCTGTTCCGGGCCGAGACGGTCACGAGCAACGGCCGCACCGTAAACGCGCTCCCCGTCGAGGAAACCCTCGAGATTCTGCGACGATACGGGGCCGTGCGGTGAGCGTCGCGGAGCCGACCGACCTCGAGTGGACGGTTCGTAACCGTATCTACGAGGCCTTCGCGGAAACTGGCCGCGCTCCCGCTCTCGCCCAGCTCGCCGCCGTGGTCGGTGCCACCGAGCATCGTATTCGCGAATCCCTGCGACGGCTCTACGCGGCGCACGAGGTCGCGCCCCTGCCCGGGGAGGCCGGAGTGTGGATGGCGAATCCCTTTTCCGGCGTGCCCACGGCCTACGAGGTCGAAACGCCGAACATGACCTGTTACGCGAGCTGCGCGTGGGACGCGCTCGGTGTCCCGGCCATCCTGGGGACCGACGCTTGGACCCGCACCCGCTGCGCCTGGAGCGAGGAGCCGCTCGAATTCGGCGTGAGGGGCGGCGACCTGGAGGGAGACGGCGGCGTGATCCATCTCGTGACGCCGCTTCGCGACGCATGGGTCGACATCGGCTTCACCTGAGCGAACTACCTCGCCTTCCGGTCGGAAGGGGATGTGGAGGCTTGGCTCGACGAGACGGGTCACCCGCGCGGAACGGTGGTCACCTTCGAGCACATGTGGGCGCTGGTCCGCCCCTGGTACGCAGGTCGCCTCTCCGCCGACTGGCGGGGCCGGAGCGTCCGTGAGGCGCAGGCGATTCTCGACGAGGTCGGGCTGCGCGGAGATTTCTGGGCGCTGGGTTAGCGCCGAGCCGGCGCCCGAGACCGAGCCGACCGACCGCGCCGGGACGGTTCAGCGCTCCGTGGTCTCCGCATGTTGGAGTACCGATCCTTCCGCGACGAACCCGTCCACCTGTTCCGTAGCGTAGCCCGCCTCGGCCAGCACTTCTCGGGTATGCTCGCCGAGGAGCGGGGCGCCACGGCGTAGAAGCTTTGCGCCATGGTCCGAGAGCTTGACCGGGCTACCTATCGACCGAACGCGGCCGAGACGCGTGTGCTCGACCTCGACGACCATGTCGCGGGCGACCGTCTGTGGATGTTCGAGCATCTCGCCCACCGAGGCGATCGGACCGGCGGGCACGCCCCCTCGAGTCAGCGAGGCGAGCCACTCGTCCGACGAGCGGAGCGCGAAGATCGACGTCAACTCCTCGATCAGCTCCGGGAGATGCCTCATGCGCGAGGCGTTCGTCTTGAAGCGCGCGTCGGCAGCGAGGTGTGGGGCGTCGATCGCTCGTGTGAGGGCCGCCCAGGTCGGCTGGTTCGACGCGCCGACGTTGATCCAGCCGTCGGCGGTGCGAAACGCCTGATAGGGAGCCGACAGCGGATGCGCCGACCCCAGCGGTCCGGGGGGCGACCCCGAGGCGAGCGCGATGGCGCTCTGCCAGTACGTCTGAGTGATCCCGGCTTCGAGTAGCGAAGTGTCGACGCGTCGCCCACTTCCCGTCCTCTCCCGCTCGAAGAGCGCGGCCGTCACGCCGAAGGCGGCGAGGATCCCTGCCGTGATGTCCGTGACCGGAGCGCCGATCTTCACGGGCTCCCGTCCCGGACCCTCACCGGTGACGCTCATGAGACCCGAGTAGCCCTGCGCAATGAG
>Ga0299906_10004791_pt1 | contig 11061 bp, 9 predicted proteins | sample RVTome_14_FD_200259 | JGI IMG/M metagenome (GOLD analysis project Ga0299906, IMG submission 200259) | Soil microbial communities from uranium-contaminated site in the Upper Colorado River Basin, Wyoming, United States - RVT145D125 (version 2) ... | reverse complement strand
CTCTCCGAGGGAGAGGTCCCCCGCCACGGGGTACGCCTTGATGAGCGCCGCGCGCTCCCACGTCTGCCCCCACGACTCGTAGTAGATCTCGGCGGAGCGCAAGGAATTGACGAGCTCCCCGCGCGTTCCCTCGGGACGCAGCCGCAGGTCCACCCGGAAGACGAACCCGTCTTCCGTCGCTTCCGAAACGATCCGGGAGACCGCCTCTCCCAGCCGGACGAAATACTCGTGCAGCGAAACGGATCGCGCGGCCCCCTCCGTTCCCCCCTGATCGGTCTCGTAGAGATAGAGGATGTCGATGTCTGAGCTGAAGTTCAGCTCGAGCGCGCCCAGCTTCCCCATCCCCATCACGACGAATCGCGCGGGGCGTCGCGTCCCGTCGGGAAGGGTCGCGACCGGCGCGCCGAGGCGCGCGTCGAGCGCCCGCCGGGAGAAGCGGACCGCCCCTTCGAGCGCCGCCGACGCCAGCCGGGAAAGATCCTCGGTGATTTCGGGAAGAGGGGCGTCGCCGGAGAGGTCGCGCGCCGCGATCCGGGCGACCTCCCGGTGTTTCATCCGGCGCAGGTCGCGTTTGAGCTCCTCCTCCGTCGTGCACCGGTCCGCCGCCTCCAGGGCCTCCCGCTCCAGTGCTTCAGGGCCGGGGCGCCGAAGGACCCCATCTTCGAGAAAGAGGAACCGGAAGATCTCCGGGCGCCTGGCGATCTGCTCCGGGATGAACTCCGAGCCCCCCAGAAGCGCCCCGATCAGAGGGAGAAGGTCTGCGCGGGCGAACGCCCGCTTCAGGAAGTCGCCGGGAAGGGAATCGACCCACCGCGACAGGTTGAGAAAGAAAAGGTCCGGGTCGGGCGCGGAGGAGGCGGCGCGGCAGATGCGATCCCATCCGTCATCCTCCCGCGGTATTTGGTGCAGGAGGTCGGAAAGCAGCGACAGGGCGCGGGACGTGTCCCGGACGCCGATCCGCCGGAGACGATCGGCGGTGGGGCCGGTTCTCCCTCCGGTGGGGATCGGGTTCAACGGAAAAGTTTCCGAAGGGCGCGCGCCAGGGGCGGCTTGAGAACCCCTTTCTCGGTCACGATGGCGGAAACGAGGCGGGCCGGTGTCACGTCGAAGGCGGGGTTGTACACGTGGATGCCGTCGGGCGCGACCCGTTTCCCCATCAGGTGCGTCACCTCGGACGGATCGCGCTCCTCGATCGGGATTCGCTTCCCGCTCGGAATCTCCCGGTCGATCGTCGATACCGGGGCGGCCACGTAGAACGGTACCTTGTGCGCCCTGCACAGGACGGCGACGCCGTACGTCCCGATTTTGTTCGCTACGTCCCCGTTCGCGGCGACGCGGTCCGCCCCGACCACGGCGGCGTCGATCCTCCCGGCGGCGAACAGGGAGGCGGCCATGTTGTCCGTGATCAGGGTGCACGGGATGTCGTCCTTCATCAGCTCCCACGCCGTCAGCCGGGCCCCCTGCAGGAACGGCCGCGTCTCGTCCACGTACACGTGGATCCGCTTCCCCGCCGCGACGGCGGAACGGATCACACCCAGCGCCGTCCCGTACCCCGCGGTCGCGAGGGCGCCGGCGTTGCAGTGGGTGAGGACGCTCCCGCGCGCGGGGAGGAGCTTCGCCCCGTGCGCCCCCATCGCCCGGTTCGCCGCCACGTCCTCCTCGAACAGGGCGACCGCCCGTTTCTCGAGCCGGGAAAAGGCGGCGGCGGGGTCGTCCGGCAGCGCCGCGGCCTCCCGGCGCATCCGGTCGATCGCCCAGAAGAGGTTGACCGCCGTCGGGCGGGTCCCCGCAAGCTCGGTCGCCGCCTCGTCGAACGCCCTTCGCCAGGGCCTCCCTTTCTTCCACGCGACCCGGACGGCGAGGACCAGGCCGAACGCCGCGGACACGCCGATCGCCGGAGCGCCGCGCACCACCATCGTCCGGATCGCGTCCGCCACGGAGGAAGGGTCGGGGCACCGCCGCATCGACTCGACCATCGGGAGCACGCGCTGGTCCAGCAGCAGGAGGGCGTCCCCTTCCCATGCCATGGTCCGGAATGTCCCGCTCAAGGGAGCTCCTCCCGCGCGTGGAACCGCTCCACCTGCCGGAGCACCCGGTCCCGGATCGCCCGCGGAGGCGAAGGAGGCTCCACCGGACGTCCGCCGCGCAGCACGGACTGCAGGAGCGCGTCCAGGGGGCCGCCGCAGGGGCAATGCCCCGGCGGGTCCGCGGCGGGGCGGACCGCCCGGGCCCCGCACGCCCCGCACGCATCCACCCGCTTGCGGCCGGACCGCTTCCCCCGCTTCGCGAAAGCGTCGCCTTCCACTTCCACGATGTCGAGCGCGTAGTCGATCGTGGGTGCGTTGCTCAGGGTGGTCCCGACGCCGAAGCCGTCGGCCACGTCGCGAAGCAACCGGACCTCTTCCTCTCCCAGCCCGCCGGAGACGATCAGGCGCACGTGCCGGAAGCCGCGCAGATCGAGCTCCCACCGCACCTCCTGGAGAATCCGCCGAAAGTCGCCCCGGCGCGATCCCGGCGTGTCGAGCCGGACGGCGGCCAACCGGTCCCGCAACGCCTCGGCCACCCGCACCGCCTCGAACTTCTCGTCCTGGAGCGTGTCGATGAGGCAGACCCTTGGAATCGCCGGGTCCACCGCCGCGTCGAAGGCGCGCATCGCAGCCACCGTGTCCCCGAGGATCAGGACGAGGGCGTGCGGCATCGTCCCCTGCGGCGTCTCCCCGAGGAACGCGGCGCTGCGGATCGCGGAGACGCCGTCCGCGCCGCCGATGAACGCATTCCGGTCGATCATCGTCGAAAGGGCGGGGTGCATCCTGCGTGCCCCGAAGCTCAGGACCGGCTTCCCCCCGGCCGCGTGCTTGACCCGCGACGATGCGGTGGCGATCCCGGACGCCTGGCAGATCGTCCCCAGCATCGCCGTCTCCATCTCGCAGAAGGCGCCGTACGGCCCCTCGATGGAGAAGACGGTCTCGAAGGGGAAAAACAGGCTCCCTTCCTCCATTGCCTCCACGTCGACATCGGCCCCTGCGAGCAGCGACAGCATCTCGTCCATCCCGGAGAGGACGGCATACCCGTAGCCGGCCGGAAACTTCTTGACGATCGCCTCGGCGGTCACGCGCACGCGGTCCTTCCCGGTCGCGCGCAGAACCTCCATCGCCCGGCGGAAATAGATGTCGGTCGTTTCCCCGCGGAGGATCTCGTCGCGGGTCGGGATGAGATCCATCGGAGCCTCCTTGATGGGGGGGATCAACGGCGGGGAGCCTTCCTCCCGGGGCGGCGGACTACCCGGACCCCCAGCACGCGCTCCATCTGATCGAGAGCGAATGCATGCGCGTCGGGCGCAAGCCCCGCCACGAACCGCTCGTCCACCGTTGCGTCGTAGCCGCGCATCGCGGCGTCGGCCGCCGTGTAGAGGATGCAGATGTTGGTGACGCAGCCGGCGAGTGTCAGGCTTCGGATCCCGTGTCCCCGGAGAACGAAGTGGAGCGGCGTGCCGTGGAACCCGGAGTAGGTGCGCTTCTCCACCACCACGTCTCCCGGCTCCGGGGCGAGGGAGGCGACGACCCCCGCGCCGGGAGTCCCTTCCACGGCGTGGGGAGGCCACCCCATCCGCGCGAACTCGGGATCGTCCTTCCGGTGGGAGTCGCAGACGTACACGACGAGCTCCCCTTCGCGCCGCGCTTTCCTGATCCGGCGGCGCAGCGCCGGGAGGATCGCACGCGTCTCCGGGACCTCCAGGGGGGCCCCGGGACGAACAAAGTCGTTCAGCATGTCGACGACGACCAGCGCCTTCTTCCCCGACCCCCCGGTCTTCACCGCATCCTCCCTGGCGCAGTGTCTCGTTCGCCGCCGGCGGCGAACGCGGTTACTTTTTCTCATCATACCATCCGCGGGTCTTCGCCTCCCGCGCCGCAAGCCGGCCGGGCTGCTTACCCGAGCCTCTTCTTCAACACCTCCTGGACCATCTTGGGGTTGGCCTTCCCCCGGCTTTCCTTCATCACCTGCCCGACGAAGAAGGAGAGGAGCCCCGCCTTCCCGGCCCGGTAGCCGTCGACCTCTTTCGGGCTCGCCGCGAGGATCTTGTCCACGAGAAGATCCAGCGCGGAGGCGTCGGAGAGCTGGGTCAGCCCCTGCTCGTCCCGTAGCGTCCGGAACGGCTTGCCGGTCGACAGGACGAGCTCCACGAGCTTCTTGGAGGCGGTGGCGGAGATCGTCCCCCGCTCCCGATCCTCGACCGCGTGGCCGATCGTCTCCGGGGAGAGCGTTCCCGCGAGGACGGCGTCCTTCCAATGGACGCATTCGTTCGCCGTCGTCTTCGGGTTCCCGCCGTAGATCGCCGCGGACGCCTCGAAGAAATCCGCCAGCGCCCGGGTCGACGCGAGGATCACCGCGTCATAGCGCGGAATCCCGTACTGCCGTTCGAGCCGCGCGATCTTCTCCGCCGGCAACTCCGGGATCGTCCCGCGCAGCTCCTCGACCCAGGAATCGTCCACGATCAGCGGGAGCAGGTCCGGGTCGGGGAAGTACCGGTAGTCGTGCGCCTCCTCCTTCCGGCGCATCGACACGGTGACGTTCGCGTTCGCGTCCCAAAGACGCGTCTCCTGGACCACCTTCCCCCCGTCCTCGATCAGCTCGACCTGCCGCCGGATTTCGTGCTCGAGCGCCTTCTCGACGTTGCGGAAGGAGTTCATGTTCTTCAGCTCGACCTTCGTGCCGAACGCCGCCTGCCCTGCCGGACGAACCGAGACGTTCGCGTCGCACCGGAACGACCCCTCTTCCATGTTCCCGTCGCACACTCCGAGGTATACGAGGATGTCGTGGAGGCGCCGCAGGTACGCGCCGCCCTCCTCCGGCGTCCGCATGTCGGGCTCGGAGACGATCTCCATCAGGGGGACGGAGCATCGGTTGAGATCCGCGAGCGACGCCTGCGCGCCGGCGAACTCCCCTTCGTGGACAAGCTTTCCGGCGTCCTCTTCCATGTGGATCCGCGTGATTCCGATCCGCTTCGTCCCCCCGTCGACCTCGATGTCGACGTGACCGCCGAGGGCGACCGGCAGCTCGTACTGCGAGATCTGGTACGCCTTGGGGAGGTCCGGGTAGAAGTAGTTCTTCCGGGCGAAGACGCTCCTGCGCTGCACCGTGCAGGAGGTCGCGATGGCCGTCCGGATCGTGAATTCGACCGCCTTCCGGTTGAGCACCGGGAGCACGCCCGGCATGCCGGTGCACACGGGGCAGGTGTTCCCGTTGGGCGCGGCCCCGAACGCCGAGGAGCAGGCGCAGAAGATCTTGCTCCGCGTGGAGAGCTGGGCGTGGACCTCCAGCCCGATGACCGTCTCGAACGCCATCGTCTCTTACCCCTCCAGCGGCGCAACGCGCCGCGACGGAAGGACCCGCTCGATCGCCCCGGCGGCCGTGAACAACGTCTCCTCCCGGAACGGTTTCGAGAGAAGCTGCGCCCCGATCGGAAGTCCCTCCGCGGAAAAGCCGCAAGGGACGGAGATCCCCGGGATGCCGGCCAGGTTGCACGGGATCGTGAAGATGTCGGACAGGTACATCGTGAGCGGATCGCCCGTCTTCTCCCCGAGGCGGAACGCCGGCGTCGGAGCGGTGGGGGTGAGGAGCACGTCCGCCGCCTCGAACGCCTTCGTGAAATCGTCCCGGATCAGGGTGCGGACCTTCTGCGCCTTCCCGTAGTAGGCGTCGTAGTAGCCCGCGGAGAGCGCATAGGTTCCGATCATGATGCGGCGCTTCACTTCGTCGCCGAACCCCTCCGCCCGCGTCCGCGACATCATCTCGATCAGGCCGGGGGCGCCTTCCGCCCTGTGGCCGTACCGGACGCCGTCGTACCGCGCGAGGTTGGACGACGCCTCCGCGGGAGCGATCAGATAGTAGGTGGAGAGGGCGAACGAAGTGTGCGGCAGCGAGACCTCCACCACGACGGCTCCCTGATCGGTCAGGGCCTTTAACGCTTTTTCCACCGCCGCACGGACCTCGGGGGAAAACCCCTCGCCCTCGTAATACTCCTTCGGGAGGCCGACCCGAAGCCCCTTGACCTGGCGCTCCACTGCGGCGAGGTAGTCCGGCACCGGGAGGTTCACGCAGGTCGAATCGCGCCGGTCGTACCCCGCGATCACGCCGAGCAGCGCCGCCGCGTCGGCAACGGTCCGCGCGATCGGGCCGCCCTGGTCCAGCGACGACGCGAAGGCGATCATCCCGTACCGCGACACACGGCCGTACGTCGGCTTTACGCCCACCACGCCGCACAGCGAAGCCGGCTGGCGGATCGAGCCGCCGGTATCGGTCCCGACGCCGGCGAAGCACATCGCGGCGGCCACTGCCGCCGCCGTTCCCCCCGAGGAGCCGCCCGGGATGCGCGACAGGTCCCACGGGTTGCGGGTGGGGCCGAAGAAGGAGGTCTCCGTCGAGGATCCCATCGCGAATTCGTCCATGTTGTGCTTCCCCGGCAGGACCGCGCCGGCGGCAAGCACCTTTTCCGTCACGCAGGCGTCGTAGGGGGGGAGGAAGTCGCGCAGGATCCTGCTCCCGCAGGTGGTGCGCACGCCGCGGGTGCAGAAGATGTCCTTGAGCCCGATCGGAACGCCGTGAAACGGGCCGCGGAGGGCCCCCTTCGCCTGCTCCTCGTCGCACGCCGCGGCCTGCGCCGCCGCGGCTTCCGGGAGGACGGTTATGTACGCGTGGACCTTCGGGTCGAGCGCCTCGATACGCGCGAGGATCGCGCCGGTCAGTTCACGGGAGGAGATCTCCTTCTCCCGTACCCTGCGCGCCGCTTCGAGGAGGGTCCACTCGTGGACGGGAACGTTCGCCATGCGCCTCGCCGGACCCTTCTTAATCTTCGATGATCCGCGGGACGCGGAAGAAGTCGTTTTTCCGGTCGGGGGCGTTCGCAAGAAGCGCCTCCCTGTCCCCGAACGGCTCCACCACGTCGTCGCGGAAGGGTGTGCCCGTCTCGGTGGCGTGGGACGTCGGGACGACGTCACGGGTATCGAGCCGGTCGAGCTGTTTGACGTAGTCGAGGAGGGCCGAGAGCTGCCCGCGAAGGCGCTCGGCCTCCGCCTCCGGCAGCGAAAGTCGCGCCAGGCGGGCGACGTGCTGCACCTCTTCCCGCGTGATGGCCATGCGTTTCCCCCCGTGGAATGGAAAAATGAATTTACCATACCGGCAGGGGGGAGGCAAAACGCAGCCGGGCTACCGGACCGCTACGACGTTCCCGGCTTTGCCAGATGGTCGAAGTTGACCACCCGGTTTCTTCCGCCGCTTTTTGCGGCGTACATCGCGAGATCCGCATGCCGGATCACATCGTCGAGAGTGTTTCCGTTCCGGTGCCCGGCGACCCCTACGGAGACGGTGAACGACACCGGCCGGCCTTCCGGGGGCATGGAAAGCCGGCTGTCGGCGATCAGTTGACGGACCCGCTCGGCGGGAACCATCGCAGCTTCCCCCGTGGTTTCCGGGAGGAGAACGATGAATTCCTCCCCGCCGAACCGGAAGGCGGAATCGATCTTCCGGAGCGCCGACCTCATCTTGTCGGCAAAATGCACCAGCAACAGGTCTCCCCCCGCGTGTCCGTACATGTCGTTGAACTTCTTGAAGTGGTCGATGTCGATCAGCAGAACCGAGAACGGGATCTTTTTCCTGACCGCGTGGTCCAGATCCTTCTGCATCATCGGATAGAGCTGCCGCCGGTTGTAGAGGCGGGTCAGGCTATCGGTGTTCGCAAGAATCTGCAGATCCTCCTCGTACGCCTTGATCTGGGACACATCCCGCAGGATGGCGTTATAGAATTGTTTCCCGCCGCTGGTGCTTTTTGAAACGGAGATATGGAAGGGGACTTTCTTGCCGGATCTCGTCACGGCGGAGGATTCCACGTACTTCCCCGAGTCCGAGCCCGTGGCGTACCCGGCGAGAACCTCCCACGTGCCTTCCTGCCCCGTTCCCAGCAGCCGACGGACGTCCGACCCGCCGATATCCTGACCCGGATACTCGAACACGTCCTTTGCCGCCCGGTTCGCCATGAGAATCAGACCATTCTCGTCGATGCTGAGAATTGCGTCACTGGCCGTCTCGAACAGGGTCCGGAATTTCGCTTCCGACTCCGCCAGGTGGTCCTGCAGCGCCAACCGCCTGGAAATGTCGTGGAAGAATCCGATCGTCCCGATCTCCCGGCCGGCGTCAAGGAGCAACTCGCAGGATAGCCGGATGGGAATCAACTTCCCCGTGCTTGTCACGATCTTCGTCTCGAAATCGTGGAGCCTGCCCCGGCCGCCGAAATCTTCTCCGTAGATGAACTCCTTGACTTCTCTCGCGCCACCGGGCGGGTAGAGCGCAGAGGCTTTGATTTTCCCGATCGCCTGTGCGGCCGTGTACCCGAAAATCCTCTCCGCGCTCTCATTGAACAGGAAGATGTTCCCCTCGGGGTCGTTCCCGATGATCCCGTCCGGGCTGTTCTTCAAGATGTTGTCGAGAAAATCCGACTTCTTCCGTATCTCATCCTGCATCTTCGTCTGCTCTGTAATGTCCTCGGATATTTCCACGACGCGGAGAATCCTGCCGTCGGCCTCCCGGATCGGATGCGCCGCAAGCCGGATCATCCGGGATTCCCCATCTTCCCTCTTGTGGACGTGCACGCACTTGGAGACGCGCCCGGTATCCGCCGCCAGGCGGACCGGGCACTCCTCCCCGGATTCGTGGCACGGTTTATCGAGCCTGTGTGTCACCTCGTAGCAACGCTTTTTCCGACTTTCTACCAGGGGAATTCCGTATAACTCAAGAAAAGCGTGGTTCGCGTGGAGAATCATGTAATTTTCCGCGTCCACGACCACGATGTTCCCGGGGATGCTGTCGAAAACCATTGAGAGAATTTCGGAATCCTCCTTCATTCCCAACCTTTCCCTAAACATGATTTTATCCGGTGCCGGCACTTGCAGATCTTATCGGAATCATAGGCGATAATCTTTACAAACTCCAGTTCTCTGCTCCCGATGTCCCCCGCCGTGAGTGTCCCCGGCGTATGATGTTCCCATGCCGACGCACCGGTTCTTCGCGACGACGTTCAAGGGTCTGGAAGACGTGCTGGCGGGGGAGATCGCTGCCCTCGGCGGAGAGGAGATCTCGGGGGGCGCCGGATCCGTAGCCTTCTCCGGAGACATGGCGCTCTGCTTCCGCGCCAACCTGTGGCTGCGGTCGGCCAACCGGGTCGTCCTGCTCCTATCGGAATTCCCCGCGCCGACACCCGCCGCCCTCTACGAGGGGGCAAGCGGGATCCCGTGGGCGGAGCTGTTCTCGCCGGACCGGACGATCGCGGTCGACGCCACGGTGCGCGATTCCGGCATCACCCACTCCCATTTCGCGGCCCAGAAGACGAAGGACGCGATCGTCGACCGGTTCCGCGAGACGGCCGGGCGGCGGCCGGACGTGGACGCGAAGTCTCCGGAGGTGCGGATCGTCGTCCGGATCGTGCGGGACGAGTGCGCCGTCTCGCTCGATACCTCGGGGGAGAGTCTGAACCGGCGCGGCTACCGGGCGAACCCGTCGGAGGCGTCTCTCAAGGAGACATTGGCCGCGGGGCTTCTTCTGCTCGCCGGGTGGCAGGGGGACGAGCCGCTGATCGACCCGGCGTGCGGCGCCGGGACGATCCCGATCGAGGCGGCGCTGATCGCGGGGAACGTCGCGCCGGGATCCCTCGGGCGCGGCTTCGGCTTCCAGCGCCTCCTCGGCTTCGACCGGAAGCGGTGGGAGGAGCTGCTATCGGAGGCGCGGGAGGCGGCACGCCATCCGGTCCCGGTGCGGATCGAGGGAAGCGACATCTCCCCGGCGGCGGTTGCCGGGGCAATGAAGAACGCCGATGCCGCAAAAATTAACGAACGGGTGCTGTTTAACGCGAGGGCAGTCCGTAATTTCGATCCCGGGGAGGGGCCGGGAACGATCCTGTGCAACCCCCCATACGGCGTCCGCCTCCCGGGCGGCGGGGAGGTCGAGGCGTTCTACCGGGAGATGGGGGAGGCCCTTAAAAAACGGTGCCGGGGGTGGACGGCGTACCTGCTCTCCGGCAACTCCGCCGTCACCCGTTTCCTCGGCCTGAAGGCATCGCGGAAGTTCCCCGTCATGAACGGTCCGATCGACTGCCGTCTGCTGAAGTACGAATTGTACTGAACCGGAAGGAGCGTTTATGGAGTACATCGTCCAGCCGATCGGGGTCGTCCGATCGGTACTGAAGGACCCGGCGGACGCGCCGAAACAGGGTGCGCTGACGGAACAGGAGGCGGAAATCGTCGTCGATCCGGCGTACCTCCCCGCGCTGGAAGGGCTCGCCCGCAAGCGGGGGAAGATCATCGTGCTCTGCTGGATGGATCGAGCCGACCGGGGCCGCCTGAAGGTCCATCCGAGGGGTCAGGAAGAGCTGCCGGAGCGCGGCGTCTTCTCGACCCGCTCGCCGCACCGGCCCAACCCCGTTTCCCTGCACACGGTCACGCTCCTTTCGATCGAAGGGAACGTGCTGCGCATCCGGGGGATGGACGCGATCGACGGCACCCCGGTGGTCGACATCAAGAGCCACTCCCCGGAACTGGACGGCTGATCCTTCCGCGAAAAGAGAGGGGAAAGACTACCCGAACCGGGCCAGCACCCCGTCGAGGCGCTTTCGCCCGGAGGCCGTCTCCTCGAACGGGTCCTCCTTCAACCGGTGCGGCAACGCCAGCCGGAAGGCGTCGGAGAGGCATTCCTGGTCGGGCGACGAAATCCCCTTGATCGCCGCCAGCGCCCTGGATGCCTTGAGCACCGTGATGTCCCCGCGATGCCCGGCCACGCCCAGCTCCGCGACCACGGCGACGATCGATTCGAGGATCTCCCCGGGAACCTCGACGTGGGGGAGCGCTTCCCGGGCAGCCACCAGCCGAGCCCGCAGCGCCTCGTCCCTGCGGTCCCACTTTTCGCGGAACCCCGCATCCTCCCCCTCGAACAGCAGCACCCGCTCCACGATCGACTTCCGCAATCCCACGTCCCGCTCCCCCGAGATCTCCACGCACAACCCGAACCGGTCCAGAAGCT
>Ga0299906_10004790_pt1 | contig 11062 bp, 8 predicted proteins | sample RVTome_14_FD_200259 | JGI IMG/M metagenome (GOLD analysis project Ga0299906, IMG submission 200259) | Soil microbial communities from uranium-contaminated site in the Upper Colorado River Basin, Wyoming, United States - RVT145D125 (version 2) ... | reverse complement strand
TCGGATCGTCGAACCGGTCCGTGTAGCGAATGCGTTCGGGTGGCACCAGCTCGAGATACTCGCCGCCGAAGGAATGACTGCGGCCGGTGGTGAAGTTCGTGAACGACATCCTGTAGGTGCCGCCGATCTTGGCGTCCATGTGGTGGACCTTGCCGGTGAATCCGTTCGGCGGGAGCCACTTGGCCATGGCGTCCGCGTCGAGGAACGCCCGATAGACCTTCTCGGGGGCTGCACGCAGCACGCGGTGAAATCGAACTGTGTTCGACATGATGGCTCCCTTCGATCGGCGCTGTCGGTATCCTGCTCGTCAACCCCGGTTCGACCGGCTCTCAACCCGCCCCTGATTCATGCACGGCGCACGCGCAGGCCGGCTGGTGGTCGCGCCCGATCACCTCCACCATGCCGCCCTGGCCGTACATGGCCCTCGGCCGCACCCAGTCGGCCAGCGTCCGGTACGGCCCGTCCTCCCCGCGCCATTCCTGCCGCGAAACGACCCTCGGGCTCCGTGTCGTGCTCATCGGCCTCCCTCCGGGGGGCGTTGGCCTTCGCTGGAGAGTCGAACGAAGCGGCTCCCAATCGACAGTCAGAACGCATTTCTCCAAGGCGTCCGGCCAGTCCGGGAGGCACCGGCCGGCTGGCCTGCTTGTGTCCGGCGAACATGGCCTCCGCGCGCTGCTGCATCTCGTCCGGGGAGACTTCCGACGCATCGGGGGGATCCTCCCTGCGGGCATCCTAGCCGACCGAACTCTCAATTCGCCTGGACCAGTCTTCGGGGAGCAGGTCGCCTCGATTTTCCGCCTCGTGGACAACAAGGGCGCGCCTTCCCGTTCTTCGGCCTGCCGGTGAGTGAGCTGGTCAACGCTCACGTTGACCTCGCGACGCTTTGGGGCCCCTCCGGCAATCCGATCGAGCTCTTCCTGCCCCGGCCTCGGTAGCGGACCCTCGCACGGCGAGGATCCGCGTAGTCGCGTACCTCAAGACCCGAGCCGCGCCGCCAGCGCCTGAGCTTGTCCTCTCCAGCTCGTCATCATCATCGCGGCGAGCAGGCTCGCCGCCGCGGCCAGCTCCGCGCGCGCGGCGTCGGGCTTCCCGGCGCTCGCGTGGAGCTCGGCCAGCGCGAGATGGCAGCGCGCCTGCAGTGGGCGCATGCCCAGCGCGCGGGCGATCGCATCGGCCTGGCCGTAGTGAGCGGCCGCGCCCTCGAGGTCGGGCGGTGTGCGGTGACGCGCGAGCTCGCCGAGCAGCCGATGCGCCCAGGCCTCGTGACCACGCTCCCCCTGCTCCTGGGCCCTGGCGAGGGCCGCCGTCGCCGATCGCACCGCGTCGTCGGGCCGCCCGGCCACCAGCAGGACGATGCCCTGCATCTCCAGATACTTCGGCCGGGCGCGGAAGTACTGCATCGTCTCGATCCTCGCCATGCCCGCCGCCGTCGTCGCCACCCCCTCCTCGATCCGTCCCGCCTGCGCGTAGGCGAGCCCCAGGAAGCCGGCGAAGATCCGGTAGAACCGGCGATCGACGTCCCGGCTCAGGTCGATCGTCCGCTCGAACCAGCGGATGGCCTGCTCGGGCTCTCCGCGCTCCTGGTGCACCCGGCCGAGGCAGCTGTACGCCCAGGCCCGATCCTGGTCGCGTCCCTCCTGCTCGGCGATCTCGACAGCCTCGAAAGCGACCTGCATGGCCTCGTCGAACTCGCCCAGGAAGGCCAGCGGGATCGCCAGCCAGCCTCGCACGTACCCGTGCAGGAGGACGAAGGTCGGGCCGAACAGGTAGCCTCGCGGACGCTGCTGGAGCATCGGGATGGTGGCCCGGCAGAGGTCGGCGGCCTGCTGGTAGTTTCCCAGCGCGTCGTGCGCCCGCACGAGGCTCGCGCGAGTCCAGATCTCGAGATCGAGGTCGCCGAGGCGCCCGGCACCGGCGAGTGCGCGCGCTCCGACCCCGAGGGCCGCCCGATGCTTGCCCATGGAGACGTCGGCGTACGCCTGGCCGCTCCAGATCCGGACCAGCCGGGCCTCGTCCCCGGACGCCGCGGCCAGCGGCTCGGCCCGCCCGTAGGTGGCCGACGCTCGCTGGAACTCTCCGAGGTTGTGGAGCGCATCGCCGAGATCGATGAGGAGATCGGTCGCCCGGGAGCGCAGCGCGTCGGACTTCGGCAGCTGCTCGAGGACCTCGAGGGCACGATCGTAGCAGGTCACCGACTCCTGGTGCGCGCCGCGGGCGGCCGCCATCCGGCCGGCCGCGGACAGATGCGTGAGCGCCTGGTCCCACACCTCGCCGAGGCGATAGTGGGTGCCGAGCACCAGGTGCTGCGACGGCGCATCGTGCTCGGCGACGACCTCGAGCGCGTTGGCGACGCGCCGGTGCAGGAGCGCCCGGCGCGGCGGCAGCAGGAGGTCGTAGGCGACCGTGCGAATGCGGTCGTGCATGAAGTCGAACGATTCGCCGACCCCGTGCAGCACCCGATGGAGGACGAGTCGCTCGAGCGTCGCGGCGGCCTCCTCCTCGTCGAGCCCGACCGCGTGACGCAGGAGCCTGAACGAGAATCGGCGGCCGATGACGGCGGCCACGGTGACCAGCCGCCGCTCGGACTCGGGAAGACGCGCGAGCCGACCCGCGACGAGGGTCCGGACACGCCCGGGCAGGCCAAGCGGCGTCGCCTCCGGCACCGCTCCCCGCTCCAGCGCCTGCATGGTCTCGACGACGACGAACGGATTGCCTTCGCTCACGCGCCAGACCTCGGGCCCCAGGGTGGCCAGGGCCTGCCGGATGCGCCCGGCGCTCGCGACGAGACCCGCCAGCTCCAGCGTGGCCCGCTCCGAGAGCGCGTCCAGATCCACACGCAGGAGGCGCTGGTCGAGCAACAGCTCGTCCAGCGTCCGGCTCAGCCTCGGCGTGTCGGCGAGCCCCTCGGCCCGCGCGGAGATTGCCAGGAGGACGGGCCGGGGCGGGAGCGCACGCGTCAGGAAGGCCACGAGGCGCAGGGTCATCTCGTCGGCCCACTGGAGGTCCTCGAGGGCGAGCAGGAGCGGCTGACGGCTGGCGAGCGCGCCGATCACCTGCCCGACGGCGCTGAACACCTGGGATGGCTCTGACGCCATCGCGCCCGCCGCTGATCGGTCGCCGAGTGCGGGCACGAGCCGCACGATCTCGGCGCGCACGCCGGCGTCGAGCGTGTCGAGGATCGCCGTGTCGCCGAAGAGGCCGCTGCTGCGGAACGCATCGATCCAGGGTCCGTACGGCAGGATCTGCTCGCTCTCGTACGCGTGGCCGACCAGGACGGCCATGCCGTGCTGCGCGGCGAGCGAGGCCAGCTCGGTGAGCAGCCGGGTCTTGCCGATACCGGCCTCGCCCAGCACGGCGACCAGCTGGCCCCGTCCTGCCCGCGCGGCCTCGAGGGCGGCACGGAGCCGCGCCACCTCGGCCTCGCGACCGATCAGGGGAATCTCGCCCGCGCCCTCGACGGACGTCGGGCGGGCGTGGGTGGCGGATGCCGGGCGCGCCCGTGCAGGCGCCTCGCTCCGGGCCGGACGCTGCCGGAGGATCTCCTGGTAGAGCTGCCGGGTCTCGAGCTCCGGCTCCGCCGCCAGCTCGCGATGGAGGATGCCGACGCAGCGCTGGTACTGGCGGAGCGCGGCCCCCCGGCGACCCAGCTCGGCGTAGAACCGCATCACGGCACGGTGAACCGGTTCCTGCAGCGGGTCCAGCGCGAGGAGGCGGAGGCCCGTCTGAATGGCCGGCTCGGCGAGACGAAATGCTTGCTGGTGGGCCAGCAGGCGCACCAGCCCCTGGACGGCCAGCTCGTGCAGGCGCTCGCGCTCGGACGTGAGCCAGTCCTCGAACGCGCGCTCGGCGAGCGTCACGCCGGCCAGCAGGTCTCCCCGGTAGAGGACGGCAGCCTGCTCGAGCGAGTCCGGCGTGCCGTCGACGACCAGGCGCTCGAACCGCGCCGCGTCGACCTCGACCAGCGACGGGTCCAGCGCCACGCTCTTGCCGTCGAGCACCAGCGCGCGCAGGACCGGGCGCGGCAACACCCTGCGGATCCGTGCGAGGGCCTGGCGCAGGTTGCCCAGGGCCTGCGCGTCTGGCATGTCGCCCCACAGGAGGGTTGCGAGCTTGTCACGTGGATGGGCGGGGCCCAGCGGGAGGGCCAGGTAGGTCAGGAGCGCCTGGGTCTTCTTGGTCGGCAGTACGAGAACCGACCCGGGGTCCAGGCGCGCGTCGAACCCGCCCAGCACCCTCAGATTCAGTTTCGAGCTCACCCTCATCCGGACTTCCCGCTGTGGTGGCGCCACTTTACCAGACTCGGTCCCCCCGTGCGCTCGCGCGTACGGCCGCCACGCGGTCACGCCACTTTTCTCGGTCCCGGTCACGATCCTGTCACGGCCCGGATGGACCATGGCACGCGGGTAGACAGGAATCGGTCGAGTGCTGGGTAGGTCGTGGCGAGGCGCAGCGGGCCACCAACTGGGGAGCCGAGATGGCTGAATCGGACTGGACGAGGCGGGAGTTTCTCGAAGCATCGTCGATGGCGGCCGGTGCCCTCGCCGCGATCGCGGGCGGCGCGGGCGGCGTGACACCGGCGACGGCCGCCGCCGCGCCAGGCCAGGCGACCGGCGCCCTCGACGTCACGGTGACGATCAACGGCACGAGGACGTCGCGGTCGGTCGACCCGCGCACCTCGCTGCTCGACCTGCTGCGCGAGCAGCTGCAGCTGACGGGCACCAAGAAGGGCTGCGACCAGGGGGCCTGCGGGGCCTGCACCGTGCTCGTCGGCGGCCGCCGGGTGAACGCCTGTCTCACGCTGGCCGTCATGCACGGCGGCGCGGAGATCACCACCATCGAAGGCCTTGCCGCCGGCGAGACCCTGCACCCCCTGCAGGCGGCGTTCGTCGAGCACGACGCGTTCCAGTGCGGCTACTGCACGCCCGGACAGATCCTCTCCGGCGTCGCCTGCATCGCCGAGGGCCACGCGGGGTCGCCGGAGGAGATCCGGGCGTGGATGAGCGGCAACATCTGCCGGTGCGGGGCCTACCCCGGCATCGTCGCGGCGGTCGCCGACGCCGCCAGGAGGAGATGACCATGGTCCCGTTTGCCTACCAGGCGGCGCGGAGCGAGCAGGAGGCGATGGACGGCGCCCTGGCCGGCGGCCGCTACATCGCGGGCGGCACGACGCTGATCGACCTGATGCGCGAGGAGGTCGAGCGGCCCCAGCGGCTCATCGACATCAACCGCCTGCCGCTGCGCGCCATCGATCTCCGGGCCGACCGCCTCGTCATCGGCGCGCTGGCCCGCATGGCCGACGTGGCCGCGCATCCGGCGGTCGTGCAGGCCCACCCGCTGATCGCCGAGGCCCTCGTGGAGGGCGCCTCGCCCCAGCTGCGCAACATGGCCTCGATCGGCGGCAACCTGCTGCAGCGCGTGCGGTGCCAGTACTTCCGGACCCTCGACGCGCCCTGCAACAAGCGCCAGCCCGGGTCCGGCTGCGCCGCGATCGGCGGGATCAACACCACGCACGCCATCCTCGGGACCAGCGATCACTGCGTGGCGACTCATCCCTCCGACCTCGCGGTCGCGCTGGTCGCGCTCGAGGCCAGCGTCGTCACCCGGGGCCCGGGCGGGGAGCGGCGCTTCCCGGTCGAAGAGCTCTACCGTCCTCCCGGCGACACGCCGCACCTCGAGCACACGCTGCTGCCCGGCGAGCTGATCGTCGCCGTCGAGGTCCCGCGCGGGGGGCACGCGCGGCGGGCGCGCTACCTGAAGGTGCGGGACCGGGCGTCCTACGAGTTCGCGCTCACCTCGGCGGCGGTCGCGCTGGACGTGGACGGGGGCGTCGTCCGCGGTGCCCGCATCGCGGCGGGCGGCGTGGGCACGAAGCCGTGGCGCCTGCGGGCCTCCGAGGCGCTGCTGGTGGGGCAGCGGGCCGACGGTGCCGCGTGGGCCCGGGCGGCGGACCGCGCGGTCGAGGGCGCGCGGCCGCTCTCCGGCAACGGTTACAAGGTTCGGCTGCTGCGCCAGACCATCATCCGGGCACTCGAGATGGCGGGGGATATCGCATGAGCACTCCATCGATCGGCACGCCGCTTCCACGCGTCGACGGCCGCGCCAAGGTCACCGGCGCGGCACGCTACGCCGCCGAGTTCACCCAGCCGGGCCAGGCCCACGCCGTCCTGGTCACCAGCACGGTGGGCCGGGGCCGCGTCACGGCCATCGACAGCCGGGACGCCGCCCGGTTGCCCGGCGTCCTGGCCGTGGTGAGTCACCTGAACGCGCCGCGGCTGGCGTATCGCGCGCACAAGGGCTCCATCGATCCCGCCGCCGGCGAGCGGCTGCACGTCTTCCAGGACGCCGAGGTGCGGTTCTTCGGCCAGCCGGTGGCGGTCGTCGTCGCGGACACGCTCCAGCAGGCTCAGCATGCCGCCACGGCGGTCCGGATCGGCTACGAGGCGCGGCCGCCGGCCGTGCGGCTGGACGGCGCCGACCGTGCCGCCGTCGTGCCCGAGGCGATGCGGCCCGGCGCCCGCACGCAGGCGGACACGGCGCGCGGCGACGCCGACCGAGCGCTGGCCGCGGCCGCCGTGCGCGTGGACGCCACGTACGACATCGCCCGCGAGCACCATAACCCGATGGAGCCGCACGCCACGGTGGCCGCCTGGCACGGCGACCGGCTGACGGTCTGGAGCAAGAGCCAGTTCGTCGTGAACGAGGCGGCCGAGCTGGCGGCCGTATTCGGCCTGCCGGCCGAGCACGTCCGCGTGATCTGCCCCTACATCGGCGGCGCCTTCGGCACTTCGCTGCGGACCTGGCCGCACGTCACCGTGGCCGCGCTCGCCGCCCGCCACGTCCGGCGACCGGTCAAGCTCGTGCTCACCCGCCAGCAGATGTTCTACGCGACGGGCCACCGGCCGCGCACCCACCAGCGCCTGGCCCTGGGCGCGACACGCGAGGGGCAGCTCACCGCCCTCGTCCACGAGGGCACCGGGGAGACCTCCCGGTACGAGCAGTTCATCGAGGCCCTCACCTCCGTCTCGCCGATGATGTACGCCTGCCGCAACGTCCGAACGCGCTATCGCCTGCTGCCGCTCGACTCCAGCACGCCGACCTACATGCGCGCGCCGGGCGAGTCGAGCGGCCTGTTCGCCCTGGAGTCGGCGCTCGACGAGCTGGCGGTGGCGCTGCAGATGGACCCGGTCGCCCTGCGGCTGCGCAACGACACCGCGCGCGATCAGCACACGGGTCTGCCGTTCTCGAGCCGCTCGCTGCGCGCCTGCCACGAGCTGGGCGCCGCCCGCTTCGGCTGGGCGCGTCGCAACGCGCGTCCCGGCTCCATGCGCGACGGCCGCCTGCTCGTCGGCTGGGGGGTGGCCTCGGCGACCTATCCCATGATCCGCGCGCAGGCGTCCGCCCGCGCGCGGCTGCTCGCGGACGGCACGGCCGAGGTGGAGGCCGCCGCCAGCGACATGGGCCCGGGCACGTACACCGCGATGACCCAGGTCGCGGCCGACGCCCTGGAGCTGTCGCCCTCGCAGGTCCGGTTCCGGCTGGGCCAGTCGGACTTCCCGCCGACGCCGCCCCACGGCGGCTCCATGACCATGGCCTCGGTCGGCTCCGCGGTGCACGCGGCCTGCCTGGCGGTCCGGGAGAAGGCCGGCCGCTCGGCGAGCCGCCCCGTCGAGGGCGAGGCCACGAGCGCGGCCGGCCCCGAGGGGCAGCGGTTCTCCATGCACGCCTTCGGCGCCGTGTTCGTCGAGGTCGTCGTGGATCCCGACCTGGGGATGGTCCGGGTGCGGCGCGCCGTCGGCGCCTACGGCGCCGGGCGCATCGTGAATCCGCGCCTGGCCCGCAGCCAGTGCATCGGCGGCATGGTGGGCGGCATCGGCATGGCGCTGATGGAGCAGACCGTGCTCGACGCGCGAGACGGCCGGCCCGTGAACGCGTCCATGGCGGACTACCTCGTGCCGGTGAATCTCGACATCGGCTCGATCGAGGCCCACTTCGTGGACGAGCGCGATCCGCACGTCAACCCGCTGGGCGTCAAGGGACTCGGGGAGATCGCGCTCGTCGGCATGGCCCCCGCCATCGCCAACGCCGTGTTCCACGCCACCGGCCGGCGGGTGCGCGAGCTGCCGATACGCCTCGAGGCGCTCGTCTGAACCGAATGAGCCAATTCGCGCTGGGTTCAGTTGTTCACGATGACCGTGATGCTGGTGCTGCCGGTCTTGCCGGTCGCATCCCGAACAGTCGCTGTTACGGTATGCGTCCCGTTCCCGGCGTCGGGGTTGTTCATGGTGAACTAGGGGATGGTGACCGGCCCCCGTGACGAAGTCGTCTCAGACCGGATCACCTTCCCATCCACGCTCAGCGTGAAGACGTTGGATGATCCGCTCGTGCCCTCCACCCACATGACCACCCAGACCGTCAGCTGCCGAGGGCATCGGGAAGCCCCGATGCCGTCGGTGTCGCGGGCACGTGACCTGATCCATCACGCCCGCCACGGTGAGCACGAGAGCGAACTCGCGCGCCCGGAGTCAATTCCTGGGGGACGTCCGGGTAAACGTAAGGGGTTAGCGGCCTTTGCGTCCGCTCACCTCTCGTCGTTCATGGTTGCGGGGGCTGGATTTGAGCCAGCGACCTTCTTCGAGCCACGGGGGGAAGAGGAAGGGGCGTGCGCACGATTGACCGGATACACGCGGCCGGACTGGACGCACAGGGCGTCAGACACTACGACAGCCGCTCTGACCGCGCCTTTACATCGCCGCTCAGCTGCCGCACGATCTCCGTAGTCCTGCGGACGTCCCCTTCGCCGAGACGGACGCCCATGGTCGACGCGATCGCCAGGAACCGGGCCTTGAGCTCGCGGTAGCGCACATCGCCTTTGCGCGTCAGCCGGACGAGCTTCGAGCGCCGGTGCTTCGGGTTGTCGATGAATTCCACGAGTCCCTCGGCCTCGAGCTCATCCGCCAGCCGCTGCATGCGCTGGCGGCTGGTGGGTCGCATCTGGGCGATCTGCGGCACGGTCAGTGGACCAAGCAGCGCGAGGCTTCGCATGAAGCCGAACGCACCGCCACCCCAGCTGGTGATGAGCCCTGTCTTCTGACCGAGTGCCCTTATCCTGAAGAAGCACTGGGCCACTTCGAGCATCAGCTCGGCGATCGCCTCGGCCTTGCTGTCGATGACTGACCCCGCCCCGGTCCTGTGTCGTGCCGACGCCGCCTCCATCTCTCTTTTGCCGTACAAGTCTCGCCAGTTGACACCCTAGTTGTCAACTTATAGAATGACACCCTGGTTGTCGTTTTCCGGACGAATCTCTGCGTAGCCCCTATTAATAACAGTCGCGGGAGCGGCCTTGGGTCTGGAACCGGCTGGGCAACAAGTGAACGACACGGGAATCGCGGGCGTCATCGCGCGACCGCCCCTGCTCTTTCTCGCCGCTCTTCTGCTCGGTCTCGCCTTCGACCGCCTGCTACCTTGGCCGTTCGCCGTTCGGGGAACCAACCCGGCCTACTGGATGAGCGCCGGCTCGATGATTCTCGTCGGTTTGGCGCTGGCAGCCGCGGGTATTCGCAACTTCTCCCGGGCAGGGACGCCGGTGCCCACGAACGAACCCACGCGTGTGCTGGTGACAACCGGCATCCACGGCTGGACTCGCAATCCCATCTATCTCGGCATGTTGCTCGTCTACGGCGGCATCGGTATAGCCGCGCGAAGCCCGTGGACCCTGATCCTCATGCTGCCTCTGGCAATCACGATCCGCTACGGCGTGGTCGCGCGCGAGGAACGGTACTTGGAGACGAAGTTTGGCGCGACCTACCGTGTCTACAGGGCCTCCGTGCGTCGGTGGCTCTGAGCGCACGAGCGAACTCGAGTCCCGAGAGCCATGACGGGGAGCCAGTCGATGAATAGAAGAAGGCGTCTCGCGACCATCGCGTTGCTGGTCTCGGTCGTTGCCTTGGGCTGCCACGCCTGGCGTGGCCCTGGCTTCCGCGCCAGGGGACCGGAGATGCCGCGGCTTTGGCACGAGCTGACACTCGCGCCGGGGATGTCGGTGGCGGACGTCGGCGCCGGCCGGGGAGAGATGACAGTGGCGCTCGCGGCGGAGATCGGACCGACCGGGCGCGTCTACGCGACCGACATCGACCCCGAGGCACTGGAGCAGATTCGCACTCGGGTGGCGGCCGCCGAACTCCGGAACGTGACAGTTCTGGAAGCCCGTGCACGCGATACCGGCTTGCCCACCAGTTGCTGTGACGCCGTGATCCTGCGCCGCGTATATCACCACCTGAGCGATCCGGCGGCGACGAACCTCGACCTCTTGCGCGCCCTGCGACCGGGCGGAGTGCTCGCCATTATCGACTTCCCGCCGATGTTCTCCTGGCTGTGGCGGTGGTCGGCGAAGGACACCCCGGGGAATCGGACCGGCCACGGCGTGGCAGCCGGCCTCGTGGTCGAGGAGATCACCGCCGGCGGCTTCACGCTCGTGAAGGTCATCGAAGACTGGCCTGGTCGGGGGCCACTGAAGAGCTACTGCGCGATCTTCCGCAAGCCCGAGGCCGGTCCGTGAGCGGAGTGACGCGACATTCGCGGGCTCATGAGCACGGCCCTCTCGGCCCGCTTCAGCTTCTTCACACCTTCGGGGCAGACCGGATCGGCCTTGGCCAGGTCGCCGACCATGCGGCGGTATAGGGTTCGCTCACTCTCGACGTGGTCCGGGATGACCCGATGCCACGTCGAGGCGTTCGGCGCAAGACCCTCAAGGCCTGTCCTCCGAGATCACGCCAGGTCGAAGCGATCGAGGTTCATCACCTTGGTCCAGGCGGCGACGAAGTCCTGGACGAACTTCGCCTGCGCATCCGAGCTTCCGTAGACCTCCGCCAGCGCCCGGAGCTGGGAGTTCGAACCGAAGACGAGATCGACACGCGTGCCGGTCCACTTGACCTGGCCCGTCTTGCGATCGCATCCTTCGAACACGTCCCCGGCGTCCGACACCGCCTTCCACTCGGTGCCCATGTCGAGCAGGTTCACGAAGAAGTCGTTGGTCAGCGCCTCCGGCCTCTTGGTGAAGACGCCG
>Ga0299906_10004789_pt1 | contig 11065 bp, 7 predicted proteins | sample RVTome_14_FD_200259 | JGI IMG/M metagenome (GOLD analysis project Ga0299906, IMG submission 200259) | Soil microbial communities from uranium-contaminated site in the Upper Colorado River Basin, Wyoming, United States - RVT145D125 (version 2) ... | reverse complement strand
CCTCATCTCGCCGAAAGACGAGCGGTGGACGGATTTCGGCCGCAACTCTCCGTAAGGCCGGCGGCGGGGCTCTGCTCCCGGGAAACGCGGGGGCGGACTCATCCGCTGCGAGGCCCGGGGGCGGGCGCCGGCGTTCAGCCTTCCGTGGGCGACGCGGGTCCGCCTTCCGGTGGCGGTCCTTCGCCCGTCCCGGGTTCGGCGTCTTCGTCTTCGTCTTCGTTTTCGCCGGTGTCCTCATCCTTCACTTCGACGATTCGCGCCAGGGCGAGCAGCTTGTCGCCTTCGGCGAGATCGACCAGCTTCACACCCTTGCTGCCGCGGCTGACTTCGCGGATGTCCTTCACGGGGCACCGCACGCTCTGGCCCGCGGCCGTGAGGAGCATGATCTCGTCGTCGTCCTTCACGCTGAGCGCGCCCGCGAGATTGATCGAGCTGTCGGCGGGAAGGTCGATCGCCCACACGCCGCTTCCGCCGCGGTTGATCAGTCGATAATCCTCAAAGCGGGTGCGGACACCGAGGCCGGCTTCGCTTGCGACGAGGAACCGTGCCTCGTGATCGACGACCTCGATGACGTCGAGGTGGTCGTTCTCGAGCTTGAAGCGCATGCCGGTGACGCCGGCGGTGGCACGGCCGGTGGCCCGGAAGAGGGTGTCGCCTGTTGCAGGATCGCGTTCGCGGAAGCGCACGGCCAGGCCTTGATGGGAAACGAGTATGATCTCGTCCTCACCGGTTGTGATGACGGTGCCGATGACCGTGTCGCCTTCCGCGAGGTTGATGCCGATCAGCCCGCCCTCGAGGTTGCGGGTGGTGCCCAAATAATCCGCCAGGGGGCTTTTCTTGATGATGCCGCGCCGGGTCGCCATGACGAGGTATCGATCCTCGGCAAACTCCTTGAGGCAGAGCATCGAGGCGATCTTCTCGCCGTCGCCCAGCCGGAGGAAGCTGGTCACCGACTTGCCTTTCGAGGTGCGCGCGCCTTCCGGGATCTCGTAGACCTTCTTCGCGAGGCACTGGCCGGCGCTCGTGACAAACATGATGTAGTCGTGCGTCTGGGCGGTGAAGAGCCGCTCGACGAAATCCTCCGTGTAGGTGTCGGTGCCGATGATGCCCTTGCCGCCGCGGCGCTGGGCCCGGTATTCGACCTCGGGCGTGCGCTTGATCATTCCGGCGTGCGTGACGGTGATGATGCAGCCTTCATTGGCGATCACGTCCTCCATGCGGAACTCACCCTCGGCCGGGATGATCTCGGCCCGGCGCGGCTGCGCATACTTCTGACGCAGCTCGAGGAGCTCCTTTTTCACGAGCTCGCGAAGAAGGATGTCGCTGGCGAGAATCGCGCGCAGCTCCTCGATCAGGCGGAGGAGATCGAGGTATTCGGCCTCGATCTTCTCGCGTTCCAGCCCGGTGAGTTGATAGAGGCGGAGGTCGAGGATGGCGTTGGTCTGGCGCTCGGAGAGCGGATAGCGCGCCATCAGGCGCTCGCGGGCCTCGTCGCGATTCGACGAGGAGCGGATGATGCGGACGAAGTCGTCGAGGTTGTCGAGGGCGATCTTGTAGCCTTCGAGAATGTGGGCGCGCTCCTCGGCCTTCCTGAGGCGGAACGCCGTGCGGCGGTAGAGAACCTCGCGGCGGTGATCGACATAGCATTCGATCAGCTCCTTGATGTTCATCTGCTTGGGCCGCTTGTTGTCGAGCGCGAGCAGGGTGACGCCGAAGGAGCTCTCGAGCGCGGTTTTCTGGAAGAGCTGGTTGATGACGACCCGCGCCTGTTCTCCGCGTTTCAGCTCGACGACGATGCGGGTGTTCTCGTCGGATTCGTCGCGGACGTCGCGGATGCCATCGATGACCTTGTCGGTAACCAGCTCGGCAATACGCGAGACGAGCGTGGAGCGGTTGACGTTGTAGGGGATCTCGGTGATGACGATCTGCTCGCCACCCGCCTTCATCTCCTCGGTGTGCGCCCTGCCGCGCATGCGCACGATGCCGCGACCGGTGCGGAGGTAGGAATCGATCCCGGCGAGGCCCACGATCTGGCCGCCGGTCGGAAAGTCCGGTCCCTTGACGATCGCGCAGATCTCCTCGAGCGAGACGTCGGGGTTGTCGAGGGTGGCCACGCTTGCATCGATGATCTCGTCGAGATTGTGCGGCGGAATGTTCGTCGCCATCCCGACCGCGATGCCGGTCGAACCGTTCATCAGGAGGTTGGGAAGGGCGGCCGGGAGCACGGTGGGCTCGGTCGTGCTTTCCTTGTAATTGGGAGCGAAATCGACGGTCTCCTCGTCGATGTCCCGCAAGAGTTCCTCGGCGATGGAGGTGAGGCGGGCCTCGGTGTAACGGTAGGCGGCCGGAGGGTCGCCGTCGACGGACCCGAAGTTGCCCTGAGGATCGATGAGCGGATAGCGCATCACCCACGGCTGCGCGAGGCGCACGAGGGTGTCGTAAACCGAGGTGTCGCCGTGCGGGTGGTAGTTCTTGAGCACCTCACCGACGACGCCGGCGCACTTGTCGAAGGCGCGGTTGTGCAGGAGGCCTTCGCGCAACATCGCATAGAGGATGCGGCGCTGCACCGGCTTCAGGCCATCGCGCGCGTCCGGCAGCGCCCGGGAAATGATCACCGACATCGAGTAATCGATGTAGGCGGTTTGCATGATGTCCGTTATGTTGGCCGGAGCGACTCTCTCGGGTGAGGGCATTGCAGGCGAAAGGGAGGGAAACGGAGGTGTCGGCGGGCGGTCGCGAGGAGGCAGCGGTTTGCGCTTCTAGGGGAGCAGGAGTCTGGCGGGTTTTCCCGCCCTCGAGGCGCTCCGCTCTCCGCGGCACGCACCATCAGACATCGAGGTAGGAGACGTTCAAGGCGTTGTCCTCGATGAACTGGCGGCGCGGCGCGACCTCCTCGCCCATCAGGATGGTGAACATCTCGTCAGCCTTGGCGGCGTCGGCGATGGTCACGCGCAGCAGGCGGCGCTTTTCGGGATCCATGGTCGTTTCGAAAAGCTGCTTCGGGTTCATTTCCCCCAGGCCCTTGTAGCGCTGGATCGTGAGGCCGCGGCGGCCGATCTGCCGGATCTGGCTGACGATCTCGAGTGGCGAATGCAGTTCCAGGCGGGTTTCGTTCTTCTGGCCGGGATTGTCGATGATGATGTAGCGCGGTTCCTCGGTGGAGCTGAACTTCTGAATGTCCAGTCCCAGGCGGGCCATGGCCTGGAGCAGCTTCGACATCTCGTTCCCCTCGAAGATCTCATGAATGGTGATGCGCCGGGCGAAACGGGGAAGGACCGGACCCGCGGCGGCGCCGTCGCCCGCGTCGCCTCCGTCGTCCTCGATCTTTTCGCGCTGGTTGAAGGCGGAGCGCGCCGCGTCGTCAGCCAGGAACTCGTGGCTCTCCTGATTTCCTTCCCGGATGCGGGCGATGTACTTGGGGAGCATGAAACTCTCGCCCGCGTGCTGGTCGAGATATTCGGCGAGCCCGACTCCCAGGCGGGTGACACCGCCTCCGAGTCGCTCGAGCTGGGCAAACGTTTCCACGATCTTGTCAACCTGGTGTGGCTCGAAGACGTGGCCGTCGCGCAGGCGCGAAAGGGTGACGTCTTCCGAGCCGAGCTCGAGCAGGATGCGATTCATTTCCTCGTCGTTGTCGATGTACTGCTCGCGCTTTTTGCGTTTGATCCGGTAGAGTGGCGGCTGCGCGATGTAGATATAGCCGCGTTCGATCAGGCCCAACATCTGGCGGTAGAGGAAGGTGAGCAGGAGCGTGCGGATGTGCGAGCCGTCGACATCGGCGTCGGTCATGATGATGATCTTGTGGTAGCGCGCCTTGGCCGAGTCGAAGGCGCCGTCGCCCTCGTGATTGCCGATGCCGGTGCCGACCGCGGTAATCATCGTGCGGATTTCCTCGTTCGCGAGGACCTTGTCGATGCGCGCCTTCTCGGAATTGATGAGCTTGCCACGCAGGGGAAGGATGGCCTGAAAACGGCGGTCGCGGCCCTGCTTGGCGGAGCCGCCGGCCGAGTCGCCCTCGACGATGTAGAGTTCGGTCAGTGCCGGATCACGCTCCGAGCAGTCGGCGAGTTTGCCCGGCAGGCCGCCCCCGGAGAGCGCGCCTTTGCGAACCGTGTCGCGCGCCTTGCGGGCCGCCTCGCGGGCGCGGGCGGAGTTCAGGCACTTGTCGATGACGCGCCTGCCGATCTGGGTGTTGGTTTCGAAAAAGAACTTGAGCTTCTCGCCGACGACCTTTTGCACCATGCCATCGACCTCGCCGTTCGAGAGCTTGGTCTTTGTCTGGCCCTCGAAGCGCGGCTCGGAAACCTTGACCGAGATCACGGCGACAAGACCCTCGCGCGCGTCGTCACCGGTGATGGACGGGTCCTTGTCCTTGATCAGGTTGTTGGCTTTCGCGAAATTGTTGATCACGCGGGTGAGCGCGGTTCGAAAGCCGGAGAGGTGGGTGCCGCCCTCGATGTTGTTGATCGAGTTGGCATAGGCAAAGATCTGCTCGTTGTAGGAATCGTTGTACTGGAATGCCACGTCGATCACCGTGGGTGCCGCGTCCGGGCTGGTTTCGTTGACGATCGAGTCGCTGATGACGATCACCTTGTCGTGGAGGACGACCTTCGACCGGTTGAGGTAGCGAACAAACTCCGCGATGCCGTCTTCGAACTTGAACTGATCGGTTTTCTGCACGCGCTCATCCACAAGGTCGATAAGCACGCCGGGATTCAGAAACGCCAGCTCGCGCAGTCGCTTCGCAAGCAGGTCGTATTGGAACATCGTCGTGGTCAGGAAGATTTCGGGGTCAGGCTTGAAGGTGATCTTGGTGCCCGACTTCTTCGTCTCGCCCACGACGGAGAGCGGAGAGGTCGTCTTGCCACGCGAGAAACGCATGTGGTGGATCTTGCCATCGCGGCGGACTTCGGCCTCGAACCATTCGGAGACGGCGTTCACACACTTTGCGCCGACGCCGTGGAGGCCGCCGGAGACCTGATAGGCACCCTTGCCGAACTTGCCACCGGCGTGGAGGTTGGTGAGCACCAGTTCCAAGGCGGGCATGTTGTGCTCCGGATGCATATCGACGGGGATGCCGCGGCCGTTGTCTTCGATCGAGCAGGAGCCATCGAGATGGATGGAGACCGTGATGTGGTCGCAGAAACCGGCGAGGGCCTCGTCGATCGAGTTGTCCACCACTTCAAAGACGCAATGGTGGAGACCGCGCTCGTTCGTGTCGCCGATGTACATGTCGGGGCGCTTGCGCACACCTTCAAGGCCCTCGAGCTTTTGAATCTTTGACGCGTCGTACTCTGCCGCGGCCCTTTGAAAGGACTCGGACTGCTGGGAGTTTACCTCGGGTTCCATTCCCTGATTTTCCAAGGGGAAAAGTGTCCGTTAAATCGGTCCTTGGAACAACGCTTTTTTAGGCACTTCTTAATTTTAGGTTGGCAACTCAAGATAAGGTGGCAAGTTGTTGGTCGCGTGAAGCTTTCGGTGAAAGTCGAATACGGATGCAGGGTGCTTGCCCAACTTGCCCGGATCTACGGCACTGGGGAGCTCGCGCACATCGAGAAGCTGGCGAAGACGGAATCGATTCCGGCGAATTATCTGGTGCAGATCTTGAGCGAGCTGCGGACGGGCGGATTGATCATCAGTCGCCGGGGAAAACAGGGTGGCTACGCGCTTGCCCGTTCTCCCGAATCGGTCTCACTCTACGAGGTCGTGACGCTGATCGACGGCGCATTCCTGGAGATCAGCAGCAACGCGACCGGGTTTTCCGGCCGGCGGGTGCACCAGGTGTGGCAGGAGTTGCGCAAGGGCTTGGAGGATAACGCCCGCGCCATCACCCTGGACATGTTTGTGGTCCGGAGCGCCGAGGAAATGTACTACATCTGAGGGCTGACCAGCCCCGGGAAGTGCTTCTGCAAAGGCGGCCCCTCATGGTGTTTGAATGGCGAATGATGGCATGGAACGAATTTTGCAGACTGCGGGCGCAGGGCTGCGTTCAACGCTCCTGCATCGCGCTTCCTCCTTTGGAGTTTGACCGGTTCGTGTTGCGTGGGCATGAAGCCGCGACATGCTGCCCGACGGACTGCAGGCGTTAATGGTGTTGCAGGACCGCGACTTGAAAAAGTCGCAGCTCGACAAGGTGCTCGCCGGCATCCCCCGGGAGCGAGCCGCCGTCGAGGCGCGCATTGCCAGTCACCGCGCGGCGATCGACGCGGCGAAAAAGACCGTCACCGATCGCGAACTGCAGCGCAAGGAACTCGAGATCACCCTCCGTTCGCTCGAAGAGCAGATCCAGCGCTACCGCAACCAGCAGTTGCAGGTGAGGAAAAACGATGAGTACCAGGCGCTTACGCACGAGATCGAGCTGGCCGAGCGCCGCATCGGGGAGGTGGAGGAGAAGGAAATCAAACTCCTCTATGAACTCGACACCGAACGCGCCAAGGCGGCCGAGGCCGAGCGCACGCTGAAGGCGGCCATCGTCGAGGAAGAGTCCCAGCGGGCGCGTCTTGCCGAACGCGAAAAGCAGGTCGGCGCCGAGCTCGAGGCGGCCCAGGCGGAGGTCGATGCGGCACGGAGCGGCGTGCGGGAGAACCTGCTCCCGCGCTACGATCATCTTCGCCGCTATGTCGGGCTTCCGCTCGTGGTGCCCCTGCACGGCGGAAAATGCGGCGGATGCCACCTCAAGGTGTCCAGCGGGGTGGAGAGCGAGGCCCGCAAGGGCACGGAAATCGTCTCTTGCGACAATTGCTCCCGGATCGTATTCTTCGAGTTCTAGCTGGTTTCAGGGGCGGGCGTCCGCTCCGCACGTTCTTTGACCGGCCCGCCTCGGCGGGTCTGGCGGATGTGCCGGGAGGAAAGTCCGGACACCGCAGGGCGCGACTCCCTGTGCAAACAGGGGCACTCCGTGCAACACCGCGGAGTGACGGAAAGTGTCACAGAGAAGAAACCGCCGCTCTGGTAATCTGAGATTTGAAATCTCAAATTTGAGATCTCCGGGCGGCAAGGGTGAAAAGGTGGGGTAAGAGCCCACCGCGCCGGCAGCGATACCGGCGGCACGAAAAACCCAGTCGGGTGCAAGGCAAAATAGGGGACGGAGCGGCCCGCTCATTCGTCCCGGGTATGTCGCACGCGGCTTCGGCCGCGAGTCCGCGCAAGCGGGCTAGAGAAATGGGCGCCGGCCGCCATGCGAATGGCGGTGCACAGAATCCGGCTTACAGCCCCTGAAACCAGTTGGAATCCGATGCTGCGTGCATGACGTCGTCGGTGGAATTGGAACGGCGGAATCAGCCTTCGCGGTGCCGACTCGTGCGGCCCGCCGGTCGCGATCGGCTCCGTGGCGTCGTGCTACAGTGACACCCTATCGGCCGCCAGGATCAGCTCGCGCCATCTGTTGACGGCAAAAGGATTTCCGCTTCCCACCTTTTCGAGTGCTTCGTCGTAGTGGAAAGCATAGTTCCCGGTGATGGTGATCGTGTTTGCCACGACCGAGCCGGACATCGATCCGCTGCTGCCGCCGCCCTCAAGCTCCACCGCTGCGTTCGGAGCATACACTGCGCCGTGCAGAGCGCCGTTTCCATGAAGCTTGATCGTCTGTCCTCCAGGGCTGGTGGCAGTACCGTAGATGATGAGGTTCGCTGGCAGGCCCGATTGGTTGACGGCACCATTCCCGCCCGCAAAAAAATCACCGTTGACGAAAATCGTGAGCGTGGAGTTGGGACGCACGATGAGGGTGCCTTTGATGTCCACTTCGTTTGTGACCACGAGAGTGACATTTCCGAGGATCTCGATGGTCTTCCCGTTCGTGTTGGAAACATTCGCGGCTCGTACGCTCGTGGTTGTTCCGGATGAACCGAGCGTGGCGTTTCCAGTAATGTCGGTCGCAAGAACGTCAAACGAAGTCGGCGCAGCCACGGGATCGAAGGTCGCCGAGAAATCCGTGGTGATTCGATCCAGGTCAATCTTGACGCCGGCCGGCGTATCCGTTCCACGAATGGTGCCGTTGGGTCCCGCCTGCGGCAGGGATCCTCCGGTGGCCACGTAGCCCCAGATGTCGGAGTTTGAAATGGATACCGCGTCCGTCGTGACACTGATACTGCCTGCGCTTCCGCGATCCCGCCGTTTCGATGCGTCATACAGACCGCCCGTGGAATAGCTGGGGTCGTCCGAGACATAGCTGTCGACGGTGGCATTGCCACCGGAGAAGGTGATCTTGTCTTTCGCCACGAGGCCGGTTGCCCAATGGGAGCGACGCCGAAGCTTGACCTCGATCTGTTTCGAAATTGGCGGTCCAATCGAGGGCCGGACCATTCCTTCAGCCACAATCCGCGGCGAGGGAGAACTCGTGGCTCCATAGACAACGATGGTCGCCTCACCGGCGGCGCCGTGACCGAGATCAAACGGACCGAGGGACATCGTTTTGTTCTGCGACCCGGAACCATGAGTGCTCCATCCCGTCCAGTCGCTTTTGTTCAGGGCGTAGATGCCTTCCTCAACGGCTGCCTCCGCGAGGTTGAGCACACTGTTGGAATGGAGCGAACGGTTGGAAAGCTTGAGGGAGCTGACCGAAAGCGTGATGAAGGAACCCAGGGCGAGCGCGATACCCGTTCCCAGCAATATAGCCACAAGCAATATCGAGCCTTTCTTGTCGTTTTTCATCATTGAATCAGTTGCTGACGATCTTGTTGCGGAGGATGTATCTCGCCGATATCACGTTGTTGGATGCGAAGGCCTGCGCCGGGCCGGAACGAGCCGCCCGGAGTTCCAGCTGGATCTGTTTGGTCTCCAGATTGTTCGTCGCGACGGTCTGCTGCAGCGTGAATCGATTGAGGGAGAAGCGATCGACCCCTTTGACCAGGAGTTTTTGACCGGCAGTGGCGTATGCGCGATAGAAGGCCTTCAGGGTGGGCACGTAGGTGTAGTTGACGGTGTAGGAGCTTGATGCGGTGGGCACGTTGAGGGTGACGCTGTTGGTCGAGAAGTTGACAACCGCATCCGCCATCCGGACTTCCTGCGCAAATGTTTCGAGCGCGGCCCGTGCCTCCTGGTCCATCCCGGCGTAGTCGGTGGTTGAAAGGCTGCTTCGCATCAGGAAAATGAAAGACGAGAGCACGGCTGCGAGGGCGACGGATGCCAGCCCCATCGAGATCATCATTTCCAGGAGTGTGAATCCACTCCGGCCAGAAATGGGTCGGCTAGAATTTCCGGTAGTAATAGTCATTTATGCCATCGCGCGCTACATAGGTGAGATAGCTGCGGGTGTGGGGGCGGCCATCCATGGACTTCCAGGTGAGGGTGAGCTTCACCTGCTTCATGTCGGTGCGAACGTCGGTGATGCTGCGCACACAGGAGAATTTCTTGAAACTGCCGGAATCGAGGGTCGTCTCAGGCGTGAACGGCGCACTGGCAGGCAGCGCACCAAACTGCGTCCAGTTCTTCAGTCGAAGATTCTCCATTTCGCTTTGAAGAACCTGCGAAGCCAGGGTGTTGAGCCGCGCGTCCTCCAGGAGCCGGAAACCAATGCTGGTGGCTCCAATGCAGCTTACGAGCACAAGGATGAGGACGGTCATGGCGGTCATGACCTCGATGAGTGTAAACCCTGATTTTGAATGTACGTGGGACCGCGTCACAAGTCACGTATCGACAGGGGAGCAGTCCGTGTTAGCCGGAGGGGCGCATTTGATCGATTGTTCCCATGGCGCAAGTAATTTCCTCCATCCGCGCGTGGAGGAATCCCCACATTTCGCGGCATAGAACGTGTAACATCCAGGGTCGCGCTTCCCACCAGCGGCGCGAGGTAGGCAAAGAGGTTGGCGATCAGGAGCGCGACAACGGCGCCGCCGTAAAGCCGGCGGCGGCTGGACGTGATGCGCCAGAGGATCGCGAGCGGTGCGTCCGATGATCGGGGCACGGGTGGCTGAAGTTTTGTGTGTGTCGCGTGGGACACGTTGAAATGATGTTGAGAGGCGTGGGTATACCTATACCGAAGGGAGCAGCAGCTCCCCTCCGATCATGCGGGTCGTTCGACAAACTGGAGTCTGTCCCTTTTCGGGAGGAGAACGGGCCTCGCATGTCTCGATCGCGGGCCCGGATTCCTGGCGGCTCAGCCGGCCATTTCCAAACCCGCGGCGCTGCGAACTTCAACGATGTGAATGTAAGTTGGCGTGCGGGTCTTGCCCGCTCTTACAGGTGGCCGCGGGCGCACCGACCGCGCTCGTGCTCAAACACGAGAAATGCCCTCCGGGGGCCGGCATCCACCAAACCAAGGGCATTTTCAGTCGCCCTCTCAGATTAGAGAGGGAAGCTGCGATGGACGATGAAATCCGGGTCCGCGGCGATCTTCTTGATGAACACGCTGCGGTCACGCGAGAGCAACTCGACCGTGGTGAGGCAGCCGGCATTATCGCCGCTGCGGCGCCACAATTCGTCCCCGCTGGTTGCCGAGCTTTCAAGGAAATAGCTGTCGTAAGCATCCCCATTGAACACGAGGATCTGATCGGCTTGGCCGGCCTCTTTCGCCGCGGCAAAACCATTGGCCGAAGACATCTGCAGGCTCGCCGGCGTGTCGGTGACGGGATAAGGCGAGGAGACAAGATTGTATCCCGCTTGAAGCGGAAGCACGAAGTCGTTGGTGCGAACCGCGCCATGCGCGACGAAATCGACGCTCGCGTCCGACATGCGATGGACGAACAGTCCTGTGCCGGGCGCGATGATCGTATCATTCATCGAACCCACGGCGCCGAGCTTTCGCCACTCGGCCGGTCCACTTTCGGTACGGCAGAGATAGTAGATGGCATATCCGCCGGCGCGGCGATCGAAGAAGAGAAGGGAATCCGCTTCCTCGTAACGGAATCCGGCTTGCAGCACGCTCGAGTTTCGAGTGCCGAACACCCCGGCAACGGTCAGGTGCTTGCGGATGACGACCCGGTGACCGAGCAGCGCGTCCGGCGGGAAGGATGCCGCAGTCGAATTGTGATCCGCGTCCTTGAAGAAGAGGAGCGAATCGTGCGACGCGCGTGTCGCCTCCACATCAATGTCGAAGCGATCTCCGGAGAACGTGTTTTTCGTGTCACCG